>ENA-UEYL01001413-UEYL01001413.1-human-gut-metagenome-genome-assembly--contig:-NODE-1413-length-20693-cov-4.599583_pt1 | contig 20693 bp, 18 predicted proteins | sample MGYA00242941_ERZ507946 | MGnify/ENA primary metagenome ERZ507946 (study PRJEB26167, sample SAMN06115482) | human gut metagenome | host: Homo sapiens | place: China:Guizhou | collected 2015-03-11...
CACTTTTCCCCACCATTGACTTGAGTATACGAAAATCCGTTTGGAATTGCAAGGCTTTTTTTTGGACAAGAAAACCGCAAAAATGGCCCAAAATCAGCAAAAAACCGCAGAAATGCTCCAATTGAAACGCGTGTTCGATTCTTTTTCCTTTGGTTGACGTAAAATAAAAGACGTCTGTCAACACAACATCTTGTGTTGACAGACGTCTGCCTTTTATTTTTCCACAATATCCAGGTGTTTTCGAAAAAGTTCCCAGAACTTATTCGGCGTTTTTCACAATTTTATCAGATTACCGTCGACTGGAGATCTTCACTCCGAATCGCCGCCGTTTTCCACATCCATCTTTCCATCCAGACGATCCCGCTGCTCCTGCATTTTGGCGCTGGAAACTGTCCGGAAGCGCACCCGGGACTGTTTGACTTCATCCAGGGCTGCCTGGACCGCTTCCTCGGTGCGTCCCAGGGCATCCTCTGCGTATTCATTGGCCACCTGATACAGCTTGCGGGCCCGCTCTTCCGCCTGGGCCACGATCTGCCGGGCCTTTTCCTTGGCGGCATAGAGCACCTCGCTGTCGGAAACCTTGGTCTTGGCCTCCAGCTCCGCCTGGCGCATCATCCGGTCCACATCCCGCTTTGCATCGTCCACAAACTTCTCACGGGCGGCAAGCAGCTCCTGGGCGCGCTTGATTTCCACCGGCAGCTGAGCACGCAGCTCATCCAGCAGGTCCAGCATTTCGTCCCGGTCCACCATGCTCATATTCGGCTTTAGTGCAGGGGACTTGGCATCCTCGATCCGCTCATATAACATATCGATCAAACGGTTGGTATCGTTGGCCATATTACTCTTCCTTCCTTTTTTGCGTCATTTCCCGCACCATGGGGATAATCTCGGCGGGCAAGTATTTCTCCAACGGCTGGCGATAGCGGATCATCTCCCGGGCCATGGAGGAGCTGAAATGCTGGTACGCAGGGCTGGCAGGCAGAAACAATGTCTCCAGTTCCGGATAAATACCCCGGTTAATCAGGGCCATCTGGTACTCCACATCGAAGTCCGTCACATTGCGCACGCCCCGCACAATCACGCCCGCCCCGTGGGCCACGGCAAAATCAGCCAGCAGCCCGGGCCAAAGCTCCGCTTCCACATTTTCCAGGGGGGCCACTGCGGCCCGCACCAGCTGAAGCTTTTGCTCCGGCGTAAACATCTGATTTCGTTTTTCCGCATTGGGGCTGACGCATACCCACACCCGATCAAAGCAGGCGGCGGAGCGTTGGATAATGTCCAGGTGGCCCAGGGTAATAGGATCAAAACTGCCGGAGCAGATGGCTGTTTTCATGAGCGTTGTTCCTCGTTCTCTTGGTTTGCGCCGCGGTGGTAGACGCTCAATCCGATCTTTCCGTAGCGGTAGACCCGGTGCAGGCGGTACGGCGGCGCCAGAACCGGCAGGACATGGTCCGCCGGATGTTCCGCAACAATTATACCATGGGGAGAGAGAATGTCAATTCTAGCAATCTCTTCCAGTGCGCTCTCCAGCAGTCCGGAAGCGTAGGGCGGATCCAGGAACACGAGATCAAACCGCTGCTTCACCGTGTGCAGATACTCCATGGCGTCCCCGGCAATGACCCGGGCGCCCTCTTCCAGATTGGTTACCCGCAGATTCTCCCGGATCAGCCGCACGGCGTCCCCCCGCCGATCCACAAATGTAACCTCCGCCGCGCCCCGGCTGAGGCACTCAATCCCCAGCTGGCCGGTTCCGGCAAACAGGTCCAGTACGCGCCGGCCTTCAATATCAAATTGAAGAATACTGAACATTCCCTCTTTCACCCGGTCGGTGGTGGGACGGGTTTCCATCCCCTCCAGCTCCCTGAGGCGACGTCCCCGCGCCGAGCCTGTAATCACACGCATAGCGTTCTCTCCTTGTGTCCTCACGAAATTTCAGTTTATTTTACGGCAAAAGCGCCCGCTTTTCAATACCTTCCTGCCAGATCCCGTCTCTTTTTTAGGACTTGTGCTTTACATAGGAATCGTATATAATGAAAGCCTAAAAGTACGCAATGGAGAAGAGGCTGCCGCCTCTTCCAATCAATGCTCCGGAAAGGAAGGACGATTCAATTCAAGTCCGATCAGGGAGACATCTTCGTCAGCAGCGCCGTATTTTCCAACATCACCGGCATGGCTGCCACCAACTGCTTTGGCGTCAAAGGCATGGCCTACCGTTCCATGACCGATGGTCTGGTGCATTTACTGCGCCGCGAGGCCATGAGCAAAGGCGTTAATATCACCTATCACGATGACAACTCCATTTCCATCGAGCTCCACATCATTGTGGAGAACGGCGTAAACCTCCCCGCGGTGTGCCGCTCCATCATGAGCGAGGTCCGTTACATGGTGACCAAAAATACCGGCGTCACTGTCAAGGCTGTGGACGTGTGCGTCGATTCCATGACCCTGTAAGGGAGGACGAAAACAGATGAATGAACAGATTACCGGCCTGATGTTCAAGCAGATGGTTCTGCACGGTTCCGCTGCCATCACTGCCCAGAAGCAGGCCATTAACGACCTCAACGTGTTTCCTGTACCCGACGGCGACACCGGAACCAACATGTCCATGACCATCGGCGCAGCAGCAACGGAGCTGCGCAAATCCAATCCCGCCACTGTGGAGCAGGCCGCCTCGATCACGGCCTCCACCCTGCTGCGGGGTGCCCGCGGCAACTCCGGCGTCATTCTTTCTCTTCTGTTCCGGGGGCTTTCCAAAGGCCTCAAGGGACACACACAGGCTGATGCCGCCACCTTTGCCGCTGCCATGCAGGAAGGCGTCAGCGCCGCCTACAAGGCGGTGATGAAGCCCGCTGAGGGCACCGTGCTCACAGTCTCCCGTCTGGCGGCCAAGCGGGCCGTGGAAGTGGCCGCAGAGGAAAAGGACGTGGAAAAAGTGCTGGAAGAAGCCATTCGGGAGGGCTATGACGCCCTGGCGCAGACCATCGAAATGAACCCGGTCCTGAAAAAGGCCGGCGTGGTGGATGCCGGCGGCAAGGGATATCTGCTGATTCTGGAAGGCATGCTGGCCGGTATGCGGGGAGAACCCCTGCCTGAGACAGATGAGGAAGGCGACGCGCCCAATGAAAAGGCCGATTTTGCCATGATGGCCGCGGAGGAAATCACATTTGCCTTCGACACGGTCTTCATCGTCCGCAAATCCACGCCTGACGTCTCCCTGGAAGGACTGCGCACCTATCTCAACAGCATCGGCGACAGTCTGGTCATCGGTGAGGACGACGAGGCCTTCAAGGTCCACGTCCACACCAACATTCCCGGCAGCGCCCTCAACGAAGCCCAGAAGTACGGCACGCTGGAACTGGCCAAGATCGAGAATATGCGCACCCAGGCGGAGGACCTGGCCGCAGGCAAGCACGTCCAGAGCACGGACGATCTCGATGCCGTGGAAGCCTCTTTGGAGTCCGGCGCTTCTCAGGAGGAACAAGGACACGTGGTGGCCGAACCCGAGAAGAAATACGGATTCCTGGCTGTGTGCGCCGGTGACGGCCTGGCCGCCGTATTTCACGATCTGGGCGCCGACGGCGTGGTCTCCGGCGGGCAAACCATGAACCCCTCCACGGAGAGCATTCTGGACGGGGTGGACCGGATCCCCGCCGAGACGGTCTTTATCCTGCCCAACAACAGCAACATCATCATGGCTGCTCAGCAGTGCGCCGCCCTCACGGAAAAGCACGTGGTGGTCATTCCCACCAAAACGGTGCCGCAGGGCATCACCGCCATGATGAACGTGGACTTTGAGGCTCCGGACGCACAGACCATTACCGACGCGATGACGGAAAGCCTCTCCACGGTCACCACCGCCCAGATCACCTATGCCGCCCGCAACTCCGATTTCGATGGCTTTGAGATCCGGGAAGGCGACTATCTGGCCCTGGAAGAAGGCAAGCTTTTCGGAACGGATTCCTCTTTGGATACCCTTCTGCACAAGCTGGCGGAGCGCGCCGTGGAAAAGGACGCGTCCTTCATCTCTCTGTATTTCGGCGAAGATGTGACCGAGGAAGACGCTCAGAAAGCCGGAGCGCTTTTTGAGGCCGCCTGCCCCAACGCGGAAGTGGCGGTTCTCTCCGGCGGTCAACCGGTCTATTACTATATCATCTCCATGGAATAACGCAATAGCGTGAAACCGCCGCCGTCCTGGCAATGGACGGCGGCGGTTTTCTTTCGCACAATCAGCGCTGTGGCAGTGATATCCCGATATTTTACAGATTCTCCATGGCGGCATTGATCTGCGATTCGGTGGCCCGCATGGCCTGCAGCGTCCGGTCCAGCAGCGTGTCCAGCTCCCAGCCCAGCATCTGCGCCCCCTGGCGGATCACATCCCGGGAGCAGCCGGCGGCAAACTTCTTGTCCTTGAACTTCTTTTTCAGAGAAGAGAGCTCCATATCCTCCACGCTCTTGCTGGGCCGCATCAGCGCCGCAGCGCCGATCAGGCCCGTCAGCTCATCGCTGGCAAAGAGGACCTTTTCCATCTCATGAACCGGCTCCACATCGGAGCAGAGGCCGTATCCGTGGCAGCAAACCGCATGGACAAACTCCTCGCTGCATCCGATCTCCGCCAACAGCTCCGGGGCCTTGCGGCAGTGCTCCTCCGGCCACTGCTCAAAGTCCACATCGTGCAGAAGGCCTACTGTGGCCCAAAACTCCGCATCCTCGCCGTAGCCCAAAGTCTCCGCATACCAGCGCATAACGGCTTCCACCGTCAGGGCGTGACGGACGTGGAAGGATTCCTGGTTATATTTCTGCAGCAGCGCCAGAGCTGCCGCCCGATCCGGACATGCTTTCATGGAATCTCGCTCCTTCTTTCTCTCAAATTGAAGTCAGTATAGTCTCTCTTTCCCGTTTTTTCAAGTCTTTACAGATCCCGGGGATCGGGATCCCCGTCCAGCGTCACAAAATAATCGTACCAGGGCAGCAGGAACGGCAGCTGCTCTTTGAGCCAGTCGACAATCTCCCGGCTGAACAGCGCATCCGTGAGCTTGTCCGAATGGGTGATGGAAAACGACTTGGCCCGGTACCACGGCTCCAACAGCGGTGAGGGTGCCGCGGACTTGGGACGCCGGTAGTCCTCCGTCTCCAGCACAAACGTCTCCTGCCGGGAAAGGGCCCGCATCATTTTTTCCATCGTACCGGGATCCCGGTCTATTCTGGCCCGGAGTTTGGCCATGGTCACCGGCCGGGGCATGTAATAGCCCATGCCGCAGGTCCATCCCTCCGGCATCAGCTCAAACCAGAACACCGGATGGGCAGTCCACTGCTCCGAGGGCTGCTCCACGGTAAACCACAAACTCTCCTTATACGGTCCCCGGCCGTGAAGCCGCCGGGCATCCCGGTAGATCCGCGTCACCTTCCGAACCAGTCCATAATCCGGCCGCTGTTCCCGCAAAAATGCATAGATCTCATCCGCCAGCTCCACCATAGGCCGGTAAAAGTGTTCCAGATAGATCTCTTTATGGGCCTCAAACCAGCTCCGCTCATTGTTGAAGCGGATTCCCCACATGAAATCCACCGTTTCATCTGTAAATCCGGTAAACATCTCTGCCTCCGTCGTCTTTCTAAAATTACCGCCAGTATACCACAGCGTTCCTCCCCCGGCAAGGCGGAAAATACCGGGCGGTCTCCCGCCCGGCCCCTGTCAGCACTGGCGCATGGCCTGCTCCAGCAGCTTCATCAATCTATCTGCCTGATGATAGTGGTCCGCACTGAGCTCGTTGAGAATCTCAGCCAGGCAATGGTCTGTGGTTCCCTCCGCTGCCCGGGCATAGTTCAATCCGCTGCATACCTGGGCATGATAGCATTGACGAAGCATCTGACACCAGTTTCCCGACCGCATCTGTTGGCAAAGCATCACATGGGGCCGGTAGCATCCCCCTGTGATCAGATAATAAACCGTCATCAGCCGCCGGGCATGACCCGCCTCCTCTGCCGCCAGATCCCGCAGACGCTGCCGGGCTGCCGCCGGTCCCTGCTGGGCCATCATCCGATAATTCCGGCAGCTCTCCAGCTCCTCCTCAATAAATCCCGTCAGCACGTCCAGCATATCTGCCGCATCCGAACCCATGCAGCAGGGATCCGGAACAGCGCCGGGAAGCTGTCCCTCGGTACTCTCTTCTTTCGTCTGGTCAGCAGACAGCTCTGCCTGCGCGGAGGCCGGCACTGCCTGCTGCGCCGTGTCAGCGGGATAGGGCTCCAGCCCCGGAGCCACCCGCTGCCACAGGCGATCATAGGGCCGGTAATCGTACGCCGCCGATTGATGTAGCTGTTGATCCATGAACGGTCCCTCCTTTTCCCTCCATCTTATGCAGCCACGTCATTTTTTGTTCCTGTTGCCTGTGCAACAGGTATATTCTGAAAAACCGGGTAAAATACTGTTGGAAAGCATTGCCTCTGCGTTGCTTTTTTTTGCATGATCTGCTAAAATAGACAGGCTATGAGCATTTATGCCAGTAAAGGAGGTTCCGTTTCCATGCTGGAACTCAAACATATCAGCTACGCCGTTCGGGAAGGCGACGGAGAGCTGGGCATTCTCAATGATATTTCCCTCACCATCGAGGATCACCGTCTGGTGGTCTTTACGGGTCCCAACGGCGGCGGCAAAACAACCCTCGCCAAAATTATTATGGGTCTGGTCACCCCCACAGAAGGGCAGATCCTCTGGAACGGCCAGGATATCACCCATCTGGGCATTACGGAGCGCGCCCGTCTGGGCATCAGCTACGGTTTTCAGCAGCCGCCCCGCTTCAAGGGCCTGACGGTTCGCCGTCTGCTGACCCTGGCATCGGGGGACGAGACGCTCTCCAAGGACCGGTGCTGTCAGTACCTGACCAAGGTGGGCCTGTGTGCCAACGACTATCTGGACCGGGAAGTGGATGTCTCCCTCTCCGGCGGTGAAGTCAAGCGGATCGAAATTGCCTCTATCCTGGCCCGGAACAGCCAGCTTATGATTTTCGATGAGCCGGAAGCCGGCATCGATCTGTGGAGCTTCGCCCGTTTGACAGAGACCTTCCAGCAGATCCACACCGCGGGTACCGCTACTATGATTATCATCTCCCATCAGGAGCGCATCATCTCCCTGGCGGATGAAGTGATTGTCGTGGGCGACGGCGCCATCCGGCACCGGGGCTCTGCCCAGGAAATTCTTCCCCAGATCCTGGCGGACACTCTGGGCGGCTGCCCGGTTTTGACAAAGGAGGCGAAGGCACAATGATGGAAAATGAAATTGACCGCGAGCTGCTTGAGAAAATCGCGGACATGCTGGGCAAACCGGTCGGTGCCTTCAACATCCGCAAGGACTGCGGCTGCGATGGCCGCCAGTCCACGGAGCACATTCAGATTCTGGACCGGGATGACGGCAAAGCGGGCATCAATATCCGCATTGCCGACGGTACGGTGAATGAAACCTGCCACATTCCGGTTATCATCACGAAGTCCGGTGTGGAAGAAACCGTATACAACGATTTCTTCATCGGTGAAAACTGCGATGTGGAGATTGTCGCCGGCTGCGGCATCCACAACTGCGGCGACCAAACCTCCCGTCACGACGGCGTCCACGTTTTCCATGTTGGGAAACACTCCCGGGTGCATTACAGTGAAAAGCATTACGGCGAGGGTGACGGCAAGGGCGGCCGGATTATGAATCCTCAGACCATTGTCTACCTGGACGAAGGTGCCTCCATTCAAATGGATACCACCCAGATCCGGGGCGTGGATTCCACCAAGCGCTATACCAAAATCGTCTGCGGCAAGGATGCCGAGGCCGTGATAACCGAGCGGCTGCTTACCCATGGCGACCAGGTGGCGGAAAGCGACATGGAGATTGATCTGGACGGTGAGGGTGCCCGGGGCCGTGTGATTTCCCGCTCAGTGGCGCAGGACTCCTCCAACCAGGTCTTTTATCCCCGGATGGTGGGCAACGCCGCCTGCTTTGGCCATGTGCAGTGCGACTCCATCATTATGGGAGATGCCAAGATCAAATCCATCCCCGCCATTACCGCCAACTGCACGGAGGCACAGCTCATCCATGAAGCGGCCATCGGCAAGATTGCCGGGGATCAGCTCTTAAAGCTGGAGACCCTGGGCCTGACGGAAGAGGAAGCCGAGGACTGCATCCTCAAGGGCTTCCTGGCATAAGGAACGCAAAAACGCGCGCAGCTAAAAAGCTGCGCGCGTTCCTTTTTTATAAAAAATCCTCCGGAGATGATTCCCCAGAGGATTTTTCTTTTGAAATTTTACTTTGCGTATTCGACAACCTTCGTCTCGCGCAGGACGTGGACCTTGATCTGACCGGGATACTCCATCTCTTCTTCGATCTTCTTAGCCAGATCCCGGGCCAGAATCACCATCTGGTCCTCACTGACCTGCTCCGGTCTGACCATGACCCGAACCTCGCGGCCGGCCTGAATGGCATACGCCTTCTCCACGCCGGGATAGGAACCGGTGATGGTTTCCAGCTGCTCCAGACGCTTGATGTAGTTCTCCAGGTTCTCGCGGCGGGCACCGGGCCGGGCAGCAGAAATCGCATCTGCCGCCTGCACCAGACACGCGACGATGGTCCGGGGCTCCACATCGTTGTGGTGCGCCTCGATGGCGTGGATGATGTCTTCCTTCTCCTTGTACTTCCGGGCAAACTCCACGCCCAAGGACACGTGCGTGCCTTCCATTTCGTGGTCCACGGCCTTGCCCAGGTCATGGAGCAGACCTGCCCGCTTGGCAGCCTGCACATCCGCTCCCAGCTCAGCGGCCATCATACCGGCAATGTGGGAGACCTCCACAGAATGCTGCAGAACATTCTGGCCGTAGCTGGTGCGATAATACAGCCGTCCCAGCATCTTGACCAGCTCGGGATGCAGGTTCCGCACTCCGCACTCAAAGGTCACACGCTCACCCTCGGCCTTGATGGTTGCATCCACCTCCCGGCGGGCTTTTTCCACCATTTCCTCAATATGGGTGGGATGAATCCGACCGTCCGCAATGAGCTTTTCCAGGGCCAGACGGGCAATCTCACGCCGCACCGGCTCAAAACAGGAAACCGTAATGGCCTCCGGTGTATCGTCAATGATCAGATCCACACCGGTGAGCGTCTCAATGGTGCGGATATTCCGGCCTTCCCGGCCAATAATGCGGCCCTTCATCTCGTCATTGGGCAGGGGAACCACGCTGACGGTCATTTCAGCCACCTGGTCCGCAGCACAGCGCTGGATGGCCTGTGCCACCACTTCGCGGGCCCGGGCCTCGCACTCTTCCTTCATTCGAGACTCCACCTCTTTGATTTTGAGGGCAGTCTCATGGGTCACTTCTGCCTCCACCTGGGAGATCAGATAATCCTTCGCCTCTTCCGCAGTGAAGCCGGAAATGCGCTCGAGCATTTCGGTCTGGCTGCGTTTGATGACCTGGATTTCCTCCGCCTCCTTGTCGATGGCGGCATGCTTTTGTGCCAGGGATTCTTCCTTTTTCTCGATTGCCTCGGTCTTGCGGTCGAGGTTCTCCTCTTTTTGCTGCAGCCGGTTTTCCTGCCGCTGCAGATCGGCTCTGCGCTCCTTTACTTCCTTTTCATATTCGCTGCGGTTCTTTAAAATCTCTTCTTTGGCTTCCAGCAGTGCCTCTTTCTTTTTGGTCTCGGCGCTCTTGATGGCCTCATTGATAATGCGCTTTCCTTCTTCTTCTGCGCTTGAGATTTCCTTCTCGGAAACATTCTTCCGGTAGTAAAAACCGGCAGGGAAGCAAATCGCGCCGCCGACCACCAGCCCGATCAGGGCTGCAAGAATGGTCAAGGGACTCACGATCTGGTATTCCTCCTGTTCATTGGGTTTGGTCGCTGTATGAGCGGGCCGCACAGACCCGCTCCTTTTAGAAAATGATCGGACGGACACCCCTTTTGCCGTTCGATAATCATCCTTTTTCAGTTTAATCGTTTAGAGGGGCCCTGTCAAGGAAAAACGTATATTTACCCGAAATATACACCCATTTTTCCCAATGGTTTTGTAAAAAACTCCGGAGCATCTCCCCTCTACACGTTGATGTAAGCCGCAGCCGCATAGCCCAGCTGCTCGCCGAATCCAACTACATACCATCCTTCCCATTCTCCGTAAACCGTAACAGCCGAGCCTCCGGGCATATTGGCCAGAATTCTGCCGTCGGCAGACGGGTATTCCCGCAAATTCAGTGTCCCATAGGACACCGCCACGGTCCCCGTCACCGGTTCGGCCGGATAGATGAACGGCAAATCAAAGTACCGGGTCAGGGCGCGGGCCAGCTGCTGCGCAATGGCTTCCATGTGTCCCTCCACCCAAACCGCATCGGCATAATTGTCATGGTATCCGATTTCCACCAATACTGCCGGCGCCCGGGGCTGGCGAACTTCGCCCAGGGATGTGGTCTCCCGGGTTGTGACTTTGTTGGGCAGCGGATAGATCTGCCGCAGCTCCTCGACAATGAGTTCCGCGGCTCTCTGTCCCTGCTGGCTGCCCGGATAATAGAAAGCAATAATCCCCCGCTCTTCCCCATAATGGCCCTCCGGCGCAGCGTTGGAGTGCAGCGCCAGATACAAATCATAGTCTCCTGCATTTCCCTCCCGAATGGAGGACGCGGCGGTCATATCCGGCCGGTTGCGCTGATAGCGGATGGTATTGGACCACAGGTACGGCACCAGTGCATCGGCCAGCCGGTTCATGTGGTACTCTTCCGAGCCGCTGCCGGTAACATAAGCATTCCACTCCTGCGTGGACGGACTAAGATAAATGACAGGCATGTTGGTCCCTCCTTCTCATGGAATTCTATGGCGGAGCGGCGGAAAATGTGATATACTCAAAGCCAGAACTTGACGCAGGAGGACCATTTCATGAAAGCAGAGCGCAGTTATCCCCGTTTTACCGTTACCCCCAAAGCCGAGGCTTCGATCCTGCGGGGACACCCCTGGATTTACGATGCCGAGATCCTCACCGTAGAAGGGACGCCTGAAAACGGCAATTTGGTGGATCTCTTGAGCAAAAAAGGCCGATATCTTGGCACTGGCTTTCTTTCCGAGCAGTCGAAAATCCGGGTACGTCTGATTTCCCGCAATGCCAACGACCGCTTTGACGAGGCGTTCTGGGAGCGAAAGCTGCGCTGGGCCTGGGAGTATCGAAAGACCGTCATGGACCCGGAAGACCTGGATTGCTGCCGGATTATTTTTGGAGAGGCGGACGCATTTCCCGGTTTGACCGTGGACAAGTTTCACGATCTGCTCAGTGTGCAGGTTCTCTCCGTGGGCATGGAGCGCATCAAGGCACACCTTCTCCCCACTCTGGTCCGGATCCTGCGGGAAGACGGACAGGCCATCCGGGGTGTCTACGAGCGCAATGATGTGGCCCTGCGGGACAAAGAAGGCCTTCCGCAATACAAAGCCTGGTTCCCCCTCCCCGGTGAAGCGCTGCCGGATTCTCCCGTTACCGAAATTACGGAAAACGGCATTCGCTACTGGGTAGATGTGGAAAACGGGCAAAAAACCGGCTTCTTCCTGGATCAAAAGTACAACCGGCGGGCTGTGGCGCGCCTGGCCAGGGGCAAAACCGTGCTGGACTGCTTCACGCATACCGGTTCTTTCGCACTCAACGCCGCCATGGGCGGCGCCGCCCATGTAACAGCGGTGGATGTATCGGAGAGCGCCGTGGAGATGGCCCGGGCCAATGCCGAGCGCAACGGTCTTTCCGACGTGGTGGAGTGTGTGGCAGCCAATGTGTTTGATTTGCTGCCGTCCCTGGAAAAGGAACCGCCGCGTTATGACTTTATCATTCTGGACCCGCCTGCGTTCACCAAATCCCGGAAGACCGTGGCCGGAGCCATGACCGGCTACAAGGAGATCAACTATCGGGCTATGCGTCTGCTGCCCCGGGGCGGCTATCTGGCCACCTGCTCCTGCTCCCACTTCGCCACGGAAGAAAAGTTCATTGCCATGCTCCACTCTGCCGCGAAAGATGCCGGCGTGCAGCTGCGGCAGATCGAAGCCCGGCAGCAGAGCTGCGACCATCCCATTCTCTGGGGCGTCGATGAGACAAACTATTTGAAATTCTATCTCTTCCAGGTCGTCTGACCGCATCAAACAACGGCGCCCGGCTTACGCCGGGCGCCGTTGTATCTGTGATTGGAGAAAAAAAGGATGCGGTTTGCACCGCATCCTTTTTTCTTGGTTAATGACTGACCTCGATGGCCCGCACCACACCGCCGGACACGTAGATATCCGCAGTGCTGGCATAGGCGTGCGCCTGATCCAGCGTCACCCAGGTATTCGTATCTGCGTTGTAGCAGGGAACATCGCTGGGCACCGTATAGCTCCGGCCGCCGATCGTGACAGCATCCTTACCGCTCCAGGCACTGTTGGAAACATTCTGCATCTTATCCAACATAGTCAGGGAAGTAAAGCTCTTTCCGTCCTTGGCCAGAGTCACCGCCACATAGTCTCCGGTCCGCACGGCGTAACCAGCCTTGATGGGACCGGTGGTCTTGCCTGCGCCATACTGGACTTCCACTGTGGAGGTGGTCCGGTAAGTGGGAATGTAGCCATCTTCGCCGGGTGCCTTGCCGTTCTGGTCTTCCACCTGAATCTGCTCGTTCTTCACCACGGCACGGCCATAGATCACCGTATCATCCGCAGCGCCGTTGAGCACAATCAGGTCCACCTGGCCTGCCCAGTTTGCCCGGGCGTACGTAATCTGGCCGGAGGGAATGGTACCACTGCTCAGCTGGCTCAGGGCAACACTCTGACCGTTGCGGAAGATCTGCACATTGTCGCTCAGGGGCTGGCCGCCCAGGGTCTTCTGTGGAACATTCAGCTCACCGGAGATACCGCCGGAGAGGCGAGAGAGGGAAACACCGCTCTTGCTGGAGGAAATCCGAACCAGCTGGCCCTTCAATCCGCCCGCATCGCCGCCGGAAATCTGAATGGTGGCTGTTCCGCAGAGCATCTGGACCGCACCGCTGTCGGAAACAATTCCCACCGCATTGCCGCGGGCTTCTGTACCGCTGGCCGACACCGCGCCGGCCACCTGGCCGCCTTCCGTCAGGAGGACGGTCATCTGATCGCCGGGCTTGAACTTGGAGAGGCTCTCCATGGCAGTGGGCAGAACATCAAAGTCCTGTCCCAGGATCTTGATGGTTGCCGGCTCACTGGGATTGGGCGCGCAGTCCTCGTAGTACACCGTAACGCGGGTGTCGCTGACCCGGATGGAGTTGGTGGACGGGGAGTAAATCGCCACATCATACTTGCGCAGATCATTCAGCGTGGCGGGTACGCCATTTTTGTAAATGGAGTAACCGGATGCTCCGCCGGCCAGGGATTCAAAGCCTGCGCCGGAACGATCCTCATAGACCACCACGGCCGCCGTGGCGTCGCCGCCGCCGCCCACGAAGATATACTCCACGCTGCCGGAGCCGTCCAGATACAGCGTCACCGTGGTGCCGCCGTGGATCCAGCTGGATGCACTGCCCCATGTGGTTTCTTCGCCGTTATAGTAGGTCTTGGTGCTGCTGGTCACTGCATACTTGGCACCGTTATTGTCCACGATCTGCGTGGTGGTGCAGGAAGCCAGCGTAATCGTACGGCTGGCGCCCGTGGCATCCGGGACGAAGGTCACAGCCTTTCCGTCGCTGTTCACCACCAACGTTCCCCGGCGTCCGTTGAGCATGCCGCTGGAAGTCTTGCCGGAAGCCAGCTGGTAAACCGTTCCGTCGGAAATCTGCAGGGCATTGTCCCGTCCATCCGGACCGGTGGCATTGGAAGAGACCAGCATGGTGTTGGCCACAGGTGTTCCCAGCGTACTGAGATAGCTGCCGCCCTCCTGCTTATCCGCCCGCAGCAGATTCAAAAACAGCTGCGCGGCCTTGCCGCGGGTCAGCGGGGCATTGCCGTTGGTTCCCACGCCGTCCGTCAATCCGGCGGCGGCACCGGTGGCCATATAGCTGTCCGGCCAAATGCCTCCGATGTTCTCATCCTTATAACCCAGCATCCGCAGCAGGATCGTGACCGCCTGCCCGGTGGTTACAGTCTGATCGGGATGAAACAGTCCGTCCGGATAGCCGGAGATTACCTTCTTTCCCTTGGCTGCCATATTGATATAGCCCGCAGCCCAATGGGAAGGCTTGACGTCCGGGAACACGGTTACCGTACGGTAAAGCCCCAGCTCGTCCTCCGCGCCCATGGCATAGACGACCATTTTGCAAAACTGTGCCCGGGTCAGAATTGCCTCGGGCCGAAAGGTTCCGTCGCCATAGCCGTCCAGCACGTCCATCAGCCGCAGCGTCTCCACTGCCATGGCGGTATTCCGGTCCGTCACATCGGAAAATGTAACGGTTTCCGCCGCCCATGCGGCCGGCAGCGGCAGCATGGTCAGTACCATGCACACCGCCGTCAACCATGTCAACACTCTCTTTTTCATACGCTCTCTCCTTCTCATTCCGCCCGCAGAGCTTCCACAGGCTGGAGTTTGGATGCCTTGGCTGCAGGATAAATACCAAAGGCGATGCCCAGCGTTACCGACAGCAGGAATGCACCCACGGTAATGCTCAGCGAAGGCCAGATATCCATATGAACCAACAGGGATCCGGCCACCCGCGTGCCAATGGTTCCCAGCACCATGCCCACCAGTCCGCCGATGCCGCAGAGCATGGCGGCCTCAATCAGGAATTGCGTGACAATGGATGCCCGCTCGGCGCCGATGGCCCGGCGAATGCCGATCTCCCGGGTCCGCTCCGTCACCGTCACCAGCATGATGTTCATAATACCGATACCGCCTACCAGCAGGGAGATGGCAGCAATGCCGCCCAGCACCAGGCTCATCATGGTTGCCTGCTCGTTGATATTCTGCTGCCACTGGTTGCTGTTGTCCACGTAGCCGCTGCCGCTTTTTCCGTTGTTGGTCAGACCGGTGAGAAACCCGCTCAAACGGGAGCTGACTTCCACAGATGCCTGAGCGCTGGCAGCCTTAACCACAAACTCATTCATCTGTGTCCCCGGACTGAGCAGTCGGCTGGCCGTGTACGGAAAAACAATGATATTGTCCATGGACCACTGAGAATCCGGGTCCTTTTCTGCGTAAACGCCCACCACCGTAAAGGGAAGGCCGTTCACCTGCAGTTCCTTGCCGATGGGATCGGCGTAATCAAAGAAATTTCTCGCCGCACGGGCTCCCAGAACGCAGACCTGATTATAATTTTTGATATCAATATTGCTCAGCTCCCGGCCGGAAGCAATTTGGAAATTATTGCATACTCCATACTGATCGCTGCCATAGTACAGGCTTGGCGGAAGCGCAACATTGGAATTCTGGGAGCCGTCTCCATTGAACATATTCTGCTGATTTTTTTCCATGGCAGCACTGCTCTTGGAGCCGTAGACCACCGTGGCGTTGCAGTATCCCGTAGGCGTAACGCCCTGTACCAGCTTGGAGCCAAGGGAATTGCAGTAATCGTATAGCTCCTCAAAGGCATTCTGGCCGTTGTACAGATAGGCCGAAACAGTAATGCGGTTGGTGCCCATGGCCTCCATCTGTTCCAGACTGCGCTTGTTCATACCGTTGATGGTGGACACAATCGTCATCACAGAGACGATACCGATGATGATACCCAACATGGTAAGAAAGGACCGGCCTTTGTTGCCCAGAATCGATTTGAAGGCCATTTTCATCGCCTGTCGGATGTTCACAGCCAATCCACCTCCTGAAGCCGGTCTTCCACGATCTTGCCGTCCGCCAGCCGTACGCAGCGGCGTGCCGTAGCCGCAATCCCGTTATCGTGGGTAATCAGGATAACCGTACTGCCCTCCTTATTGAGCTGCTGCAGGAATCCCAGCACTTCTTTACCGGTATGGGAGTCCAATGCGCCGGTGGGCTCGTCGGCCATGATAATCGGCGGATGGGTGGAGATTGCCCGTGCAATGGCCACGCGCTGCTGCTGGCCGCCGGACATCTCGGAAGGCCGGTGCTTGATACGGCTGCTCAGCCCCACCCGCTCCAGGGCCTCCAGGGCCATCTCCCGCCGGTCATCGGCGTTGATTCCCTGATAAATCAGAGGCAGCTCTACATTCTCCAGCACATTGAGATTTTGAATCAGGTTGTATTGCTGGAAAATAAAGCCGATCTGTTTATTCCGGATATGGGAGAGCTCCTTGTCAGACAGCTCCCGGACATCCGTACCATCCAGATAATATTCGCCATGGGTGGGAATATCCAGGCAGCCCAGCACATTCATCATGGTGGACTTGCCGGAACCGGACTGGCCCACTACGGCCACAAATTCCCCCCGCTCAATCTCCAGACTGACGCCGTCCAGTGCCCGAACCTCGCTCTCCAGGCCCTCACTATAAATTTTATATACGTCTTTCAGTTTTACCAGCATATCACACCCAGGAGCTTTCCGTCTGCACCTGCGTAAAGACTTCCGCTCCTTCCTCCACGCCGGATTTGATTTCCACATTGTATGTATCGGAGATTCCGGTCTCCACGGGGACCGCCCAGAATCCATCCGGCACACCTTCCACCGGAACCTCCAGATCCACGGCATTGTCCGGCCGGCTTCCCTTGACAAACAGTACGCTGCCGGTTGTGCCGTCGGGCATGGGAACCGTCTTGACGCACTGGATGGGAACCACCAGGCAGTTGTCGTTTTCACTGGCAACCAGGGAATACGTCACATAGCTTCCGGTCATCAGGCTTCCGTCGGGATTATCCACCGTCACCACCATGGGATAGCTGGCCACGCCGTTTTCCGCCTTGGAGTTCAGGCTTACCGACTCCACAATTCCCGTAAAGGGTGTTCCCCACTGGTCGATGTCAACGGTCATGCCGGGCTGGATATAGCTGACATTCCGCTCATCCACCGTAGCATCCACCGTAATGGTGGAGGTGTCCGCAATGGTAATCACAGCGGTATTGGCGGCCACCTCCTGCCCCTGCTGGAGCATCAGGCCAATGACGGTGCCGTCAATGGGGGCCACAGCATTGCAGTTGTCCAGATTCTTCTGTGCCGTCTCCAGGGTCTTGCGGGCCTCTTCCAGACTCTGCTCGACGGAGAAGATCTCGCTTTCGCTCTCCTCGCCGTCAATCCGCACCAGCACCTGGCCGGCGGTGACCTGAAGATAGTCTACCAGATCACTGGAGATCACCGTGCCGTTGACCGTGCTCTTGAGGTCGCCGGTGCGGTAATACTCCAGTTTTCCGGGTTCATACGGATACACAGTCTCTCCATTCACCGTTACGGTAGCGGAAGCCACCATATCCGCAGTCAGTGCTCCGTCATTTTTCAGCACGATATCGGCCGAGAACAGCTTGGAACCTTCCGGCGTAATGCGGCTGACCATATGAACCGCCTCTACGGTACCAGGAATGGTGGACATCAGGGCGGGAATGGAAACATTCACCGTCTGTCCCGCCTTCAGATCCCCGGCATAGGCATAGCTGTAATACTGCTCCAGGCGCATATGCGTATCATCGGCCAGGGTGGCAACCTTTTGATCCTTGGAAATCGTGTCGCCGGGATTCAGCGTCGCCACTTCCATCAGTTTTCCGGCATACCCGGCAGACAAATTCAGGCCGGCAATGTCCTTGCGCAGAGTGTTGAGCTTCTTCTCATAGCCCTCTACATCCTTGCGCGCTTTTTCCACAGCCGTACGGGCTGCCTCAGAATCAATGGTAAACAGCGGCGTTCCGGCAGTAACCTTCTCACCCTCGCTGACCAGCACCTCCTGTACGGTACCGGCCGTGGTCAGGGTAATGGTCTCACTCTTTTTCGCCTTTGTCAAACCGCTGCCTTCCACGGTGGAGGTAATGGACCCGTACTGGACGATATCCGTCACCACAGTGGATGTCTGTTTTCCCTTTCCTCCAAACACTTTGAACAGCCCAATGGCAATTGCCACCAATACCACAAGCGCAATAATCCGGCGAATGGTCTTGCGCCGCTTTTTTCGGGGCATGGCGTTCCATTTCTCGCGCAGCGAGCGCTTTTCGGGAATCTCCTCCTGGAAAACCGGAGCGGATTCCGGCTGCTCCACGGGCAGGTTCTCTTTTTCCATGACTTCAGACATGATCGCTTCTCCTCTTCTTTGTTGATCCGGCACGAACTGTATTAATCATGCTAGTACAGTTCCTTTTTTAAAGCAACAACAAAACAGTTACAAATTATTGCGTAACTTTTCCCGTTCATGTTGATATAATTTCTGAAATATTATATACGATTTGCCTTGGCAAATGGTTCCTGGAAATTTTTGTTCCAATCAAAAAAAACGTCTCCCAGATGGGAGACGGTTTTTCAGTGCAGACAAGCTCTATCGAAATCTCGGGATACACCGGGGTTCCGGATACAGCTCGATTTCGTTTTGCTGCTCACACAGCAGCAGACAGACGCTTTGCCGTCATGCGCTGGTAGACAACTACTGCCACCACCAGCACCAGGCCTACAATGTCGGTAATTGTGCCGGGAACCATCATGCCCAGGCCGCCGGCCACCAGCACAACCCGCAGCAGCGGATTGATCTTGCGATACAGATAGCCGTTCAAGGCCGCCGCCACGCCGAACAAGCCGATCAAGGAACTGACTACGATCTGCACAACCTGCAGAGGTCCCTGCACGTTGATAAAGAGCATCTGCGGATTGACCGCAAAGATATACGGAACAATGAATGCCGCAATGGCCAGCTTTGTGGCATTGAAGGCCGTACGCATGGGATCCGCCTTGGCAATGGCACTGCCGGCATAGGCTGCCAGAGCCACCGGCGGAGTGATATCTGCCACAATGCCGAAATAGAATACGAAGAAATGGGCTGCCATCTTCTCCACGCCGATGGAGGGATCCATCAGGATGGGGGCACAGGTGGCCGCCATGATGCAGTAGTTGGCCGTGGTCGGCACGCCCATACCCAGCACAATGCAGCAGAGCATGGTCAGCACCAGTGCGATCATCATATGGCCGCCGGAGAGGCTCACGATGGCGCTGAGGAGCTTGGAAGCAAGACCGGTAACGGTAATGCAGCCGGAAATGATGCCGGCCACACCGCAAGCCACTGCCACCGTGACAGAGCCGCGGGCACCGCCCTCCAGAGAGTTGAAGATCATGAGGAACAGGTTCTTCACCGGGTTCTCACCGGCCCGGGCCCCGCCGGGACGGGTATCCAGAATCAGATCCGGAATGCTCACCACAATGGTGGCCACAATGGCCAGGGCCGCGGAGTACGCCATGGTACGGGTATTGGTAGACACCAGCACCACCAGCAGCACCAGAGGTGCCAGCAGATAGATCCGGCGCACCAGCTTGCTCAGCCGGGGCAGCTGATCCCGGGCAATGCCCTTGAGGCCCAGCTTCTTGGCTTCCAGATGGACTGCAATATAAATACCGGTGAAATACAGCACAGCAGGCAGAATCGCCCGCATGGCAATGGTGCCGTAAGCTTCACCTGTGAACTCCGCCATCAAAAACGCAGCCGCGCCCATGATCGGAGGCATAATCTGGCCGCCGGTAGAGGCCGCAGCTTCCACCGCGCCGGCAAATTCGCCCTTGTAGCCGGTCTTCTTCATCATGGGAATGGTAACGGAACCAGTGGTAACGGTGTTGCCCACGGAAGAACCGGACACCATGCCGCACAGGGCCGAGGAAATGACCGCCACCTTGGCAGGGCCGCCGGGAGCGGCGCCGGCCACGGCATTGGCCAGGCTGATGAAGAAGCTGGCAATACCGGTACGCTCCAGGAACGCACCGAAAATAATGAACACCACGATGAACTTGGCGCACACGTTTACCGGGCCGCCGAAGATGCCGTTGGTGGTATAGAACATCGTCCGGATCACCTGATAGAGGGTCATCTTCAGCTGATCCAGACTGGGCGTTCCCATGAGATTGAAGAACGTGTAGATCAGCAGTACGCCCGCCACACACAAAATGGGCACACCCACGCACCGGCGGCACAGCTCCACCAGTGCCAGAATGCCGACCAGGCCGATGATCATATACAGATCATTCTGCATCACGCGGGCAGACATCTGAATGACCTTTTCAGCGTTAATTGCATAAAAGAAATATGCACCGCTGCCCAGGACCATAATCAGGATATCATACCAGGGCATGTGGTTCACCCGGCCGTCTCCCTTCTTGGCCGGGAAGGTCAAAAAGCCGATGAGCAGAATCATGCCCATGAAAATGGGCAGACGCCGCTGCGGCAAAACGGACAAAAACACGGTATCGATGATACTGTATGCCGCAAAAGCCGCCATCAGAATCTGGATGGCCAGCTTGGGAATTCCTTCCCAGTACCGGGTGTTGGACTCCCGGTCATACTTTTTCATGACCGCCTCGACGTCGGCGGCAGACCCCACATCCGGTCCCCCCGCAGGCGCGGCAGACACCGGCGGCGTGGTCTCTTTTTTCAAAAAACTCATGCGCATTTCCTCTCTTCCACACTAACCTCTCCATTCGCGGGGCGCATGCCTCAGCTCCGTTTTCCGGCAGCGGACGCATCCACCCCGCAAAACCGCAAGGGACTGCGGCGGGAATGTTCCCGCCGCAGTCTCCTGATTTTGCTTTCTTACTTCGTGGGAACGTCGTAGCCCTTCTCCGCGAAGTACCGGGCAGCACCGGGATGGTACGGCACGTTGGTCACGCCGGCGGCAAACTCCAGATCC
>ENA-UEYL01001418-UEYL01001418.1-human-gut-metagenome-genome-assembly--contig:-NODE-1418-length-20658-cov-4.601623_pt1 | contig 20658 bp, 20 predicted proteins | sample MGYA00242941_ERZ507946 | MGnify/ENA primary metagenome ERZ507946 (study PRJEB26167, sample SAMN06115482) | human gut metagenome | host: Homo sapiens | place: China:Guizhou | collected 2015-03-11...
TGAGCATGACGCTGGAGGTATCCACCTGACCGTTGGAGACCGTGAAGCCCAGGCTGCTGCCGTAGGCACTGCCGCTGGCAGCGTTGGCTGTCAGGGTGTTGTAGAACAGCAGGGCGCACTCCTCGTAGTTGAGCGCCTCGCCCTGGCTGCGGTCCACCTGATTGCGCAGGCCCAGCTCACTGGCCTTGTTCAGCTGTGCGTTGGGGAAGGAGCCGCTCAGGTCGGTCATCTTATAGCCCATCAGCTTGAGGATGGCCGTGACCGCCTCCTCCAGCGTCACGGCGTTGTCGGGCCGGAAAGAGCCGTCGGTGTAGCCGTTCATCCAGCCGTTCTGCACCGCAATGCGGACATAGGGGGCATAGGGCGAAGTGCCGGGCAGGTCGGTGAACAGGGTGCCCACCGTGCCCTGAGAGCCCACACTCTCGCGGTAGGTGGAGTAGGACACCAGCATCCGGGCCAGTGCACCGCGGGTGACCACAGCGTTCAGAGCAGCCTGCTGGCTGCTGTCCATCGCGTTCAGCGTGATGGACAGCTGCACCGCTGTGTTGGCGTTGCCCGCTGCCGATGCCGGCAGCACCAGCATCGACACGGCAATGCTCACCGCCAGCAGAAATGCAAGGATTCGCTTTTTCATGGAAAATCCTCCTTAAATAAGGGTTTCATCTATACCTGGCTCCTCTTATGAGGGAAGCTCCGCAAGGCGCTGGCAAAGCCAGACCGAAGCGGTGAAAGGTTTAATCATATCTCAGTGCTTCAATGGGGTTGAGCCTTGCGGCGCGCTTGGCGGGCAGATAGCCGAACAGCACACCGATGCCCACTGAGATGCCAAAGGCCACCACGATGGAGTTGAACGAGGGACTGACGGTCACATCAATGTCGCTGGAGATCATGGGCAGGATGCGGTTTGCCGCCATGGACACGATATAGCCGAGGACGATGCCCAGCACGCCGCCCAGTGCGGAGGTGGTGGCGGCTTCCACCACAAACTGCGACAGGATCACCCGCTCCTTGGCACCCAGTGCCTTGCGGATGCCGATCTCCCGGGTGCGCTCGGTCACCGACACCAGCATGATGTTCATAATGCCAATGCCGCCCACCAGCAGTGAGATGCTGGCAATGCCGGTAAGGATGATGATGACCATGTTGATCATCTCGTTCATCTCCTCCAGCCACTCGCTGGCGCTGTAGATGTAGTAAGCGTTGTCGCTCTTGAGCAGGTCGTGCAGACCGCTTTCCACCACCGCCTTGGCCTCGTTGGCCCGGCTCTCGTCCTTCATAATTGCAACAAAGTTTTTGGCGCTGGACTGGTTGGAAAGCCGCATGGCCGTGGTGTAGGGCAGATAGATGCAGTCATCGTCGGAGCCCTGCTGCATGTTCTTGTCCGTCACCTTGGCGTTCAGCACGCCCACGATCCGGAACTTGTAGGCCCCCAGCTTGATGGTCTGGCCCACCGCGTTGCCGCCGTAGGCCGCCCGGTTGAGATAATCACCAATGATGCAGACCTGCTTGTTGTCCTTGATGTCCATGTACTGCAGGCCGCGCCCCTGAGCGAGGGTATAGTTTTTCATCTCAGTGTAGTGCTCGTCCACACCGTAAACACTGGTGCCGTAGCGGTAGGTCGTGGTGCCCACCTTGGGGGTGTTGTTGCTGAAATCGATCTGGGGCGAGACTGCGGAGATGAGCTCCTTGTTCTTATCCGCGATCTTATACACATCCTCCACCGAGGCGGTGCGGGAGCCGTAGCCCCAGACCTGAATGGACAGGGCATTCGTGCCCAGTGCTGAAAAGCTGTCCCGCATACTCTGGGTCATGCCGTTGCCCAGGCCCACGATAACAATGACCGCCATGACACCGATGATGATGCCCAGCATGGTCAAAAAGGTGCGGAGCTTGTTGCTCCACACGTTCTGGAGGGCCTGACGGAAGGTCTCAATGATCATTTGTTCCCCTCCTGTTCTGCCGGTTCAAAGTTCAGCGTCGGCTGGACGATGGCTTCCGGCGCGCGGGAGTCGCCATCGTAGACCACCTGACCATCCTCCAGCCGGATGATGCGGTCGGCCTGCACGGCAATGGAGTTGTCATGGGTGATAAGCACCACCGTATGGCCCTGCCCATGCAGGTCCTGCAGCATTCCCAGCACCTCGCGGCCGGTGTGGCTGTCCAGCGCGCCGGTAGGCTCATCAGCCAGAATGATCGCCGGGTTGCGCACCAGCGCCCGCGCGATGGATACGCGCTGCTGCTGGCCGCCCGAAAGCTGGTTGGGCTTGTTTTTCAGCTTATCGCCCAGCCCCACCTGCTCCAGCACCTCGCGGGCCCGGCGGTGGCGCTCGGCGCGGGGGATGCCCGCATAGACCAGCGGCACCTCCACGTTTTCCAGCAGGTTTAATTTGGGCAGAAGATTATACTGCTGGAAGATGAAGCCCAGCATCTCGTTGCGGATGGAGGCCAACTCGTTCCGGCTCATCTTGCCCACATCCCGGCCATTCAGCCGGTAGGTGCCCGCCGTGGGCACATCCAGGCAGCCGATGATGTTCATGCAGGTGGACTTGCCGGAGCCGGACTGGCCCACGATGGCCACAAACTCCCCCTTCTGAATGGAAAAGGAGATGTGGTCCGCCGCCCGGACGGTGCTCTCACCCATCTGGTAGAACTTGCATACGTCCCGGAATTCAATGAGGGCTCCCATTACATGCCTCCCCGGCCGCCGGGACCACCGCTCATGCCCCCGCTGGACATTCCGCCGCTGGGCATTCCTCCGCTCATGCCGCCGGGCATCATAGTCATCGCCATGGCCATATCACCGCCGGAGGAGGTGGGCAGATAGGCTACCATGTCGCCTTCCTGCAGGCCGGAGAGAATCTGGGTATAGCTCTCGTCGCTGATGCCCACTTCCACCTCTACATATACGTAGCCCTCGGGGGCTTCCTGGTCCAGAGCGTTGACCGCACTGGGAGAATCCGCGGTAATGAGCACCGTGTTGCCCCGGTTGACCGCAGCACTGGGTACTGCCAGCACGCCGCTTTCCTGCTCGAGCACAATCTCGGCATCCACGTTCATGCCGGGCAGCAGGCCGTCGGTCTCGTCAATGCGGACCGTAACGGGGTAGGTGGTAATGCCGCCGGTAGTGGTGCCCGCCACGGAGACCTTGGTCACCACGCCGGTATAGGTCTGCCCCTCCACGGCATCGGCCGTGATCTCCACCGTCTGACCCACTTCCACCTTGCCGATATCCAGCTCGTCGATGTTCATGGTCATTTCCAGATAGCTCAGGTCATAGATCGTGCACAGCGTGCCGGTGGAGCCGCCTTCAATCTTGTCGCCGGCCTTGGCAATCTTGGTCACCACGGTGCCGGAGATGGGGGCTGTGATCTGGTAATCTTCCAGCTTTTCCTGGGCGTTTTCCAGAGAGGTCTGGGCATTGTCCAGGCTCAGCTGGGCGTTGTCAATCTGATTGTCCACGGTGTCGCCGGTGATGGTGCAGATCTGATCGCCGCTGGAGATGGCGTCACCGGCCAGCCAGTTCATGTTGGTCACCTTGCCGGACGTTTCCGCGGTAATGGTGCTGGACTCTCCCATCTCAATGGAGGCATTGCCGTAGCTGGAATAGCTGCCAATGACGGCACTGGCCGTATAGGCGGAGGTCACCAGTCCCGGGTTTTGCGCCTTGACCCGAACGGTGGTAATCATCTTGCCGGTATCCGAAGCGGTAGAGCCGCTGGACACCGCCGTCACGGTGCCGGTGATGGTGCCGGCCATCCCGTTGATAAAGATCGTGGCCGTCTGACCCACGTAAAAGTCCGAGGTATCGGCGTAGGTAAAGAGGAAGTTGATGTAAAGGTTATTGTCCCCCACAATGGTCATCAGCTCCGTGCCGGCGTTGACGGTGTCACCGTTCTTCACATACACTTCGCTGACTGTGCCGGTGAGGTCCGCAGTGGGATACTTGGCCTTGACCGCCTGCGAATAGCTCTTCTGCGCCTGTGCATAGCTGTTTTGCGCCTGGCTCTGACTGGTGGAGGCATCGGAAGAATCCAGCGTATAGAGCAGCTGGCCCTCTTCCACCAGGTCGCCTTCTTCAAAGGTATCGCTGAGAATTTCTCCGGACACCAGAGTGGAAACCGTGTAGGAGTCTGCCGGCTGCAGCGTGCCGCTGGAGCTGAGGGAATTGACGATATCCCGCTGCGATACGGTCTCTTCCTGATAACTGGTAACGGCGGAGGCTGTCTGCGGCTTGGACAGCAGCCGCACCGTCACCGCGCCGCCGGCCACTGCAATGACCACCAGCAGCAGCAACCAGCGTTTTTTCTTTCCGCGCAGTCCTTTCAGGGGGTTGCGCAATTTCAGCCGGGGTTTGGCCGGCGCCGTTTCTTCCATCCGAGTCTCGGACTGTGGTTCCAGCAATTGTTCGTTCATCGCTCGCAATTCCTTTCTGTGGGGGTTTTCCCAGAATCCACATTGAGCATAACCGCGGAAGCTAAAATGGACCTGAAAGAACGGGCCGGTTCCGACCCGTTTCCGTAAAAATTTTCCTCTTTTTTTCCTGTGAAGTTGGGGAAATTCACAAAAAGGCCAAGCAAAAAAGCGGAGCGGCACTTTTGTACCGCTCCGCTTTTATCCGTTTTTTCAGGAATGAACTGGCCGGGATTGCCGGAACAGGCGGTCTGCCGCCACGCACAGCGCCGCTGTAATGAGCATGTCCACCAGGGTATAGCCCACGGGAATATCCACATACATCAGCAGCCGGTAGAGAATGAAGCCGATGAGCCAGATTACCAGATTCCGTCCGTCCAGGGCCACGGAAAAACGGTCCCGGTGCAGCAGGAAGTGATCCGCAATCTGCACAGCGATCATGGGGGCGAACACGGAGCCGATCAGATACAAAAAGCCCGTGATGTCGTCCATGGGGAACAGCATGGCCGCCGCCGTGCCCACCGCGGTCACCGCCACCGCCGTCCACTTTCCGTTGATCCGGGCGCTGAGCGACTCGGCAGAGATGCCCGCCGACCAGGCGTCCAGGAAGGTGGTGGTGACGGTGGACAAAACCAGGATCACCAGCGCCGCCAGGCCCAGGCCCGCCTTGACCATGATGACGGCGATATCGCTCTCGCCGGTATAGAGCGCGGCGCCCATGCCGATGAAGTACATCCAGCAGGACACGGCGCCGTAGGTCAGGGTACTGGCCACCGTGGCCTGGAAGGGCTTTTCCGCCTCCCGGGTATAGTCGGCCACCAGCGGCAGCCAGGAAAGCGGCATGGCCACCGCCAGCTCCACCGCCGCGCCGAAGCTCAGCGAACCGTCCCCCGCCGCGCCGGACGCGCCGGAGAAGAAGATCACCTTGCACAGCACCAGCGTCAAAACCAGCAGCGCCGCCATGGCCACCTTGTTGATGCCCCCCAGATTGGTCACGCCCACCAGGATCCACACCGCGATGAGCCCGCCGATCACCAGGCACCAAAGCCAGTGGCCCCCGGCAAAAATGCCGCCCACCGCCAGGGCGCCGTCATAGATCATGATGGCCGTCCAGCCCAGCAGCTGCAGCACGTTCAAAAAAGCGAACAGCAGCCCGCCCTTGCGGCCGAAGGACAGCTTCACCGTCTCCATGGCGCTGCGTCCCGTGCGCCCGCCGATGAGGCCCGCCAGGAAAAACATGGCGCAGCCGATCACGTGGCCCAGCAAAATGGCCGCCGTGCCCCGGGCCAGACCCAGGGCGGCAAAGGACGTGCCCGTCAGGATCTCCGCAATGGAAATGCCGGCGCCGAACCAGATAAGGCTCATCTGAAACGTCGAGGTTTTTTTCATACCCGCTCCTTTCTCACCAAGGCCCGGGTCCTCAGTCCCGCTGCTCCCAGGCCATGTCCCAGAAGGAGGATTCATACCGGGAGCAGGCGGTGAAGATTTCCTCCAGATACTTCAGCTGGGGCTCCGTGTAGTCCGCCGTCAGCCGCTCCAGCATGTCCTTGAGGATCACGTTGTTGCCGGTGTAGCGGTCGGTGATGTAGCCCCGCACCCACCGTCCGTACAGGGGATGATCGGGGGCATCAGGCCGCTCTTCCACGATCTTGCGGGCGATGACCTCATAGCTGTACGCGCAGGAGAAGATAGCCGTCAGCACCTCCGCCTCGCCGCCCTTGTAGGCCACGCTGAGCATGTAGGAGGTGTAGGAGCGGTTGTCCTGGGCGATGGGCGTGCGGTCCAGCTCCTCCTGGGTGATGCCGAACATGCCCATATAGCCGTTGTGGACGTTCACCTCGCCGTCCAGAATGGCCTGGATGTACTTGGCGAAGAGCTTCATGACCTCTACGCTCTTGCTCTTGGCCACGCCCACGGCGAACACCTTGGTGTAGTCCATCAGATACCAGTAGTCCTGAATGATGTAGCGCCGGAATTTTTCCACATCCAGCGTGCCGTCCCGGAGTCCCTGGACGAAGGGCTTTTCATGATACCCCGCCCAGATATCCTCTGTGGCTTTCAGCAGCCGTTCCACCGTGCTCATGCCATGCCTCCTTTTTTCACCATGGCCCGCCGCATGATGCCCAGCGGCAGGGCCGTCACGATCACAATGCTCAAAATGCCCTCGATCAGACGAGAGGAGTTGAACGCCAGGCTGTAACCCCAGGCGCCCCAGCCGTCCCAGGCGTTCTGGGAATAGAAGATCACGCCGCTGAGCACATGGCCCACGCAGCGCAGCGCCACGGCCACCGCCATGCCGCACACGGCCTTCCACCGCTTGTCCGCGCCGAACACGCCGGCGTAGCCCAGGCAGGAAAAGCACACCAGCTGCTGGACGAAGATCTGGGCCCAGTGGACCGCCTCCCAGCCGGGGATCAAGATCATGGCCAGGATGCCGCACACCCAGCCCGTCAGCATAGAAAGGCGATAGTCATACACCAGCGCCAGCAGCATCAGCGGGATCCAGGACCCGCAGGTGATGTTGGAGCCGGTGGGCAGGGGGATGCGGATGGTGGCCAGCACCAGCGTCAGGGCGCACACCACGCCCCCCAGGCACACCGCGCGGGTATCCAGCTTCAGCCCGCGGCAAAGCCACACCGTCACCACCAGATATGCCACGGCAAATACCGCGGCGATGACGGAAGAGATCATTCCACGAACGCTCCCTTCAGGTCAAACATGTGGTCCATGGGGCCGGAGCCGTGGCCCAGGTCCAGCTGGGCCGCCAGGGCGCCGGAGAGGTAGGCCTTGGCCCGCTCCACAGACGCAGCCAGGTCATAGCCCTTGGCCAGGTTGGAGGCGATGGCGCTGGAGAGGGTGCAGCCGGTGCCGTGGGTGTTGGGGTTGTCGATGCGCCGGCCCATGAACCACCGGGCCTGGCCGTCCTTCCACAAAAGGTCGTTGGCGTCGTTGAGCTGGTGGCCGCCCTTGCACAAAACGGCGCAGCCGTACTGTTCGCTGATGATCCGGGCGGCGGTGGTCATGTCCTCCGCCGTGCGGATATCCATGCCGGCGAGGATCTCCGCCTCCGGGATGTTGGGGGTGAGGACCTCCGCCAGGGGCAGCAGGCACTCCTTCATGGCGTCCACCGCGTCCTCCCGCAAAAGCCGGGCGCCGGAGGTGGCCACCATGACCGGGTCCACCACGATGTGCTTTGCGCCGTAGTGCCGGAGCTTTTCGGCGATGACGCGGATCAGCTCCGCCGAGGAGACCATGCCGATCTTCACCGCGTCGGGGAAAATATCCGTGAACACGGCGTCCAGCTCCGCGGCCAAAAAGGCGGGGGTAGCCTCCTGAATGTCTGTGACGCCGGTGGTGTTCTGGGCGGTGAGAGCCGTGACGGCGCTCATGGCGAATACGCCGTTGGCCGTCATGGTCTTGATGTCCGCCTGGATCCCGGCGCCTCCGCTGGAGTCGCTTCCAGCGATCGTCAATGCTGTTTTCATGTCGATGCTTCCTTTCTGCATTGAAGTTTTATTCCGCGATGCAAGGTGGTGCCCCCAATGCACCGCGCGTCGAAAATCCCCCTGCCGCTTACCGGACGGGAAATTTCCTCCTTCTTCGGCGAAAGCGGGGCTTTCGCCGAGTTGGGACGTAAGTTGTGTTTTCCCTTATCGGGCGATCTGCTCCGCCAGGTCCCGGAGCTCCCGGGCCGCCGCGGCCACGTCCTTCTGGGCAAACAGGGCGGATACCACCGCCACGCCGGCAAGGCCGCAGCCCGAAAGCTCTAGGATGTTGTCCCGGCCGATGCCGCCGATGGCCACCACCGGGATGTCCACCGCCGCCGTCACGGCCCGGATCACGTCGTGTCCAACGGGCTTGGCGTCGGTCTTGGTGCCGGTGACGAAGGCCGCGCCCACGCCCAGGTAGTCCGCGCCGGCGGCCTGGGCCGCCTGGGCCTCCGCCACGGAGTGGGTGGAGACGCCGATGATCTTGTCCGGCCCCAGCAGCGCCCGGGCCCGGCCGGCCTCCAGGTCCTCCTGGCCCACGTGGACGCCGTCGGCGCCCACGGCGGCGGCGATGTCCACGTTGTCGTTGATGATGCTCACCACGCCCCGGCGGCGGCAAAGGGCCACGAAGCGCTCCGCCAGACGCAGAAATTCCTCCCGGGAGGCGTGCTTTTCCCGCAGCTGCACGATGCCCGCGCCGCCGTCGATGGCTGCTTCGATCTGGGCGAAAAAGGCGTCCTCGTCCGCCGCCCAAGCCCGGTCCGTCACGGCATAGAGCCGCATCTGCTGGTGTGTAAGCTTCATAGTTCGCTCCTCCAAAAAACAAAAATCCGCAGACACCCGATGTTGGGCAGCCTGCGGCGCAAAGCACACTATTTCCCTCCGTTGGCATGATCCAAATCAGGTCTAGGGTCGAGACCTTGCAGCCTCCTCTCAGCCCGCGCCAGCGGACTCCCCGTTTTTTAACGAAAATATCATACGCTCCTTTCCCCGCCTTTGCAAGCCCTCTTGACAATCTTTGGCGAAAATGCAATAATATTCGGCGGAAAACAGGGGAGCCCTCGGGCTGAGAGGGAGCGAACGCTCCGACCCTTTGACCTGATGTGGGTAATGCCACCGTAGGGACATCGCGATGTAAAAAACGGCGAGGCCCACGGGGTCTTGCCGTTTTCCACTTCTTTGGAGAAAGGATGTGTAAGGGAGAATAGCTGCGGCGCCCCGGTCTTCCGGGAGCGGACAGAGGGGGAGCGCCCTGTGTCCGGGCCAACCACACAGCGATGGGAAGCCGTGTTCCGGCGTGAGAGGAGGCCAGCAAGCCTCGACCGAATTTTCCACCCACAGGCGGAGTGTACGCCTGTGCCTTGCCATGCAAGGGGAAAACGCTGTGTACATTCCGTTTTCTCCCTGCCGATTCTGACATATCAAAGGAGATCGATCTTATGAACCGCAGTTATGTGAAGAAGCTGGCCCTGGCCGGCATGCTGTGCGCCGTGGCCGTGGCCGGCAGCACCTTTTCCTTCCCCGTCTTTTCCAGCAAGTGCGCCCCTGTGCAGCACATGGTGAACGTGCTGTGCGCCGTGTTCCTGGGCCCGGGCTACGGCCTTGGCGTGGCCTTTGTGGCAAGCCTGCTGCGCAACCTCCTGGGCCTTGGCAGCCTCCTGGCCTTCCCCGGCAGCATGTGCGGCGCCCTGTTGTGCGGCCTCATGTACAAAAAGACCATGAACCTCCCCGCCACCCTCTGCGCGGAAGTGTTCGGCACCGGCATCATCGGCGGCCTTTTGTCCTACCCCATCGCCATCGCTTTCATGGGCGTGGTGGCCGGCACCATCGGCTACACCGCCTATGTGGTGCCGTTCCTGGTGTCCACCGTGGGCGGCAGCATCATCGCCGGCGCCCTGGTGCTGGCCCTGAAGTCCAGCGGTGCCCTCAAGTCCATGCAGTCCGCTCTGGAGCACTGAAAGCGTTTTGTGACCATTTGAAAGAAGGAGCCCCCATGTCCATCCTCACCCCCCTGGACGCCCTGCGCCGCCGTCGTCCCCTGGTGCACTGCGTCAGTAACATCGTCACCGCCAACGACTGCGCCAACGTGCTGCTTGCCGCCGGCGCCAGCCCCATCATGGCCCAGGCCATGGAGGAGATGGCCGAGATCACCGCCGGGTGCGACGCCACCGTCCTCAATACCGGCACGCCGGAGGGCCCGCACCGCTGGGACCTTTGCCGCCTGTGCGGCACGCTGGCCGCCGCGGACCACCAGCCGGTGGTGCTGGACCCGGTGGGCGTGGGCGCCTCCGCCTTCCGCCTTGCGGGGGTAGAGTCGCTGCTGGAGGCGTTCACCCCCACGCTGGTGCGGGTGAACCTGGGGGAGGCCCAGGCCCTGCTGCACCGAAAGAGCCGGGAGCGGGGCGTGGACAGCGCGGACGCTGAGGAAAAAGAGCATCTTGCCTGCGCCGCGGACCTGGCCCAAAAGTTCCATACCACCGTGCTGCTCACCGGGGCGGCCGACATCGTCACCGACGGCGTCCGGGCCTGGCGGGTCCTGGGCGGCAGCCATTCCATGGCCCGCATCACCGGCGCCGGGTGCATGCTCTCGGCCCTGTGCGGCGCTTTCTGCGCCGCGGAAGGCGACGCGGCAAAGGCGGCCGTGGCCGCCTCCGCCTTCTGGAAGGCCTGCTCTCACCGGGCGGAAACATCCGCCGCGGCGCTGGGCTCCGGCCATTTCCACATGGCGCTGCTGGACGCCGCCGGTACCCTCACCGCCGCCGAAGCGGAGACTCTGTCCGCAGCGGAGCCGCTGGAGCTGTAAAATTGATCCGCAAGACGAGGACTGCCAAAAGGCAGTCCTCGTTTTTGTCATATCCGCCCCCGGCGGGGCATAAGGTTGTCCCGGGAGGTGAGGCCATGACAAGGCCCTCGTTCAAAAACGCCCTGCGGCGGCTGGAGGCGCTGGCCCTGGCCGCGGGCACACTGTATCTGACCGCCGTCACCGCCGGAAGTGACACCGCCGTCAGCGCGGCAAAGGCCCTGGCCCAGTCCTCGCCTCTGGGGGCGGTGCGCTGGGAGCTGGGGGACCTTTGGACGGCGGACACGCTGTCCGCCGCGGCGGTGCTGACCATTTCCCAGTCGCCGCTGCTGCTGTCCGCCCGGGCGGACGTGGCGGAGCTGTGGCAGAAGCGCCAGGGGGAGACCCCCGCCGAAGATCGTCCCGCCGGGGACGACATTGTCACCGAGCCGGTGGAAGAGACGCCCCTGGACGCGCCGAACGCCCCGGACAACGGGGTGGAGGCCCGGACCCTGGTGCCCACGGACCCCAGCGGCTACACCGTCTGCGGACGGGCCTACATCACCAACAGCACGGACCACACCCTCTCCGTCACGGAGCTGGGGGAGCTGTTTGACGCGGAGCTGACGGGGGAGGGGCCCCAGATCCTCATCGTCCACACCCACGGCAGCGAGTCCTATACCCCCGCCGGAGACACGGACGTGGTCTGGTCCGGCGACCACCGCACCACCGACAGCCGCTACAATGTGGTGGCCGTGGGCGACGCCATGGCGGAGGTCTTTTCCGCCGCGGGCATCAGCGTGCTCCACGACCGGACCCTCTACGACTACCCGGCCTACTCCGGGGCCTATGACCGCTCCCTTGCGGCCATCGAGAGCTACCTTGCCCAGTACCCCACCATCCGCTTTATCCTGGACGTACACCGGGACGCCATTGAGGACAGTCAGGGCAACCAGTACAAGGTGGTTTCCGATATCGACGGCCAGACCTCCGCCCAGATGACGCTGGTGGTGGGCAGCGACGGAAGCGGATTGAGCCACCCGGACTGGATGGAGAACCTGAAGCTGGCGGTGGCCCTGCAAAACCAGCTGCTCCAGGACTACCCCACCCTCATGCGGCCCATCTTGCTGCGCAATTCCCGCTACAACCAGCACGCCACCACCGGGTCCCTTTTGGTGGAGGTGGGCGCCGCAGGCAACTCCCCGGAGGAGGCGTATCTTGCGGGCACATTGTTTGCCCAGGGCATGGTGGAGCTTCTGGAGGGCCGGAGCAAATAGGCAAAAAAAGAGACGGGAAATCCCCGTCTCTTTTTTGTTTCAGCGCATGACCGCGCCCAGATCGGCGCTGGAGACCATACGGGCATAGCGGCTGAGCCAGCCGGTTTTCACCTTGGGCTCCGGAGCCGTCCACGCCGCCCGGCGGCGAGAGAGCTCCTCCTCCGATACCTCCAAGGTGATGGAGGCGGCGGGGATGTCGATGGTGATGGAGTCCCCTTCCCGCACTAGGCAGATGGGGCCGCCTGCCGCCGCCTCAGGGCTCACATGGCCGATGGAGGCACCCCGGGAGGCGCCAGAGAAGCGGCCGTCGGTGATGAGGGCCACGGTCTTGTCCAGCCCCATGCCGGCCAGCGCTGAGGTGGGGTTGAGCATCTCCCGCATGCCCGGGCCGCCGCTGGGGCCCTCGTAGCGGATGACCACCACGTCCCCGGGCACGATCTTGCCGGCATAGATGGCGGCGATGGCGTCCTCCTCGCCGTCGAACACCCGGGCCGGGCCCGTGTGGCGCAGCATCTCCTCCGCCACGGCGCTGCGCTTGACCACGCAGCCGTCAGGGGCCAGGTTGCCCCAGAGGATCTGGAGGCCGCCGGTGGGGCTGAAGGGGTGGTCGATGGGCCGGATGGCGTTGGTGTCCAGGTTCACCGCGCCCTGGATATTCTCGCCCAGAGTCTTGCCGGTGACGGTCATCACGTCCAGGTCCAGTAGGCCCGCCTTGGCAAGCTCCGCCTGGACGGCGGCAATGCCGCCGGCGGCGTACAGGTCGGACATGTGGGTGGGGCCCGCCGGAGCCAGGTGGCAAAGGTTGGGCGTGGCCGCGGAAACCTCGTTGAAAAGCTTCAGGTCCAACGGCACCCCCGCCTCGTAGGCGATGGCCAGCAGGTGCAGCACCGTGTTGGTGGAGCAGCCCAGGGCCATGTCGCAAGTGAGGGCGTTGCGGATGGAGCGCTCCGTGACGATCTGGCGTGCGGTGACGCCCCGGCGCACCAGATCCATGATGGCCATGCCGGCGCGCTTGCCCAGCTGGAGGCGCTTGGAGTAGGGGGCGGGGATGGTGCCGTTGCCCGGCAGGGCCAATCCGATGGCCTCGCACAGGCAGTTCATGGAGTTTGCCGTGTACATGCCCGAGCAGCTGCCGCAGCTGGGGCAGCAGTTTTCCGTGCAGTCCTCCAGCTGGGCATCGGTGATGTGCCCGGCCTTGTAGGCGCCCACCGCCTCAAACATCTTGGAAAGGCTCACGGACTCGCCGCCGTAGGTGCCCGAGAGCATGGGTCCGCCGGAGCACACCACCGCCGGCACGTCCATGCGCACGGCGGCCATGACCATGCCCGGCACGATCTTGTCGCAGTTGGGCACCAGCACCAGTCCGTCCAGCTGGTGGGCCATGAGCATGGTCTCCACGCTGTCGCAGATGAGCTCCCGGCTGGCCAGGGAGTACTTCATGCCCACATGACCCATGGCGATGCCGTCGCACACGCCGATGGCGGGGATGAGGATGGGGGTGCCGCCGGCCATCTCCACGCCGGACTTCACCGCCTGGGCGAGCTTATCCAGGTGCATGTGGCCGGGGACGATCTCGCTGTACGCCGACACCACGCCGATCAGGGGCCGCTCCAGCTCCTCGGGGGTGTAGCCCAGGGCGTAGAAGAGGCTTCGGTTGGGGGCGCGCTCGCTGCCCTTTTTCACATTGTCGCTTCGCATGTGTCTCTGCCTCCCTTACTTTTTCAGCCAGCTCATCATGGCCCGCAGCTGGGCGCCCACCTTCTCGATGGGGTGCTCCGCCGCCATGCGGCGCTGGGCTAGGAAGTGGGTGCGGCGGCCGCCGTTGGGATTCATCTCCGTGAGGAACTCAGAGGCGAAGGTGCCGTCCTGGATCTCCCGGAGGATCTGGCGCATCTCCTTGCGGGTCTCCTCGGTGATCAGGCGCTTGCCGGTGCGGTAGTCGCCGTACTCGGCGGTATTGGAGATGGAGTAGCGCATCTTGGCAAAGCCGCCCTCGTTGATGAGGTCGATGATGAGCTTCATCTCGTGGCAGGTCTCAAAGTAGGCCATCTCCGGGGCGTAGCCCGCCTCCACCAGCGTCTCGAAGCCCGCGTGGATCAGCTCGCACACGCCGCCGCACAGCACCGCCTGCTCGCCGAAGAGGTCGGTCTCCGTCTCCTCCTTGAAGGTGGTCTCCAGGATGCCCGCCCGGCCCGCGCCGATGCCGCAGGCATAGGCCAGGGCCGTGTCCTTGGCCCGGCCGGAGTAGTCCTGCTCCACACAGATGAGGCTGGGTACGCCCCGGCCGTCCCGGTAGAGGCTGCGCACCGTGTGGCCCGGGCCCTTGGGGGCGATCATGATGACGTCCACGTTCTCGGGGGGCACGATGGTCTTGAAGTGGATGTTGAAGCCATGGGCAAAGGCCAGCGTCTTGCCCTCGGTCATGTAGGGAGCCACCTGCTTGTTGTAGATGTCCGCGGCCAGCTCGTCGGGCACCAGCATCATGACGATGTCGCCGGCGGCGGCCGCCTCCTCCACCTCCATGACGCGGAAGTTGGGGTGCTCGGCGGCAAATTTGGCGGCCTTTTCCCAGTGGCCGGAGCCCTTGCGCAGACCCACCACCACGTTCACGCCGCTTTCGGCCAGATTCTCGGAATGGGCGTGGCCCTGGCTTCCAAAGCCGATGACGGCCACGGTCTTGCCGTCCAGGACACCCAGGTTGCAGTCGCTGTCGTAATACTTCTTGATGGACATGGCTTCATTTCTCCTTTTTCTATGTAAGTGGTCGATTTTGTCGGTTTTTTGTGCGGTTTCTTTCGGTCTCTCAGGCCCAGGCGGACACCGCCCGCAGGGCCGGGGCGGCTACCACCGTGCGGCTCAGCTCCGCCACCTGATAAGGCTCCAGCTCCGCCAGCAGCGCGTCCAGCGCGGCAGGGGTATCGGCACATTCCAGCACCGGGCAGCCGTCGTCGGCGGTGAGCAGCGCCGCGCCGCAGCGGCGGGCCAGGTCAAAAAGGCCGTCATCGGAGCGGCAGAGCTTCACTTCCAGCACTTCCCGCCGTGCACCGCCCTCCAGCAGCGTCACCTGACGGATATCCACCAGACGCCGGGCCTGCAGGGCCAGCTGGGTCAGGGGACGGCCGCACAGGGTAGTCACGGTGATGCGGCTGACGCCCTGCTCCGCCGTGGCGGAGACGCTCAGGCTGTCGATGGCCACGCCGTGGCGGCCAAAGAGGGCAATAATGCGGCCCAGCACCCCATTGGGATTTTCCGTCAGCATGGTGACAACGTTGGTCTGCTTCATAACCGTGACTCCTTTCATGTCATGATGATATCTTCCAGGCCGCCTCCGCCGGGGATCATGGGCAGCACCACCTCGTCCTTGCCGATGGCGCAGTCGATCCAAACGGGGCCGTCTTCCTGCAATGCCTTTTGAAATACTTCCCGGAACTGCTCCGGTGTGGTGCACCGCCAGCCCTTGAGGCCGAAGCCCTCCGCCACTTTCACAAAGTCCGTGGCCCGGCAGGGGTCCGTGGCGGCGTAGCGGTGATCGTAAAAGAGCGTCTGCCACTGGCGGACCATGCCCAGCACCTGGTTGTTGAAGATGACCGTGATGATGGGCAAGCCGTAGCTGACGGCGGTGCAGGCCTCGTTGAGGTTCATGTGGAAGCTGCCGTCGCCGGTGAGCATCACCACCCGCCGCTGCCGTCCCAGGGCCAGCTGGGCCCCGATGGCGGCGCCGTAGCCAAAGCCCATGGTGCCAAGGCCGCCGCTGGTAAGGAACTGCCGGGGGGCCGTGTGGTGCAGGTACTGGGCCGACCACATCTGGTGCTGGCCCACGTCCGTGACATACACCGCGTCCTCTCCCGCCATGGAGGAGATATCCTCCAAAATCTGATGGGGCTGGAGGGAAGTTTCCTCCGTCCGGGGCCGGTAGTCCTTGGCCTGCCAGGCGCGGATATCTTCCATCCACGCCGTCCGGTCCACGGGACGGAGCAGGGGGAGGAGGGCCTCCAGCGCCGCCGCCGCGTCGCCGGGCACGGACACGTCCGCCGCCACGTTCTTGCCGATCTCGCTTTCGTCGATGTCGATCTGCACCACCTTGGCCCGGCGGGCGAAGCCCTCGGGCCGGAGGGCCACCCGGTCGGAAAACCGGGCTCCCACGCACAGGAGCGCGTCCGCCTCCTCCACGGCCCGGTTGGCGCTGTACCGGCCGTGCATGCCCAGCATGCCCAGGTTCATGGGGTCGTCCCACCGCAGGGCCCCGGCAGCCATGAGGGTGTGGACGGCGGGGAGGTTCGCCTCAGCCACCAGCTGCCGCAAAAGTGGCGCGGCTCCGGCGGAGATGACGCCGCCGCCGAAGTACACCAGGGGCCGCTTGGCCTCGTTGAGGACGGCCGCCGCCTGCGCCAGCGCCGCCGCGTCCGGCTGTGCCGGGGGAGCCGGACGGACCGGAGAGGCGGGGGTGAACTCGCAGACCGCCGTGGTCAGGTCCTTGGGGATGTCCACCAGCACGGGACCTTTTCGCCCGCTCTGGGCGATGCGGAAGGCGGCGCGGATGGTGTCCGCCAGGTCCTCCACCCGCCGCACGGTGACGGAGTGCTTGGTCACCGGCATTGCGATGCCCTCGATGTAGGCCTCCTGGAACCCGTCCAGCCCCAGCACGCCGGTGGCAACGTTGCCGGTGAACGCCACCAGGGGAACGGAGTCCATATGGGCCGTGGCCAGACCCGTCACCAGGTTGGTGGCGCCGGGGCCGCTGGTGGCCAGCACCACGCCGGTGCGTCCGGTGGCGCGGGCGTAGCCGTCTGCCGCGTGGGCCGCGCCGCACTCGTCGGCTGTCAGCACCCACTTCACCCGCCCGGCGCTTTCATACAGCGCGTCGAACAGATTCAGCACCGTGCCGCCGGGGTAGCCGAACAGCAGCTCCACGCCCTGCTCCGCCAGCGTCTCCACAAAGATCTGCGCACCTGTCAGTTTCATATGCCCCTCCGTCCAGCTGGAAAAATAAAAAAGCCTTTGTCTCTTGTAAGAGACAAAGGCTTTGAAAGCTCTCTGCGGTACCACTCTTCTTGACGCGTGATCGCGCCCACTCACGGAAGTCCAACAACTCCCTGTACGATAACGGGTACACCCGGTCCGACCTACTTGACCTTCAGCGGACTGCTCGGAGATGATTTCACGGCTCCCGATACTTACTGTCTCGCACCAAACGACAGCTCTCTGAAAGCGGAAAGGAGACGCTACTTGTTCTCGTCAACGCATTTGGAATTTTGTTGTTGGTTACTATACCGTAAATTTCCGGAATTGTCAACAGGGAATTTTCATTTATCCGCCTATTGCGGACAGCCCGAAAAGCGTGTATAGTATAACGCAACTTTACCCGCCCGACCGGCGGCACAGCCACAAACGAGAGGAGCACAGTGTATGAATATCCGGGAGCTATCCAACCAGCTGGAAAGCCTGGTGATCTTCCGCGCCGTCCTGGACGACGCCGTGATCGCCCGTCTGCGCACGGCGCTGGGGGCGCTGGAGGCAGGGGAGGGGGCCGTGGGCGCCCTGGCGGACTTTGAATCGGCCCTGTTCGCCCACACCTGCAACTGGACCGAGTATCTGCTGGAGACGGTGCTGGAGGACGAGAACCTGTGCGTCCGGCGCCGCTCACCGATCCCGGCAGAGCCGTCCCTTCGGGCCTGCCTGGTCCGGGAGCTTAATTTTCTCACGCAGCTGGGCGCGCTGACGCTTCCTCAGCTGCTGGACATGGCCGGCGCCGAAGAGGCGGGCCGCTTCCTCATCCTCTGGGAGACGGGCCGGGTGGACTTTGCCGCCGCCTATGAATCCCGGGCGGCCCAGAGCGGCCGCCGGGGCTACGGCATGTTTGCCAAATACCATGTGTTCACCGTCTCGGACGGGGCCCTGGTGCCCGTGCGCTATCCGGACAGCCAGACCCTCGCGGAGCTGCCCGGCTATGAGCGGGAGCGGGAGAAGGTGATCTCCAACACCCGGGCCCTGCTCTCCGGCGCAGGTGCTGCCAACGTGCTCCTTTACGGCGACGCAGGCACCGGCAAGTCCAGCACCGTCAAGGCCATCGCCAACGCCTTCGCCCCGGAGGGCCTGCGGCTGGTGGAGGTGAAAAAGCACCAGCTCTACCAGATCCCGGCCCTGATGGATGAACTGGGCCGCAACCCGCTGAAGTTCATTTTGTTCATCGACGACCTGTCCTTCACCGCAAATGACGATAACTTCGCCGCCCTGAAGGCCATTTTGGAGGGGAGCGTCAGCGGCAGCCCCCGCAACATCGCCGTCTACGCCACCTCCAACCGCCGCCACCTGGTCAAAGAGACCTTTGCCGACCGGGACGGGGACGAGCTCTATGCCGCCGACACCCGCCAGGAGATGATGAGTCTGGCTGCCCGCTTCGGCCTGACGGTCACGTTCCTGCGGCCGGAAAAGCAGCGCTTCCGGGAGATCTTGCTGGCCCTGGCGCCCCAGTACGGGGTGGACTGCCCGGAAGAGCAGCTGGTGACCCAGGCGGAGGCCTTCGCCCTGCGCAGCGGGGGACGCAGCCCCCGGGTGGCCCGGCAGTTCCTCCAGCTCTACGGCTCCGGCGTGACGGTGTGAAGCCGCCGGAAAATGCAAAAAAAAGAACCGGCCTGTCCGAAAACAGGCCGGTTTTTTCTCTTTGCGGCTGTGCCTTAGTCGGTGACGTAGGGCAGCAGAGCGATCTGACGGGCACGCTTGATGGCCTCGGTCAGCTGACGCTGATGCATGGCGCAGGTGCCGGTGGTTCTGCGGGGCAGAATCTTGGAACGCTCAGAAACAAAGCGACGCAGCTTGGCGGCGTCCTTGTAATCGATGGACTCGCACTTGTCCGCGCAGAACTGGCAGACCTTGCGGCGCTTGCCGCGCATGGGACGAGCGGGTCTCGCTTCACGATCAAAAGCCATGAAATGGTTCCTCCTTTTTTAAGATCAGAACGGCAGGTCGCCGTCCTCCTCGCCGATCTCGGCGAAATCGGAATGGCTGTCCATGGGAGCGGCGGATGCGCGGCCACCCATGGGTGCGCTGTAAGCAGGGGCACCGTAATCGCCGGCACCGTCCCGCTTGGAATCCCCGAAATAGACGTTGTCGGCCACGACCTCGGCGCTTCTGCGCTTGCCGCCGTCCTTATCCGTCCAGTCCCGGATCTGCAGCCGGCCCTCCACCACGGCCATGCGGCCCTTGGTGAAGTACTTGCTGACAAATTCCGCGGTGCTGCGCCAGGCAACGATGTCGATGAAATCCGTCTCCTTCTCGCCGCTCTGGGACTTGAAATCCCGGTCCACGGCCAGGGAGAAAGACGTGACAGCGGTGCCGCTTCCCGTGCGGCGCAGTTCGGGGTCACGGGTCAGCCGACCCATGAGAATGATCTTGTTCAGCATGAAAATGCCTCCTTATTCGCCCTTGCAGACGATCAGGGAACGCATGATGCCGTCAGTGATCCGCAGCTTACGATCCAGCTCCTTCGGGAAGGAAGGCTCGCTGGTGAAGCTCATCAGCACATAGTAGCCATCGTTCTTGAAGTTGATGGGATAGGCCAGCTTGCGGCTGCCCCACTCTTCCACCTCAACAGCGGAACCATTCTGCTCAGCCAGGGTCTTGAAGTTGTTCACCAGAGCGGCGATGCCCTCTTCCCCCTGTGCAGGGTCGATGATGTAAACGACCTCATAATTGGCAGAAACCTTTGCCATGATTGCACCTCCTTTTGGACAAATGGCCCTCATTCGAAGATGAGAGCAAGGATATGCCCGCAGACTGCGAGCCTTATTATTATATAGCAACGATGTAAAATGTCAAGAAAAATTTCAGAATTTTTTCGCTTTTTTACATTTTCCGTTTTCCTCCGGCGTCATTTGTGCTATGATGGGGAAAATCAACACGCGCCTCAGGCGCGCAGGGGAGGCATTTTATGAACTGCAAGGAGCTTTACGAGGGTCTGGGCCACATCGCCGTCCACACCCGGGATATGGCCGAGAGCATCCGCTTTTATGAGCGCATCGGCGGCACGCTGCAAAAAAAGGACGTGATCCCCACGCCGGACGGGGACAAGCTTTTGGCGCTGGTGGACTTCGCCGGGGCCACGCTGGAGCTGATCCAGTCTCCCGTCCCCGCCCCCATGACCGAGGGCAACATCCCCCACATCGCCGTGTACGTCCGTGACGTGGACGCGGCCGCCGCTGCCCTCCGCCAGGCCGGCGTGAATACCTTCATGACGGAGGAGAAGGTGGTGCTGCCGGATCTCTTCGGCGGACTGGAAAACTGGTTTTTCACCGGCCCCTCCGGCGAGCAGATCGAGCTTCTGCACATGCTGTAATAAAAAAAGGACGCCAAAAGGCGTCCTTTTTTTATTCCTTGATGTACGCCCGCACCCGGTAGGTGGCGCCCACGTCCTCCTCGCAGATCTTACGGCAATGCTCGATCTCCTCCGCCGGGATGGTGTCCACCACGGTCATCATGACCGTGGGCACATAGGCCCTGACCCGCCGGGCAAAGTCCAGCATGGCCTCATAGGCCCCGTGGAAGTTGGGGTGGCACAATGCGTCGTACTTTTCCGCCGTGTCCGTGTTCAGGGAGATGGAGACCATGTCGAACCGGCCCGCAAATTCCGGGGCGATATCCCGGCCGTTGATGATGCTGCCGGTGCCGTTGGTGTCCATGCGGGTGAAGATCTTCGTGCCGTGGGCTT
>ENA-UEYL01001426-UEYL01001426.1-human-gut-metagenome-genome-assembly--contig:-NODE-1426-length-20573-cov-4.600995_pt1 | contig 20573 bp, 15 predicted proteins | sample MGYA00242941_ERZ507946 | MGnify/ENA primary metagenome ERZ507946 (study PRJEB26167, sample SAMN06115482) | human gut metagenome | host: Homo sapiens | place: China:Guizhou | collected 2015-03-11...
CGACTTCCCCCTTTCCAACTGCACCAATTCCGGCATCGATACCGTGGGCGTTTTGACCCAGTACCGGCCGCTGGAGCTCAACAGCTACATCGGCAGCGGCCAGCCCTGGGACCTGGACGGCTCCACCGGCGGCGTCCACATCCTGCCCCCCTACATGGGCAGCAAGGGCGGCACCTGGTACAAGGGCACGGCCAACGCCATCTATCAGAACATCGGCTTCATCGACCTCTATGACCCCGACTATGTGGTGATCCTCTCCGGCGACCATATCTACAAGATGGATTATTCCAAAATGGTGGAGCGCCACAAGGAGGCAAATGCCGCGTGCACCATCTCCGTCATGGAGGTGCCCTGGGCGGAGGCGTCCCGCTTCGGCATCATGAGCGTGGACGAGCAGGACATGATCACGGAATTTGCCGAAAAGCCCAAGGAGCCCAAGAGCAACCTGGCCTCCATGGGCATCTACGTATTCTCCTGGCAGATCCTGCGCAAGTACTTAACGGAGGACGAGGCCGATCCCGCCTCTGAAAACGATTTCGGCAAGAACGTGATCCCCGCCATGCTGCGCAACGGTGAGCGGATGGCCGCCTACCGCTTTGCCGGCTACTGGAAGGACGTGGGCACCCTGGAGTCTCTCTGGGACGCCAACATGGATATGCTCTCTCCCGAGTCCGGCCTGGACCTGCTGGATGAGTCCTGGCCCATCTACGCCCGCTCCGTCAACGCGCCGCCGGCGTACCTGGGCTCGGACTGCCAGGTGACCCACAGCGCCATCAACCGCGGCAGCGAGCTGGAGGGCGTGGTGGAAAACTCCGTCCTGGCGCCCAACGTGAAGGTGGGCAAGGGCGCACGGGTCAGCTATTCCGTGCTCATGCCCGGCACCGAGGTCAAGCCCGGCGCCGTGGTGGAGTACGCCATTCTGGGCGAGAACTGCTCCATCGGCGAGGGCTGCCAGGTGGGCGGCACCCCGGAGAGCACGGCTCCCGCCCCCTGGGGGCTGACGGTGCTGGCACCCGAGTGCGTGCTGGAAGACGGCAAGAAGGTGCGCCCCGGCGTCATGCTGGGCCGCAATGGTGAGGAGGTGTCCAAATGAACGGTCTGCACGGTATCATCTTTTCCTATGAAAAGCGCAACGATCTGCGGGAGCTGACGGAGATCCGTTCCGCGGCCTCCATTCCCTTCGGCGGCCGCTACCGGGCGGTGGATTTCGCCCTTTCCAATCTGGTCAACGCCGGCGTCACGGACGTGGGCGTGGTGCTCCACGGCCGCTATCAGAGCATGGTGGACCATCTGGGCACCGGCAAGGTGTGGGATCTTTCCCGCAAACGGGGCGGTCTGCGCATCCTGCCTCCGTTCAACTATCAGCGCAACTGGGGCGTGCTGCCCTTCCGGGGCAAGATGGAGGCCCTGGCCGGCGTGCGCAGCTACCTGGACACCATCCGTCAGGACTATGTGGCCCTCATGGACGGCGATCTGGTGGTGAACCTGCCCCTGTCCGATATCTATGATTCCCACGTGAAGTCCGGCGCGGACATCACCGTGGTCTGCGGAGACGACAGCTTCGCCACCGAGGACGGCACCTACTTTGAAAAGAACGAGGACGGCCGGGTGACGGAGGTGCTCTATAACCTCCACCGTCCCCGTGGCTACCGTGGCCTGGAGGTGTACATCATCTCCACGGCTATGCTCAAGGACCTGGTGGACGAGTGCGCCGCCAAGGACCAGTTCAGCTGGCGGCGGGACGTGCTGCGGGCCAAGAAGGACACGCTGAACCTGCGCTGCTATATCTGGAAGGGCTTTGCCGCCCAGATCCGCTCCGTGCAGGAGTACTATGACCGCAGCATGCAGCTGCTGGACCCCGCCATCCGGGCGGACCTGTTCTGCGCCCAGCGCCCCATCCGGGCCAAGGGAGCCGACAAGTCCTCCACCTATATCGGCTCGGAGGGCAAGTGCGTCAACTCCCTGGTGGCCGACGGCTGCCGCATCGAGGGCACGGTGGAAAACTCCATTTTGTTCCCTGGCGTGGTGGTGGAGGCCGGCGCCGTGGTGCGCAACTGCGTGCTCTTCAAGGAGGACATCATCCGGCGCAACGCCCAGCTGGCCTATATCATCGCGGACAAGGATGTGGAGGTGCTGGCGGACCGCACGCTCATGGGTCATGCCACCTATCCCATCGTGCTGGCCAAGGGCAGCGTGGTTTAAATTGTATGAAGAGGGGGGACGCCGTCCCCCCTTTTCTCGGGAGCGGTGAAAACCGCGTCCGGATAGCCGCCTGCGGGGCGGCGCAGGGGAGGGTGCTCCCCGCCCTTTGTTTTGGAAAGGGAACAGGAAAGGAGAAAAACTATGAAGATTCTGTATGCAACCAGCGAGGCTGTTCCGTTTTGTAAAACCGGCGGTCTTGCGGACGTGGCCGGCTCTTTGCCTCCGGCTCTGGCGGCCGAAGGTGCCCAGGTGGCGGTGATCCTGCCCCTGTACCAGCGGGTGAAGGAGCGCTTCGGCGATCAGCTGACCTACCTTTGCTATGACTATGTGGACCTTGCCTGGCGGCACAACTACTGCGGCCTTTTCTCCATGGAGAAGGACGGCGTGACCTGGTACTTCCTGGACAACGAGCAGTATTTCAACCGCCCCGAGCTCTACGGCTACATGGATGACGGAGAGCGCTTCGGCTTCTTCTCCCGGGCCGTGGTGCGTATGCTGCCCCATCTGGGCTTCTGGCCTGAGGTCATCCACTGCAACGACTGGCAGACGGCGCTGGTGCCCATCTACCTCAAGGACGACGGCGTGCGGGAGGACCGCTTCCGCAGCATCCGCACCACGCTGACCATCCACAACATCGAGTACCAGGGCCGCTACGGCAAAAATACCCTGGGCGACCTGTTCGGCCTGGACCACGGCTGGGCGGATGACGGCACCATCCTCATGGACGGGGACGTGAACCTGCTCAAGGGCGCCATTTTGTGCGCCGACGCTGTGAACGCCGTCTCTCCCACCTATGCCAATGAGCTGAAGATGGCGTACTTTGCCCACCGGCTGGACGGCATCATGCGCCAGTGCGGCTACAAGCTCTCCGGCGTGCTCAACGGCATCGACATGAACCGTTATGATCCCGCCACGGACAGCCACATCGCCCAGAACTACTCCAAGGACGATATGAGCGGCAAGGACGTGTGCAAGGCGGAGCTGCAGCGTCTGCTGGGTCTGCGGGAAGAGCCCTACGTGCCCATCGTGGGCATCGTCAGCCGCCTGGTGTCCCACAAGGGGCTGGACTTGATTTGCGAGGTGCTCCATGATATGATGGAACTCCCGCTGCAGCTGGTGGTGCTGGGTAAGGGCGACCGCAAGTATGAGGAGTTCTTCCACTGGGCATCCCAGCAGTATCCCGGCCGTATGGCCGTCCGGCTGGACTACAATGAGGACCTGTCCATGGCCATTTACGCCGGCGCGGACCTGTTCCTCATGCCCTCCAAGAGCGAACCCTGCGGACTGAGCCAGATGATCGCCATGCGCTACGGCACGGTGCCCATCGTGCGGGAGACCGGCGGACTGAAGGATACGGTGCAGCCCTACGAGGCCTGGCGGGATGCCGGCACCGGCTTTACCTTTGCCAACTATGCCAGCGGCGATATGCTGTATGTGATCCGGGAGGCCGTGTACCTCTATAAGGATTATCCCGACGCCTTCGGCCGTCTGCGTCAGCGGGCCATGTCCTGCGACTTCAGCTGGAAGCGCAGCGCCGGGGAGTATCTGCGGATCTATGCGGGCATCACCGGCCAGCCCTGGCCCCCGGTAGAGGCCGCTCCCGCCGTGGAGGAGGCGCCTGTGGAGGCCGCTCCCGCCGTGGAGGAGGCGCCCGTGGAGGCCGCTCCCGTCGTAGAGGAGGCGCCTGTGGAGGCCGCTCCCGCCGTGGAGGAGGCGCCCGTGGAGGCCGCTCCCGCCGTGGAAGAGGCACCCGTGGAGGCCGCTCCCGCCGTGGAAGAGGCGCCCGTGGAGGCCGCTCCCGTGGTGGAGGAGGCACCCGTGGAGGCTGCTCCCGTCGTGGAGGAGGCGCCCGTGGAGGCCGCCCCCGCTGTGGAGGAGGCACCCGTGGAGGCCGCTCCCGCCGTGGAGGAGGCGCCTGTGGAGGCTGCCCCCGCCGTGGAGGAGAAGCCTGCGGAGACCGCTCCTGCCGCCAAGAAGCCGGCTGCCCGGAAGCGGACCACTGCCGCAAAAAAGACCACTGCCAAGAAAAGCGCGGCTGCCAAAAAGCCTGCCGCACGCAAGAAAGAAACCACAAAGAAAGGGCCCGCCGCCAAAGCAAAGCAGGATGCGGCGGAGTAAGGAAGGCACATGACACCATTTACGAAGCAAACACTGAAAAGCGCCCTGACCGCCAAGCTGATGCTCAACTTCGGCAAAACGCCGGAGGAGGCTACGGATCAGGAGATGATGAAAGCCAGCGCCCTGGTGCTCCGGGACGTGATGGCCATCCGGGGCGTGGAGACCAATAAGGAGACCCGCCGGGAACATAAAAAGCAGGTCCACTACCTGTCCCTGGAGTTTTTGATGGGGCGCAGCCTCATGAAAAACGCCTATAACCTGGAGGTCCTCCCTCAGCTGAAAGAGGCTCTGGAGGAGCTTGGGTTCAAGGCGGCGGACATTTTCGAACTGGAGCCGGACGCGGGTCTTGGCAACGGCGGCCTGGGCCGCCTGGCCGCCTGCTATCTGGACTCCATGACCACACTGGAGATCCCTGCCACCGGCTATTCCATCTGCTATGAGCTGGGCATCTTCAAGCAGAAGATCGTGGAGGGCCAGCAGGTGGAGCTGCCGGACAACTGGAAAGACCTGGGCGCGGCCTGGCTGCTGCCCAAGCCCGAGGAGGCGCAGAAGGTCCTCTTCGGCGGTACCCTGCGGGAATTCTGGGACGACGGACATCTGCACATCGTCAACGAGAACGCCACCACGGTGCTGGCCGTTCCCTGCGACATGGTGGTGGCCGGCTACGGCACCGAGCATGTGAACACTCTGCGTCTCTGGGACGCCCGGTCCACCAAGCCCATGGATATGTCCCTGTTCTCCCGTGGCGAGTATCTGAAGGCGGCGGAGGAAGAGGCCATGGCCTCCACCATCGCCAAGGTGCTCTATCCTGAGGACAATCACTACGAGGGCAAGTCCCTGCGGCTCAAGCAGCAGTATTTCTTTGTCTCCGCCACCGTGCAGTCCATTGCCACCAAGCACCTGGACACCTACGGCACCCTGCGCAACTTCCACGAGAAGAACGTTATCCAGATCAACGATACCCACCCGGCTCTGGTGATCCCGGAGCTGATGCGCATCTTCATCGATGAGGCGGGTATGGACTGGGATGAGGCCTGGTATATCACCACCCACTCCGTGGCCTACACCAACCACACCGTGCTGGCCGAGGCTCTGGAGCGCTGGCCTCAGACCCTGGTGCAGCAGCTGCTGCCCCGCATCTGGCAGATCATCGTGGAGATCTCCAACCGCTGGCAGCGGAAGGTGGAGGACTTCTACCACGACATGGGCAAGACCCAGGCCATGGCCATTGTCTGGGGCGGCGAGGTCCGCATGGCCAACCTGTGCATCGCCGGCGGCATGGCCGTCAACGGCGTCAGCGCCCTGCACTCTGAGATTTTGCGCAAGGACGTGTTCCGGGACGCCTGCGGCATGGAGCCCCAGAAGTTCCAGAACGTCACCAACGGCATCGACCACCGCCGCTGGCTCAGCGAGATCAACCCCGGCCTGGACAGCCTGGTACAGGAGCTGACCGGCGGGGACGGCTATTTGACCAAGCCGCAGCTGCTCAAAAAGCTGGATGACTATGCCGATGACGCCGCGGTGCTGGAGCGCCTGGCCAAGATCAAGCAGGCCAACAAGGAGGCCTTTGCCGCCTACGCCAAGAAGACGCAGGGCGTGGTGTTGGACCCCAACGCCATTTTCGACGTGCAGGTCAAGCGCCTGCATGAGTACAAGCGGCAGCTTCTCAACGTGCTGCATATCATCTCTTTGTACCAGGACCTGCAAAATGACCCCAACGCCATCACCCAGCCCCATACGTTCCTCTTCGGCGCCAAGGCGGCGCCGGGCTACGCGGTGGCCAAGCGGATCATCCGCCTGATCAACTCCCTGGCGGACCAGATCGCCCACGATCCCATCTGCAAGGATAAGCTGCAGGTGGTGTTCCTGGAGAACTACCGGGTCTCCCTGGCGGAAAAGCTCATGCCCGCCAGCGAGGTCAGCCAGCAGATCTCCACCGCCGGCAAGGAGGCCAGCGGCACCGGCAACATGAAGTTCATGATGAACGGCGCGCTGACTGTGGGCACCCTGGACGGCGCCAACGTGGAAATGCACGAGGTGCTGGGCGACGAGAACATGTTCCTCTTCGGCCTCCATGCCGACGAGGTGGAGCGCACCAAGCGGGAGGGCTACGTGCCTCAGCGGCTTTACAGCCGGGACGACCGCCTGCGCCGCTGCCTGGACGCCCTGCGCACCGGCTTCCGGGACGGCGTCAGCTACGACGATCTCTATCAGCGCTTGCTGTTCGGCGCTGGCGGCAGCCCCGCCGATGAGTATCTGCTTTTGGCGGACTTCGAGTCCTACCGGGAGGCGGAGCGCCGCATGGTGGAGACCTATGCCGATCCTGCCAAGTGGAACCGCATGAGCCTGCACAACATCGCCCGCAGCGGCATCTTTGCCGCCGACCGGGCCGTGGCCGAGTACGCGGACAACATCTGGCATGTGCCGCATAAATAACCGCAGTATGCAAAAAAAAGAGAGAGGACGGAGCCTGTGCTCCGCCCTCTTCTTTTTTCTAAAAAACGGAGGACAGGAATGCCCTGCCCTCCGTTTCAGCGATCTTTGCTCAGACCAAGCAGATAGTCTGTGCTGACGCCATAATATTTGCTCAGTGTGATCAGATGGTGGATCGGAAGCTCGTTAGCGCCCCGTTCGTATCGGGCGTACATTGTTTGGGAAGTCCCCAGAACTTCCGCAATCTGCGTCTGCGTTTTGTCGGCGTCTTCCCGCAAGTCTCGCAAAATGCGAACATAATCCATTCCGTTCACTTCTCATCCCCCCAGTTCCAGCGCTGTTTTCTAAAAAATAATTTAACATAAAATTGTGAATCAACGGTAACAGAATACACAATTTTACTACAATTAGACGATAAATTTACTGAAAAAAAGGAAGAAACTGACGAATTGTCAAAAAATTTACTATTAAATGAGCACGCTTCCCGTTTTATAAATTTTCCGCATTTTTCCTGCATGAAAATGGAATTGCAGCGCCCTACTTTACAAGCAAAAACTTTGCGGATATAATAGCATTATTATGGATATTTGTGTGCATTTTGCACTGCATCAATGAAAAAGAGGAATGGATATGGAATATACACAAGGTGTCCGGTTTGACAGCCTGAACCTGTCGCCGGAAATTATGCGGGCCATCGCCCAGCGGGGGATCGAAGTGTCCACACCTGTCCAGGCGGGCTGCATCCCGCCCATGATGGACTGGCAGGACGTGATCGCCAAGGCCCCCACCGGAACGGGCAAGACCTTTGCCTACGGCATCCCCATCGTGGAGCACATCGACCCGGAGGATGAGAGCGTCCAGGCGGTGATCCTGGCGCCCACCCGGGAGCTGGCCATCCAGATCACCGGAGAGCTGCGGGACATCGCGGCTTTCAAGCCCGGCGTGCGCAGCGTGTGCCTGTACGGCGGCCAGCCCATCGGCCGGCAGATCGACAGCCTGAAAAAACGTCCCCAGATCGTGGTGGCCACGCCGGGACGCCTCAGCGACCATATGAAGCGCCGCACCGTCCGTGTGGAGACGGCCCAGACCGTGGTGCTGGACGAGGCGGACCGGATGCTGGACATGGGCTTTATCCACGACGTGACCCGTCTGCTGGACCGGATGAACAAGCGGAAGAACCTGGGACTGTTCTCCGCCACCATCTCCCGGGAGGTCATGGACATCGCCTGGGTCTACCAGCGGGACGCGGCGGAGGTCACCGTCCGGGAGGACGAGCAGAACAAGCCGGACATCAAGCAGTTCCGCATGGAGGTGGCCCAGAACGAGAAGGCCACTGCCATTGCCCGCATCCTGGAGGAGACGGGCTTTGACCGCTGCATGGCCTTCTGCAACACCAAGGGCTCCACGGAGCGGATCACCAAGTTCTTGCAGATGGAGGGCATCGACGCCCAGTGCATCCACGGAGACATTCCCCAGAAGCGCCGGGAGCAGGTGATGGACCTGTTCCGCCAGGGAAAGCTGCGGGTGTTCGTCTCCACAGACGTGGCTGCCCGCGGTATCGACGTGGACGATGTGGATATCGTGTTCAACTGCGACGTGCCCGATGAGAACCAGGACTACGTCCACCGCATCGGCCGCACGGGCCGGGCAAAGCGGCAGGGCGTGGCGGTGACGTTTGTGTCGGACTATCCGGCCAAGATGCGCATCGACGATATTGCCCAGAAGACCCGCAATGAGATCACGCCGGTGAAATTCGGACCGGACGGAAAGCTCACCACGGTGGAATAAACAAACAATAAGACGGGCCAGGCAATTGCCTGGCCCGTCTTGTTATTACTCTTCCAGGGGAAGCAGGTTCTTCTCCGTCTCGGGATCGAACAGGTGCATCAGATCGCCCCGGAAGGTGAAGTGCACCTGCGTGCCGTAGGCGATGCCGCCCTTGTGCTCGGCAGAGAGCTCCGTGGTGGGGACACGCAGCACCACGTCCCGGCCGCCGGCATTGACGTGCAGATGGATCTCGCTGCCCATCATCTCACTGACGTCCACGCTGCCGGTGAGGCAGTGGGCGCCGGCGGACTCGGCGAAGGAGATGTGCTCGGGCCGGATGCCGATGGTCACGGCCTTGGAGGGCACGCCCTTGGCCTTCAAGGCTGCCTGGGCCTCCGGAGACAGGTCCATGGTGGCATCCATGACCTTCACATAGTAGTGGTCGCCGTCCGCCACCAGCTGGCCGTCGAAGAAGTTCATCTGCGGCATGCCGATGAAGCCGGCCACGAAGATGTTGGCGGGGTGGTCAAACACCTGCTGAGGCGTGCCAATCTGCTGGATGAAGCCGTCCTTCATGATGACGATGCGGTCGCCCAGGGTCATGGCCTCGGTCTGGTCATGGGTGACGTAGATGAAGGTGGTGTCGATCCGCTGACGCAGCTTGATGATCTCCGCGCGCATCTGGTTGCGGAGCTTGGCGTCCAGGTTGGAGAGGGGCTCATCCATCAAGAACACCTGGGGATTGCGGACGATGGCGCGGCCGATGGCCACGCGCTGGCGCTGGCCGCCGGACAGAGCCTTGGGCTTGCGGTCCAAGTACTGGGTGATGTCCAGGATCTCCGCGGCCTCCCGGACCTTCTTGTCGATCTCATCCTTGGGGACCTTGCGCAGCTTCAGTGCAAAGGCCATGTTCTCATAAACGGTCATGTGGGGATAGAGCGCATAGTTCTGGAACACCATGGCGATATCGCGGTCCTTGGGCTCCACATCGTTCATGCGCTTTCCGTTGATCAGCAGGTCGCCCTCGGAGATATCCTCCAGACCGGCCACCATACGCAGCGTGGTGGATTTGCCGCAGCCGGAGGGGCCCACCAGAACGATGAACTCCTTGTCCGCGATCTCAAGGTTGAAATCGTGGACTGCGGTCACCTTGTTGTCGTAGATCTTCTTGATGCCCTTTAGAGAAACAGTTGCCATATGTACGGCCGTAAAAGCTGTGCATCCGCACAAGCTTCCTCACGCCGGGAGAGCGAAACTCCCGGTGCATTACGACAGGTCTCCACACTGCCGCACCGCCGGCCAGGCGGATGGAAATCTCCTCCTTTTTTATGGCTGACCTGCCGCTATTGAAATGGAGTAGCGGGGGCCGCCTGATTGAAAAATTTGGGGAATTACCGCGCAAGCAAGCTGCCCCGGAACACGATGGCCCGGATGGCGAGGTCCTGCTGATCCAGCAGCACGGCGGTAGCCTCCTTGCCTGCATCCAGGCTGCCGGCGTAATCGTCGATGCCGATGGCGCAGGCGGGGTTGTAGGAGGCGGCACGCACAGCGTCTGCCAGAGGGATACCGAAGGAAACGGCCTGGCGCAGGCAGCCCATCAAACTGGTGACGGAGCCGGCCAGGGTGTTGGGGTCGTCTGCCATGGTGGCCCGGTTGCCGCACACCACGATCTCCTGGCCGCCGAAGGGATATTTCCCGTCCGGCATGCCGGTGGCCCGCAGAGAGTCGGAAATCAGGATCACCCGCTCCGCCCCGAACAGGGCGAAGGTGGCGCGTACCACGCTGGGGTGAATATGGATGCCGTCGCAGATAAGCTCTGCCCGGACACCCGGTGTATCAAACGCGGCGCCGATGACGCCGGGGGCGCGATGGGTAAAGGGAGGCATGGCGTTGAACAGGTGCGTGGCCTGCCGGGCGCCTGCCTGGAACGCGGCCAGGGCGGTATCATAGTCCGCCGTGGTGTGGCCCACGGAAACAGTGATGCCGTCGGCGCGGGCGGAGGCGATAAAGGGCAGGGAGCCGGGCTGCTCGGGCGCCACGGTCACCAGCTTCACAAGGCCATCGGCAGCTTGCTGGAGCCGGTGGAGCATGTCGCCGTCGGGATCGTGGAGGAAAGCGCCGTTCTGGGCGCCCTTTTTGGCGGCGCACAGGAAGGGGCCTTCCAGATTGAGACCGGCCAGGTAAGCGCCGGATGTGGCCTTGGCCCGGTGAGCCGCGGCGTTTTCACAGATCCGCCGCAGCTGCTCCTCCGGAAGCGTCATGCCGGCGGGGCAGATATAGGTGACGCCCTGGCTGAGCTCGTAGTCGGCCATGGCCTGGAGCCCGTCAGGAGTGGCATCGGAGAAATCCTCGCCCACGCAGCCGTGGAAGTGTACGTCCACCAGGCCGGGGATCACATAGCAGCCGGCGGCGTCCAGCGTCTGGCCGCCGGCGGGAGAGGCGGTAAAGTGCGCCCCGACGGTATAGAGATCCCGCTCCACGAATCCGCGGTCCAGATCAAAGACAGTCCCGCCGGTTATCTGCATACGCTTACCCCCGCTTCCACGATGCGGTGCAGGGCAGCCTCGTCGCCGACCACCACCACGTCGCCGTGGAGCTGGAGGATAGAGGCCGGGCAGTCAGGAGAGATGGGGCCGCAGACGGCGTTGTACAGCGCGTCGGCCTTGTCGGCGCCGCTGGCGATCAGCAGCACCCGGCGGGCGGCCATGATGCAGCCCACGCCCATGGTGAGAGCCTGACGGGGCACATCGTCCCGGGTGGCGAAGAAGCGGGCGTTGGCGTCAATGGTGCTGTCGGTCAGATCCACCACATGGGTCTCCTTGGTGAAGTGGTCGTCGGGCTCGTTGAAGCCGATGTGGCCGTTGCGGCCCAGACCCAGCAGCTGGAGGTCCGCGTAGCCCAAAGAGGCCACCAGTGCGTCGTAGCGGGCGCACTCGGCATCCGCGTCAGCGGCCAGGCCGTCGGGCACGTTGGTGTTCTCGGGGAGAATGTCGATGTGGTCGAAGAGGTTGGTCTGCATGAAATAGCGATAGCTCTGGTCATGGGTAGGGGCCAGGCCCTTGTACTCGTCCAGATTGACGGTGCGGACCTCCCGGAAGCTCAGATCCCCCGCGCGGTTGCGTGCGATCAGATTTTCATAGGTGCCGATGGGGGTGGAGCCGGTGGCCAGGCCCAGCACACAGTCAGGCCGGCGGATGACCTCGGCGGCAATGAGGTTGGCGGCACGGCGGCTCATAGCGGCGTAGTCCGCCTCCAAATAAATCCTCATAGTAATATTCTCTCCTTTCGGCGGGATTGTCAACAAAAATTTCAGTTAAATTTCACAAGAGCGGCGTCGATCGTGGCGGCAGCATCGTCCACAATGGCCATGTCGCTCTCAATCAGAGCGGGCAGAGGCTTGCGGACGGAGCCGACCTCCACGCCGCGCTTTTTCAAAATGGCCTTCATGACGGCATACAGGTTGCCGTGGGCCTCGCACATGCGGTAGATGATGCGGCAGATCTCGTTTTGCACCTGAGCGGCCTCGGTGACCCGGCCGGCGCGGTACAGCTCGTAGACTTTCTGGAACAGCTCGGGCATCACGGCGTAGGTACCGCCGATACCGCCGGTGGCGCCCATGGCCAGGCCGGAGATGAACTGCTCGTCGGGACCGTTCATGACCACGAACTGCTCACCGCCCTCGTCCTTCCACATCTGGATGTCCTGGGTGGGCATGGAGGAGTTCTTCACGCCGATGACCCGGGGGTTCTTGCGCATCTCACGCAGCAGGGGGATGCTCAGGGCAACGCCCGCCAGTTGGGGGATGTTGTAGATGATGAAGTCGGTGTTGGGGGCGGCGGCGGAGATGTCGTTCCAGTAGCCGGCGATGCCGTGGGGCGGCAGGTGGAAGTAGATGGGGGGGATGGCGGCGATGGCGTCCACGCCCAGGCTCTCGGCATGACGGGCCAGGGTCTGGCTGTCGGCGGTATTGTTGCAGGCCACGTGGGCGATGATGGTCATCTTGCCGCCCACCTCGGCCATGACGTTCTCCAGCACCACCTTGCGCTCTTCCACGCTCTGATAGATGCACTCGCCGGAGGAGCCGCCCACGTACAGGCCCTTGACGCCCTTTTCCAGCAGGTAGCGGGCCAGAGCACGGGTGCGCTGGGGGCTGATGGAGCCGTCGTCCTCATAGCAGGCATAGAAGGCGGGGAAGATCCCCTGATACTTTTTGATATCGAACATAGTGTGTACAGATCCTTTCCTTTACGCGCCAAAGCGCGGAAAATAACAGTGAAAAACCGCCGCGGACCCTCCGCCGAATGTTCGGCGGAGGGTTCAAAAAGCGGATTATCCCTTGACGGCGCCCATGGTGATGCCCTGGGTAAAGTATTTCTGGAAGGCCAGGAATACCAGGATGATGGGCACGGCGGCCAGCGCGGCGCCGGCCATGATGAGGCCGAAGTCGTTGGACATTTCGCTCTGGAGTCCGGCAATACCCAGCGCGATGGTCTTGGCCTCCGTTTTGGAGAGCATGATCAGCTGCAGGGGGTATTCGTTCCAGGCGTTGATGAAGGTGAAGATGGCCAGCGCGCCGATGCCCGGCTGGATGATGGGCAGGGCCACGTTCATGAAGGTCTTGACCTCGCCGGCGCCGTCGATACGGGCGGCTTCCAGCAGCGAGGAGGGGATGCCCTCGGAGAACTGCTTCATGAGGAACACGCCGAAGGGCCAGCCCACCACCGGGAATACCACCGCGAAGATGGAGCCCCAGGTGGTGTCCACCAGATGGAGGATGGACATCTCCCGCAGCAGCGGGATAAGGATGACCTGCTTGGGCAGCGCCATGGCGCACACAAACAGGGAGAAGATGAAGCCCCGGCCCCAGAAGCGCTTTTTCGCCAGCGCGTAGCCAGCCAGAGACGCGCTGAAGCAGGTGAGGATCATGGCCACGATGGAGATGAACACGCTGTTGAACAGCCACCGGATGGCCATGGGCATGTCAATGCCGAAGAGGGTGGTCTGGGACTTGAACAGCCGGGCGAAGTTGTCCCAGGAGATGGTGGTGGGGATCCACTTGACGGATTCGCCCGCCTTGATGATGATGTCGCTCTTCTCCTTCACGGAGCCGGTGACGATCCAGTAAAGGGGGAAGAGGAAGAAGATGGCCAGCAGCACCAGAAGGATGGCGGTGATGACGAAATACGGAGTGATCCGCTGCTTTTTTCCAGTCATGGTGGCGCCTCCTTATTCTGTGGTGCCGCCGTGCATGACCTTGAACTGCAGCGCACTGAACAAGGCGATGACGATGGCCAGGACCACGCCCATGGCGTCGGCGTAGCCGAACTCCTTGGTGGTTCTGAACGCGATCTCGTATAGGTAGTACATGACGGTACTGGTACTGTAATTGGGGCCGCCGGAGGTCAGCAGCTGGATCAGGGCGAAGCACTGGAAGCTGTTGATGGTGGTGATGACCGCCACATACAGCGTGGTGGGCATGATGGAGGGCCATTTGATCTTCCAGAACACCTGAAAGTCCGTGGCACCGTCCACCTGGGCCGCTTCCACCAAAGAGTGGTCCACGTTGCCCAGGGCGGAGACGTACAGCACGATGGGCTGGCCGATGGAGGTGGTGAAGAGGATCAGGATGATGCACCAAAGGGCCATCTGCTCACTCTCGGTCCACATGAGGCCTTCGCCGCCCATGGCACGGATGACATAGTTGAAAAGGCCGTTGTACTTATCGAACATCCACTTCCAGACCACCACCACGGCCACGGAGCCCGTGACCACCGGCAGGTAGAACACGCACCGGAAGAAGGAGCGGGCAGCGGCATGCATCTTGTAGATGGCGGAGCCCACCCACAGGGAAAAAGCGGTGACCGTGGGAACGGCTACCACCACGATGATCACCGTATTGATGGCGGACTTCCAGAAGATGGGGTCGTTGAAAAGGCGGATGTAGTTATCGAGGAAAATAAAATCGGAACCGGTGTTGGTATTGGCGAAGCTGGAGTTGGTAAAGCTGGTGACCACGCCCATGGCCATGGGCGTGAGGACGAATCCAACGAAGAAAAACAGCGCCGGCAGCAAAAACAGGTATGATACGACGGTCTCTCTGCGCTGGAGGACGAAACTTCGTTTGGGCGCGCTGGTAGTTGCCATAGAGCCTCCCCCGTTTTCTATATCAAATGTGGTTTAAACCGTTGCGGATAAGGGTTCTCCCTTCTCCCGCCGGGGCGGGAGAAGGGAGATCGTGTATCGGGAAATCAGGCGTTGGCGCCGGTGTTGAAGGCATCGGCGGCCTCCTGCGCGGGCGTGCCGTTGAAGACCTGCTGCAGCATGTTGAACCACAGGGGACGCATGGCGGCAAAGCCGGCGCGGGTGTTGTAGTAGGGACCATAGTACTGGCTCCAGGAGGCCAGCAGGCTCATTTCCTCGTTGCCCTCATAGAGGTTGCCGAAGGAAGCGCGGACGGGGAAGGCACCGGTCTGGACCACGCTCTTGGGGCCCCACTCGGGATCGTCGCAGATGAAGGAGATGAAGCGCTTGGAAGCCTCGGCCTTGGCGTCGTCGCCGTTGTCGAACACGCAGAAGCCGTTGACCAGGTACTCCAGCTCGGGCACGCCGTCGTCAGAGGGGAAGGGAACGGAGATCTGGGTGTAGTCCTCGGAGGCATAGCTCATGGCGTTGGAGGTGCCCCAGCAGAAGGTCATGGCGCAGGTCTCCTGCTGGAACTGCTGCAGCTCGTCGGCGGCGGCCATGGAGAAGCCGGCGTCCAGAGCCTTGCTGTCATACATGCTCTTGAGCAGCTCCAGAGCCTTGACACCGTTGGCGTCCACGTTCCACTTGCCGTCCTCGCCCACGATGGAGGAGGAATAGAGGTTGTTCACCAGTGCGCGGGTGCCCTGGTCGCCGCCGGAGCCGCCGCAGTACACGATGCCGGGAACGGTGGTGACGCCGGCGTCACGCAGAGCCTCGCACATCTTCACGAAGTTCTCGGTGGTCCAGGTGCGGTCGCCCTCCAGGTTCACATACTGCAGCGCGTCAGCCGCCTCCAGAGCCTCCTTGTTCAGGCCCATGTAGAAGGGGGAGGAGGAGATGGGATACATGTAGTAGGAGCCGTCGGCGCCCACGCAGGTCTCCAGCAGGCTCTCGTTGGCGATGTCGCTCTTGAGGGACTCGATCATGTCGTCCAGGGGAACCAGGTTGCCGGCGTTGCCGTACTCGATGATGCGGCCCGGGGCGTCGAACAGGACGTCGGGAGCAGTGCCGGCGGTGATGGCAGAGGTCAGAGCGTCGGCACCGGAGGTGAAGTCAATGATCTCCACGTTGACCTTCACGTCGGGATTGGCGGCCATAAAGGCGTCGGCCAGCTGCTGCTCGTAGCCGGAGTCCACACCGAAGGTGGGGAAGGCCCACCAGGTGATCTCGGTGACGCCGTCGGCCGTGCCCTCCTCGGTGGAGGGGGTCTCTTCCTTCTGGCCGCAGGCAGCCAGGGCCAGGACCATGGTCATGGCCAGGGCCAGAGCAAGAAATCTTTTCATCTTCTTCATATGTCTGTGCCTCCTAAAAATTGATAAAAAATGCAGGAAGTGCCAAACTTGGCTATGTGCAAATTGTACAATTGTATCAGGGGGTTGTCAAGCAATACATGAAAAAATTTTCAAAACTGTCATTATATGAAAAAATTTTGAAAATAATTGTGGCTTTCTTCCTGTTTCTGGGTGTCATACATGTTTTTCAGACAACGCGTCGGCCACCAGCTCCCGGTGCTGCCGGCAGTGGTCCAGATCCCGGCGGCACATCTCGGAAAACAGCACGTCCACCAGATACAGCTGGGCGATGCGGGCAGCGATGGAGCCCAGCTGCAGGGGGCCCTCCGTGGAGCCGCACTGAAGCACCACGTCCGCAAAGGCGGCGCCGGGGGAACCGGGGTAGCGGGTCACCAAAACGATCTTGGTGCCCCGGGCCTTGGCGATGCGCAGCACGTCGATGAGCTCCTTGGTGGCGCCGGAATAGGAAAAGAACAAAATGGCGTCCTTTTCATCCAGGCTCACGGCGGAGATCACCTGCATGTGGGAGTCCGGCACGGGGAAAAAGGAGGGAAAGGTGGTGGTGAACAGGTGGGCGGCCTCTTGGGCCAGCAGCATGGACCCGCCTTGACCCATGCACAATACCTTGTCCGCCGACAGCAGCAGATCCGCCGCCGCCTGGATGCTCTCGGCGTGGATGAGGGCCTGGGTCTCCCGGATGGCGTCGATCTCCGCGCCGGCCAGCTTGCTGCACAAAATGGGCACGCTGTCGGTGGGCTGGATCTCGCCGGAGAGGGGGCTGGTGTCGGGCCGGGCGGCGGTGGAGGCGGCGATGGACAGGCGGAAGGCGCTGTATCCCTGGTATCCCATCCGCCGGCAGAAGCGGGAGATGGTGGCCTCGGCCACGCCGCAGGCGGCGGCCAGCTCAGAGATGGACATGCTCTGGGTGCGTTGGCCGTTGGCCACCACGAAGTTGGCCAGCTTCTTTTCCGAGGAGGTCAGCTGGTAATATTCCCGGGTGATCCGGTTGAATACGCTTTCTTCTGGCATAGGCTGCCTCGTTTCAGCGTGGGGCGGTCAGCCTTCCAGCAGCTGCCCCAGCATGGCGTCGCACATGATGAGTGCACGGGGCAGGTGGAAGGGACCTTTGAACGTGGAGCCCTTGGTGGACGGCTGAGTGGGCAGACCGTCCCGCCGCAGATAGCCGTACCACTCGCCGTACTCGGGATCGGCAAAGTGGGCCTTGCAGTATTCCAGGGTCTTGTCGAACCAGTCCAGGTATTCCTCCCGGCCGGTATCCCGGTAGAGCATGAGGGAGGAGATCATGATCTCATTGTGGGGCCACCAGAGCTTCATGTCGTGCTCGTAGGCCTCGGGGGGCTTTTTCAGGCAGTCGGTAAAGTAGAGCAGTCCGCCGTACTCGTTGTCCCAGCCGGCTTCGATGGCCCAGTCAAAGATCTGGGCGGCCTTTTCCACCAGTTCCTTGTCCCCGGTGCGCTTGGCGTGCTCCAGCAGGAACCACACGCCCTCGATGTCGTGGCCGGGGTTGACCGTGCGGCCCTCGGTGTAGTAGAGGCGGGGCGTGCCGTCCTCGGCCACGTTCTCCAGCACGCACTTGAGCTCGGGCTTGACGTGGTACTTGAAGATCTCGTCCACGCACTGGGCGGCCCGCTCCTCATAGAGGGCCTTGCGCTCCGGGTCCACCCGCAGCAGCACGCTGGTGACGTTGAGGATGATCATGGGGATGCCGAAGGCACGGCCCGTGCGGGTCTCCGGGATGGTCTTGGGGCCAAGTCCGGTGGGATCGGGCATGCCGTGGGCCAGATCCCAGTAGAGGTCATAGGCCCGGCGGGCCCGGTCCAGGTGCTCCCGCTCACCGGTCACGCCATAGTACTCGCCGTTGGCCATGGCGTAAAAGGCCTCGGAGAAATAGTACCGGCGCTGGCGCAGAGGACGGCCGTCCTCCGTGACGGTGAAATACATGCGCCCGCCGGCTTCGTGGTTGATGCAGTGGTCCTCCAAAAAGTCCAGGCAGCTCTTGGAGGCCTCCAGCCACTCCGGACGGCTGCCGTACATGTGGCAAAGGTAGGCGAAGATCCAGCCGCAGCGGCCCTGCATCCAGACGCTCTTATCCGTGGAGTAGATCTCGCCCTTGCGGTCCAGGCAGGTGTACACGCCGCCGTACTTGTGATCCATTCCGTTTTTCAGCCAGAATTCCGTGCAGATCTGCAGCTGCTGCTGCACCCAGTCCCGGTAGGCCTGCAATCTTGCTGTGTCCTTCATACTTGGGCACCTTCCTTTCTTTTGATGGTTCCATCATATTTCCTTTTGTGCAACCCGTCAAGAAAAATAGGAAAAATTTTTTCAAATACTTGACAAAATGAAAAAAACTGTTAGCCTAGATTTGAATCCTGACGTCCCCGGCCGCGATGCGGCTGGTTCCGCACCGATATACACTTATATCAATAGAAGGAGGATCTTTGTCATGAAGCATCTTGGCATTGACGTGACCGTCAAACATCTTCCCCCGCTGGATCCGGCGTTCATCCCCCTGGGCCGTTTTTACGAGGCGTTTTTGCGTGACGCTCATGAGCCGTTTGACGTGGCGGTGGAGCGCAGCGGCGGCCAGATGGCCGTGTACCGCACCCGCGTTCACGGGACGGAGGCATTGCGTGAGGCGGATATCTACTACATCGACCGGATCATCAAGACCCTGCTGTGGATGAAGGGCGGCTTCCGGGTGTACCTGGCCGGCAACGAGGCCGTGTGCCGTGCCATGCAGGCCCACTATTCCGCCTCCGGCTCCCGGGCCTTTGACTTTGACTATATGGGCAATGTGTACGAGCATCCCTTTGAGGTGGTGCGGGTGGACGCGGTGCCGGAGGAGAAGAGCGTCTCCCAGGCCATCGGCCGCCACCTGGACGGCTGCCGCATCGGCTTTGACGCCGGCGGGTCCGACCGGAAGGTGTCCGCCGTCATCGACGGGGAGAGCGTGTACAGCGAAGAGGTGGTCTGGTTCCCCAAGATCAACTCCGACCCGGACTACCACTATGAGGGCATCGTCTCCGCCCTCAAGTCCGCCGCGGCCCACATGCCCCGGGTGGATGCCGTGGGCGTCAGCTCCGCCGGGATCTATATCGATAACCGCACCATGAGCGCCTCCCTCTTTTTGAAGGTGCCCAAGGAGCAGTATGACGCCAAGGTCAAGGACATCTATATCCGGGCCATCACCGATACCTTTGGGGATGTGCCCTATGCCGTGGTCAACGACGGCGACGTGTCCGCCCTGGCCGGCGCCATGAGCCTGGAGGACAACAACGTGCTGGGCATCGCCATGGGCACCAGCGAGGCCGTGGGCTATGTGGATGAAGAGGGCAAGGTCACCGGCTGGCTCAACGAGCTGGCGTTCGTGCCTGTGGACGCCGCCCCCACCGCCATGGTGGACGAGTGGAGCGGCGACATCGGCTGCGGCGTGAAGTACTTCTCCCAGGACTCCGTCATCAAGCTGGCCCCTGCCGCCGGCATCGATCTGGACGAGAGCCTGTCCCCGGCGGAGAAGCTGAAGGTGGTCCAGGGTCTCATGGAGCAGGATGACCCCCGCGCCGCCGGCATCTACGAGAGCATCGGCGTGTACCTGGCCCATACCCTGGCACTGTACCACCACCTGTACGGCTACCGCCATGTGCTGCTGCTGGGCCGGGTCATGAGCGGCAAGGGCGGCGATCTGCTGCTGGATACCTGCCGCAAGGTCCTCTCCGACGAGTACCCGGAGGTGGAGCGGCAGGTGCATCTGGCGCTGCCCGACGAGAAGTTCCGCCGGGTGGGCCAGTCCGTGGCTGCCGCCAGCCTGCCGGAGCTGCGGAAATAAAATTGTTTGATTCGTGTGTGTGATGATAGAAAATTCCGCCGGAGGGCACTGCCCTCCGGCGGAATCGTTTTTTCAGCGCAGATACCAGGGAATGTCCGCTCCTTCGGCGGCCTGGGGCGCGTAGCGGCGCAGCACCGGTTCCAGCAAGAAGGACACGGCCAGGGTACCCAGAGCCGGCGTCAGCAGCACGGTGCCGTAAAACCAGGTCTTGACGGTCAGCGCGCACAGCGCGGCGTTGATGATCCCCGCCCCCACTGCCGCCGGCAGGTGCCGCATCGTCAGGCGCAGTGTGTTCGCCAACAGGCCCCCGGTGGTGCAGGTAAAGCGGGAGAGAACGGGAAACACCAGGGAGCCAAAAGCGGCAGGCAGCAGCAAAAACACCAGAAAAGCCCAGCGGGCCACCGCCCAGGCCGCGGAGCCGGTGGCGGCGGCCATGGTCAAAAAGACGAACAGCGCATCCAGGGCCAGAGCCACGAGGAGCAGGATCACCGTGGCGCCGATGCCCGGCCGCAGATTCTCGCGGAAGGACGCCCAGAAGCTGCGGTAGGGGCTGCCTTCTCCCCGGCGCAGGCACTTGACAGAGCTATAATACAGTGCTGCCGCGGCAGGACCCAGAGTCACCACCGGCAGCGAGGCCAGCAGGAAAAAGAAGCTGAGCACCACCAGATCCA
>ENA-UEYL01001429-UEYL01001429.1-human-gut-metagenome-genome-assembly--contig:-NODE-1429-length-20566-cov-15.225584_pt1 | contig 20566 bp, 18 predicted proteins | sample MGYA00242941_ERZ507946 | MGnify/ENA primary metagenome ERZ507946 (study PRJEB26167, sample SAMN06115482) | human gut metagenome | host: Homo sapiens | place: China:Guizhou | collected 2015-03-11...
CGAAGGCTGCGGATGTTGGTGCAGACTTGGTAGGTAAAGTGGAAGCTGGTATTCCGGAAGATGATCCTCGAAATCCAGCGACTATTGCTTATAACGTGGGAGATAATGTGGGAGACGTGGCCGGAATGGGAGCTGATCTCTACGAATCTTACTGTGGTTCTATATTGGCAACGGCAGCATTGGGTGCAGCTGCATTTCGTGCGGAACCGGATGCACAATTCAATGCTATATTAGCTCCGATGTTAATTGCCGCATTCGGGGTGATCTTATCATTGCTTGGTATATTTCTGGTAAAGACAAAAGAGGGAGCTTCTCAACAACAATTATTACGAGCCCTTGATCGGGGAATCAACGTGAGTTCCTTGTTAATCGTGGGTGCCAGTTTCCTGGTTATTCATTTGCTCGGTTTGAGTTATTGGATATGCGGATCTGTGATCGTGGGATTGGCAACGGGTATTATTATTGGAAAAGCGACAGAATACTACACTTCTCATGCTTACAAACCGACTCAGGATATAGCCAAAAGTTCGGAAACGGGGCCTGCAACGGTGATTATTAAAGGTATCGGTACGGGAATGATCTCGACGGCTATACCCGTGTTCACGATCGTGGTGGGGATTATTCTTTCTTTCTTGTTCGCCGCGGAATTTAGTTTTGCTAATATGTCAATGGGGTTGTACGGTGTCGGTATTGCTGCCGTGGGTATGCTTTCCACATTGGGTATAACGTTGGCGACAGATGCTTACGGGCCTATCGCGGATAATGCCGGGGGAAATGCGGAAATGAGTAATTTGGGCGAAGAGGTCCGCCATCGTACGGATGCCTTGGATGCGTTGGGAAACACGACGGCTGCCACGGGTAAAGGTTTTGCAATTGGTTCCGCAGCTCTGACCGCTCTGGCTCTGTGCGCCGGTGTACTGACCGGCTGCGGCAGGGCTGCCTCCAGCACGGCTTCCTCTGTTGCTGCCAGTTCTGCCGCCAGCAGCGAAGCTTCCGGCGCAGACGCTGACGCACTGGCTGCACAGAACGTGGCAGACCTGATCGATGCCATCTATGTGCAGCAGCGCACCGACGACACCGATGCCCAGTGCGAAGCCGCAAAGGCCGCTTGGGACGCCCTGACCGATGCCCAGAAGGAGCTGGTGGAGGGCGAAAACGCCGACCCCGACTACTTTGGCCGCGACACCGGCGATGCCTCCAAGGACGATGCCCGCAACGCCGATGAGATCGGCGAGAACGAGCTGCTGGTGGTGTCCTTCGGCACCTCCTTCAACGACAGCCGCGCTGCTGACATCAAGGGCATCGAGGACGCTTTGCAGGCCGCTTACCCCGACTGGAGCGTGCGCCGCGCCTTTACCGCACAGATCATCATCAACCATGTGCAGGCACGCGACGGCGAGAAGATCGACAATATGCAGCAGGCACTGGACCGCGCTGTGGCAAACGGCGTGAAGAACCTGATCGTGCAGCCCACCCATCTGATGCACGGTGCCGAGTATGACGAGATGAACGAGATGCTGGACCAGTACCGCGACAAGTTTGAGAGCGTTGCTGTGGCCGAGCCCCTGCTGGGCGAGGTCGGTGCCGATGCCTCCGTCATCAATGCTGACAAGGAAGCCGTTGCCAAGGCCGTTACCGCTGCCGCTGTGAAGGAAGCCGGTTACGAGAGCGCCGCTGCTGCCGCCGCCGATAAGACCGCTTTTGTCTTTATGGGTCACGGCACTTCCCACACCGCCAAGGTGAGCTACAGCCAGATGCAGACCACCATGCAGACGCTGGGCTACGACAACGTGTTCATCGGCACGGTGGAGGGCGAGCCTGAGGACACCTCCTGCGAAGCCGTCATCGAGGCTGTGAAGGCTGCCGGTTACACCAAGGTCATCCTGCGCCCGCTGATGGTGGTGGCAGGCGACCACGCCAACAACGACATGGCTGGTGAGGACGCCGACAGCTGGCTGAGCCAGTTTACCGCCGCAGGCTGCTTTGAAAATGTGGACTGCCAGATCTCCGGTCTGGGCCGCATTGCGGATATCCAGCAGCTGTACATTGCACATACCAAGGCCGCTATGGATCTTCTGAACGGCTAATGGGTTCAGAAGCCCTCTCCGGCGCTGCCAAGCATACGGAGAGGGCTTTCTTTTATGGGTGCATTCCCCGCACGAGGAGAACGTGCCCCTACCCCGGCAGCTTAGACGCTGGGCAAAAATTTAGGATACTGAGGTATTTATTTTATGCGTTGCAAACAGTTTATCATCGTTTCTCTGGCCGGTGTGGTGCTGGCTGCTTCTCTGGCAGGCTGCGGCGGGGCTGCTCCCGCCTCCTCCGCTGCGGCAAGCTCTGTTGTTTCTTCCGTAGCGGTTTCCTCTGCTGTGGCTGAAGCTGCCCTGCCGGACGGCGTATACACCGCTGATTTTGAGACCGACAGCAGTATGTTCCACACCAGCGAGGCCTGCAACGGCAAGGGTACTTTGACCGTGGAAAACGGCGTGATGACCTTCCACGTCAGTCTGGCTTCCAAAAAGATCGTGAACCTCTACCCCGGCCTTGCCGCCGATGCCGAGTCCAACAAGACTGCATGGCTCATCCCCACTGTGGACACCGTTACCTATGCAGACGGCACCACCGAGGAGGTGTACGGCTACGACATCCCGGTGGAAGCGCTGGACACTGACTTCCAGCTGGCATTGCTGGGCACCAAGGGCAAGTGGTACGACCATATCGTCAGCGTGCGCAATGCCGAGCCTAAGACGGAACAGGCCGCCGAGACCCCCGCAGATGGTGCATACACCGCCGCCGTGGTGCTGGAGGGCGGCTCCGGCCGCGCTACCGTGGAAAGCCCTGCTGCTCTGACCGTGGCAGACGGTAAGATGACCGCTACCATCGTGTGGAGCAGCCCCAACTACGACTACATGATCGTGGACGGCGAGAAGTATCTGCCCACCAACACCGAGGGCAACTCTACCTTTGAAATTCCTGTGGCCGCTCTGGGCACCCCGCTGGCTGTTACCGCCGACACCGTAGCCATGAGCAAGCCCCACGAGATCGAATACACCCTGACCTTTACCTTGGAGTAACCTTCCATGAAGCTAACCCGCGCACAATTTTTAAAGGCACTGCCCGCCGCAGCACTGGTGCTTGCAGGCTGCGCTGCCGCGCCCACTGCACCCGCTGATACGGACGAACTGGTGTTCGACCACGCCTACCCGCTGGACTATGCCACCCAGTTCACCGCTGACTGTTATGCGGACGGCTCTACCCTGCTGACCATCCCGGACGCACAGGCAAAGTTTCTTGTCCGGCCGGAGGGTGCCGCCACTCTGCGCACCGTACCAGAGGGCGTGACTGTTTTGCAGCAGCCGGTGCAGAACATCTATCTGGTGTCCACCTCTGCCATGGACTTGTTCCTCCATTTGGACGCGCTGGACAGCATTGCCCTTTCCGGCACACGCGCCGAGGGCTGGTATCTGGACGAGGCCAAGCAGGCCATGCAGTCTGGGCACATTGCCTACGCGGGCAAGTACAGCGCCCCGGACTACGAGCGCATCCTGACCGCAGAATGCGGCCTTGCGGTGGAAAACACCATGATCTACCACACCCCGGAGGTGAAGGAGCAGCTGGAGCGGTTCGGCATTCCGGTGCTGGTGGAGCGTTCCAGCTACGAGAGCAGCCCGCTGGCGCGGATGGAATGGATCAAGCTGTACGGCATTTTGCTGGGCAAAGAAGCCCTTGCCGAGGAGGTATTCGCCCGGCAGGCACAGCGCATTGCACCGCTGCTGGAACAGCCCTCTACCGGCAAACGCTGCGCATTTTTCTCCATTACTTCCAGCGGCCTTGCCACTGTGCGCAAAAGTGGAGACTATGTGGCGCAGATGATCGGCATGGCCGGAGGCGAATATGTTTTTGCAGACCTTGCCGACAGCGGCAACAGCCTTTCTACCATGAATATCCCATTGGAGGATCTTTACGCCGGGGTCAAGGACGCCGATGTGCTCATCTATAACGGCACCATCGAGGGCACCATCTCCACAAAAGAAGAGTTGCTTGCCCGCTGCGCGCTGCTGGCAGAGTGCAAGGCGGTACAAAATGGGGACATCTGGTGCACCACACCCAGCTTTTTTCAGCAGAGCATGGCGCTGGCAGATTTTATGCTGGATCTCCATGCCGTTTTTACCGGAGAAACTGCCAGCCCCGACACCCTGCATTTTTTGACTAAGATCACCTGAGGAGCTGCTTATGACCAGCCGCAAACGCCTTGTTTTATCTTACTGCTGCCTTGCCCTGCTGCTGGCGGTGCTATTTGCCGTAAGCCTGTTCTGGGGCAGCGTTGCACTTACCCCGCAGGCTGTGCTTGCCGCCCTGACCGGCCGCGGAAAGGACGCGCTGAGCGTAGGCATCATCACACAGCTGCGCCTGCCCCGCGCAGTAATGGCCGCGTTGCTGGGCGCTGCACTCTCGGCGGCGGGCTACTTGTTGCAGACCTTTTTTGCAAACCCCATTGCCGGCCCCTTTGTCATGGGCATTTCCAGCGGGGCTAAGCTGGCGGTGGCGCTGGTGATGGTGCTGTTTTTGAACTACGGCCTGCTGACCAGCTCTGCCGTGCTGATCCTTGCAGCCTTTGCGGGCGCTATGGCAGCTATGGCCTTTGTGCTGGCCGCTGCCCGCCGGGTGCAGCGCATGAGCATCCTTGTAATATGCGGCGTGATGATCGGTTACATCTGCTCTGCCATCACCGAGTTTGTGGTGGCCTTTGCGCAGGACAGCAGCATCGTCAACCTGCACAACTGGTCGCAGGGCAGCTTTTCCGGCATGACATGGGGCAACGTGCGCACGGCAGCGCTGGTGGTACTGCCCGCGTTGGCGGCAGCTTTCTGCCTTGCAAAGCCCATGGCCGCTTACCAGATGGGCGAGGCCTACGCCCGCAGTGTGGGCGTGGACGTGCGGCGGTTCTCCCGGCTTTTGGTGCTGCTTTCCAGCCTGCTGGCCGCCTGCGTTACCGCCTTTGCGGGGCCCATCTCCTTTGTGGGCATCGCCGTGCCGCACCTTGTCAAGCAGCTGTTGGGCAGCGCCCGCCCGCTGTATGTGCTGCCGGGGTGCTGCCTGGGCGGGGCGGCGTTCTGCCTGCTGTGTGATTTAATTGCCCGCAGCCTGTTTGCGCCCATGGAGCTTTCCATCAGCGCGGTCACCGCTGTATTTGGTGCACCGGTGGTCATTGGGCTGTTGCTGCGCCGCAACCGGGAGGGTGTGCGATGAAAAACTCCGTTGAAACCAATGCCCTTGCCATCGGCTACGGCAAAGCTGCCCTTGCGCGGGATATCGCGCTGGGCGCTGCAAAAGGGCAGGTACTAGCGCTCATCGGCCCGAACGGCGCGGGCAAATCCACCCTGCTCAAAACGCTGGCCGGGCAGCTGGCCCCTTTGGGCGGCGCGGTGCTGCTGGACGGGCAGGAGCTTGCCCGCATTCCCGGCAACGCCCGGGCGCAAAAGCTGGCGCTGATGCTGCCCCACACCCGCCGCACCGAGCTGACCACCTGCTTTGAGTTTGCGGCGGCAGGGCGCATTCCCTACACCGGGCGGCTGGGCATCCTTTCTGCCGAGGACAAAAAACAGGTACAGAGCGCGCTGGAGCTTGTGGGCGCGGCGCATCTGGCCGACCGCGACTTCAACTGCGTCAGTGACGGACAGCGGCAGCGCATTCTGCTGGCGCGGGCAGTCTGTCAGCAGCCGCAGGTGCTTTTGCTGGATGAGCCCACATCCTTCTTGGACATCAAGGGCAAGATCGAACTGCTGACCATCCTGCAAAAACTGGCACATGAGCAGCAGCTTGCGGTCATCGTGACCCTGCACGAGTTGGACATGGCGCAGAAGATCGCAGATGCGGTGGTCTGTGTTTCGTCACACGGCATCTCTGCCCCCATGCCACCGGCACAGGCCTTTGCACGGGAAAATATCAAAGCGCTCTACGGCCTGACGGAAGAACAGTACAGCGCCGTTTTTGACCCGCCGAAGCCGGAAAAGCCTCAATTTGAGCACTATGTGCGCAGCGGGCAGAAGCTGCTGCGCTGCGGCTACACCACCGGCACCTGTGCGGCGCTGGCTGCTGCCGGGGCTGCACGGCTGCTGCTGACCGGCACTGCGCCGGAAACGGTCGCCCTACGCACACCCAAGGGCATCGTGGTGGAGGTGGCTCCCCTGTTCTGCCGTGCCTCTACAGACGGTGCGGAATGCGCCATTGAAAAGGACGGCGGCGACGATGTGGACGTGACCACCGGTCTGCCGGTGACCGCCACGGTAACACTGCTGCCCGGCACGCCCGAGGTACGCATTACCGGCGGCGCGGGGGTAGGCCGGGTGACAAAGCCCGGGCTGGACCAGCCGGTGGGGCAAGCCGCTATCAACCATGTGCCCCGGCAGATGATCACCGAGGCGCTGCGCCGGGAGGCAGAAGCCGCCTGTTATCCCGGCGGTTTTGCCGTGGCTATCTCCATCCCCGGCGGCGAGGAGGTAGCCCGGCGCACCTTCAACCCCCATATCGGGGTTGAGGGCGGGCTGTCGGTGCTGGGCACCAGCGGCATTGTGGAACCCATGAGCCAACAAGCCATTCTGGACACCATCCAGCTGGAGATGAATCAGGCGGCGCTGCGGGCAAACGACCACCGGCGGCTCATTCTTGCCCCGGGCAACTACGGGCTGGACTATCTGCACGAAGCCTACCCGCAGTTTGCTGATATCCCGGTGGTCAAAACGTCCAACTTTATCGGCGATACGCTGGATATGGCAGCAGCGGCACACTTTGAGCAGGTGCTGCTGGTGGGGCACGTCGGCAAGCTGTGCAAGCTGGCGGGCGGCATTATGAACACCCACTCCCACACGGCAGACTGCCGCACGGAGCTGTTTTGCACCCACGCCGCCCTGTGCGGTGCTGACCGGGAGGTTTGCACCGCGCTGTACAATGCAGCCACCACGGATGCCTGTCTGGAAATTCTGGATGCTGCCGGGCTGCGGGAGCCGGTGCTGCAAAGCCTGCTTGCCGCCATCCAGCTGCATCTCGACCGCCGCGCGGGCGGGGCGTTCCGGGTGGGCGCGGTGCTGTTTTCAAACCAGCACGGCCCGCTGGGACAGACCGAGACTGCCGCCCGCCTGTTAGACGAATGGAAGGAGTAATGCACATGGTACATTTTGTGGGCGCCGGGCCCGGCGCACCGGATCTGATCACCCGGCGCGGCGCAGCATTTTTACAGACCGCAGACTGCATTATTTATGCGGGCAGTCTGGTCAACCCGGCGCTGCTGGGGCTGGCAAAGCCGGGCTGTACCATCTACAACAGCGCCGAGATGACGCTGGAACAGGTGCTGGATGTGATGCGCCGGATGGAAGCTGACGGCAAAACCACCGTGCGCCTGCACACCGGCGACCCCTGCCTGTACGGTGCGATCCGGGAACAGATGGATGCGCTGGATGCAGACGGTATTTGTTACGATGATACCCCCGGTGTTTCCAGTTTTTGCGGCGCTGCCGCCGCGCTGAACGCCGAGTACACCCTGCCAACGGTCAGCCAGACGGTCATCATCACCCGCATGGAGGGACGCACCCCGGTACCGGAGCGGGAAAGGCTGGCAAGCCTTGCCGCACACGGCGCGACCATGGTGATTTTCCTGTCCATCGGACTGATCGATAAGGTGCAGGCAGCGCTTTTGCAGGGTGCGTACACACCGGACACCCCCGCCGCCGTGGTGTACAAGGCCAGCTGGCCAGAAGAGAAAATCGTACGGTGCACGGTCGGTTCTTTAGCTGAGAGCACCCGCGCAGCGGGCATTACCAAGACGGCGCTTATCGTGGTGGGAGATTTTCTCGGCACGCAGTACGAGCGGAGCAAGCTGTATGACCCTGCCTTTACCACCGAGTTCCGCAAAGGAGAGTCGGTATGATCCGCGCCTACCTTGCCTTTACGGATACCGGCCTTGCGCTTGCAAAGCGGCTGGCCGCCAGTCTGCCCGGCAGTGTTGCCCGGTGCGGGCAGGATGTCGTTTCTCTTGCAGAATGGACAAGCACACAGTTTGTGCAGTCGGATGCTCTGATATTTGTAGGCGCAACGGGCATTGCGGTACGCGCTATTGCCCCCCACTGCAAGAGCAAGACCACCGACCCGGCTGTAGTGGTGGTGGACGAATGCGGACGGTTCGCTGTGCCCATTTTGTCCGGGCATCTGGGCGGTGCGAACGATCTGGCACGGGCAATTGCCGCTGTATGCGGTGCGGTGCCGGTGATCACCACCGCCACCGATGCCCACGGCATTTTTGCGGTGGACGAGTGGGCAAAGCACCAAAACTGCATGGTACTGGAGCCGGAACGCATCAAACTGGTCAGCGGCAAATTACTGGCCGGGCAGTCGGTATATTACCGAGCTGATTTCCCGGTAACAGGCACTGTGCCCGCAGGGTTATTCCCCGCTGATACCCAGGAAAAAGCCGACTTTGCACTCACCCTTTGCCCCACCGGGCAGGCACTGCATCTTGTGCCGCGTATCGGGGTGCTGGGCATCGGCTGCAAGCGGGGCACTAGCGCCGACACACTGGATGCTGCCTTTGCTGCCTTCTGCGCCCGGTACGGCTTTGCTGCGCAGGCAGTTACCGCCGCTGCAAGCATCGACCTGAAGAAGAACGAACCGGGCTTGCTGGCCTTTTGTCAGGCGCACGGCTGGCCGGTGCGTTTTTACTCTGCCGCACAGCTGTGCAGTGTGCCCGGGCAGTTCACCCCCTCCCCTTTTGTAAAGAGCGTGACCGGGGTGGACAATGTCTGTGAGCGGGCGGCGGTACTGGACGCAGACGGCAGCTTATTTTACCCGAAATTTGCCTGCAACGGCGTGACCTTTGCGCTGGCATGCAGGCCCTTTGCCCCGGACTGGAGGTGGCAGAATGATCGACATGATGGAAATTGACATCGACCGTCCTGAGAAGGTAGTTTATGTCGTGGGGATTGGCCCCGGCGAGCCTTTTTATATGACCCAGCAGGCTGCGAACACACTGGAAAGCGTTGACGCTATCTGCGGGTATAAGGTCTATCTTGACCTCATCCGCGATGAATTCCCCTGCGAGGAATACTATGCCACCGGCATGACGCAGGAGCTTGACCGCTGCCGCTGGGCGCTGGAAAAAGCACGCACCGGCAAGCGGGTGGCGCTGGTCTGCTCCGGCGATGCCGGGGTGTACGGCATGGCAAGTCCCCTGCTGGAACTTGCCCCGGACTACCCGGACGTTGCCGTGGACATCGTGCCTGGGCTGACCGCTGCCCTCAGCGGCGGGGCAGTGCTGGGCGCACCACTGGCGCACGATTTCTGCGTCATTTCCCTTTCCGACCGGCTGACCCCGTGGGAGGTCATCGAAAGGCGGCTGACCTATGCCGCCATGGGGGATTTCTGCGTTGCGCTGTACAATCCATCCTCCAAAGGCAGGCCGGACTATCTGGCAAAGGCGGTGCGCATCCTGCTGGAAAACGGCAAAAGCGCCGATACCGTCTGCGGCATCGTGCGCAACATCGGCCGGGAGGGGCAGACCGCCCGCGTCCTGTCCCTTGCACAGCTGGAACGCACTGCGGTAGATATGTTTACCACCGTGTACATCGGCAACGCCGCCACAAAGCAGCTGGGCGGCAGAATGGTCACCCCGCGGGGGTACCGCAGATGAAGGCAGTGGTTTTCAGCGGCACGACCGAGGGACGGGTGTTCTCCCGGCAGCTGGCTGCGCTGGGCGCAGAGGTGCTGGTCAGCGTAGCCACTCCGCTGGGTGCGGAGGAGCAGGGCGAAGCGGACGGCATCACCGTGCACTGCGGGCGGCTGACCACCGAAGAAATGGCTGCCCTTTTGCAGGGCGCTGCCTTGTGCGTGGACGCCACCCACCCCTACGCGGTGGACGCCACCAAAAACATCCGTGCTGCGTGTAACGCGGCCGGGGTGGAGTACCACCGGCTGCTGCGGGCAGAAAGCCCGCTGCCTGCCGGGAGCATGGTGTTTGCCACCGCTGCCCACGCCGCCGCGTTTCTGGCCGGATGCCGTGGCAATGTGCTGCTGGCCACCGGTGCGAAAGAGCTTGCCGCTTTTGCGGCACTCGGCCCGGAGCGGCTATTTCCCCGGGTGCTGCCCACGCGGGAAGGCATTGCCGCCTGCGAGGCTGCTGGTATCCCGCACCGGAACATCATTGCCATGCAGGGGCCATTCCGCTATGCGCTGAACTGCGCCCTGATGAAGCAATTTTCCATTCGGTATCTGGTCACCAAGGACGGCGGTGCTGTGGGCGGCTTTGCCGAAAAAGCACAGGCCGCGCAGGATACCGGTGCACAGCTGATCGTGGTGCGCCGCCCGGCTGAAAACGGACAAACTGCTGCACAAATTCTGGCACGCTGCAAGGAGGTTCTGGTATGATCTCTCTGATCGGAATGGGCTCCGGCTGCCCGGAAAACCTGACCGCACAGGGGCTGGCTGCGCTGCAAGGCGCAGGGCTGATTCTTGGAGCAAAGCGCCTGTTGGAGCATTTACCGGCGGGGTGCACTGACAACTGCAAAGCCGTGTATAAGCCGGAGGAAATCCTTGCCTGTCTTGCCGCGCAGCCAGATACCGACACCGCTGTTTTGTACAGCGGCGACACCGGGTTTTACTCCGGTGCAGCAAAGCTGCTGCCCCTGCTGCGGGTCATGGGATATTCCGTCCGGGTGCTGCCCGGGCTTTCCAGCGTGCAGCTTTTAGCCGCCGCTGTGGGACGCCCTTGGCAGAGCTGGAAGCTGGTGTCTGCCCATGGCCGCGCCTGCGACCCTGTGACCGAAGTTTTGGCGCATCCACAGGTATTTTTCCTCACCGGTGGCGGGGACACCCCTGCCACCCTTTGCGCGAAGCTGACCGCCTCCGGGCTGGGCGCTGCCCACGCCCTTGTGGGCGAAAACCTCGGTACACCGACAGAAGCCATCCATTTTGGCCTTGCCCGGGAGCTGGCAGCGCAAAGCTTCGCACCGCTGAGCGTGCTACTCATCGAGCGGGAAGCCTTGCCGCCCCGCCGCACCCCCGGCCTGCCGGACGATGCTTTTATCCGGGGCGCTGTGCCTATGACAAAACAGGAGGTGCGCGCCGCCGCGCTGGCAAAGCTGGCTGTCACCCCCACGGATACACTATGGGACGTGGGCGCGGGCACCGGCAGCGTGAGCGTGGAGCTGGCGCTTGCCGCCCCTGCCGGGCAGGTATATGCCGTAGAGTGTGACCCGGAAGCCTGTAAACTTACCCAAAAAAACCGGGAGAAATTCGCAGCTTATAATCTGACCCTGATCGAGGGCAAAGCCCCCGAAGCATTGGACGCGCTGCCCGCCCCGGATGCTGTATTCATCGGCGGCACAAAGGGCAATATGGACGCCGTTATAGACGTTGTGCTGCACAAAAATCCAGACGCGCGGCTGTGCATCGCCGCCATTGCGCTGGAAACGCTCAGCGCCGCCGTGGCTGCTCTGACTGCACACGGGCTTTCTGCCGAGGTGACACAAATTACGGTCAGCCGCACAAAAGCGGCGGGTAGTCTGCATTTGCTGATGGCTAATAATCCGGTCTTTCTCATTACGGGGGCACAGACATGATGCAGTTTCTCATCGCCGCGCCGCGCTCCGGCAGCGGCAAGACCACTGTTACCTGTGCAGTGCTTACCGCATTGCAGCGGCGCGGAGCTGACCCCTGCGCCTTCAAGTGCGGACCGGATTACATCGACCCCATGTTCCACCGCAGCGCGCTAGGGGTAGAAAGCCACAACCTAGACCTCTACCTTTCCTCCCCGGATACAGTGCGCACACTTTACGCCCGCTATGCCGCCGGGCATGGCGCTGCCGTATGCGAGGGTGCCATGGGCTTTTACGATGGGCAGGGGCTGACCACCCGCGCAAGCGCATGGGAATTGGCCGATACGCTTGCCCTGCCAGTGCTGCTGGTAGTGCAGCCCAAAGGGGCAAGCATCACCCTTGCCGCCGAGCTGCAGGGGCTTTTGCAGTTCCGCACGCCCAGCCATATCGTGGGCATTCTGCTCAATGCTTGCTCCGAAGCTTTGTACAAAACGCTGTGCCCAATGCTGGAAGCCGAGACCGGTCTGCCGGTGGTGGGGTATCTGCCCCATCTGCCGGGGTGCGCCATCGAGAGCCGCCACCTCGGGCTGAAAACCGCCGGGGAGATCGTAGACTTACAGCAAAAACTGGGGCAATTAGCCGATGCCCTTGTACTGGACTGGGTACAGCTGGCGGCGCTGACCGACCGCCCTGCCCCAGCTGCGCCGCAGCTTGCCGCACCGTGCGCACCAGCCATCCGCATTGCCGTGGCGCGGGACGAAGCCTTCTGCTTTGCCTACGCCGAGACGCTGGACGCCTTGCGGGACGCGGGTGCGGAACTTGTGTTTTTCAGTCCGCTGCGGGACGCAGCCCTGCCGGAAAATATCGGCGGGCTGTACCTGCCCGGGGGCTACCCGGAGCTGTACGCCCGGCAGCTGAGCGAGAACTGCGCCCTGCGTGTTGCTGTCCGGGAGGCTGTTCAGAAGGGTCTGCCCACCGCTTCCGAATGCGGCGGCTTTCTGTACCTAGGGCAGGCGCTGGAGGGCACGGACGGCAAGGTTTACCCCATGGCGGGTGTACTGCCGGGCAGCGGGCACAACGCCGGGCGGCTGGTGCGCTTTGGCTATGCCGCCATGACAGCAAAGGCCGACAGTATGCTTTTCCACGCCGGAGAAACGCTGCCCATCCATGAATTCCACCACTGGGATTCCTCCGAGAATGGCACAGACTTTTCTGTGCGCAAAACCGAAAAAAGGCAGTGGGAATGCGGCTTTGCAAACGCGCATTTGTATGCCGGTTTCCCGCATCTATACTGGGTGGGCACTCCCCTGCCCCGCCGCTTTGTGCAGGCGGCGCAGCACTTTTTGAAACACAAAGGATGACGAAAATGACCGAAGCTGAACTGATGCAGCTGCTTGCTGCCATCACCCCGCCGGACGAAGCCGCCCGCGCCGCCGCCCATGCCCACTGGGCAAGCCTTGCCAAGCCCTTGGGCGGGCTGGGTGCGCTGGAGACCCTGCTGGAGGATGCCGCCGCGCTTACCGGCACGGCGCAGTTTGATTTTTCCCGTCGGGCGGTGGCCGTGCTCTGCGCGGACAATGGTGTGGTGGCGCAGGGCGTAAGCCAGACCGACCAGAGCGTGACCCGCACCGTAGTCGAAAACCTTGCTGCGCGGCGCACCAGCGTCTGCCGGATGGCGCAGGCGACGCACTGTGATGTGCTGCCGGTAGATATGGGCATCGCCGGTGCGCCGGTGCCCGGCGTGCGGGACTGCCGCATTGCCGCCGGGACTGCGGACTTTACCAAAGGCCCCACCATGACCCGCGCCGAGGCGGTGGAGGCCATTGGCCGAGGCATCACCCTGACCCGGCAGCTTGCCGCCGAGGGCTACGGGCTGGTGGCTACCGGCGAGATGGGCATTGGCAACACTACCACCTCCAGCGCCGTGGCTGCCGTGCTGCTGGCACAGCCGGTGCAGACCATGACCGGGCGGGGCGCGGGGCTTTCCGATGCAGGGCTTGCCCGCAAGGTGGACGCCATCCGGCGGGGCATTGTCTGCAACAGTCCCGACCCTGATGACGCCTTGGACGTACTGAGCAAGCTGGGCGGCTTTGATATCGCCGGGCTGTGCGGGATGTTTCTGGGCGGGGCACTGGCGGGTGTGCCCGTGCTGATGGATGGTTTCATCAGCGGGGTGGCGGCGCTGTGCGCCGTGCGGCTGTGCCCGGCAGCGGCAAAGGCCGTGTTTGCCAGCCACTGCTCCACAGAGCCTGCCGCCCGGCTGGTACTGGAAGCGCTGGGCAAAACGCCCCTGCTTACCGCCGGGCTGCATCTGGGCGAGGGCACCGGCGCGGTGGCCAGTATCCCGCTGTGGGACATGGCACTGGCAGTGTACGAGGGGTGCTATTCCTTTGCGGAGGGCGGCATTGCGCCGTATACGCCCCAATGCTGACGCTGGTGCTGGGCGGCGCTGCCAGCGGCAAAAGTGAATACGCCGAAGCCCTTGTGCTGCGCTGCGGTTTGCCGCGGTACTATCTGGCAACCATGCAGGTGTGGGATGCCGAGTGCGCCGCTCGGGTGGAAAAGCACCGCAGAATGCGCGCCGCAAAGCAGTTTGAGACCATTGAGTGCCCGCTGCATTTAGAGACGGTGCGTCTGCCCCGCAAGGGGACAGCACTGCTGGAGGACTTAGGCAATCTGACCGCCAACGAGCTGTACGACCCCGCTGGGGCTGGTGCTGGTGATGCCGCTGCCGCGCACATTTTGCAGGGGCTGGATGCCCTTGCCGCGCAGTGCGAAAATTTGATCGTTGTTTCCAACGAGGTGTTCAGCGGCGGCGCAAACTATGCCGGGGATACCGACCGCTATCTGCTGGCGCTGGCGCGGGTGAACAACGCCCTTGCCGCCCGGGCAGACGCCGTGGTACGGGTGGTGTGCGGCATTCCTGTGTATTATAAAGGAGTGGAAAAATGATCGTTTTGCAGACCATTGCGGTGGCCTTTGCCATGTTTTCGGCGGTGCCGGTGCCGCAGTTTGGGTGGAACGAAAAGAATATGCGGTACGCGCTGTGCGCCTTCCCGCTGGTAGGGCTTTTATGCGGGGTGCTGTGGTGCGTGTGCGGGGTGCTGCCCCTGCCTGCCCCGGCGCGTGCGGCTGGGTTCTGCCTTGTGCCGGTTTGGGTGACCGGCGGCATCCATCTGGACGGCTATGCCGACACCTGCGACGCCCTTGCCAGTTACGGCGACCGGGAAAAGAAACTGGAAATTTTAAAAGACCCGCACTGCGGTGCCTTTGCGGTCATCCGGCTGTGCAGCTATTTTGCGGCTTATCTCTGCCTTGCCGCCTGCGTGCAGTTCACCCCCCGGGTGGGCGCTCTGTGGACGCTGGCGCTGGTGCTGGAGCGGGCACTTTCCGGTCTTGCGGTGGCAGCCTTTCCCATGGCCAAAAACACCGGCCTTGCCCATACCTTTGCAACTGCCGCCGACCGCACCGCCGTGCGCAATGTGCTGGCAGTGCTGGCAGTACTGCTTTGCGGTGCGCTGCTGGTTTTAGGCAGCGGGGCACTGGCAGCAGTTGCAATTTTGCTGTTTTTGTGGTATCACCATGTAGCCGTGCAACAGCTGGGCGGCATTACCGGCGATTTGGCCGGGTGGTTTTTGCAAAAGACTGAACTGTGGATGCTGGCGGCGCTGTGCGCCTGCCAATGGGGAGGGCTGTTATGATCTTGATCACCGGGCCGCTTTACAGCGGCAAGCGCACCTTTGCACGCACCCTGCCCGGCCGTTGCATCGCGGATGTGCAGCAGCTTGCCGCCGGGTGCAAAGATAACACTGAACTTGAGAAACTCGCGGACAAATTATCCGCTTATGATATCGTGCTGTCCACAGAGGTGGGCGGCGGTGTGGTGCCCATAGACCCCGTAGAGCGTGCCGCGCGGGAAAACGCCGGGCGGCTGGCCTGTATGCTGGCGGCACGCGCCAAGTGTGTGGTGCAGATGTTCTGCGGCATCCCTACCGTTTTGAAAGGAGAATTGCCGGAATGCTGATTTATTTATTGCGTCATGGCCTGACCGAATACAATGCCGAAAAGCGTTATCAGGGGCAGCGGGATATCCCCCTTTCTGCCGCCGGGCGCGCTATGCTGCGCCGGGCAGACATCTCCCCCAAAACCGTGTACATCACTCCCCTTTGCCGCACCCGGCAGACTGCCGAGGTGCTGTTCCCGGGCGCAAAGCTTATAGAAATAGCCGGGCTGAAGGAGATGTGCTTCGGCAGCTTTGAGGGGAAAAATTATATTGAAATGGAGCACGACCCGGACTACCTTGCATGGGTGGCTGCCAACTGCGAAAGCCCCTGCCCGGACGGCGAGACCAAGGCTGCATTTTGTGAGCGCATTTGCGCGGCTTTTTCTGTACTGGTGGACAAAGCCCTTGCGGACGGCGAGGAGATGCTGGTCATTTTAGCCCACGGCGGCACCCAGATGGCAGCGATGGAACGCTTTGCCCTGCCCCACAAGGACTATTACGCATGGTGCGCCCCCAACGCGGGCGGCTTTGTGCTGGATGCCCGGGACTGGGCGACAAAACGGGTGCTGCATCTGGTAAAGACCGTGCAGTACACAAAGGAGGCGCAGGCATGATCGGCTACGCGGTACTGGGCGGTTTTGTGCTGGACGCCATTTTCGGCGACCCCGCGTGGCTGCCGCACCCGGTAGTGTACATGGGCAAGGCCATCTCTGTGCTGGAAAAAGGGCTGCGCGCCCGTCTGCCCAAAACGCCGGAAGGTGAGCTTTGGGGCGGGCGCATTCTAGCTTTATGTCTGCCGGTGGGCACCCTTGCGCTCACAAGCCTTGTCTGCATGGGCGCTGCTGCCCTGCACCCGCTGCTGGGGCTGGCAGTACAGATGTTCTGGTGCGGACAGGCACTGGCGGCAAAGGGGCTTGTGCAGGAAAGTATGAATGTTTACCGGGAGCTGACAAAGCCCGACCTGCCTGCCGCCCGCATTGCCGTGAGCCGCATCGTGGGGCGGGACACCGAGGCGCTGACCGCCGAGGGCGTGACCAAGGCCGCTGTGGAGACCGTGGCGGAAAACGCCAGCGATGGCGTGATTGCACCGCTGTTGTATATGCTGCTGGGCGGCGCACCGCTGGCGCTGACTTATAAAGCTATCAACACCATGGACAGCATGGTGGGCTACAAAAACACGCAGTATCTTTATTTCGGCCGTGCGGCGGCAAAGCTGGACGATATTGCCAACTACCTGCCCAGCCGCATTGCCGCCCTGCTGTGGGTGGCCGCTGCCGCCCTGACCGGCAACGATGCCCGCAGCACGTGGCGCATCTGGCGGCGGGACAGGCGCAACCACGCCAGCCCCAACAGCGCCCAGACCGAAAGCGCCTGCGCCGGTGCGCTGAACGTGCAGCTGGCCGGGCCCGCCTATTATTTTGGTGAATACTACAAAAAGCCCACCATCGGCGATGCCGTGCGTTCCATTGAGCCGGAGGATATCCGCCGCGCGGACCGCATGATGTACGCCGAAAGCCTGCTGGCGCTGGCGCTTGGGCTACTGATACGAGGTATTTTATGATGCAGCTGGTACATGGCGGCGACTGGGCGGGTTACCGGGCACAGTACGGACAGGACGCGCTGGATTTTTCGGCAAACGTCAGCCCGCTGGGACTGCCGGAGGGGGTGGCAAAAGCCATTACTGCCGCGCTTGCCACCGCAGACCGCTACCCCGACCCCCTCTGCCGCGCTCTGCGGGCAAAGCTGGCAGTGCACGAAAAGGTGCCTGCAGCGCAGATTCTTTGCGGCAACGGCGCGGCAGACCTTATCTTCCGGCTGGTGTGGGCGGCAAAGCCCCGCACCGCGCTGCTGCCCGCCCCTACCTTTGCGGAATATGCCGCCGCGCTGGAAACGGCCGGCTGCACCGTCCGGCGGCATTTTCTGCGCGAGGACGAAGATTTCGCAGTGACGGAAGCCTTTGTTTCCGCTGTGGACGAGGACACCGACATGGTATTCCTCTGCCAGCCCAATAACCCTACCGGGCAGCTGACGCCGCTAGCACTGGTGGAGGCGGTGCTGCACCGGTGCGAAGCTTGCGGTGCGCTGTTGGTGGTGGATGAGTGCTTTCTGGACTTTCTGCCGGAAAGTGAGGTGCTGTCCGCCAAAAAGCTGCTTGCAAGCCCGCACCTTATCATCCTGAAGGCCTTTACAAAGCTGTACGGCATGGCCGGGGTGCGGCTGGGCTACTGCCTGTGCAGCAACACCGATCTGCTGGAGAAAATGCAGGCCGCCGGGCAGCCGTGGGCAGTTTCCAGCCTTGCACAGGCAGCAGGGCTGGCGGCGCTGGACGAGACTGCTTGTGTTGCCCGGGTGCAGGCGCTTATCGCGCAGCAGCGTCCTGTTGTGCGGGACGGTTTGCGCGCACTGGGGCTGCGGGTGCTGGATGGCAGCGCGAATTATCTGCTGTTCCAAGCGCCGGAAACACTGGGCGATGCCCTGCGGCAGCGCGGCATCGTGCTGCGCAGCTGCGGCAACTACCCCGGCTTAGACGGCAGCTGGTATCGCACCGCCGTGCGCACCGCGCCGGAAAACCAGCAGCTTTTAAAAGCCTTACAGGAGGTGCTTACATGAGCCGGGCAAAATGTATCATGGTGCAGGGCACGATGAGCGGTGCGGGCAAAAGCCTGCTGTGCACCGCGCTGTGCCGTATTTTTGCACAGGACGGCTACCGGGTAGCCCCCTTTAAAAGCCAGAACATGGCGCTGAACAGCTTTGTCACCCGGGACGGGCTGGAGATGGGCCGTGCGCAGGTGGTGCAGGCACAGGCCGCCGGCATAGAACCGGATGTGCGCATGAACCCCATTCTGCTCAAGCCCAGCAGCGATGTAGGCAGTCAGGTCATCGTGAACGGCGAGGTGCGCGGACAGATGCCCGCAGCCGCCTACTTCAAGCTGAAAAAGAGCCTGATCCCGGACATTTTAGCCGCCTACGACAGTCTGGCGGAAGAGGTGGATATCATCGTCATCGAGGGTGCAGGCAGCCCTGCAGAGATCAACCTGAAAACGGACGATATCGTCAATATGGGGCTGGCAGAGCTGGTGGATGCACCGGTGCTGCTGGCGGGAGATATCGACCGGGGCGGCGTGTTTGCGCAGCTGTACGGCACGGTGGAACTGCTGGAGCCCGCCGAGCGGGCACGCATCAAAGGGCTGGTCATCAACAAGTTCCGGGGCGATGCCGCCATCCTGAAGCCCGGCCTTACCATGCTGGAGGAAAAGACTCATCTGCCGGTGCTGGGCGTTGTGCCCTACCTACGGGTGGACATTGAGGACGAGGACTCCCTCTCCTCCCGGCTGGAAAGCAGCACCGCCGTCAAGCCGCTGGATGCTGCCATTCTGCGACTGCCGCATATCTCTAATTTTACGGATTTTATGCCGCTGGAGCAGCACCCGCTGCTGAGCGTGCGGTATGTGCAAAGCCCCCGTCAGCTGGGCGCGCCGGACGTGGTCATTCTGCCGGGCACTAAAAACACCATAGACGACCTGCTCTGGCTGCGGCAGTGCGGGCTGGAAACTGTGGTGCAAAAGCTGGCGGCTGCTGGCACGCCGATTCTGGGCGTATGCGGCGGCTACCAGATGCTGGGCGAGACCCTTGCCGACCCCGAGGGCACCGAGAGCGGACGCGCACAGACGGTGCGCGGGCTGGGGCTTCTGCCCATCCAGACCGTGTTTACGGATACAAAGCACCGCACACAGGATACCGCCACCGTCACCGCGCCACAGCTGGCGGGGGCAGCGCTGACCGGCTACCAGATCCATACCGGGCGCACCACTGTGCAGGGTGTGCCCTTCTGCCGCCTTGCAGACGGCAGCGCCGAGGGCTGCGTAAAGGACAATGTGGCGGGCACTTATCTGCACGGCCTGTTTGACACCGGGGAGCTGACCGAAAAGCTGGTGCAGCTGCTGTGCAGCCGCAAGGGCATCTCCCCTGCCAGTGCGCCGCTGCTTTCCATGCAGGAGTACCGGCAGCAGCAGTTCGACCTGTTGGCCGACGGCGTGCGCCGGGCGCTGGACATGAACGCCCTGTACGCCGCTATGGGACTGGAAGGGAGGAGCACCGTATGACCCCACAGCACCATCTGCCCGCCGACATTGAGCGGACAAGCCTTTCCATCATCACCGCAGAGCTGGACACACTGGGTCTGACCCCGCCGCCGGAGACTGCCGCTGTGGTCAAGCGGGTCATCCACACCACCGCAGATTTCGACTACGCCCGCAATCTGCGCTTTACCCCCGGCGCGGTGGCGGCGGGCGTGGCGGCATTGCAAGCCGCTGCACCCATCGTTACCGATACCAACATGGCGCTTTCCGGCATTACAAAGCCGGGCCTTGCGCGGCTGGGCGGCACGGCACTGTGCTACATGGCCGACCCGGAGGTGGCCGCACTGGCAAAGGAAAACGGCACCACTCGGGCGGTGGCGTCCATGCAAAGAGCCGCCGCCGAACACCCCGGTGCCATCCTTGCGGTGGGCAACGCACCAACAGCGCTGCTGACCATTGCCGACCTGATCGAAACCGCCGGGCTGCGCCCTGCGCTGGTCATCGGAGTGCCGGTGGGCTTTGTGAACGTTGTGGAGAGCAAGGAGCGGCTGTTTGAGGTGTGCACCGCCCACGGTGTGCCCGCCATTGTTGCCATGGGGCGCAAAGGCGGCAGCAACGTTGCCGCTGCCATCTGCAACGCGCTGGTATACTCTGCCGCCGGAATGCTGGACCCCACCGACCGGGGATGGAAATAATATTTTTATGGTTCGCGTTTGAAGTGCTCTGCGGCGCACTTCAAACGCTTTTTCAGGCAATTTTCCCCTAGAGAGGTATACATTCATTGGCTGGTATGGTATACTCGATTTAGTTCAACAAATCGGGATTTATAAAGGAGAATATTGATGAAACTGTTTTTATGTTCGCACTTTTCAAGTGTAGGAAGTCTGATAAAGGAAGAAATT
>ENA-UEYL01001432-UEYL01001432.1-human-gut-metagenome-genome-assembly--contig:-NODE-1432-length-20548-cov-9.187680_pt1 | contig 20548 bp, 18 predicted proteins | sample MGYA00242941_ERZ507946 | MGnify/ENA primary metagenome ERZ507946 (study PRJEB26167, sample SAMN06115482) | human gut metagenome | host: Homo sapiens | place: China:Guizhou | collected 2015-03-11...
TTATCTGCGCTTTTGGCTTAGCATCTGCCGCACCTCGCTCGCCGTATCGGCACTTAGAATTATGCGGTATTGCCCTATTTCTACAAACACAGGAGGATTTTGCATTAAAAAGCCTTAAATCCTGCTTGTATTTGCGAAATATCCGTCATGCTCTTTGTTTTCAGATTCACATTAAAGCAGCAGCCAGTTTGTTTTACTCTTCCACCAAAGGGCGCATCAAATCCGAAAATGTGCCGCTGCTCAGTTCTTTACCCCGGCAGCGGCACATTCCATTGGTCTGTTTCAGCCCTCGTTCATATGCCGACGGTTGCGCACGCCAACATTTTCCAGTTCTTCCGGCTCCATTACAACGCGGTACAGTTCTTCATAGCTGTGCACCGTATATTTGGGCTGGATGCCGGTTTTATTTTCCTCGTTGGCAAAGTTGACCCAGCAGGTATCGATCCCCGCGTTGATACCGCCCTTGATATCGGCCAGCAGGTCGTCCCCCACCATCAGCACACGGCTGCGGTTGGTCAACCCCAGGTCCCGGATGGCATAGTCCAGCAGCTTGGGCGAAGGCTTTGCCGCACCCACTTTTTCCGAGATATACACACCATCCATAAAGCGGCCAATGCCGGATGCCGCAATGCGGGATTCCTGTACCTGGGTAGCACCGTTGGAAACGATTGCCAGGGTAGCAACTTCGCCCAGTTCTTCCAGAGCGGTCAGCGCACCGGGCATCAGATCCGCATGGTTGGCCAGCTCGTTCTCATAAAAGTCGTTCATCTCGCGGGCGTTGCCGGCTTCCGGTGTGCCAAGAGCCTGCATCACGCGGCCAAACCGCACCGCAAACAGCTTGCTGCGGTTCAGCTCGCCTTTGGCAAGGCTGTCCCACAGCTGGCGGTTGATCTGGTGGTAGGTTTCCAATGCTTCGGGGCCGTTGGGCATGCCGTAATGCTCTAACGTAATGCCGACCGCAGCACGCTCTGCTGCGTTAAAATCCAGCAGGGTGTTATCCACATCCAGTAAAAGACAAGTATAATTTGCCATAGATTTATTCCTTTTTTCCGGTCTATTCTTGCCGGATATCTGCCAGGGTGCTGTCCTGCCGCCAAAGCAATTACTCCGTGTGCTGTGCTTCCGTCCGTTCGGCGTCCGTCAGCGCATCGTCAAGGGGTTCTGCGTCAAGGGGCTGGCCCCAGTCAAAATCATAGTTTTCCACACTGCCGTCGGTCACATCGTTCTGGCCGTTATCCGGCTGATAGCCAGCCTCGCAGTCAAAGACAAACATGTGATCACCTCCCGGCTTATGCTATGCCGGGGGCAGGCGCTGTGTGACTGCAATCAGTTTCCGCCGCCAAAGGGGAAGAACGGGAACTGATCGCCCGAATCACTTGGTTCCGGGGTTACCGTGGGGTCCGAAAGGGGTTCCGTTACGTTGATGACAAGCTCTGCATACTGACCATTGTTGGCAGCACGCACGGTATAGCTGCCAACGGTATCCGCGCTGAACTGCACGTTATCGCCGGTTGCACTCCACTGCGGCTTCTGGGCGCAGGTCCAGGTGGTATCCCCCGAAGGATTGCTTACGTTGGCCTGCAGCGTTGTGGTACTGCCTGCCGGCATGGAGCTGACACCGGTGATGCTGACGGTGGTAGCCGGTGCCTGCACATGCACCATCAGTTCCTGCGAAGTATAGGTACCGTTGACTTCCAGCCCGGCCTTGATGCGGTAATCTCCGGTGGCATTCGGCGTAAAGGTATAACTGGCGCCATTCTGCATCAGGTCATCATTGACCGACCACTGCACACCGCTGTTATCATAGCTCTTACCGCCCAAGGTGACACTGGCGTTGATGGTCAGGGATTCACCCTGCTTAATGGTGCTTTCGCCCTGATCCAGGTTGATCTGCACACGGGCATCGTTGAACATTGCCGTCACGGAAATATCCTTGGTCGCGCTGTCCACACGGGTAGCGGTGGTCAGGCCATCGCTCCACTTATAGAACGTATAGCCGTCCGCCGCCACAGCGGTAATGGTCACAGTCTGCTTTTCGGTTGCGTCCATTTCGATGGAAGTTACGCCGCTCTGGTCATTGCCCTGCAGGGTGCCCTTGCCTTCTTCCACCAAGTATTGCAATTTGAACGTTGTAGGGGTCGCCGAAGGCGTGGGCTCCGTGGCGGCTGCGCTGCCGCCAGCCTGCTCAGTACGCTGCGGAATATCATCCGTGTTGGGGCGGGTATCCGCAGTATCGTAAGCATGATTGCGCAGGTAGTTCAGCACCACATTCGCGCCGGATGTGCTGAAGCCATTCTGTTTGTTGTTCAAATAGGCTGCTTCGGCATAGCCGCTGTTGCTGTCTTTCAGTGCTTCGGCCAAGTTCAGGTATTTATAGCCTTCATCATTGCACATCTTGGCCAATTCCTGGTTGAACTGGTCGATCATCAGCTGCGTTTTGGCGGCATCAGATGCATTTTTTGCCACAGGCGGAATGGCACAGACAATGACATCGCAGTACTGGTACGCACCGGTAATTGCAATGACAGCCTGCTTATAGTTACGGGCAAAATTATCATAGGAAAGGCTGCCGTCCAGATCGTTGCTGCCCAGCAGCATGACCACGCGGCGGGGTTTCATTTTGGATACCGCCTGCGGGACGGTATAGGCGCTGGAATCCCCCGCAAAGTAAACGCAGGCATCGTTCAGCAATGAGCTGACGGTCAGGCCGTCCTTGCCTGCAAACTGATCCAGCGTGATGACTTTATCGTCATACAGGGACTTGGCAAACTGATCCCCCACAAACAGCGTGGAGGAGACATAATCGGTGCCTGCATCAGAGGTTTTGGCCAGCACGGACCCCAGCGAAGTATCCAGCGGATATGCCTGCGGGTCATAGCGGCCGCTGCCGCCCAGCGACAGCTTGCCCGGCAAAACCCAGGATGCAATAAATGTAAGGATGACAGCCAGCACACATACTGCCAGAACAGCACATGCCTTGCGCTGGGTTGGGCTGAAGGATGCCCGGTTGCCGGATGTTTTGCGGCTCATAATGTTCGTTTCTCCCTTTGTTCCTTATGTAGGATGCGCCCGCGGGCCGGGTTGGTTCCGGCGGCGGGCTGTGCCCGGCAGCGCTTTGCACCGCGCGGGGTTCAGCCCAGAATATACTGGGTCAGTTCTTCACAATTTTGCGCCAGCAGCACCGGATTCCAGGGTTCCATTTCTTCCCTGCTACCATAGCCGTACAGCACGGCAGCAGCGGGCAGCTGGTTGTTGACTGCGCCCTGCATATCATCCTGGCGGTCCCCCACCATCAGGATGCGTTTGCCCGCCAGGCGTGGGTCCTGCAGCACAAGGCGGATCACATCCGTCTTGTTGTCCACACTTTCGTCCATGCTGGCCCCGCCAATGCGGTCAAAATAGTCAAACAGCCCCTGCTCTTTCAGGATGGGTGTTACAACTTCGACCGGTTTGCAGGTTGCCGTTGCCATGTACAACCCGGCATCTTTCAGGGTATCCATCATCTGACGCACCCCGGGGAACAGGCTGCACTGGTGGCTGCCAACTTCCTTGTAATGCACGCGGTAATACTCCACGGCCTGCTCCACCTCGGCATCCGTTGCAAAGTGCTGGGCAAAGCTCCAGCGCAGCGGAGGGCCAAGGTAGCGGGAACAATCTATCGCATCCGGGTCAAGGCCCATTTTGCGGAACGCATAGGCAAAGCAGTTAAAAATGCCCGGCCGGGAATGGATCAATGTTCCATCAACATCAAATAAAACGGCGTCGTAACGCTGCATCCAAAATACCTCCTGCGGAAAGGCGGTGCTCCCTTTATACAGTCCTGATAACTTCCCATGGCGCTTGCGGCCGCGTTGTTTATGGTTGCTTCCCCCGGTGTAAAGCACGCTCACTTTACATCCATTTCAAGAGCCTTGGCCGCATACCATGCAGAGAAAGCAATGAACTTTCCTGGGTTCTTTCTGTTCTCTTTTGGTGTATACGGAACCGAAAACAGACGATCCGATACTCTGCCGTCTGTCAATTCCGTCACAATATACAGTTGTATTATATCATAACTGTCAAGGTTTGAAAATGACTTTACGGAAATTTGATAATTTGCCCCTTCTTTCCTGCTCCAAAAGACAAAAAAGCCGCTGCAAACCGGTAAAATCCGGCCCACAGCGGCAGTTAAATGGTATAAAACTTATCCAAATCCGATCCTGTGCGCAATCTTATCAGGAAAGGATCATGCGGTCATTGGCTTCGCCGCCAGCCTGCTCAAAGCGCTGCAGCAGATCCGATACTTCCAACTTTGTCTTTTCTTCGCCGCGCACATCATAAATCACATGGCCTTCGTTCATCATGATCAGGCGGTTGCCATAGCGGATGGCATCGCGCATATTATGGGTGATCATCAGGGTGGTCAGGTGGTTTTCCTGCACGATCTTGTTGGAAATTTCCAGCACCTTGGCGGCGGTCTTGGGGTCCAGGGCTGCGGTGTGCTCGTCCAGCAGCAGCAGCTTTGGCTTTTTCAGGGTCGCCATCAGCAGGGTGACTGCCTGGCGCTGGCCGCCGGAAAGCAGACCGACCTTGCTGGTCATGCGGTCCTCCAGGCCCAGGCCCAGGGTTTTAAGCAGCTCGTGGTACTCGGCATTTTCCTTTTTGGTAATACCAATGCGCAGGGTGCGGCCCGCACCGCGGCGGGCGGCCAGGGCCAGGTTTTCATCAATCTGCATCGTGGCGGCGGTGCCCATCATGGGGTCCTGGAACACACGGCCAATGTAAGCGGCGCGCTTGTGCTCCGGCAGGCGGGTGATATCCTTACCATCAATAATGATCTTGCCCATATCCACCGGCCACACACCGGCAACAGCATTCAGCATGGTGGACTTGCCCGCACCGTTGCCGCCGATTACGGTGACGAAATCGCCGTCCTCCAGTGTCAGGTTCAAATCATTCAGGGCAACCTTCTGGTTGACCGTACCGGGGTTAAAAGTCTTGTAAACGTTTTTGATCTCAAGCATTGCTGCTGCCACCTTTCTTTACCGCAACGCGGGTGAAGTATTTTGCTTTCCAGTATGGAACCGCAAGGAAGATGGCGACCACGATGGCGCTGAGCATTTTGAGCAGGTCGGTATCAATCTTGAACCAGATGCAGATCTGCATAACAATGTAGTAGATGACGCTGCCGATGCCAACGCTGAGCAGCTTGAGCGCAAAGTTGCGAAAAATCTTGCTGAACACGGCTTCACCGATAACAACGGCAGCCAGGCCGATCACGATAGCACCGCGGCCCATCTGGACATCAGCAAAGCCCTGGTACTGGCTGAGCAGCGCACCGGAGAATGCCACCAGACCATTGGAGAGCATCAGGCCCAGCACAATGTTGAAATTAGTGTTGATGCCCTGCGCCCGCGCCATGTTGGCGTTGCAGCCGGTAGCGCGGATGGAGCAGCCAAGCTCGGTGCCGAAGAACCAGTACAAAATAGCGATAACAACCACCATAAGAACGGCCACGATCAGGATGGTATTGCGGTAAAACGGAACGCCTTTGATATAACGCAGGGATACCAGCAGGTCATATTTGTCCACGTTGATAGCCTGATTGGCTTTTCCCATGATTTTCAGGTTGACCGAATATAGGGACAACTGGGTCAAGATACCGGCAAGGATGGCCGGAATGCCCATAAACGTGTGGAACAGGCCGGTCACCAGGCCAGCCAGCAGGCCAGCACCAAACGCCAGCAGCAGGGACAGCCAGACGTTCATGCCGGAAATCATACACATGATGCAGACCGCACCGCCAAGGCCCAAGGTGCCGTCTACCGTCAGGTCGGCAACATCCAGGATGCGGAAGGTAAGGTAAACGCCAATCGCCATAATGGCCCAAATCAGGCCCTGCGCCAATGCGCCCGGCATGGCATTGAACAATGTTGCAATGTTCAAGAGATCGTCAACTCCTCAAAAAAAGATATAGTCTTTTTAATTATATCAAAAAATCGCGGGAAAGAAAAGCCTTTTCCGCGATTTTTGTATTAAAGTTACCTGCATCAAATCAAAGCAGGCCGTTCTGGCTGTTTAGCCCTCGTATGCCACATAATCATCTGGGATGGTGATGCCCAGAGCTTCGGCAATGGTCGGGTTGTATTCCTTAGTGAACTCCGGAGCGTACTCAATGGGCATCTCCTCAACCTTGCTTTCGCCGGTCAGGATCTTGGCGGCCATCTTACCGGTAGCAACGCCCAGGTCATAGTAGCTGATGGACAGGGTAGCAACGCCACAGCCGCTCATGATGCCTTCCTCGCCTGCAACAACAGGCACACCGGCGGGCTGGCAGATGTTATTGACGATCTCAGTGTTGTTGGCAACGGTGTTATCGGTGGGAACATAGATCACATCGCTGGCATCGGCAGCGCTCTGGCAGACGGTGGCCAGATCGTTGGAGTCAGAGAATGCGTAATACTCGCAGGTGTAGCCCAGTTCTTCCAAGCTGGCCTTTACGGTATCAACCTGATACTGGCTGTTTGGTTCGGCGCTGCAATACAGCAGACCAACGGTCTTTGCATCGGGGAACAGTTCCTTGATGATTCCTGCCTGCTCATCCAGAGGAGCCAGGTCGCTGGTGCCGGAAATATTGGTGCCGACAAGGCCATCGAAGTCATCAATACCCAGTGCCACGCCGTACTCGGTAACAGAGGTGCCCAGAACCGGGATGGTGTTGGTGCCGGCCTGTGCAGCCTGCAGGGCGGGGGTTGCGTTGGCCAGGATCAAGTCAACATTATCAGAAACAAAGCCATTGATGATGGTGCTGCAGGTGTTGGAATCGCCCTGGGCGTTCTTTTCCTCAAAGGTAACGGCATCGCCGAGCTGCTCGGTCAGGGCATCCTTAAACCCCTGGGTTGCAGCGTCCAAAGCAACGTGCTGCACCAGCTGGCAGATGCCGACCTTGTAGGTCTGGCCGTCAGGAGCGGGTGGAGGGGAAGCGGTGGTGGATTGTGTGGCAGAAGAAGCGGTGCTGGCCGCGGCCGATGCAGCAGAGCTTGCTGCAGTGCTGCCACAGGCAGCAAGGGAAACAGCCAGGCAGCCGGCTGTCAAAATAGAAAGTGCTTTTTTCATGGTATCTTCCTCCCAAATCTATGCATCGCTCACCGGCATCCACTATGCTGCATAGCCTTGGGTGGGTGTCCTCTCCGAAAAGCGATTTAGTGATTTAAAGTATAGCATCAATCGTATTCCCCTGCAAGATACAATCCGCCAAATCACGGCGCTTTAGAGCACTAAATTTCCACATTTTGCACAATTTTAACAAAAAAGCACACCCTGCGTTCTGCCTTTGGGGCATTCGCACAGGGTGTGCAGTATCAATAAGACTTATAAAATGATATTTTTCTCTGTTTCAGCAATCGGGTGCTGGATTGCTTTTGTGTTCCTTGCCGTTTTGGCCTCATTTATGCAAAGATTGCCGCTTCGGTCTGGTTCAGGATGCGGATAAACGCCTCTCGCGTATCCGCCATACGCAGTTTTTCCGTCAGGCGGTGATCGCTGAGCAGGTTGACAAGGCGAGCCAAAATCAACAGGTGGTCGCTCTGGCGGTCCGGCGGAACCGCAACCATAAAGATCATATCCACCAGCTTGCCGTCCGCTGCGCCCCAGTCCAGCCCGCGGGTAAGGGTCAGCGCGGCCAGCCCAAGCGAGGCAACGCCCGCATTGCAGGCATGCGGGATGGCAAGCCCTTCCCCAATGGCGGTGGTGCCGCCCGCGCGTTCACGCTCACACACGGCTTTATAGTAGGCGGTACCGTTGGTGATCACGCCGTTGCTCTCCTGAAGTTCCACCAAGGTTTCCAGCGCCGTCTGCACACTGGGCATCTCGGCATGCAGCATCACACTGTCACGGTTCAGTAAACGGCTGACTCTCAGCTGTGTCTGCTCACTTTCCCTGTGTTTCATACGCCCTCCACCTTGCTGATCAGCTTGTAAAGGAACTCGCCCACCGCGCCGCCGGTGCAGTCGCAGTTGGTCACTTCGTTGGCCGCTGCTTTTACTTCGGACGGCGCATTGGCCACAGCCACGGAATAGCCCGCTTTTTTCATGATTTCGAGATCATTATAATAGTCACCGATCACGATGGTTTTTTTGATGTTCTCGTTCAGGATATGGCAAAGCTCTTCCATTCCGGCTGCTTTGCTGATGCCGGAAGGCATAATTTCCAAGTAGATCTGGTTGGTAGGCAAAAAGTAATTATCCCGGCCAAAGTACCGCGTTTTGGCGTACTGTCCCGCTTTGCGGATCGTTTCCGGATCCCCGGCAAACACCACCTTCAGCCAGCCATCCGGCACATTTTCCAGCGGGCAGGCCACGCTTTCCATGTGTTCATCCACCTGGTGGGCGTGGGTATAGCTGCTGGCGTGAACAACATACATCTCCCCCGCACCGGCCATGACCTCTGCACCAATCTTCGGGAATTTTTGCAGCATATCGGCAATGGCGGCAGCGGCCTGTTCCTGATTCAGGCAGGAGCGACGCAGCACACGGTTGGTCTGGAAATCATACAGCAGCGAACCATTGCAGGAGATTGCTGGCAGCGAAAGCTCGATATCGCCCAGCGCCGCGCGGATCGACTCCGGCGGACGGCCGGATGCGACGGTAAAGCGCCCACCCATGGCGGTAAACAACCGGATGACGCTGCGGTTGCAGGCGGGAATGCCCTCCTTTGCAGTCAGCAGGGTGTTATCCATATCACAAAAAACCAGATAATCACTCAAACGCTCCATGGCGGCTTTCCTTTCTCAGACGGCTTAAGTAGTCCTGAAACCAGTCAGGCAGTGAGCTGTCAAACTGCATCCATTCCCCGGTGGCGGGGTGCACAAAGCCAAGCTCCTTGGCGTGCAGGCACTGACCGTTCAGGCTGCGGATACAATTTTTTGGCCCATACACGGCATCCCCAGCCAGCGGGTGGCCAATGGACGCCATATGCACCCGAATTTGATGGGTGCGGCCTGTTTTAAGCTTGCATGCAATGTAAGTAAAGTTGCCGAACCGTTCCAGCACCTGCCAGCCGGTGTAGGCATATTTGGAGTTCTGCTGGGTCACGGCCATCTTTTTGCGATCCTTAGGGTCGCGGCCGATGGGGGCTTCCACAAAGCCGGTATCCTCTTTCAGGTTGCCATACACCACAGCGTGGTACACCCGATGGATAGAATGCACGCTCATCTGTTCGGTCAGTGCCTGGTGGGCGGCGTCCGTTTTTGCAACGACCAAAAGGCCGCTGGTATCCTTATCAATGCGATGCACAATGCCGGGGCGGATGGCCCCGCCGATGCCGGACAGCCGCCCCGCACAGTGCCACAGCAGTGCATTGACCATGGTGCCGTCCGGGTTGCCGGGCGCAGGGTGCACCACCATGCCTTTGGGCTTGTTGACCACCAGCAGGCTGTCATCCTCATACACAATGTCCAGCGGAATGTTCTGGGGCTGGGCTTCGATGGGCTGCGGGTCCGGCAGGGTAAGCAGAATCGTCTGCCCGGCTTTCAGCTTATCCTTTTTGTTCAAGGGGCTGCCGTTGCAGGTCACACTGCCCGCTTCGATCAGGTTTTGCAGCTGGCTGCGGGAAAGATCCGGGCACTGTTCCGCCAGCCAGCGGTCCAGCCGCAGGCCAACGCTTTCCGGCGCAAGGGTCAGTTCACGCTGTTCCATCTGTGGGCGCACTCCCCTTTTGCTGTTTTGCTTTTTGTTCGCGGCGCATATCCAGCAGCAGGCTGAGGACCAGCAGGCCCACGCCGACACAGATGCAGACATCCGCAAAATTGAACACCGGGAAATTGATGAACAGGCAGTTCAGGTAATCCACCACCACGCCGGTGCGGATACGGTCGATCAGGTTGCCAACACCGCCGCCCACGACCAAAATCCAAGCAGCACGCTCCAAACACGGCATTTTGCGCAAAAGCAGCATACCGGCCAGCACAGCCAGCATTACACCGGTAACGATCACCAACAGCGTGCGCTTGCCGCTGAGCATGGAAAACGACATACCATCATTGAGCAGGTAATAAAATTCCAGCACATGCGGGATAAAGGGTTTGCTGCCAACCGGCAGCAGTTCCACGGTGGCCCAAAGTTTGATCAGCTGGTCAACCAGCGTCAGGCCTGCCGCAGCAAGAATGGATAAAATGCCAACCAGCATAAACGCCTCCGTCGTCCGGGCCAATGCAGCGCTGCAAAATGCCCTGACAAAAACAGCGGTGCAAAGGCTTGATAAAAGCGCAAAAGCACCGCTGTAAATCATACTATGGCAATACCGCACAGTTCCTGTTTTACAGGCTTAAGCACTGGAACAGCGCTTAACATCATGCGGCATAGCCCTTTATTTGAAATTAACCAAGAACTTTCGCACAGCGCGGGCACAGGCCGTCTTCGCCAACAGCTGTGTCGAACTTCCAGCAGCGCAGGCACTTGTTGCCGGCAGCATGGGCAACGCTCATACCCAGGCCCTCGGTCAGACCCCTCACGCCGCCTTCGCCCTTGACCAGATCCACATGGGAAACGATCATCAGATCGGCCAGCTCATCCATCGGGATGGCGTTCAGGAAGTCATACATTTCATCGCTGCAGTACAGGGTAACGGCAGCTTCCAGAGAGGAACCGATGGTCTTATCGGCACGGGCCTGCTCCAGAACCTTCTTTACATCGTCACGCACAGCAATGATCTTGGCCCACTTGGCGTCAAAAGCGGCATCCTCATCGCTCTTGGCTTCCGGCATACGCTCCCAGCAGACATACTCCTGCATGCCTTCCAGCTTCGGGATGTAGCTCCAGATTTCCTGGGCGGTGAAGCACAGGATGGGGGCAACCAGCTTGGTGAAGTCAACCAGAATGCGGTACAGCGCAGTCTGGGCGCAGCGGCGTGCGTGCTCGTCCGCGCAGTACAGGCGGTCCTTGATGACGTCCATATAGAAGTTGGACATATCAATGACACAGAAGTTGTAGATTGCGTGGTAAGCGCGGGAGAAATCGTAATTATCGTAAGCGGCACGCACATTGGCGGTCAGGCTGTTGCAGCTCTTGAGTGCCCAGCGGTCGATTTCGAACAGCTGATCCTCGGCAACCATATCCGTGGCAGGGTTGAAATCGCCAATGTTGCCCAGCATAAAGCGGGCGGTGTTGCGCATCTTGCGGTATGCTTCGGACAGCTGCTTGAAGATATTCTTGCCTGCGCGCACATCAACGGTGTAATCGCTGGAAGCAACCCACAGACGAACGATGTCAGCGCCGTAATCGCGGATGATTTCGGACGGCTCCACACCGTTGCCGGCAGATTTGTGCATCTGCTTGCCCTGCTCATCAACGACCCAGCCATGGCACAGAACGCCTTTGTACGGGGCAACGCCCTGGGTGGCAACGCTGGTCAGCAGGCTGGACTGGAACCAGCCGCGGAACTGGTCGGCGCCTTCCATATACAGGTCAGCGGGCCAGTTCAGTTCGGGACGTTCGCGGCAGACTGCGCTCCAGGTAGAGCCAGAGTCGAACCAGACATCCATGATATCGGGATCCTTTTCCCAGTCAGAAGCGCCGCATTCGCAGACCTCAGTCTTGGGCATGATCTCGTTGGCATCGTACTTATACCAGGCATCGGAGCCTTCCTTGCGGAACAGGTCGCTGACAGCCTTGATGGAAGCATCGGTGATGTGGTACTTGCCGCAGTTCTTGCAGTAGAACACCGGGATGGGCACACCCCACACGCGCTGACGGCTGATGCACCAGTCGCTGCGGTCACGCACCATGCCGTGCATACGGTCATGACCCCATGCCGGCTGCCACTTGACTTCGTCAATGGCCTTATAGGCTTCCTCGCGGAACTTATCAATAGAGCAGAACCACTGTTCGGTTGCACGGAAGATGATGGGATGGTGGCAGCGCCAGCAATGCGGGTACTGGTGGGTGATGTGCTGCACGCCCATCAGGTGGCCGGACTGCTTGATGTGCTCCAGAATAACTTTGTTGGCAGCCCAAACCTTAAGGCCTGCAAACTCTTTGCCTGCTTCTTCGGTCAGGTAACCGCCATCGTCCACGGGGACAATAACGGGAACCTGCGGGTAGTGGTTGACGCAGACTTCAAAGTCCTCAACACCGTGGCCAGGTGCGGTATGAACGCAGCCGGTGCCGCCTTCCAGGGTAACGTGGTCACCCAGGATAACCAGGCCCTTGCGGTCCAGGAAGGGGTGCTGATACTGCATCAGCTCAAATTCAGAGCCGAGAACGCGGGGCTCCAGAACCTCGTAATCCTCGATATGGCAGGCTTTCATGGTGGATTCCACCAGACCGGCAGCCATCAGGTGATATTCACCGCCGATTTTGACGAAGGCATACTCCAGGCTGGGGTTCAGGCAGGTTGCCACGTTGGCGGGCAGGGTCCAGGTGGTGGTGGTCCAGATCACGATCCATGCCTTGTCCAGAGGGATACCGTACTTGGCCAGAACACCGTTGGGGTCATCGGTGAGCTTAAAGCGGACATAGATAGAATCACACTCGTCCTCGGCATACTCGATTTCGGCTTCTGCCAGAGCAGTACGATCCTCCGGGCACCAGTAAACGGCTTTCATGCCCTTGTAGATATAGCCTTTCTTGGCCATCTCGCCAAAGATCTCCACCTGGCGTGCCTCAAATTCGGGGCGCAGGGTCAGGTAGGGGTTGGCGAAATCGCCCTGAACGCCCAGGCGGGCGAACTGGCTGTTCATCACATCAATATGCTCGGTAGCAAACTCTTTGCAGATCTTGCGCAGTTCCAGCTTGGAAATGCCGGCCTTTTTATCGCCCAGAGAGGACAGAGCCTTCAGCTCAATGGGCAGACCGTGGGTATCATAGCCAGGAACATAGGGAGCACAGTAGCCCGACATGTTCTTTTCACGGATGATGATATCCTTGATGATCTTGTTCAGGGCAGTACCCATATGGATATTACCGTTGGCATACGGAGGGCCATCATGCAGAACAAAGCGCGGCAGATCCGCGTTATGTTCGATCATTTTTTCGTAGACGTGGTTTTTCTCCCAATCCTCCAGCATTTTGGGTTCCTTTTTCGGCAGCCCGGCACGCATTTCAAAGGGGGTAGCCATCTTATGGATGGTATCATTGTAATTCTGCGGCAAAGTTTCCAACTCTCCTCTATTTCCTTATTATAGCTGATATGGTGGCTTGTCCAAAGCGCAGTATACCAGGTTGCCCCGGCAGTTCTGCACCGTTCAGGCAGGTCTTAAAATGCTTGGGGTACGCGCACGCACAAAAGCGGCACCTCAAACATCATAATCAATGTCATCAAATGCGTCAAGCTCCGCTTTGGCAGGGCTCTTGGTTTTGCGGACATTTTTGCCCGTGCTGCGGGCCGAAGCGCCGCGGCTGCGGGAGCCGGATTTCTTGGCGGGCTTTTCCGGCATATCCCCGCCGTAAAGCCCGGCAACGGATGGCATATCATCGTCCGGCAGGATTGGCTTTGTTTTGGGGGCAAAGGCAAATTCTACCGTATCGATCTTTTCCTCGTCCAGCGGCTGGACAGGGGCAGGTGCCGGAGCCGGTTCCGGCTCTTCGGGCTGGGCGGGTTTTTCCGGCTCAGCCTCGTAATATTCCGGTTCCTCATATGCCGGATAGCTTTCCTCCGGGGCTGCGGGCTGCGGAGCCGGGACATCCTCCGGGATTGGCTGGTTGGGTTCCGGTTCCGGCTGCGGAGCCGGGGCAGGCTGTTCTACCGGCTGGGGTGCAGGCTGCTGCGGGGCTTCCTGCGGTTCCGGCTGCGGCTGCGCGGCCTGCTGTTCTGCACGGTTGGGGTGATACTCCGGAATTTTGGCAATCATTTCGATGTGCTGGCGGTACAGATCCATCAGGCGCTTTTTGAACGCATCCGCTTCCTGCTTTATTGTCACAAGCTCCTGCTGGGCCAGCTCCACCTCATCGCGGGCGCGCTGTTCACGATCCTCCGCCTTAATGTTGGCGGCACGAATGATCTCGGCAGCTTTCTGCTTGGCTTCCTTGATGACGTTCTCGCCAAGGCGCTGGGCATTGATCATGGTTGTGCTCAGGGTATCTTCGTCGGCACGGTACTGGTCAATGCGCTGGGCCAGTATGACCAGCTTTTTCTGCAGGTCATCATTTTCTGCGGCCAGGCTGTCGATGCTGTCCGCAACCTGTTTGAGGTAATCGTCTACGTCCTCACAACGATAACCGCGCATGGCACGGTCAAAGGTCACGCGGCGCACATCATCCGAAGCAATCATCCAAATTCCTCCTGTTTCGGGTGGCACACACCCGGAATGGTATCCGAAATTTTACCGTTCGGCACGGCTGCCGGGCTGCCCCGGCCCATGGGTTTCACATTCAGGTTTTATGTTCAATACTGATAAAACGTGATAAAGATGCGGTCCTTGCGGCTTTTGCCGCCGATTGCCACCAGACGGTAGCGCCCAACGCCCCGCACGGTGAAGATATCGCCTTCAAACACATCCTCATGGGCGGTGCGCAGCGGAACGTGGTTCACTTCCACCCTGCCGCTTTGGATCGCCTGCGCCGCAATGGAGCGGGAGGTGCGCATCATGGCTGCCAATACGGTATCTGCCCGCAAAGATGGCACCGTTGCATCCTGCGTCTGGCGTTCCGGCACGCGCAGGACTTCTTCCGGCACGGCATCGCAGCGCTCGACATGCACCGGGCTGCGGCCAGCTTCCGTCAGGTTGGAAGCAATAAAATCCGCCTTATCTTCCAGCACAAAGGCATACACACTGCGGGCATCGGCCGGATCCGGCAGGATATCCCCCAAACAGGCACGATCCAGGCCAAGACCCAGGATTGCCCCCAGATAGTCACGGTGGCCCGGCACGGCGCTGCCGCCCTGCTGCGGCGCTGTGAAATGCAGCACCGCAACTGGCTCTTCCGGCCAGGAATCCGGTGGTTCAATACAGAGCACTTTGCGTTCCGCATCCGGCCAGCCGCCCTGAAAGCGGGCAAAATCGCAGCCCTCACGGTTGAGCGCGGCCTGCGCAAGGGCCTGTTCGCGATCCGAAAGGAAGCCCGTTGCCCGCGGGATGCCGCGCTGCATGGCAGTACGGCAGAGTTCTTCCACCCGGCGCATCAAAAAGCGTTCATCCTCGTTCTGCGGCGGCACAAAGCCGCGGGTCCTTGTATCAGAAGAAGACGCCATTGTTCTCCAGCTCGTCCAGCAGGTCGCCCATAATATCAACGTTATACGGGGTAATGATGAATGTACTGGTTGCTACACGCTTGATCTGGCCGTTATTGGCGTAAGCCACGCCGGACAAAAAGTCGATCAAACGGCGGGAGACTTCTTTGTTGGTGGATTCAAGGTTCAGCACAACAGTGCGCTTTGCGTTCAGCTGGTCTGCAATGGCAGCAGCATCGTCAAAACGTTCCGGCTTGACCAGTACAACCTGCAGCTGGGTGGTAGCATTGATGTTGACCACCTTGTTGCTGTGCTGCTTAGCAGTTTCCTGCGTGGGGTAGGCTTCTTCCGGGGCTGGCGAACCGCCCTGACCACCGCCAGGGAAGATATCATCCTCTTCGTTATCATCCACATAGGAATCTGCTTCGGGATCCTGGTTGATTCCGAGGACGTTTCTCAAACCGTCTATCATGGACATGGCAGTTACTCCTTACGTTTGCTTAGTTGTATAAATTGCACAAAAAAAGCCCCAATTGACTTTTGTCACAACTATACAGTATTTATTATCTTCCATTTTTGCTTCGTTGTCAATACAAATATAACAGAATGTGGGGCAAAACGCCCGTTTTCTGTCCTTACAGCAGCTTGCCGTCCTGCAGGTTGCTGCCTTCCACGATCACCTCATCGTACAGGCGCAGCTCGTTATCCTCCCCCACTTTGCCGCCTTCCGGTACAAGGATGTAGGTATCGTCCTCATATAAAATGGTAATGCGGCGGAAGCGCTGCAAATCGCCGTATTTGACATATACGCCGCGCTGGCCGTTCACGATATGCAGGGCCCTGCGGTCAATGCGGATGCCCTGGTAGGTGTGCAGGCTGATTTCGGCTTCCTCATAATTCAGGCAGAGCACCTGAGCATTGATGCTGCGGCATTCCAGCGCCACTTTGGCAAGGCCGGTTTCTTCGTCGGTGGTCACATCCACCACGGTGGCAGCCAAAGGCTCTTCCTGTTTGCCCGGAACGCTGATGCTCACGCGGGACAGGCCGTTCAACCGCTCGGCAAGGTCTGCCGAACACACGGCATAAAACCGCCAGGAAAACCCGGTTACAATATGCCCGGCAAGGTCGGCATTGGACGGAGTCTCCCCTGCGTTGATCATCTTTTGCAGATCAGCCGGGCTCATGGCATCCAGCTCCGTGGGATCCCGCACCACCGGGGCGGCGCTTTCGGATGAGACAAAATACCCGTTGGTATCCGCTTCGATCGTCTGCAGGCCGTTCAGCTGGGCAGCAATGCCGTCCCGCTCGGCCTGCAGGCTGGCCAGCACCTCGCCAAAGCCCGCCGCCTGGCCGGTGCTGATCTGCAGTTTATTTTGCGCCAGCAAAAAATCTTCCGCAGCATCCTGAATTGCGCCGTAAGATGCTGTGTCGATCTGGTCCAGCAGGTTATACAGCGCCGTGCGCGTCTGGGTGGTCAGAACCGAAAGATCGCTGCCGGAGGAATTTTCCGACTTTGTCAGCAGCAAAATCGCACGATCCAACCGGTCCAGCCGTTCCCGCATTGCTCCCTGGGAATCATCCGTATACTGTTCTGCCAGAATGGTGCCCGCGCTGACGCGCTCACCATCCTGCACCACATATCCCAGGTTGCCGCTGCCAGGCACATCCACTGCCTGGAACACTGCCACGCCTTTCAGCGTGATATTATCCGACATGGTGTAGGCAATGGCGGTTTCGGTTTTGTAAGTTCGGTGGAAGATCGTGTAAATCTGGATACAGAGATACCCAAGCACCACAACCAGCAGCGCCGTAAACAGGGCAAAAAGAATTTTTATGAATGCTTTGGGCTGGCTTTCATTCTGTTCATGCATTGGGTATCCCCCCTTTGATTTTATGGCAACACCGCACAATTCCCGTCTTACGGCTTAAGCACCGCTCCGGCGGCTGCGGCACGGCATCTGCGTTGCCAAAATGCTCGATAATGTCGGGTTGCGGTACCCGCATCGTGCTTCGGGGGCAAAAGCCCCTCGCACTCTGCGACCGCTGCCCCTGCTTCGGTTCGCTGTTTCCGCCACTGGCGGCGCTCACCTTTGCAGCATCCAGTATTATCTGCGCTTTTGGCTTAGCAGCTGCCGCACCTCGCTCGCCGTATCGGCACTTAGAATTATGCGGTATTGCCTTATCTTTTATATATAGCGATATTGTTACTGCATTTCAAGCGTTGTTTTCCGCCAGGAACGCTTCAATCTGTTCTGCCGCCTGCTGTTCCAGGTTTCCGTCTTCCAGGTAAAGCCACACAGCGTCCGTCTGGCGGCGGAACCAGGTCAGCTGACGCTTGGCATAATTGCGGGAAGCCTGCTTGAGGTGCGCAAGGCAGCTTTCCAGGTCTGCTGTTCCCTCAAAATACGGGAAGAACTCTTTGTAGCCGATGGCCTGCGCCGCGGTGCGGTAGGTATCGCGGTGGTCATACACCAGTTTGGCCTCTTCCAGAATGCCGCTTTGCATCATACGGTCACAGCGGGTATCAATCCGCTGGTAAAGAAGGGTGCGGTCGCGGCAGGTCAGGCAGAGACAGAGTGAACGGTAAGGTTTTTCCGCCGGACGGGCGGCCTCGCGCTCAGCGCTCATCTTGCGGCCGGTGGCACGGTACAGTTCCAAAGCACGGATGACCCGAGGGGTGTTGTTGGGATGCACCTTGGCGGCATAGCCCGGGTCCACCGCGGCAAGTTCTGCATAGAGCGCCTGGGAGCCTTCCGCCTGCAGGCGGGCTTGCAGCTCCTGCCGGATGGCAGGATCCACTTTTTCCGGCGTAAAGCCAATGCCGTTGAGCAGGCTGGTAATGTACAGCCCTGTGCCGCCCACAACCAGCGGCAGCTTGCCCTGTGCCGTCAGCTGGGTGATGGTTTTCCCCGCAAGGGTGGTAAAATCCGCTACGCTGAACGCCTGTTCCGGCGCAAGGAAGCCGACAAGATGGTGCGGCACCCCCTGCATTTCTTCCGGGGTCACTTTGGCAGTGCCAACATCCAGCCCCTGATAGATCTGCATGGAATCCGCACTGATGATCTCGCCGCCAAAGCGTTTGGCCAAGGCGACCGAGAGTGCGGTTTTACCAGTTGCCGTCGGTCCGCCAATGGCAACCACGCGGGGCTTGGCGGCATTATACAAGGCGTCCAAACTGTTTTTCCAGCTCCTTCCGGGTCAGCTTCAGCACGCAGGGGCGGCCATGGGGACAAAACGGCGGCACACTGCCGTCCATAATTTTCTGGGCCAGGGCCAGCATTTCATCGGTGGTGGTCCTGTCCCCCGCTTTAATGGCGGCGCGGCAGGCAATGGAATGCAGTACCCACTCGGTTTTCTCCCGCAGGGCATCGCGGCCACCGTTCAGCAAATGGTTGGCCAGTTCCAGCACCATATCCCCCACATCGTCCACCGGCACATCCGCGGGAACGGCACGCACCACAACGGTAAAGCCACCGTAATCATCCACTTCCACACCGCTGTTCTGCAAAAGTTCCTGGTGGGCCAGCAGGGCCTGCTTTTCCTCGGCGGAAAGGTTGACCTGCACGGGGACAAGCAGCATCTGAGACGGCACGCTGCCGTAATCCTTGGCGAGCTGCTCAAACAGGATGCGCTCATGTGCGGCGTGCTTATCAATCAGACAAAGCTCATTGTTGCGCTCGGTGATGATGTAGGTTTTGAATACCTCCCCCACCACGCGCAGCGGCAGGCTGGCGGGTGCCGGGGCAAAGGTCGTCTGCTCCGGCGAGATGTCCGCCTGGGTAGTTGGGTCATTGTGGGTGATAGGCAGTGCGCTCAGGCCGGTGGCAGATTTTTCCTCTTCCGGCAGTTCCGGTGATTCAATATTTTCCAGCTGGGCCGGGGCAGGCTGCTGCGCGAGGGCTGTGGTTACAGCGGATTCTGCCTTGGGCTGCTGTTCCGGCAGGTCGGGCAGAATGTCCAGCAAGTCCTCCTGTGCCGTGTGCGGCGCGGGGGCGGCAAACTGCGGGGTGCTGGTTGCATTAAATGGTGCCCGCACCGAGTTCAGCTCCATCACTCCGCTGGTACCGGGCAGCGTGCGGGCAGGCACCGGGGCCGTGAGCTTATTCAATGCGCGGTACTCTGCCGCGGAAAGGGTGTTGAAATGCTTTTGCGGCTGCGGCGGCTGGGCCGGTGCAACCGCAGGCCGCTGGGGGTTGGACTGTGCCGGAGCACTGCCGGGCAGCGTTGTCTGCTGCGGGGCGGGCTGGGGATTTTCTTTTGCCACATGGCCCAAATCAAAGCGGCACTCTCCGCTGCCGGGGGCAGCCAAGGCCGCGCGCACCGTGCGGTAGACCGCATCGAACACATCGCTTTCCCGCGCAAAACGGATCTCGGTTTTGGCGGGGTGTACGTTGACGTCCACCAGGTCCGCCGGCATATCAACGCGCAGGATGGCGCCGGGGTATTTGCCCTGCATCAGGGTACCCTTGTAAGCGTTTTCCAGCGCAGCCATCATGGTGCGGTTTTTGACATAGCGGCCATTGACGTAAAAATGCTGCGCACTGCGAGACGCCCGGCAGGCGCGCGGCGGGGTGACAAGGCCGGTCACTTTATAAACGCCGCCATCGCCATCCAGCGGCAGCAGGTCGCGGGCAAACTCCCGCCCCAGCACCGCATAGGCAGCGCTGCGCAACTGGCCGTCACCGGGGGTCATGAACTGCTGCTTGCCGTCCCGCAGAAAGCGGAATGCAATTTCCGGGTGGGACAACGCTTCATGCAGAACGATATCCGCCACAAAAGTTCCCTCACTGACGTCCTTTTTCAGGAACTTCATGCGGGCGGGCGTATTATAGAACAGATCGTTCACCGTTACGGTGGTGCCGCGCGGGCGGGCGCCGGGCTCCATGCCCTGGGGCTCGCCGCCCTCAATGCGATAGCAGCAGGCGTATTCGTCCGCTTCGGTGCGGGTCAGCACCTCTACCCTGGCCACGCTGGCGATGGAAGCAAGCGCTTCGCCGCGGAAGCCAAGGGTGTGGATGTGGCCCAGATCCTCGGCACTGGCAATTTTGCTGGTTGCGTGGCGCACAAAGGCTTTATCGATATACTCTGCCTCAATGCCGCTGCCGTTATCCGCAATTTGCAGCTGTTGAATGCCGCCGCGCACGATGGAGAGCGTGATCTGCGTTGCACCGGCGTCGATGGCGTTTTCCAGCAGTTCCTTTGCAACCGAAGCAGGCCGCTCCACCACCTCGCCTGCGGCGATCAGTTCAGCGGTATGCTTATCCAGTACGCGAATTTCTGCCATGGGGTACCTCTTTCTAGGTCAGGGGGTGTTTTTCTGCTTAAAGTTTAGGGCAATACCGCACAATTCCCGCCTAACGGCTCAAGCACCGCTCCGGCGGCTGCGGCACGGCATCTGCGTTGC
>ENA-UEYL01001442-UEYL01001442.1-human-gut-metagenome-genome-assembly--contig:-NODE-1442-length-20447-cov-3.649386_pt1 | contig 20447 bp, 20 predicted proteins | sample MGYA00242941_ERZ507946 | MGnify/ENA primary metagenome ERZ507946 (study PRJEB26167, sample SAMN06115482) | human gut metagenome | host: Homo sapiens | place: China:Guizhou | collected 2015-03-11...
GAGGCCGAGAGGGCCGCTGAGCCCAAGGCCGAGTAAATCAGTCTTAGTTAATTCTTTTTCATCTCTTTGAAAGGAACCACAATGGCCCAGATTACCGCCGCTATGGTCAAGCAGCTCCGCGAGATGACCGACTCCCCGATGATGGAGTGCAAGAAGGCCCTCGTGGCTGCTGAAGGCGATTTCGCCAAGGCTGAGGAAATCCTCCGCGTGAAGCTGGGCAACAAGGCCAACAAGGCTGCCGCTCGCGTCGCCGCTGAAGGTATTGTCGGTGTTTACGTGTCTGACGACCGCAAGCTCGGCGCTCTCTTCGAAGTCAACTCTGAAACTGACTTCGTTGCGAAGAACCCTGACTTCGTCGCCATGGCTGAAGCTGGTGCCCGCCTCGTCGCGGAAAAGAACCCGGCTGACATCGCTGCCCTCTCCGCCCTGACGGTTGATGGCAAGTCCCTCGAAGAGATCCGCACGGGCCTCGTCGGCAAGATCGGTGAGAACATGTCCTTCCGCCGCTTTATCCGCGTGGAAGCCCAGGGCCGTCTCGACACGTACGTGCACGGTGGTGCCAAGATCGCCGCTATGGTTGACATGATCGGCGGCGACGATGAACTCGCCCACGACGTCGCCATGCACATCGCTGCCTCCAAGCCGAAGGCTCTCGATGAGAACGGCGTTCCCGCTGAGCTGATCGAGTCCGAGCGCCGTATCGCTATCGAAAAGGCCCGCGAGTCCGGCAAGCCCGAGAACCTCGTTGAGCGTATCGCTGAAGGCTCCGTGAAGAAGTTCCTGAAGGAAGTGACGCTGCTCAACCAGCCCTTCGTGAAGGACGACAAGATCACCGTCGACCAGCTGCTGAAGAGCAAGGGTGCCACCTGCGCTGCCTTCTACCTCTTCGTCGTTGGCGAAGGCATCGAGAAGAAGTCTGACGACTTCGCTGCCGAAGTGGCCGCTCAGGTTGCCGCTTCCAAGCAGGCCTAATGGCCTGTACCGGAATTCCGTTCTTCTGAGGAGCGGAATTCTGGCTGAAAAACCGCCCGGGAGATGTCTCTCCGAGCGGTTTTTTTATGGGAGCCTTCTGCCAAGCCGTAGCGCAAAGGTGCGTCTTTGCAGTATTATCCCCATGCCTTACTAATATGTTATTAGGGCGGCAGTGTGCCTAGCCCGCCTGGAGATACAGCGAATGTCGGATCAGAAAAAAGCAAAACCTATCTATAAGCGTGTTCTACTGAAGCTTTCCGGAGAAGCCCTGATGGGGCACGACCAGTTCGGCATCAACCGCGATACGCTGAACTACATGGTTGGCGAAATCAAGTCGATTCTCGATATCGGGGTTCAGGTGGGCATCGTAGTGGGCGGCGGCAATATTTTCCGCGGCGTTGCGCTTGGTGCGAACGGCATGGACCGCGCGACCGGCGACTACATGGGTATGCTTGCCACGGTGATGAACGCGATGGCGCTTCAGGATGCGCTCACGAAGACGGGTGTTCCGGTCCGTATTCAGTCAGCTCTTCACCTTGAGCAGGTCGTCCAGCCCTATATCCGCGGCAAGGCGCTGCGTTATCTCGATCAGAACCGTGTCGTGATCTTTGCTGCCGGTACCGGCAACCCCTTCTTCACGACGGATACGACTGCGGCGCTCCGCGGCGCGGAAATGGGCGCCGAGGTGGTGCTGAAGGCGACGAAGGTGGACGGCATCTATACGGCCGATCCCATGAAGGATCCGACCGCCACGAAGTTCGCTGATATCACGTTCGATGAAGCGATGAAGCGCGACCTTAAGGTGATGGACGGCACGGCTTTTGCCCTCTGCCGCACGAACGATCTGCCGATCCGGGTGTTTAATATTTTCAAGCCGGGCGCCCTGAAGCGCGCCTGCACGGGGCTCGAAGAAGGGACGCTTGTCCACTCCTGAGCACCCGCAACCATTAAAACAAAGCAAAGGATATTTTTATGACGACGATTCAGGAAATCCGTTCCCAGACCGAGCGCAAGATGACGCGCAGCCTTGAAGGCCTCAGGGAAGAGTTCCGCAAGATCCGTACGGGCCGTGCTTCCACGGGTCTGCTTGACTCCATTTATGTTGAGTACTACGGCGCCCGCACGCCGCTCGCGCAGTGCGCCTCCGTGAACGTGGCTGACGCCCGTACGCTCACGATTCAGCCGTATGACCGCACCCTCGTGAAGCCGATCGAAAAGGCCATCATGGAGAGCGATCTCGGTCTTAACCCGGTGACGAGCGGTCAGACGCTCCGCGTGCCGCTGCCCCCGCTCACCGAAGAGCGCCGCCGCGAGATCACGAAGGTTGTGAAGCGTCTTGCGGAAGAAGGCAAGGTTGCGATCCGCAATGTCCGCCGTGAAGCGAATGACGCCGTGAAGAAGCTCCTGAAGGATAAGGAGATCTCCGAGGACGAAGCCCGCGGTTCCGATAACGACATTCAGAAGCTCACTGACAAGTTCATCGCTGAAGTTGATACGGTGACTGAAGAGAAAGAAAAGGAAATCATGACCGTCTGATGGCGGCATGACTGGAGAACTGATGGAGGAAGCTAAACCGGTGAAAACTCTCCCGAGGCATGTTGCCGTCATCATGGACGGAAACGGCAGATGGGCGAAAAACCGCCATATGCCGCGAGTCGAAGGCCACAGGAGAGGAGTTTCCGCGGTGGAAAGCTGTACCGAAGCCGCGAGACGCGCCGGAATCAAGGCGCTGACGCTTTTCGCTTTCAGCAGCGAAAACTGGAAGCGCCCTGAGGAGGAAGTGAGCGCCCTCATGCGGCTCTTCGGGCTGATGCTGGTGAACCAGCGGGAAAAGCTCGTAAAGAACGATATCCGTCTTCATGTGGCGGGTGACGTCTCGGCCTTCTCTGATCCCCTGAGAAAGGCGATCGAGGAAACCGAGCGGGCGACCGAGCACTGCAGCGCGATGCAGCTCACCATCTGCGCGAATTACGGCGGCCGCTGGGATATCGTGCAGGCAGTGAGATCGATCCTGAAGGAGGAGCCGCTCGCTGCGTCTCACCCCGCCATGATCGATGAGGAACTGATCAGCCGTCATCTCGCGCTTCCCTGGGCGGGAGACGTTGATCTCATGATCCGCACCGGCGGTGAGTCCCGGATCTCGAACTTCCTGCTCTGGCAGGCAGCCTACGCCGAGCTTTACTTCACGCCGGTGCTCTGGCCCGATTTCCGGGAAGAGCACCTGCTTGAAGCGATCCGGTGGTTTACCGGCCGCGAACGGCGCTTCGGTCTCACGAGCGAACAGCTCCAGGGCTAGCTGAAAGGGATTCCCCCGCGGGATCCTGGTAACACCTTTTATTGGCGGGCCGCGAAAGCGGCCTGCATTTCAAATGCTTAAGCAACGAGTCATTACTGCCATCATCCTGCTCATCGTTCTGGTGGGCTCCATTTACCTGTCGCCGCTTGCGTTCGCCGCGGTGATGACCTTCGCTGTGGCGGCGGCTATCTGGGAGTGGCTGAGGATGCTGGGGGTCAAAGCCGCGCTTCCGGTTGCCGCAGTAATGGGAATCGTGCTTTACGCGCTCTGGGTGATGGGGTTTCGTCTCAGGCCTCAGGCGCTCCTCGCGCTTACGGCGGCAGACGCCGCGGTCTGGTTCCTGCTGACGGTCGGTCTCTTCCGTGATCGGAATACCGGGTTCCGTCTGCCTGTTGCGGCGCAGGGCGCCATGGCGGTTCTGATGCTGCCGCTTGCCTGGTACTCGATTCTCTGGCTTTTTGAGATCGGGAGCTGGCAGATGGTGATTTCCGTCCTGGCGATCGTGTGGAGCGCGGATATCTGCGCGTATTTCTGCGGCCGGTTTTTCGGCGGAAAGATTTTCGGCGACATGAAGATGGCGCCTGCTATCTCCCCGAAGAAAACCTGGGAAGGAGCGCTCGGCGCCTATATCCTTGGGCTTTGCGTGCTGTTCGCGATTGGCATCGCATGTGCCGGCCGGGCTGATGTATTCCAGTCTGTCCTGATCACCGAGACCGGATTCCTCACCGCCGTTGTGGTGACACTCCTGCTCACGCTGTTCTCGATGGCGGGCGACCTGCTTGAATCAGCCGCGAAGCGTCAGGCCGGCATCAAGGATTCCAGCAACCTTCTTCCGGGCCACGGCGGCTGGTTTGACCGTCTGGACTCCTGCGTGCCGGTGATGCCGGCAGTCGTGCTGATCATTCTTCTCACGACAATTTCCTGATTCCGGATCACAGAGCCTGATCCTGAGAGTCTCTGAAAAGCCTTTCCTTTGCGGGAAAGGCTTTTTTATACACACTTTCCCGTGATTCCCGGCCCTACTTATTCGTGCCGGGTGTACGATTAAATGAATTAGCCAGCGTGAAGACCTTGCGCACTAAGCCCCTTCTGGCGCGGATATCTGAAATAACGTCCGCCTGAATCCTTTCAGTCACAAGCTGAACCGGGTTCTGAGCAGAAAGGTTTGGGAAACCGGTCAGTGACCGCAGAATTTTTTCAGCAAGAAAGTTTTTGAAGGTTATAAGCAAAATGGAAAAGAAAAATCTTGATTGGGCCAACCTCGGGTTCACTTATCGTCCGATCGATTACCGCTGGCAGACCCGCTGGCATGACGGCGCGTGGGAAGAGGGTGGTCTGACCACAGATCCCGATATCACGCTCTCTGAGGCAGCCTGCGTTTTCCACTATTCCCAGTCCTGTTTCGAAGGCCTGAAGGCTTACACGACGAAAGACGGTCACATTGTGACTTTCCGTCCGGATCAGAACGCGGAACGCATGCAGAACACCTGCCGCCGTCTCGAAATGCCGCCGCTTCCGAAGGAGACCTTCCTGAAGGCTCTCGATGAAACGGTGAAGGCGAACGCCGCCTGGGTTCCGCCCTTCGGCACGGGTGCTTCTCTCTATATCCGTCCGGTGATGATCGGTTCGGGTCCCCAGATCGGTGTCGCTCCCGCTCACGAATTCCTTTTCCGCCTGTTTGCGATGCCGGTGGGATCCTACTTCCAGGGCGGCGTGAAGCCGATCCGCATTCAGGTCGCTCAGTACGACCGCGCGGCTCCCCGCGGCACCGGTCACATCAAGGCTGGTCTTAACTACGCGATGAGCCTCTATCCCACGATGGAAGCGCACCGTGCGGGATTCGCTGAAAACATTTACCTCGATCCGTCAACTCATACGTACGTTGAGGAAACGGGCGGCGCCAATGTGCTCTTCGTCGATAAGGACAATAACCTGATTGTTCCGAAGAGCAACTCGATTCTCCCGTCTGTCACCCGCCGCTCCCTCGTCTATGTCGGCGAACACTACCTCGGCCTCAAGGTGATCGAGCGTCAGGTGAAGTTCTCCGAAGTGAAGGACATGAAGGAATGCGCCCTCTGTGGCACGGCTGCCGTGCTCGCCCCGGTTGGCATGATTCACTCTGAGGACGGCGATATCTACTTCCCGTCCGGCATGGATAAGATCGGTGAAATCTCCGGCAAGATCCGTGAGACGCTGCTGAAGATCCAGTCCTGCGAGATTGAAGCGCCGGAAGGCTGGATCCGCCGTATTCTCTGATCTCCCATACAGAAGGCACTCAGGCGGGGTTTATCCGCCTGAGTCTTCCGCAGGGAGTCTGAAGGCAACAAAAAAGCTGCAGAACTTTCTGCAGCTTTTTTGTTTCTCAGACACTTTCTCTCAGGGCACAGGACCGTAGGTGTTCTCAGCCTTTGAACCCGGGAAAAGGGATATCAGAAAGAGAAGGCCAAAGGCAGCCGGCGTAACAAACTTCGCCCAGTAAAGCGTGGAGTAAGTTCCCGCGGTTCCGGCGATAACCGCGATAATGAAAGCCGCGGCTACCCATTTGCCGGAAAGGCCCACATCATGCAGCCGCCGCGTGAGCGCCGCAGCGAAGGGACTCAGAATCACCAGCGTAAAACCGCCGAGAATAGATGTCTGAATGAAGGGAAGGATGATCCCGATCACGATAAGCGTGCAGTTAATCAGGAAGAGCGCGAGGATGAACCACCAGAATTCAGCGCGGCCCGTGCGGCCGCTGAACTGGGAATATTTCTCATAAGCGCAGCTGCGCACGGATTCACGGAAACCGGGCATCGGTTACTTTCCTTCGGGCTTATCTTCGGCTGCGGCTGCAGAAGCCTTGGGAGCTTCGGGAGTCTCCGCAGGGTTCGATGCGTCAGGCGCTTTCGCGGCGGCGGCCTTCTTTCCGGAATCCGGCTTATAGAACGGCACGAAACCCACAGGGAGATTCTCCCAGGCGATCTTCGGGAGGCACACCCATGCGGCGCAGAGCAGCAGATACTTCCAGTCGATCCAGGCCACGGTCTTCTTCTTCAGAATGGCTTTGACGATATGGTCAGCGGCGTAGGGAAGAGGAAGCGTCATCGGGTACTTCTTCCCCTCGAGCAGCGGCGTATCGACAAAGCCCGGACGGATATCCGTGATTCGGATGTCCCACCCTTTCGCGTTCACCATCTGACGGAGCGCCTCGAGGTAGTGAGCCTGGAGAGCTTTTGTCGCGGAGTAGGCAGGAGAGGCGCCCAGACCGCGCGTTGCGGCTACGGAGCTGATCGCGGCGATCTGTCCGCCGGTTCCCTGACTGCGGAGCAGCGTGACAACGGCATCAATGCAGCGGACAAAGCCGGAGGCATTGGTATCCACGGTGTTCATTTCGATCTTCGGATCGAGCTCAACATTTTCGTGACCGATTCCGGCTGCGTGAATATAGAGATCCACACCGCCGATTTCAGACGCGAGGTGTGAAATCTTGAGCGGCGCGTCTTCACGCCGGACATCGATTTCACTCCAGATCACCCGGACGTTATGTTCAGAGGAGATTTTCGAAGCAATTGCCTGGAGCCGGTCAGCGCGGCGGCCTGCAATGGCCAGATCGCACCCGAGGGCGGCAAATCGGACGGCGAGCGCTTCTCCAATCCCAGATGTCGCTCCCATGATGATGACGTTCTTTGCCATAGCGCTGTGATCCTTAGGTTGGATAAATTCTCGGGGTACCCCCCATTAACGGTTTCTATTATCCTATCTTTTAGCTTTATTGCGAATAAAAAAGGGGCTTCTGCTCTATGCCGCCAGTGGGAAGAAAGGTAGAAAGTGATGAAAATATCGGCGCTTGCGTTCGGTATATGCTCACTTTTTTCTTTTTGTTCCTTTTTGTTGCCGCTGGCCCGGTTTACGGGGCTTCTCATCATTCCCGTGATCCGTTATATCAGCTGCTGAAAGTGGCGTCGGCAGGAAAGTCTGTTCATAAGCCGAAATCCCGCGCGCGTCAGACAGCAAGGAAGAAGACCCCCCGTAAGTCTCCGATAACGTCCGTTAAAAGCGGGAAGGCGTCAGATCAGGGGAAAAAGTTTCGCCTGAAAACCGCGAAAAAGCCCTCCCCGATCCTCACGCCGCTGCAGCTTGAGACTCTGATCGCGGCGGTGACCGCGGAACCGACCGGTTTTTACGGGGTGAGGCTCTCAGATCTTGAGAGCGGGGGAGTGGACCCCCAGGGGATCAATCTCCCTGCCGTCCCGGTGTCTGCCGGTTCAGAAGCCGCGGATGAAAACGGCGATAACTCTGAGAGCGCGGATGACTCAGTGCTGCCTCCGCTGAAGGAAGCGGATCATTCGCTAACCCGCAAGGAAGACGGCGCGATCCGTCTCGTTGACGCGGGCCCGCTTGATCTTGTTGGCTTCTACGGATACGGCGGGGTGATGAAAGGGAAGGGCTATCAGTTCACGGGAACCGGTTTCGCGGGGGCGGAAGGGACATCCCGCGTGATTCCGGTGGCGCTCACGCTCGCTGGCATTACTCCCGATCCGACACAGAATATCTATTCCGCTGAGATGCGGGCCGAGCTTCCGATTCAGGTTGGCACCGGTGTTCAGGTTGTGCCGTTCGCGGGTTACCGGGCGGTCCGGACCGATACCTCTGCGATGGGGCTCGTATCGGAGCTCGGGGGATCAGCCGCGGTCACAAGTGAAATGCGGAGTCTGCAGCAGGTGCCGGTTGGCATCGGAATGAGGCTGCTTCATGAGCCGGACAGCAAAACCGCGGTTCAGGTGAATACGTCGATCGGCGCTGTGGCGAGCATGGGTGACACAGGCACGGTGGAAGAGGATGGGTCGATCCGCGCCAAAGACGGACGGACGTTCTCCGGCATTGGTTCTGTAGGCCTGCAGCTGAGGCGTAAGCTCTGGAATTTCGGTGTCGGCGCGGATATCGGCGTGACTGAAGGCGGAAAATCTGAAACCGGGCTTTCTGTCAATGTGAAGCGGTCCTTCTGAAAAGAGGGCACCCCACACCGAAACTCCCCTTTCAGGAAAGATCGTCCCGTCCCGGTTAGAATCCATCCACTATGGCAAAAAAGATCAATATTCTCGGTGCGACCGGTTCCATCGGCCGCTCAGCTCTTGACGTTGTTTCCCGTCATCCCGGCGAATGGCAGGTCGGTGTTCTCGCTGCCGGCAGCCGCGCGGAAGAACTCGCCGCGGCGTGTGAGGCGTGCGGCGCTGAAGCCGCGGTGCTCGCGGATGAGTCGAAGCTCCCTGAGCTTCAGGCGGCCCTGAAGGAGCGCGGTCTTTCCACCCGGGCAGCCGCGGGCGAAGCTGCCTGCTGCGAGGCGGCTTCTGACCCTGAGGCCGATGCCGTGCTGCTCGCGGCAAGCGGTGCAGCGGGACTTCCGCAGGCTTTTGCCGCGGCGAAGGCCGGCAAGCGCATGCTGCTAGCCAATAAGGAAAGCGTTGTCTGCGGCGGCGCGCTTCTCCAGCAGGCGATCCGGGAGGGCGGCGCTGAACTGCTTCCCGTGGATTCGGAGCACTCGGCGATTTTCCAGTCGCTTGCTGCAGCGACTCCTGCCCAGCGTGAAAAAGCAGTGATCTGGCTCACCTGCTCGGGCGGTCCGTTCCTTCGCAGAATGGATCTCACGGGAGTTACCGTGGAAGAAGCGAGTACGCATCCGAGGTGGAAGATGGGCCGGAAGATCACGGTCGACTCCGCTACCCTCATGAACAAGGCGCTCGAAGTGATTGAGGCGCGCTGGCTCTTTGATATTCCGCCTGAGAGGATCCGTGTTGTGATCCACCCGCAGAGCATTCTGCATTCAGGCGTTGCCTTTGAGGACGGCGCGGTGATGGCGGAGCTCGGCGTTCCCGATATGCGTACGCCGATCGCGGTGGCGATGGCCTGGCCTGAGCGGACTGAGTCCGGCGCTGCGGCGCTTGACTTTACTAAGCTGAAGGAGCCTCTTACCTTTGAAGCCCCGGATCTGGAACGCTTCCCGCAGCTGAAGCTCGCCTGGGAAGCGCTTGAGGCGGGCGATTCCGCGACGATTGTGCTTAACGCGGCGAATGAGGCCGCGGTGGCCGCATTCCTCGACCGGAAAATCAGCTTCCTTGGAATCGGGCGGGCCTGCCGCGAGGCGCTCTCCGGGCTGGTGCTTCCGGCTCCGAAGTCGCTTTCCGATATTTATGCCGCTGACCGCGAAGCCCGCAGCTTCGTGGACAGCCTGATCCGCTCGGGCCGGATTTCCTGATCTCTCCCCGGAGACTTTTACTTTGACTTTTCTGATAACGCTTCTCGCGTTTGCGGCGACCCTCGAGCTCCTCGTCGTGATTCATGAGGGAGGGCACTTCCTTGCCGCCCGGTTCTGCGGCGTGCGGGTGATCCGTTTTTCAGTCGGCTTCGGTCCCATCCTCTGGAAGATCCGGGGGAAGAGCGGCACTGAGTTCGCGCTTTCGCTTCTGCCGCTTGGCGGCTACGTGAAGATGCTCGACTCCCGCGATCCGACGACTCCGGCGCTCACCGCGAAGGATAAGGCCGAGGACTTTGAGGGGAAGAAACTCTGGCAGAGGGCGCTGATTGTCTTTGCCGGCCCCTTTATGAATCTGCTCTTCGCGGTGCTGATTCTCTGGGGAATCGGGTTTGTCGGGACGTATGAACTTTCGAGCCGTGTCGCCGCTCCTCCTCAGGGGACGCCCGCGGCCGCGGCCGGTGTCCAGGGCGGACAGTATGTGATCGGTGTCGGGGACGGCGATGTGAAGACTTTCGCCGATCTCCAGATGAAGCTCCTCCGCGTCGCGGGTACCGAGTCAACGATCACCGTGCGGGATGCCGCGGATAAGACAGGGGAGCACGCGGAGCGCTACCCGATCGATCTCCGGAGTGTCAATTTCAAGGGCGATCCGAATAAAACCAATCCGCTCGAAAATGTCGGTCTGATTCCCTGGCAGGGAGACGGCGCCGTGCCGGTGGAAGAGGTAATGAAGGGATCCGCGGCTGAGAGCGCCGGTCTTCGGAAAGGGGACCAGATCGCGTCCGTGAACGGCAATCCGGTGACGGGCGCCGTGATGCTCGTGAAGACTCTCCGAGCCTCAGGCGGAGACGAAATGACGCTCGGCGTGAAGAGAGGAACGGATACGGTTTCTCTTAAGATCCGCGTGCCTGAAGTGAAGGATCCGAAGACCGGAAAGAATGTGGGGCAGATCGGTATCCGGGTCGGGGGCTTCCCCGACGTGGTCCGGGTGAGACTCGGTCCCTGGGATTCACTCACGGCGGGTGTCGGAAAGCTCTGGGATATGTCCGTGCTGACGCTTCGCGTGATGGGAAAGATGGTGGTGGGAGAAGCGTCTGTGAAGAACCTCTCAGGCCCGGTTGCGATCGCGGACTATGCGGGGCAGGCGGTGCAGGTGGGGCTGCTTCCATTCCTTCTCTTCCTCTCGATGATGTCGATCAGCCTCGGGATTCTGAATCTCCTTCCGATTCCGGTTCTCGACGGCGGTTACCTCGCGATGGACCTCTATGAGCTCATCGTGGGGCGGAAGCCCTCCGAACAGGCCATCGGCATCGCGCAGCGGGCAGGCCTCCTTCTGATTCTCTTTGTAACCCTGATTGCGCTGATGAACGACGTCACACGCCTTTTTGGTGGTTAGAATAGAGAAACTTTAGCTTTAGCTTCTAATGCCTCGAAATTTAGCCTTCTGTCGGCACTCCTTGCCGGGGGAAAGAAGTTTTGGGCGGATAAAGACCAATGACACTGAAGACTTTTACCTTTAAAACCGCAGTAGCGGCTGTCCTTGCGACACTGTCGCTCGCGGCGGCGGCTCAGCAGTTCACGATCAAGGACATTCGCATCGAGGGTATTGCGCGAACCGAGCCTGGCACGGTGTTTTCGCATCTGCCCTTCCGCGTGGGTGATGAATACACGCCTGAGAAAGGCGCGCTCGCCATCCGTGCGCTTTATCAGTCGGGACTCTTCCGCGATGTGAATCTCACTGAGAATGGCGATGTCGTCGTTGTGCATCTGATCGAACGCCCGGCCGTTGCGACGATTGAGACGAACGGCATCAAGGCGTTTGATAAGCAGGAAGTTGAGAAGTCGCTCCGCGCGGCGGGTCTTGCTGAAGGCCGTATCTTCAACTCTGCGACCCTTGACAAGGCGACACAGGAACTGCGCCGTCAGTACCTCGCCAAAGGTCACTATGGCGTTGAAGTGACGACGAACGTCTCGCCGCTCGAACGCAACCGCGTCCGTGTGACGATCAACGTTGATGAAGGCGCCGCTTCTTCCATTAAGGAAATTCATTTCACGGGTCTCAAGGCGGCCAAGGCTTCCGAGCTCCGTGACGTGATGCAGCTGAGCACTCCGGGCTGGTTTACCTGGTACACGAAGCGTGACCAGTATTCGCGTGAGAAGCTTGCGGGCGACCTGGAAAGCATCCGCTCCTGGTACCTGAACCGCGGTTACCTCGACTACCGTCTCGACTCCGTTCAGGTGACGATTGCCCCGAACAAGGAAGACGTCTTTATTTCGATCAACATTCACGAAGGCCTTCCCTACAAGGTGAAGACCGTGAAGGTTGAAGGTGAGCAGCTCGGCCTCAATGACCAGCTCTCTGAACTCACGAAGCCTGTGAAGATCGGCGAAACCTATAACGCCGAATCAGTGAACCAGGTCTCGAGCGCCATCAAGGATAAGCTCTCGGTTCTCGGCTACGCGTTCGCGACAGCGAACCCGAATCCGGTGACGAACAGCGCCGATCACACCGTCGACGTGGTCTACACGGTTGACCCGGGCCGCCGCGCCTACGTGCGCAACGTCTTCGTGACGGGCAACACCCGCACGCGTGACGAAGTGGTGCGCCGTGAGGTCCGCCAGTATGAAGCGTCGTGGTTTGACTCTGATAAGGTGAAGCTCTCGCGTGACCGTATTGACCGTCTCGGCTTCTTTGATGAAGTGACGGCGGAACCCGTTCCGGTTCCCGGCACCCGTGACGAAGTGGATCTGAAGGTTCACGTGAAAGAACGTCCGACTGGATCCATCTCCCTCGGCGCCGGTTTCTCGTCCTCTGACGGCATCATCCTGTCGGCGGGTATTTCCCAGAACAACATCTTCGGTACCGGCAACTCGGCTTCTATCGAAGCGAGTAATTCCGATTCGACCCGCACCTACGCGCTCTCTCTCACGCAGCCGTACGTGACGCCTGAGGGCGTCTCCCGCACGATTGACGTGTACGACCGCCGCGTCGACCTCGATGACCTCGATGTCGCGAACGTGATGTATGAGACGCTCGGTGCCGCTGTGTCCTACGGCATCCCGGTGACTGAGCTCGACCGTATCTTCCTTGGCGCGAAGATTGAGCAGACCAAGGTGACGCTGCGCGGCACCCGCGGTTCCGGTGACGCGTCGCCTGAGCGCTACTGGGATTACGTCGATAACTTCGGCAAGGATCCGAAGTCGATCGCAGCCACCTTCGGCTGGTCGCGCGACTCCCGAGACAACGCTCTCGCTCCGAACAAGGGCCGCTATCAGCGTGTGAGCGGCGAAGTGTCGCTCCCGGTGCTTGACCTTCGCTACTACAAGGTGAGCTACCAGCTGCAGCAGTACTGGCCGCTTTCGAAGAATGTGACTCTGGCCTTCAATACGGAACTCGGCTATGCCGGTGCTTACGGAGACAAGGAGTACCCGTTCTTCAAGAACTTCTACGCCGGCGGTATCGGTTCGGTCCGCGGCTACGAAACCTCGTCTCTCGGCCCGCGTGATACGAACGGCGACAACATGGGCGGTCAGAAGCTCTTCGACTTCTCCACTGAACTCTATGTGCCGCTGCCTGGCGCTGACCGGACGCTCCGCGCCTTCGGCTTCTTCGACGGCGGCTGGGTCTGGGGTTCCGGCGGTTCAGGATCCAATCAGGGTACCGATACGAGCAACGTGAGCCTCAGCGATCTGCGCTACTCAGTCGGTGTCGGCGTGGCGTGGATTTCGCCTCTTGGACCTCTGAAGTTCTCGCTCGCCTTCCCGCTGAACAAGAAGAAGGGCGACGACGTGCAGCGCTTCCAGTTCCAGATCGGTACGAGCTTCTGATCGAGGGGCAACAGGTTAGAATCTAGAGTGTTTCCGGTCGGGATAATGTATTCTGAAGGAATTTCATAGAAAGGTTTGTTTAAGATGAAAAAGAACGTTTTCACCAAGGCCATCCTCGCAGCGACGGCGGCAGTCGCCATCGCCTGCACCAGCCCTGCTTACGCAGCGCCGGATGCGGCTCCGAAGATCGGCGTCGTGAGCCTTGAGCGCGTGCTTCATGATTCGGCCCCGGCCAAGGCTGCGACCGAGAAGCTGCAGAAGGAATTCGCCCGCCGCAAGGCTGACATCGATAAGCAGGCTGCAGACTTCAAAGCCCGTGCCGATGCCTTCCAGAAGAACGCTCCGGCGATGAGCCAGAATCAGCGGCTCAATGAACAGCGTGATCTTGCTGAGGCAGAGCGGGCTCTGAACCGTGAACAGCGCGCCTTCCGTGAGGAACTCGGCCAGCGTCAGAATGAAGAGATCCAGATCGTGATCGCCCGCGCGAATCAGGTGATTCAGGATCTCGCCCGCCGCGAAAACTACGACCTGATCGTCCAGGACGCCGTGTATGTCAGCCCGCGTGTTGACATTACCGACAAGGTCCTGAAGGCCCTGAAGTAATCAGGATGCCTTCCGCCCGACGGTTGACGGTGCTGCCTGAAGAGAAGAGCGCGCCGTCTGTACCGCCGGGCTTCTTTGAAGCCTGGTCCGGCAGTACCGGAACAGGCTTTTCTGTTGATAGCCTAGTTAGACACTGAAGGAAAGGAGCGTCATGGCCGATTCATCTTCATTTCTGGTTTCTGATCTGATCGCAAGCGTTACGGAACTCTCGGGCGGCAGGCTTCCTTCCCGCCCGATGCATGGCGCTGAGGCGATCCGTGTTGAAGGGTTCCGTCCGATTGAAGAGGCTGACAGCGCGCATATCGCCTTCGTGTCGAATCCAAAGGCGCTGAAAGAGGCCGCCGCGTCAGGCGCCGCGGTTCTGGTTGTGCCGGACGCCGCGGAAGAATCACTTTCCAAGCTTGAGGATTTCGCCCGACCCGTGGTTTTCACGCCGAATCCCTATGCGTGGTACGCATGGGCGAGCCAGGCGATGGAGGGCGGGGCGTTTCCGGAACCCGAGTCCGGCATTGATCTGCGGGCGGTGATCGCGGCCGATGCTGAGATCGATCCGTCGGCCCGGGTGGATGCCGGCGCGGTGATTGGTTCCGGCGCGAAGATCGGCCCGTTTGTGTGGATCGGTGAAGGCGCCTATGTCGGCGCGAAGACCGAAATCGGCGAACACACGCATCTTTTCCCGCAGGCCAAGGTGGGTGACCACTGCCACGTGGGACGCCGTGTGATCATCAATATGGGTGCCACGATCGGCGGTGAAGGCTTCGGTTTCGCGCCTTTCTCCGGGGAATGGATCAAGATCCCGCAGGTGGGCGGCGTCACGATCGGTGACGATGTTGAGATCGGCGCCAATTCCACGATTGACCGCGGCGCGCTGGATGACACAGTAGTCGGAAACGGCACGAAGATTGATGATCAGGTTCAGATCGGGCACAATTGCCGCATCGGATCGCACTGCGTGATCTGCGGCTGCGTCGGCATCGCGGGGTCCACAACGGTGGGAGATCACTGTGTGCTGGGCGGCGCTGCCATGATCAACGGCCATATTACGATTCCGGCCGGCTCCATGGTGGGTCCGGCTACTCCGATCGTGAGCTGGGGTGACAAGCCTGAAGTCATGATCGGCATTTACCCCGCGCAGCCACGGCGCGAATCCGAACGCACGGCGGTGCTCGTACGAAACCTCACCGACATGCGAAAGACCCTGAAGTCGCTTGAACGGGAAATTGCGGCCCTGAAAGCCGCCCGTTCCGGTTCAGACGAATCTTAAATCCACGCCGGCGTTTGTCGGCTTTTATGGAGAGGCGTCACCCGCAGAGAGGACCTTTTTCCCCCGGGCCGCCTGATAAAAATGTCAAAAACAATGAAGATTTATGAGATCATGGAGCTCCTGCCCCATCGCTATCCGTTCCTCCTCGTGGACCGGGTTGAGTCGATCAATGATGATCTCACGGAGATTGTTGCCTATAAGAACGTGACGGCGAATGAGCCCCAGTTTACGGGTCATTTCCCTAACGCTCCCGTGATGCCTGGCGTCCTCATTATTGAAGCGATGGCTCAGGCCTGCGGTATTCTTGCCTCCTGCCGCCTCACCGAGGAACAGCGTAACGACAAGAACGCGATTTACTACTTCGCCGGCATCGACAAGGCACGCTTCAAGCGCGTTGTGCTGCCGGGCGACAAGCTCGTCTTCAATGGCCGCTATCTGAAGGACCGCATGGGTATTGGCTGGTTTGACTGCACGGCTACGGTTGACGGAGAGCTCGTCTGCAAGGCGACTCTTATGTGCGCCCGCCGTACAATTCACGAATGATCTGAAAGACGGCCGGATTCCGCTGATTCCGCTTCAGGAATCCAGCCGATGCAGTTTGATATAAGGGGTATCAATGACAAAAATTCATCCGATGTCAGTAGTGGATCCTTCCGCGGAGCTTGCGGAAGATGTTGAAATCGGTCCGTTCTGCGTTGTTGGCCCGAAGGTGAAGATCGGTTCAGGAACCGTTCTGATCAGCCACGTCTCCGTGACGGGGCGGACCACTATCGGTGAACGCAACCAGATCTATCCGGGTGCCTGCATCGGATGCACGCCTCAGGATAAGAAGTATGCCGGCGAGGATACCGCGCTTGAGATCGGCGACGAGAACGTGATCCGTGAAAACTGCACGATGTCGATTGGCACCGCGCAGGATCAGGGCATCACCCGGGTTGGTTCGCGCGGCCTCTACATGGTGAACGTGCACGTGGCGCATGACTGCCAGGTGGGCAACGACGTGATTTTCGCGAATAACGTCGGTCTTGCCGGTCACGTCCATGTGAAGGATTTCGCCATTGTCGGCGGTCAGGCCGGTGTCCATCAGTTCGTGCATATCGGTGAGCACGCCATGGTGGGCGGCGGCTCGATTGTCGTGCGTGACGTGCCTCCCTTCGTCATCTGCTCGGGTTATCCGGCAGCTCCTCATGGACTGAATTCGATCGGGCTTCGCCGCCGCGGCTTTACCGCAGCGCAGTTCGCTGTGCTGAAGCAGTGTTACCACGTGGTGTACCGCGAGAATCTCACCGTGGCTGAGGCGAGTGACCGGATGAAAGAGCTTGAAAAGGCAAATCCTGCCGATGAGGCTCTGATTGAACTGTTCCGCCAGGCTGTTTCAGAAAGTCCCCGGGGCATCATCCGCTAAGAGCAGCAGAAAGAGCCGGCCTCTGGGAGGCCGGTTTTTTTATCGTTGGAAAGATTTATGGAAAAACGAAGCGAAGAGACAGCAGCCACGGTTCGGCCTGTGCCGGATGAGGCGCACAGGAACGGTGTCATGTGGCTCGCCGGAGAGGCGAGCGGTGATGCGCTCGCGTCGCTGGTGATCCCTCCGGTGAAACGCGCGATGGGCGGCGCTCTGCAGTTTGGCATCGGAGGAGAAAAGATGCGGGCCGCAGGGCTCAGCGTCTGGCATGACGCGTCTGTGCTTTCCGTCCGGGGCTATGTTGAGGTGCTGAAAAAGCTGCCGCAGCTTCTCATGCTGCGCCGCGATGTGATCCGCACCGCTGAGACGGTCCGCCCGAAGGTGTTTATCGGCGTGGACGCGCCGGACTTCAATCTCGCGATCGAGGAGAAACTCCGCAAATCCGGAATCCGCACAGTGCATTTCGTGAGTCCTTCAATCTGGGCCTGGCGCCCGGAGCGGATTCACGCGATCAAACGCTCAGTGGATCACATGCTGCTTGTTTTTCCGTTTGAAAAAGCCATTTACGATGCGGCCGGCATTCCTTCCACCTATATCGGGTACCCGATGGCGGAAGGGATCCCGATGAAACCGGATACACATGGAGCAAGGCAGCGTCTGGGGCTTGAGCCGAGAGGACCGGTGTTTGCCGTGCTCCCCGGATCCCGTTATGACGAGATACGGTGGAACGCGCCGGTATTCTTTGAAACCGCCCGCGAGGTCCTGAAGGCGGAGCCGCACTCAATGTTCCTCATTCCGGCTTCTGATGAGGCCCGCAGAACACAGATCGTGCAGGCGCTTGGAGGATTCCGTGAGGTGGCTGAGCACGTGATTCTGTTCTCGGGCCGGAGCCACGATGTGCTGGAAGCCTGTGACGCGGCGCTGATCGCGTCGGGCACCGCGACACTTGAAGCCGCGCTCTATAAGAAGCCGATGATTGTGGGGTACAAGATGCCCGCGCTTTCTTCTCTCATTATTCAGAGCAAGGGGAACACGTCCTTCGTGAGTCTCCCGAATATTCTTGAGCAGAAGCGTGTTGTACCTGAATTCCTGCAGTATTTCGCTGAGCCCCAGTACATGGCGGCGTCCCTCCTCGATCAGCTCAATCCCGCGAGACGTGAGCACCTCGAAGAGGTCTTCACGGAACTGCATCAGAGTCTCCTTCGGGATACGGCGACGCTCGCCTCTCAGGCGATTCTCGATACCATCGGGGGCGCAGCATGAGGAAAGCGAAGGATGCGGCGACGCTGCCGCTTTTTCCGATCGAGGACTACGCCTCGGAAATCATCGCGGGAATTGATGAAGCGGGCCGCGGACCGCTCTGCGGAAACGTTGTCGCGGCAGCCGTGATCCTCGATCCGGCCCGCCCTATTGAAGGGCTGAGAGACTCGAAGAAACTGAGCGAAGCGCGCCGTGAGGAGCTGGCTCCGGTGATCCGCGAGCGGGCTCTGGCCTGGGGAGTCGGTGAGGCAACACCCGAGGAAATCGATCGGCTGAATATCCTTCAGGCGACGTTTCTCGCGATGCAGCGGGCGCTCGAGGGGCTGACGGGCGGAATCCGTCCGACTCTCGTACTCGTTGACGGGAACCGTCTTCCGAAGATTGATATCCGAGCGGAAGCGATTGTGAAGGGCGATGACCGGGTGCAGGCGATTTCAGCCGCGTCGATTCTCGCGAAGACCTCCCGGGATGCCGAGCTGCGGCGGCTGGACGCGCTTTACCCGGAGTACGGCTTTGCCCGCCATAAGGGCTACGGCACGGCGGCTCATATTGAGGCGATCCGGAAGTTCGGTCTGATTCCGGGGATTTACCGGAAGAGCTTCGAGCCCGTGCGTACGATGACCGGCTGGAGCCGGGAAGCGATGGAAAGAAAAGAGTAGGAGAGAGGAAAGCGATGCTCGCGATCGACATTACATCCGCGTCTAATGACCGGTTCAAGACCTGGAAAAAGGTGAGCGCGTCACCCCGCGCGATCCGCAAGGAGGGCTTTACGCTCGCGGAAGGCCTGCACCTCGCTATGGCAGCCCGGGACGCCCGGGTCCCGGTGCGGGCCGTGATTCTGAAGGCCGGACGGCGTGATGCCGAGACGGATGATCTCGCGCAGGCCATTGCCGATGAGAGCACGGTCCAGGGTGTGCAGACGAAGGTGTTTTTCCTCGATGATCAGCTTTTTGAGGAGATTTCTCCGGTCGAACATGGAGCCGGAATCATGATCGAGATTGATCTTCCGGAGAAACCTGCGGCGGATGACAGAATCCGGAAGAGCGATGTGCTGTATCTCGACGGAGTGCAGGACGCTGGAAATGCCGGGACTCTGATCCGGACCGCTGTGGCGTCCGGTGTCCGGGTGATCGCGGCGAGCCGTAAAACCGCGTCTCTCTGGGCTCCGAAGGTGATGCGGAGCGCCATGGGAGCCCACTTCGGAGCGGTGATTCTTGAGGGGATTGAGCCCTCTGAGGCAAAGACGCTGTTCGATGGCCGGTTCCTCGCGGCGGACGCCCGGGGAGGGCACGACATCTATGCCGAGGAAGGCTGGGAAAAAGGGCCGACTGTCTGGATGATGGGGGCCGAGGGGCCGGGGCTCTCTGACGCGGCGCTTGAAGTTGCTGACGAGCGCCTTTATATTCCTATTGAATCCGAGACTGAGAGCCTCAATGTCGCTGCTGCCGCTGCCGTCTGTCTTTTTGAGCAGCGCCGCCGCAGGCTTCGTGTCCGCTGAAAGATTTCTGAATTTTTATCCCGGGGAAAGATAAAAAGATGTTCGACTTCAAAAATTACCGCAATCCGGCGCTTTTCTTTATCGAGGAAATCGTGCTGGTAGTTCTCTTCTTTGCTCTCGTGATTGAGAAGCCTCTGATGAATGCCCTGATCATGACCGGCATTTCGGAAGGCTTTTCCGCCGTTCTTGTCGGTGTCGTGGGTTTCGTGATTCTCTGGCTGATGGAGCGGGTCTGGAAGCGGTATGGACCGATCAAGACGAATAAGTCCTGAGTGTCCGAATTAAACAGATTCTGATTAATAAACTGATCACAGGCTGTTTTTCAGAATAAGAAAAGGGCCGCGATTCCAAAGGATCGCGGCCCTTTATTTTGATGAAGCCAGATTAGTGGCTCAGAATCTTCGAGAGGAAGTGCTGGGTACGCTCGGACTTCGGATGCTCGAAGAACTCGTCCTTCGGGGAGTCCTCCAGGATCTCGCCTCCTTCGACGAAGATCACGCGGTCAGCGACCTTGCGGGCGAAGCCCATTTCGTGGGTCACCACCATCATGGTCATGCCTTCCTGCGCGAGCTCAACCATCACGTCAAGCACTTCGTTAATCATTTCCGGGTCGAGAGCCGAAGTAGGTTCGTCGAACAGCATGCAGATCGGGTCCATCGCGAGCGCCCGGGCGATTGCCACACGCTGCTGCTGGCCGCCGGAAAGCTGTCCTGGATACTTTTCAGCCTGCTTCAGAAGACCGACGCGGTCGAGAAGAGCAAGACCTTTCTTCGTCGCTTCTTCGCGGTTTCGCTTGGGCACCTGCATCTGCGCGAGAACAAGATTCTCGCGAATCGAGAGGTGAGGGAAGAGCTCGAAATGCTGGAACACCATGCCGACGTGGCTGCGGAGCCGCGTGAGGTTCGTCTTCGGATTCGTCACCTCGACGCCATTCACGAGAATGGTGCCCTGCTGCACAGGTTCAAGGCCGTTCACCGTCTTGATGAGGGTGGATTTGCCGGAACCGGACGGACCGCAGACCACGACAACCTCTCCCTTCCTGACGCTGGTAGAGCAGTTTTTAAGGACCTGGAAGCTGCCGTACCACTTCGA
>ENA-UEYL01001450-UEYL01001450.1-human-gut-metagenome-genome-assembly--contig:-NODE-1450-length-20319-cov-4.183628_pt1 | contig 20319 bp, 19 predicted proteins | sample MGYA00242941_ERZ507946 | MGnify/ENA primary metagenome ERZ507946 (study PRJEB26167, sample SAMN06115482) | human gut metagenome | host: Homo sapiens | place: China:Guizhou | collected 2015-03-11...
CCTCCCGTCTGAGCCGCTCCAGAAGGAGCTGTCCCTGCTCGTCCAGCACTGTGCTGTCCAGTAAAATCAGGGAAATTTCCCCCGCGTCCTCCCGCAAAAGCTCCAGGGCCTTCCGGCCGCTCTCCGCCTCCGCAAGCTGATATTCCTCTCTCAGGATTCGCTTGAGCAGCTCCCGGTTCTCCCGGCTTTGCTCCACCAGCAAAATCCGCTCTTGCCCTGCCATAGTCCATCCCTCTTTCACCGCTGGTTCGCTCGCGCAAATTTGGTGAATTCTCCTCTTCTTCTGAATCATTCTACCATGCCCTCCGGAAAGATTCAATCGATTTCCGGGTTTTCCGCTCAAATCAAAACGCAAAAAGCTGCCGAGGGCCCACTTCCTCCGGCAGCTTTTTCGTTCCATTTACTCGGTCGTCTCCGTCGCTTTTTCGGCTTTTTCCGGCGTTTTTCCCCGCAGGGCATCCCACTGGGAGATCACCAGTCCTCCCAACGTCAGGCCGGCACCCACCAGAGAGGCGGGAGTCATCTGCTCCTTCAGCACCACGGCAGAGCAAACCAGGGTAATCACCGGCGACAGATAGATGTATACACTGGTCTTCACCGCCCCCAGGCAGTTTACGGCCACACCCCAGGTCACAAAGCACAGTGCGCAGGCACCAATGCCCAGATACAGCATGGTCAGCGTATTCACCGGCTGGGCAAACCGTCCCAGGTCCCAGTGGAAGTCCATCAGCATCGCCGCCGGAATCATAAAGATCAGTCCATAGAGGAAGGTACGCCGGGTAGTCTGCAAAATGGGGTAGCCGAAGGAAGCAATCACCTTAACCAGCCGGGAGTAGATCCCCCACACTGCCGCCGCGCCCAGGGCCAGCAGGTATCCCCGCCAATCCAGGGAAACCGACGCAATGCTGGGGAAGCTGATGAGGCAGATGCCGCCCATAGACAGCAGAAAACCGCCCAAGAAATTCCACTTGGGCCGGTCCGCTCCCCGGCTCAGAACCAGGGAGAACAGGGCCGCAAACAGAGGCGAGGCTGATACAATCACTCCCACGTTGGAGGCAGTGCTGAAAGTCAGGGCAATGTTCTCCAGCAGGTAGTACAGGCACACACCCGTCAGTCCCGCCGCGGCAAACAGCCCCTCCTTCTTCCAGTCCCCCACCTTAAGCCGCCGGGGACAAGCCACCGCCAGGGCCACATAGCCCAGCACAAAACGGAAAATCAAGATTTCCAGCGGGGTAAACGCCTCCAACAGCACTTTAGTAGCAATAAACGTCGTCCCCCAGTTGACCACCGTAAACAGGGCCGCCAGATGGCCAAAGGAAAGCTTTGATTCCATGTCCCTTCTCCTCTCTCTCAGCGCGCTTTCCCTGTCAGTGTACCATGCCGGACCGTCTATGTAAAGGCGGCCCGGCCTTTTCTTTTGTTATAGACGTGTATTTTTTCTTTCCCCTTCCACTTATTTTTGTAATATGGTACAATATGGCCGGATACTCCCCCATTCCCTTGAACCATTTCTTTCTGGAGAGGATGTTTCTTATGCGCACGCAGGTAAAGGCCGACCTGATGCTGGTCCTGGTGACCTTTTTCTGGGGAATTTCCTATCTGCTCACCGACCTGGCGCTGGGAGAACTGGGGCCGTTCACCCTCAACGCCCTGCGCTTTCTCATCGCCTTTGCTGCCGCCAGGCTTTTGTTTTTCCGGCGGCTGCGCTCGCCCAGCCGCGCCACCTTGAAGCTGAGCCTGTGTACCGGGGCGGCTCTGCTAAGCATCTACTCCTTTAACACCTTCGGGGTAAAGTACACTAGCCTCACAAACGCTGGGTTTCTCTGCGCCATGACGGTGGTCTTTACCCCCCTTCTGGACTACCTCTTCTTCCGCACCCGCCCGTCCCGGAAGCTGTTTGTGGTATTGGTCATGTCGGTGACAGGCATCGCTCTGCTCACCCTGTCCAGCGCTCTGCGCCCCGCCCTGGGTGATATCCTATGTATTTTATGCGCCGTCTCCAACGCCGCCTACCTGTTGATCACCGAGCGGGGCGTGGCAGGCCAGGAGATCAACGCCTTCCAACTGGGCATTTACCAGCAGCTCTTTGCCGGTCTGGGCATGCTGATCCTGTCTCTGATCTTTGAGACCCCCGCCCTCCCCCGCAGCCCGGCGGTGTGGGGCAGCGTGCTGATCCTTGCCCTTTTCTGCACCGGAGCGGCCTTTCTCATCCAGGCTGTCGCCCTCCAGTATACCACCGCCTCCCACGTGGGGGTCATCTTCTGTCTGGAGCCGGTATTCAATTCCATTCTGGCCTTCTTTGTCGCCCACGAGGTGCTGACGCCCCAGGCCTATTTCGGCGGCCTGCTGCTGCTTGCCAGCCTGTTGGTCATGGAGATAGACCTCTCACTTCTTCTCCGCCGCAGGCAAAAATAGCAAAAGAGGCACAGGCAAAACGCCTGTGCCTCTTTTTTCGAAGGGATTAACCCTTGCTCTTGATGTACTCGTCGATGGACTTGGCAGCATGCTTGCCAGCGCCCATGGCCAGGATGACGGTGGCCGCGCCGGTAGCAGCATCGCCGCCGGCGTATACGCCCTCCAGGCTGGTCTTGCCGCTCTCGTCGGCAGCCACACAGCCCTTGCGGGTCTTCTCCAGGCCCTCGGTGCCCTTGGTGCTCATGGGGTTGGGGCTGGTGCCCAGAGCCATGATGACCGCGTCGGCCTCTACCTTGAACTCGCTGCCCTCCACGGGAACGGGACGGCGGCGGCCGGAGGCGTCAGGCTCGCCCAGCTCCATGCGGATGCAGGTCAGGGACTGGACATGGCCCTTCTCATCGCCCTCAATGGACACGGGGTTGGTGAGCAGATCGAAGATGATGCCCTCCTCCTTGGCGTGATGGACCTCCTCGGCACGGGCGGGGAGCTCGGCCTCGGAACGGCGGTAGATGATGTGGACCTCGGCGCCCAGGCGCTTAGCGCACCGGGCAGCGTCCATAGCCACGTTGCCGCCGCCCACCACGGCCACCTTCTGGTTGTGGAGGATGGGGGTGGGGCTGCCCTCCTTGTAGGCCTTCATCAGGTTAATGCGGGTGAGGTACTCGTTGGCGGAGTACACACCCACCAGGCCCTCACCGGGGATCTTCATAAACATGGGCAGGCCGGCACCGGAGGCGATGAACACCGCCTCATAGCCCCGCTCAAAGATCTCGGGGATGGTGAGAATCTTGCCGATGACCATGTTCAGCTCAATGTCCACGCCCATCTTCACCAGGTTGTCCACCTCACGGGCCACGATGGCCTTGGGCAGACGGAACTCGGGGATGCCGTAGGTCAGCACGCCGCCGGCGGTGTGGAAAGCCTCGAACACGGTGACGGAGTAACCCATACGGGCCAGCTCACCGGCGCAGGTCAGACCGGCAGGACCGGAACCGATGACGGCCACCTTGTGACCGTTCTTGGGAGCGGTAGCCACATTGGCGATGCCCTGCTCAGCAGCCCAGTCGGCCACAAAGCGCTCCACGCGGCCGATGGCCACGGGCTCGCCCTTCACACCGCGGACGCACTTGCCCTCGCACTGGTTCTCCTGGGGGCAGACGCGGCCGGAGATGGCGGGCAGAGCGTTGGCGTTGGAGAGGATCTCATAGGCAGCGGCGAAGTCCTCCTCCGCCACCTTAGCCAGGAAGTCAGGGATGGGGATGCCCACGGGGCAGCCGGAGACACAGGCGGGGTTCTTGCAGTGAATGCACCGCTTGGCCTCGTTGACGGCCTGCTCGGCGGTGTAGCCCTGAGCCACCTCCAGGAAGTTGTGGTTACGTACCTGGGGCTCCTGCTCAGGCATGGGGGTCTTGTTCATCTGCATATTAGCCATTGAGAGCACCTCCTCCCAGACGGCAGAGGTGGGCCTCTTTCGCCTTGGACTCAAAATCACGATAGGTGGCGTTGCGGGCGATAACCTCGTCAAAGTCCACCTGATGGCCGTCGAAGTCGGGGCCGTCCACGCAGGCAAACTTCACCTCGCCGCCCACAGTCAGCCGGCAGCCGCCGCACATGCCGGTGCCGTCGATCATGATGGGGTTCATGCTGACGGTGGTGGGGATGTTGTACTTCTCGGTGAGCTTGCAGGCAAACTTCATCATCATCAGAGGACCGATAGCGAACACGTGATCAAACTTCACGCCGCTGTTGATGAGCTCCTCCAGCTTCCCGGTGACAAAGCCGTGGTAGCCGTAGGTGCCGTCGTCGGTGCAGATGTGCAGGTCGGTGCAGGCCTTGCCCATCTCCTCCTCCAGGATGACGATATCCTTGGTCTTGAAGCCGCCGATCAGGTCCACCTGATTGCCGGCCTCGTGCAGGGCCTTGGCCACCGGCAGCGCAATGGCACAACCCAGGCCGCCGCCCAGGACCGCCATGCGGCCGTATCCTTCCACATGGGTCGGCTCACCCAGAGGGCCCACGAAGTCGTGCAGGCAATCGCCCTCATTGAGTTGATCCAGAGCCAACGTAGTGGCGCCTACCTTCTGGTAGATCACGGTGACCAGGTCATCCGCCGCGCTGGAGATGGTCAGAGGGATACGCTCCCCCTCCCCATCCACACGGAGGATGATGAACTGACCGGCCTTTGCCTTGGCAGCGATCAGCGGTGCGTAGACGGAGATCTGGCTGATCTCCGGCGTGAGCACCTTCTTTTTTGCGATCTCATACTGTTTCACTGTTTTTCCTCCTCGAACCGCACTTCGGTCCTCCGGCTTGCGTCAGAGCGCCTCCCTGCGTTTCTTATATGTATACGCGGCCCAGCCGCGCAGGGACAACAACATCAGGAAAGGGATCTTCCCTTACAGGAATCGCCGGCGGCGGTAGCCTCCGCCCCGTCTTCTCCGGCCCCGGCGAATGAGGGTCCGCACCAGGAAGACGACCAAAACCACCAGCAGGATAAGAACCAGCACCAGTCCTACGGAAAACAGACTGGGGTTCTTCACCAGCTCGATGGGGTTCCAGCTGGTGCTGATGGTCTTGCAGCTGCCCGCCTCATAGTGGGAGGGGACCCCGTCGGTGCCAAAGTTCTGGAGATAGGCCGCCAGGGCGTACCACTCTTTGATCTCATTGCCGTTTTTATCCCGGAGGATCCGGGTGGAGAAGTCAGTAATAGGCTGTCCGTTCTCATCCTTGGGGACGATGGACAGGATACCGAAGGATTTATCCTTCACGGTGCCCAGCATCTGGGCGGAGTACATCCCGGAGACCACCCGATAGAGCTTGTCGTTTTCCAACTTGGACAGGCTCTGGGCCCCGAAATTGACGGCGTAAGCCGGCTCCTCCAGCTGAGCGCCGGTCACCCGGTTGAAAATCAGCCGGTGGGTATTAAAGGAATACTGAGCGCCGGACATGTAGAGCTGGGTGCCCGTCATGATGGGGGACACCGAGGCGTCCACCTCCATCACCGCTTTCAGTTCCTTGCCGGTGAGGTAACAGGATACCAGGGGATAGCCGGACTTTCCGTCCTCTCCCACGCCCATGGACAGTACGTCAAAGGCCTGGGAGGTGGTGATATTCCCCTTGTAGAGAGAGGCCCGCAGCACCCCGTCGGCCACCACCGCCACCGTCTCCACATCGGGGGCGTCTTCCACCAGTGTGGTGGAGGCCCAGTGGTAGGCATCGGCCACCAGGTTTCCAAGGGCGTTATCCACCCGGTCCTTGTTCTGGGGCTTGGGCAGGTCGTAGTCGCTGGTGGTGAGCACTTGGTCGTAGCTCAGGCCATAAGAGGCAAGATAGCTGGAGCTGACCTGATTTTTCCATCCCTCCACCAAGGTGGCGATGGTCTGGTCCTCCGCTACTGTCTCATCAATGGGTGTCAAGTGATAATCCTTTAGGGTCTTCTCCCCGTTCTCAGTCCACTCCAGAGTGATGGAGCCCAGGTTCTCACAGTAAGGCCCGGCAGAGACGATATAGGTATCCCCTTCTACAATGGGCTCGGTGAGGGTGGTGTGAGTGTGGCCGGAGATAATGAGGTCGATGCCGTCCACCTTTTTGGCCAGCTGCTGATCCTCCGACTTGCTCTCCTTGACGTTGGTACCGCCGTGGGACAGGCAGATAATGAACTGGGCGCCCTGCTCCTCCAGAGCCTTCACACACCGCTTGGCGGCCTCAATGGGGTCCTCCAGGGTAAAGCCGGAGGTGGGGGCGCAGTCATCGGAGTCGGTACCCATCAGACCGAAAATGCCGTAGGTGATACCGCCCCGTTCCAGGAGCATATAGTCCTTCACCCCGTAGGCCGACATCCCCCGCTGGATATCCAGCTGGTCGGGGTTATCATCGGAGGGCTTGTAGTTTGCCATGAGCAAAGCAGGCACCGTATCCCCGCTGGTGCGGGCGGCGGTGAGCATCCGGGCAAAGCCCAGTCCCTCGTGGTCAAACTCGTGGTTTCCGGCGGTGGTGGCGTCATAGCCCAGGGCTCCCATGGTGCGCAGCTCCGGAGCTTTTGAGGTGTACAGAGTCTGGATCAGGGAACCGATGGAGAAGTCACCGCCATCCAGCGTCAAAGCATCGGGATGCTGGGCGCGCTCCTGCCGGAGCACGGTAGCCAGCCGGGCATAGCCCCCCGACTCTCCGCCGTCGGCAGCCGTTTGGGGCAGAAAATGGGAGTGGAGGTCGTGGGTAAAGAGCACTGTGGTCTCATGGCTCTCCCCCTCCCCCGCAGCCAGGACGGCGCAGGGCAGGGCAGCACACAAGAGCAGCAGCACCAGTATTATGGCCGCAGCAGCCCGCAATCTCTTCACAGCGGCGCCTCCTTTACACTTCCATATGAGCTTCATCGCTCCCTATTCTGCCACAAAATCCCCAAATAAGCAAGAGCGGAATCCATTGATTCCCTCTCTGGATTCCGCTCGTTTCTGTTTATTTTTATTTTTTAAGGTAATTTCAACGGATCAGGTCAAATTGTACCGGCTGTTCAAACAATTGCCGCACCTGTCCGCTCTCCCGGGTCTGTCCCAACGCCCACATCAGTTTGGCAGTAGCCGCCTCCAGGGTCATGTTATAGGCCTCCATCAGCTGATACTTCTCTTTTACCTGGTAGCCCACCTGATAGACCTCCATATCGCTGCCCTCGTAGGGCACCTGTGTCATCATGACGATGGTCTTGCCCGCCTCCAGCCAGGACTCCATGGCCCGGGCCAGAGGGCCCGACGCGCCGCCGGGCAGGCCGCCCACACCGAAGCTCTGCAAAATCACCGCCTCATACCGGTCCCGCAGGGCCTCCAGCGCGTCAGCACCCATACCGGGGATCAGGGTCAGCAGCAGCACCCGCTCCTCCATCTTATGATAGAAGACCGGCCTGGGCCGGTACTCCAACTTCGCCAGATAGCGGATGAGCTTCCCGTCCCGGATAACAGCCAGCTCGGGATAGTCCACGCTGGAAAACGCGTTAAAACTCTTGGTGCGTTCCTTCCGGGCACGGGTGCCCAGAATTACCTTGCCGTCAAAGACCAGACTCACCCCGTGGGAACCCTCCGCCGCGGCGTAAAGGAAGCTGTTGTACAGGTTGAGCCGGGCGTCGGTGTTCTCCAGGCAGATGGACTTCTGAGAGCCGGTAATAACGATGGATTTTTCCGAATACTGGATGAGGTAGGACAGGGCGGCGGCGGTGTATGCCATGGTATCGGTACCGTGGGTGATCACAAAGCCGTCGTACTGGTCATAGTGCTCCTCCACCGCCCGGGCCATCTCCTGCCAGTGGTGGGGAGTGATATTGGTGCTGTCCAGGTTCATCAGCTGGATGGCCTCCACCTGGCACAGCTGGCCAATGGCAGGCACATAGTTTAAAATTTCCTGGGAAGTAATAGCAGGGGTCAGTCCCTGCCCGCTGTCCTTGGAGGCGATGGTGCCTCCGGTGGCCAGCATAAGGATCTTCTTCATGGACAGTTAACCCTCCAGGAAGGTCTCCACCTCCCGGCGGGCAGAGAAATTGGCGGTGAGCTTCTGGGCCAGCAGAGAGCTGTTAAAGCCCAAAGCTCCGGTGGGACAGGCGGAGACACAGGACATGCAGCTGATGCACTTATCGTCCGCCCACATAAGGGTCTTCAGGTCCATGGCCTCGGTGGGGCAGGCCTTGGCGCAGATGGCGCAGCCCAGGCAGGTGTCCCAGTCCCGGTCCTTCTTCACCGGCACAGCAGGCTTGGGCGGAGGATTGGGGTTGCCGGGCACGGCGGCTTCCGCCCAGTTCTCTTCCGCCAGCTTCTCCTTCACACCCTGGACAAACTGCTCCAGAACGGTGGTGTCCTTCTCGTCCGGGCGCCCTTCCCCCAAGGTGGGGGCAAAGATGTGGGGGGTAATGACCGCCGCGGCTCCGGCGCACCGGAAGCCCTGCTCCCCCAGGATGCGCTTGACCTGGGCCAGAGTCTCGTCATAGTGGCGGTTGCCGTAGGTGGCCAGAATGACGCAAGGGGTGTTCTCCCCCTTCAGGCCGTCCAGCAGTCCGGGCACCGCAGGCATCTGTCCGGCGTACACCGGCACCGCCAGCACCAGCAGCTCGTCCTTGCTGAAGTTCCGCTGCGCCCGGGTCCGGCCTCCCAGATTCACATACTCTTTTGCATCAAACAGGCCGCCTACCAGCTCACAGGCCCGCTTCGTTCCTCCCGAAGGACTGAAATAAGCACCAATCGCGTTCATATATTCTTCCCCTTTCGTTTAAAAAGAGGGCCGCGTGGCCCTCTTGATGGTTTATAGACACTGGAGGTATTTCCCGTACAGGGTCATGCTCAGCTCGTCGCCGATGGCGTGGACGTGATCCTGGTCGATCCACCCCTCCTGGAGTCCCAGCTCTTCCAGACAGCCCACATACCGGCCCGTCTCGTCCTGGATCTCCTTGATGGTCCGCCCGGCATCCAGCAGACTGTCCGCCGTACCCGCATCCAGCCAGGTGAAGTCCTTCTCCAGGGGCACCACCTGGAGCTGACCCCGGTGGAGGTACTCCAGATTCACATCAGTGATCTCCAGCTCGCCCCGGGCGGAGGGCTTCAAATTCCCGGCGATCTCCATAACCTGGTTGTCATAGAAGTACAAACCGGGAATGACATAATTGGACTTGGGATGGCGGGGCTTCTCCTCGATGGAAATGGCCTTGCCGTCCTTGTCAAACTCCACCACGCCGAAGGGATGGGGGTCTTCCACCCAGTAACCGAACACGGTAGCTCCCTTCTCATTGGCGGCAGCCTGCTTCAGGGTGTCGCCCAGGTTGGGCGCGTAGAAGATATTGTCTCCCAGCACCAGACACACCCGGTCCTCCCCCACAAATTCCCGGCCGATCAGCAGGGCGTCGGCAATGCCCCGGGCCACCGGCTGCTCGGCGTAGGTGATCTTCAGACCATACTGCTCGCCGTCTCCCAGCAGAGCCCGGAAGGTATCCGTCTCATCCGGGGGAACGATGACCATAATGTCTGAAATTCCCGCCTGCATCAAAATGGCAATGGGATAGTAGATCAGGGGCTTGTCATACACAGGCAGCAGCGGCTTGCACACCGGCTTGGTCATAGGGTAGAGTCGGGTGCCCTTTCCGGCAGCCAATACGATTCCTTTCACAGCATCCTCCTGTTAACCGTCAGACCCGAACCGGGTCCATCACTTGTTCTATTCCAAGCCAGTGTACCATGTTTCCAGGGGCTTTTCAAGTAGAGCGCTCTTAAATCTTGTTTAAAATGACGCAAGGTTCTTCTTAAGGGTCGGGATCCCTGGTCAGTTTGCCCCATAAGGCAAAAAGGGCAGCGGGAAGTTCTCCCGCCGCCCCTGGCCGTGATTTATTTCTGATTTTCCTGCCACCGGGTATACCACAGCTCCCGGACCTGCTCCTGGCCCCGAGTAAACCACTCCACGTTGTTCTGCTCCCCCGGCGAAATGTCGGTACAGCTGCTCAGTATGCCGCTTCCCCTTCCGGAGCCGTCCGGGACAGTAACGCCTTCGTACCAACCGTAGTCCTCCGGGGTCCCGCCCACGATCACATAATAGAGGTTCCCCTCCCCGTCCCACCAGGTATCCACATAGGGAGTTTTCTCATCCACCTGATCGGTGACGTCCACCCGTTGGCCACGGGCCACCACCCACAGGCGGTTCTCTTCCAAGGAGACCACCAAAGGCTTTCCATTCTCATCATAGCCGTCTGAAGGATGGGCCTCCACATAGTGCTCTTCTCCGCTGTCGCCGATGGTGATCTGGCCGCCGCCTACCAGCTGAAAGATCCGCTCTCCGTATACCTCTGCGCAGCTCCAGCCCACCAGCCCCAGGCACACTGTCAGCGCCGCTGCTACCAACAGCACCCGCCGCTTCTGCACACGTCTCCGGCCCACCCGGGCGCGCACCAGTTCTTTGACTCGCTCCCGGTCCACAAGCCCTTCTCTGGGCTGCAATTCCTCGTCCACATACCCGTTCATCAGTTCGGAAATCTTAATCTTCTTCAAAGATATATCCCTCCCGTTCCAGCTGCCGTTTCAGCTTTTCCCGGCCCCGGCGCAGCCGGGTCTTGGCGGTGGAGCAGTTCATTCCCATCTCCTCCGCCGCCTTTTCTACGGTCTGACCATAGTAGTAGTGGCGGACAAACAGCTCCCGGTCCGATGGCTCTAACGTCTCCAAGGCTGCCCGCACCAGCTGTGCCGCCTCACGGGTCTCCAGCTCCCGCTGAGGGCTGTCCTGGGCCAATACCAGAACGTCCTCCTCCAGAGGCAGCAGCTCCCGCCGGTCCCGCAGCCAATTCAGCGCCCGGTTCCGGGCTACCGTTGCCAGCCAGCTCTTTACCTTTCCCGGCTGCAGCTTCTTTCGTTCCCGCCAGGCACACAGAAAGACGTCCGCCGTCAGTTCCTCCCACTCCTGGGGACAGCCCGGTATCATCCGGGCGGCGATGGCGGCGACATAAGGGGTGTAGCGCTCGATCAGAGCCTCCAGTCCCGCCGGGTCGCCCCGGTGCAGCCTCTTTAATACTTCCTGTTCGTCGATGTTCTCCGCCTCCTCTCTGTTTTGACGCGTCTACCCTATAAACACAAATTCCCAACGTTTGGTTTCAAATTGGGGCAGAAAAAATCCGCCCCCTCACTTGGAGGGGGCGGACAAGATCGTGATGTATTGCCAGACTAGGCTCAGCCCAGGGTGACCAGCAGGTCGTCAGTGTTGACGGCGGTGCCCACCACAGCGGACACGGACTTGACAGTGCCGTCCACGGGAGCGGAGACCTCGATCTCCATCTTCATGGCTTCCAGCACCACCAGCACATCGCCGGCCTTCACGGCCTGGCCGGGCTTGCACTCCACCTTAAAGATGTTGCCGGGCATGGGGCTGTTGACGGCAGTCTCGCCGGCAGCCACAGCGGCGGGGGCAGCGGCAGTATCCGCAGCGGGGGCGGGAGCAGCCGCAGGAGCAGGAGCCGCGGCGGGAGCGGGAGCCGCCACAGGGGCAGCGGGAGCAGCAGCCACAGGAGCGGCGGCTACGGGAGCGGCGGCAGCGGCGGGAGCGTCAGCGCGCTCCACGGAGACCTGGAAGGGCTTGCCGTCGATGGTAATGGTAAAGGTACCGGTGCAGTCGCCCTGGCTGCCCATCTTCAGGTGAGGAGGCTGATAGGAAGCGGCAAAGGCAGGGATGGGACGGCTGGTGTAGCCGGGCACCGCAGGAGCGGGAACCTCAGCATAGTACACAGGACCCTGCCAGGCGGGAGTAGGCGCAGGAGCGGGGGCCGCCTTGGGGGCGGGAGCCGCCTTCTTGGGCTCCTCCTTGGCAGGGAAGCCGGCCTCGCGGTCCTTGAAGAAGGCCATAGCCACCTGGGGGAAGGCGATGTAGCTCAGCACGTCCTCGTCGCTCTTGGCGGTGGCGCCCAGCTCCTTCTTGGTCTTCTCGAACTCGGGCTCCAGGCTGTCGGCGAAGCGGCCCTTCACCAGGGGGGTGTCGCCCAGGATCTTCTTCTGGATGGCGGGATCAATGGGAGCGGGAGTACGGCCGTACTCGCCGCGGCAGTAAGCCTTGATCTCCTTGCCGACCACCTTGTAGCGCTCGCCGGCCAGCACGTTCTGCACAGCCTGAGAACCAACCATCTGGCTGGTGGGGGTGACCAGAGGAGGATAGCCCATATCCTTGCGGACCTTGGGAGTCTCTTCCAGCACCTGGTCCAGCTTGTCGATGGCGTTCATCATCTTCAGCTGGGAGATAAGGTTGGACAGCATGCCGCCGGGGATCTGGTAGTTGAGGCACTGGGTATCAGTGGACATGGAGATGGGATCCAGAGTGCCGCTCTTGAGGAAGTCGGCCCGGACGCCCTTGAAGAAGTCGGCCATCTCGGTCAGGGCCTTGTCGTTCAGGTCCACCTGATAGCCCATCTGACGGATGGAGTAGGCCACGGACTCGGTGGCGGGCTGAGAGGTGCCGCCGGAGAAGGGAGAAATGGCGTATCCAGCACGTCGGCGCCGGCCTCCACAGCCTTGAGCTGGGTCATGTAGGCCAGACCGGTGGTGCAGTGGGTGTGGATGACCAGAGGCAGCTCAGGCACGGCGTCCTTGATGGCGGAAACCAGGTCGTAGGCCTCCTTGGGGCCCATCAGGCCGGCCATGTCCTTGATGCAGATGGACTTTACGCCCATGCTCTTCAGGTCCTTGACCATCTTCACGTAGTTCTCCAGGGTGTGCACGGGACTGGTGGTATAGGAGATGGTACCGGAAGCGTGAGCGCCCTGCTTAACGGTCTCATCAATGGCCACTTCCAGGTTGCGCACGTCGTTGAGGGCGTCGAAAATACGGATGATATCGATACCGTTCTTCACGGAATACTCGACAAACTTACGTACCACATCGTCGGGATAGTGCTTATAGCCCAGGATGTTCTGGCCGCGCAGCAGCATCTGCAGCTTGGTGTTGGGCATCTTGGCGCGGATCTTGCGCAGACGCTCCCAAGGATCTTCCCGCAGGTAACGCAGACACACGTCAAAGGTGGCGCCGCCCCAGACCTCGGCGGAGTAGAAGCCAGCCTTATCCATGGTCTCCAGGATGGGCTCAAACTTGCTGTAGGGAAGCCGGGTGGCGATCAGCGACTGATTCGCGTCACGCAGCACAGTTTCCGTAAACTGGACCTTTCTCATTCTGAATCAACCTCCATGTTGCTTGTCTCGCAATTTGCAGGTCTGCTTGCATTCAAACCTGACAAGTGACGCCGGCTAGGGCGCCGGAAGACTCACTTATTAGTATTTTAGTATATCTCGCTCCGCAACGCAACCCCCTGAGTCCAAATAATTGACAAATTCTTGGGTTTGCCGTTCCCGGGCTTCCTGCATTTTGGAGCAAATAAAAAAGCCGCCGGCAGTTGGGAAGGAAAACCGCCGCGGCTTTTAAAGATCGGTATTATCCATATTGTCCATGCCTCTCACCGGTCGCTGCACGGCTGAGACATCTCCCGGCCGTTGAGAGTCTCACCGGCGAAGATCAGATCATCGATATCCCGGTCTTCCCGTACCAGGCTCCAAATGCTGTTGGAGTCCCGCTTCACCATCGTCATGCTGTTCACCTCCTTCTTTCTTCTTTTCCGGCGGCATAGCCTCCCCCGAAATGCAGGGAAAATATCCATCGCCGCCGCATCCTGCAAGTTTCCCAAACAAAGAAAACACCGCGAAAACCATCCGGCCCGGAGCGATCCAACGGCGCTCCACCGGTTATTTCCGCGGGTAAAATCTATGAAATTGGTCATTTCTCAAAGATCAATTCATCTATTTAGGGACTCTGCTCGGAAACACCCGCCAGGCGAGCCTTTTCTTTTTTCGCCTAGCTGAAGTTATTTTAGAGCAGTTATGAAAAAATGTCAAGTGTTCCCGTATTAAAATGCAGTTAAGATTTTCTTTTCTTGCATTTTTATTTTCTGGCAAAAGAAAAAAGCCCGCAGGGACTATCCCCCACGGGCTTTTCATCCAAAGGCTCAATCCACGTCCGCAGCCGCATCATACACCGGCCGGGAACTGCCGGAACTGGCGGCAGCAGCGGCTCCCGCAGCAGCGCGGAAGCGGGCACGGGACTTCTTGATCTCATCGTAGGCCTCGGCCACCGCCTCTTCGGTGCGGCGCAGAGCGTCTTCGCAGTACTCGTTGGCCGAGCGCTTCAGCTCCCGGCTGCGCTCCTCGGCCTGCTGCATCATCTCGTTGGCCCGCTGCTTGGCCTGGAGGGTGATGACATCCTCCGACACCATCTGCCGGGCCTTATCCTCGGCCGCCTTTCGGATGGCCTCCGCCTCCCGCTTGGCCGAAGAGAGCATGTCTGCCCGGGTGGCCATGACCTTCTTGGCCTCGGTCAGCTCCACAGGGAACTGCGCACGGATATCGTCAATAAGATCCAACGCACGGTCCCGCTCAATCATACATTTATCGCTGGACAGGGGCACATTTTTGGCCTCGTCCACCATGTCAAACAACATGTCCAGCAGCTCTTCCACACCGCTCGCCATCTGTCAACCCTTCCTTTCCTGCAATTCCTTCATGCGCTGATTCACATCAGCCACGATTTCCCGGGGAATGAACTCCTCCAGGTTGGCTCCATACCGGGCCATCTCCTTGACCACCGTGGAGCTTAAGTAAGTGTATTTCTCACTGGAGGCCAGGAACATGGTCTCCAGACCAGGGTTCAGCTTGCGGTTGATGACCGCCATCTGTACCTCCTGCTCAAAGTCGGACACGGCACGCAGACCCTTGACCACCACATGGGCCTTCCGCCGTTTGGCGTAGGCGGCCAGCAGGCCCTCGGCAAAGTCCACTTCCACATTGGGAAAACGGGCGGTAGAGCGCCGCAGCAGCTCCACCCGCTCCTCGGGGGTAAACATACCGTGCTTGTTGGAGTTGATCATCACGCACACAATGAGCTTGTCAAAGCATAGGGCGGCGCGCTTGATAATATTCAAATGCCCCAGCGTCACCGGGTCAAAGCTGCCGGGGTAGATTGCGATTTTCATCCGTGGAGTTCCCTCCCAGTTTTCCGGTAGATGGTCAGCTTGATCTTGCCGTACCGGTACTCCTTTCCCCGCTCATAGGGGGCGTTCAGTGTGGGCAAAACCTTGTCCAGCGCACTTTCGCACACCATTATACCATGTTCCCGAAGAATGTCAAATGCAGCGATGGCCTCCACCGCCCGCTCCAGCAGGTCGGCGCGGTAGGGCGGATCGAGGAAAATCACATCGAACTGTTCCCCGCAGGTCTGGAGAAAACCCAGGGAATCTCCCTGCACCACCCGGCCTTTTCCGGCCAAATCCGTCACTTTTAAGTTGTTTTTGATGAGAGTCACCGCATCGCTGCGCTGATCCACAAAGGTGCAGTGCTCCGCACCCCGGGACAGGGCCTCGATCCCCAGCTGGCCGGTGCCTCCAAACAGATCCAGGATTTTCCTTCCCGGCACTTCAAACTGTACGATATTGAACAAGGCTTCTTTTACCCGGTCGGTGGTAGGGCGGGTCTCCATTCCCTCCAGTTCTCCCAGCCGACGGCCCCGGGCGGTTCCTGAAATCACGCGCATATCGGTCACCTCACATCCAAAGTATTCATTCTTAATCCTTCGTCTCTTCCCTGCGGAAGAACTGATATACCGCCTGTGCCGTGTTTTTCGGCACCACCTTTTCCAGCTCCTCCAAAGGAGCCTGGCGGATGGCTTTGACGCTCTTGAATGCTTTCAGCAGCTGGGCGCGCCGCTTCTCCCCCACTCCGGGGATCTTATCCAGCGCCGAGCCCTGGACTCGGCCTTTCCGCTGTTGGCGGTTAAACTCAATGGCAAAACGGTGGGTCTCCTCCTGGATCTGACCGATGAGGGCAAACACCGCCGGGATGGCCTGGATGCCGATCTCCCGTCCATCCAGAGCCACCAGAGCCCGGGTACGGTGGCGGTCGTCCTTCACCATGCCGAAGGCGGGGATGTCCAGGCCGAAGTCGTCCAGCACCCGCCGGGCGATCTTCACGTGGTTCTCACCGCCGTCAATGAGCATCAGGTCAGGGAGAGTCCCAAACTTCTCGTCCCCGTCCAAATACCGCTGAAAACGCCGCTTGAGCACCTGTTCCATGGAGGCGTAGTCGTCGGGCCCGGTCAGGTCTTTGATTTTAAAGCGGCGGTAGTCTCGCTTCAGGGGCCGCCCGTTCTCAAAGACCACCATGGAGGCCACCATGTCATCCGCGCCAGTGTTGGAGATGTCGTAGGACTCGGTGCGCCGGGGCGCCTGCTCCAGGCCCAGCATCTTCCCCAAGGTCTCCAGCAGTTTATTTTGCCGCTCCTCCCGGGTGGTGGCCCGGGTGACCTCCTCCACGGCGTTCTGGTTGGCCAGCTTGATGAGATCCATTTTGGCTCCCCGCTGGGGGGTGATGAGCTCCACCCGCCGCCCGGCCTGCTCGCTGAGCATGCGGGTAAGCGGCACCTGGTCATCCAGTTCACAGGGGAGCAAAATCTGCCGGGGCAGGCGGCTGCGCCCGGCGTAATACTGGCGCAGCAAAGCGGAGAGGATCTCCCCCGTCTCCTCTTCCATGGGCCGCTCCATCAGGTCCATGTCCTTGGCGGCCAGTTCTCCGTCCAGATAGTGGAGCACCACAAAGCAGCTTTTGGCCTCGCCCCGGAAAAAGCCTGTGACGTCGGTGTCGGCCAGGGAACCTGCCACTACCTTCTGCCGCTCTCCCAGCAGCTGGATGGCCTTGATGCGGTCCCGGATCTGAGCGGCCTTTTCAAAGCGCAGCTCCTCGGCAGCCTGCTCCATCTGGGCGGTGAGGTCCGCCTTGACCTCCTTAAATTTCCCCTCCAGCAGGGACACTGCCTGGGCGATGGCCTGGTCGTAGCGCTCTTTTGTCATCTCCCGGCGGCAGTAGCCGTCGCACTTTCCCATATGGAAGTTGAGGCAGGGGCGCTCCTTGCCGATGTCCCGAGGGAACTGCCTGCGGCAGGTGGGCAGGCGCAGAGCCGTACGCAGGGCATCCACGATCTGCTGGGTACTGTGGCGGCTGGCGTAGGGACCAAAGTACCGTGCCCCATCCTCTGCCACCCGGTTGGCCAGAGAAAAGCGGGGATACTCCTCTTTTGACAGACGAATATAAGGATACCCCTTGTCGTCCTTCAAAAGAATGTTGTACCGGGGCTGGTGGCGCTTGATGAGGGAGTTTTCCAGCACCAGGGCTTCAAACTCACTGTCGGCGATGATCACGTCGAAGTAGTCGATCTGAGAGACCATAGCCCGGGTCTTTTCCGTGTGGGAGGCGGAGTCCTGGAAATACTGGCTGACCCGGTTTTTCAGGGCCTTGGCCTTGCCCACATAGATAACGGTACTGTGTACATCCTGCATGATATACACGCCGGGTTTCAGCGGCAAAGCATGGGCTTTTTCTTTGAGTTCATCGAAAGTCAATTTCCAGCTCCTCCTCTCTGCCTGAGAAGAAAAAAGGCACCGCCGCAGCGGTGCCTTTTCCGTTGAAATACTTGATTACTCGGAGAAATCAGAGGAAATCATCTTAAACAGGGCCTCTACCGCTTCCTTCTCGTCGGGGCCATCCGCGATCAGCTTGATCGGAGTGCCCTTCACGATACCAAGGGACAGAACGCCCAGCAGGCTCTTGGCATTCACCTTCCGCTCGTCCTTCTCAACCCAAATGGCACTCTTGAACTCGTTAGCCTTCTGGATGAAGAAAGTAGCAGGTCTGGCGTGCAGGCCAACCTGGTTGTTTACGACCGCTTCCTGACTATACATACAACCGTACCTCCGCACTCGTCATATTGTGTCCTTAGCATAGCAGATTTATGCCGTTCCCGTCAATGACATTTTTCACAAATCTGCCTTCTTTTCTCAACAAAAATTGCGGGAGGTCCACGGCATTCGGCGGCAGATGCCCTTCTTCCCGGTCTCCGCCCACCGCTGGGCCGGCCGTGCGCGCTTCTGTCCCCCTGGAAAGAGGGCCCGGCCCCTTACCGCAGCTCCGCCACGGTGACGCCGTCCTCCCCCTCGCCGTAGCGGCCGGGGCGGAAGGATTTGATATAGCGGCTGCGCTTCAAATGCTCCCGCACCGCCTTGCGCACCGCGCCGGTCCCCTTTCCATGGATGATGGTCACGCTCTCCAGCTTGCCCATCATAGCAGTATCCAGGAAGCGGTCCAGCACCGCGATGGCCTCGTCGGTCATCATGCCCCGCAGATCGATCTCAGAGGGGGCTGCGGCGGCGCGCAGGGTGTGCTGGGCCCGCTGGACGATGCGCCTGGCCTCCTTCTGGCTCTGGGTCTCGCCCTCCACCACCCGCACCTCGTCCTGCTTGGCGGTGATCTTCAAGATCCCCGCCTGGAGCTGGAGGGTGCCGTCCTTGTTTACCGACAGGACGCTGGCTCTGGTCCCCATGGATACCAGCTCCACCGTATCCCCAGCCCGGGCCGGCCGGGTGGGGGGCGGGGCCTCCGGCTCCTGCGCCGCCCCGCCGATGGACCGCTCCGCCTCGTTGAGCAGGCGGCGGGCCTCCGCCCGTCCGTCGTTCACCTGCTGCCAGTCCAGGTCCTGGCGCTTTTTCAGCTCCTTCAGTTCGGAGAGGGCCAGGTCGCTGGCGTCTCTGGCCTCCTGGATGATGGCCCGGGCCTCCGACTGGGCCTTCTCCACCACCTTGGAGCGCTCCTCCTCCAGCCGCTTCCGGTACTCCCGGGCCTTGCCCGCAGACTGCTCCATCTCCAGCTTCAGCCGCCGGGCCTCCGCCCGGTCCTTCTCCATCTCCTGGCGCTGCTGGTCCAGCTTGGTGAGTACGTCTTCAAAGCGCACGTTCTCCGCATCCAGCCGGGCGGCCGCCCGGTCGATGATCTCCTCCGGCAGGCCCAGGCGCCGGGAGATAGCGAAGGCGTTGGATTTGCCCGGGATGCCCATTACCAGCCGGTAGGTGGGGGCCAGGGTGTCCACATTGAACTCGCAGGAGGCGTTCTCCACCCCGGGGGTGGTCATAGCGTACACCTTCAGCTCGGCATAGTGGGTGGTGGCCGCCACCAGTGCCCCCAGCTCCCGGGCACTCTCAATGACGGCCGCCGCCAGGGCGGCGCCCTCCACCGGGTCGGTGCCTGCCCCCAGCTCGTCGAACAGGATCAGGGTCTGACCGTCCGCCTCCTTCAGGATGCCCACGATGTTGGTCATATGGGAGGAGAAGGTGGACAGGGACTGGGCAATGGACTGCTCATCCCCGATGTCAGAGAGCACCCGGCGGAAGACCCGCACCGTGCTGTCCGACTTGGCAGGGATGTGCAGCCCGCACTGGGCCATCAGTGTAATGAGGCCCAGGGTCTTGAGGGTCACCGTCTTGCCGCCGGTGTTGGGACCGGTGATGACCAAGGTGTCGAACCGGTCTCCCAGCTCCAGGTCGTTGGCCACCGCCTTCTTTTTATCCAGCAGGGGGTGCCGCGCTCCCCGCAGCCTCAGGTACCGTTCCGACAGGCCGGGCTGGCTGGCCTCCATCTTCAGGGAGAGCTGTCCCCGGGCGAAGATGGTGTCCAGCAGGATCAGCAGGGTATAGTCCTCCCCGATATCCTCCTTATGGGCGGCGCACTGGGCGGACAGCTCCGCCAGGATGCGTTCAATCTCCTTTTTCTCCCTGGCCGCCAGCTCACGCAGCTCGTTATTGGCCTTCACCACCCCCATGGGCTCAATGAAGAAGGTGGAGCCGCTGGAGGACACGTCGTGGACCAGGCCGGGGATGGCGTTCTTGTGCTCCGCCTTCACCGGTACCACGTACCGGTCGGAGCGGATGGTGATGATGGACTCCTGGAGGTATTTGGACTGGTTGGAGGAGATCAGCCGCTGGAGGATGTCCCGCACCCTGGCCTCGGTGGAGCGCATGTGCCGCCGGATGGAGGCCAGCTCGCTGCTGGCTGAGTCGGCGATCTCCTCCTCACTGAGGATGGAGTTGGTGATGCTGTCCTCCAGGAAGCGGTTTGGGGTCAGGGAACGGAACAGGTGGGAGATGACGGTCTTCTCCTCGCTGTCCCCGTAGTCCCGCGCCCCCCGGGCGCACCGCAGCACAGAGGCGATGTCCAGCAGCTCCCGGGTAGACAGGCTCCCCCCCATGTCCGCCCGCTGGAGGCTGGCCGACACCGGCTTCACCCCGGAGAAGCCGGGGCTCCCCCGCAGAATGAGCATCTTTACCGCGGCGGAGGTCTCCTCCTGCGCCCGGGCCACGTCGTCCAGATCAGTGAGGGGACGCAGTGCCAGGCAGCGCTCCTTTCCCTCCAGGGTGGCCGCGCAGTCGGCAAGAAGAGCCAGCACCTGGGGCAGCTCCAGGGTGGCCATAGATTTTTCAAACAGTTCACTCATATACAAAACTCCTGGATCGTTGGTCACATTCCATTTTGGCGGTTCAAGGACC
>ENA-UEYL01001452-UEYL01001452.1-human-gut-metagenome-genome-assembly--contig:-NODE-1452-length-20242-cov-8.581602_pt1 | contig 20242 bp, 15 predicted proteins | sample MGYA00242941_ERZ507946 | MGnify/ENA primary metagenome ERZ507946 (study PRJEB26167, sample SAMN06115482) | human gut metagenome | host: Homo sapiens | place: China:Guizhou | collected 2015-03-11...
CGTTCTCTTTCTTCCGGAGCCTTATCGATCATGTTGTAGTCCATGAACTGGGCGCCGCCCTTTTCAGCCAGCACTTTCGTGATGGCAGCGGTCAGGGTCGTCTTGCCATGGTCAACGTGACCAATGGTACCAATGTTGACATGGGGTTTTGTTCTTTCAAATTTCTCTTTAGCCATTTGATTACCTCCCAACGCTATGCTTGGTTTTTGAAAAGATTTTAAAAGAGCCCCGCTAGAAACGGGGCTGACTAAACTATGGTAGCGGCGCACGGATTTGAACCGCGGACAGGCCGGGTATGAACCGACTGCTCTAGCCAACTGAGCTACGCCGCCATGAGTGGAGCTGATGACCAGAATCGGACTGGTGACCTTATCCTTACCAAGGATACGCTCTACCGACTGAGCTACATCAGCATATGGTTGCGGGGGCTGGACTTGAACCAACGACCTTCGGGTTATGAGCCCGACGAGCTACCAACTGCTCCACCCCGCGATATTGGTGGAGGGAGAAGGATTCGAACCTTCGAAGCCAGAGGCGGCAGATTTACAGTCTGCTCCCTTTAACCACTCGGGAATCCCTCCACAGATTGTCATTACGAATAAATTGGAGCTGGCAAAAGGAATTGAACCCTCAACCTACTGATTACAAGTCAGTTGCTCTACCTATTGAGCTATGCCAGCCTCTGAATCCGTAACGTAGAGAATTATACCGGATGAAGAAAGAAATGTCAAGCCGCTTTTAAAAAAATCGTTTCTTTTTTTACAAGCCTTTTAAAAATTGGCTTCCTGCCTGGTATCAGCAGCAAGAGGCCCCGGCTTTGCCCCTGTTTTTTCTCAGCAGTAAAAATACCAAAGGGTAAAAAGGGCAAGCAGGATGCGGTAGATCGCAAAGGATTTGAGTGTCGATCGATTCAGGAATCCAATGAACCATAGAATGGAAAAATAAGCAACGACAAAAGCCACGGCAAATCCTAGGCCAAGTACGGCAAAATCGCCGCTGGAAAGGGCCGAAATATTTTTCAGGAGTTCATAAAGGCAGGCTGCCACCATGATTGGAAGGGCCATGATAAAGGTGAAATCCGCCCCGGCTTTGCGGCTGACCCCCACCAGCAGGGCCCCGCCAATGGTGGAACCGCTGCGTGAAAAGCCCGGCCAAAGGGAAAGGAACTGATAAAAACCAATATAAAGTGCCTGCTTTAGGGAAATATGGTCCACATCCTGGACCAGTTCGGCCTCATGCCCGCGAATCTTTCGCTCTGCCGCCATCATCAGGATGGCCCCTAGGACGAGGCCAATGGCAACCGTAAAGGGAGAAAAGAGATATTTTTTGATAAAGGAGTGGACGAGGAGGGCGAACGCCATGGTGGGAACGCACCCTGCAAGGACATGATAAGCACTCAGTCCTTTTCCCAGCTGCCAGCCTTCTTTGGTAAAGAAACGGACAAAACGGCTGCGATAAAGGACAAGGACGGAAAGGATGGCCCCCAGCTGGATGACAACATCAAAGATTTTTGCCAGATTGCCGTCAAAGCCAATCATGTGTCCTACAATGATCATATGCCCCGTTGATGAAACAGGAAGAAATTCCGTAACGCCTTCAACAATCCCAAGGATCAGGGCACTAAGCATATCGCTCATGATTTTTCCTCCAAAAAAGTGAATTCTTATCGTGAAAGTGAATTCTTATCGTGCAATGTTGCCATTATACCCCTTTCCCCCCGTGAAAGAAAGAGCCAAACTTTAAACTTTCTCAAAATATTATGGAGGCTCCCAGAGCCTTGTTTCCTGCCCTTTCAGGCACGAAAAAAGAGCTGCGCAAATATACCGCAGCTCTTTTCCTTGGGATCAATCCCCAAAAGAAATCCCCAGGTTCCTTCCTGCCCTGATAAGATCCGAGTCAAGAGGCACCTGATGAGGTTTTCCCGCCACTTCCTCGATTGGAATGCGGACAATTTCCCCGCTGGACAGGGCGACCATGACATTATAGTCCCCGGCAAGGCAGGCCTCTACAGCAGCCGAACCGTAACGGGTCGACAGGACACGGTCAAAAGCAGTCGGCGAACCGCCGCGCTGGAGATAGCCCAAGATCGTGCAGCGGGCTTCGATGCCCGTCTTCGCCTCGATTTCGTCGGCAAGTTTATTGCCTACACCGCCCAGGCGCACCTGTTCAAAGCTGTTTTTCACCAAACGGGCGACCGTCATCTTTCCGCCCACTGGTTTGGACCCTTCGGCCACCACAATGATGCTGAATTGCTTTCCCTGGGCCTGACGGTCTTTGACTTTTTCAATGACGGACTCGATCCGGTAGGGAATTTCCGGGATCAAGATTACATCCGCCCCGCCGGCAAGACCGGAATGAAGGGCGATCCATCCCGCGTAGCGTCCCATAACTTCAAGGACCATGACGCGATGATGGGATTCTGCCGTTGTATGAAGACGGTCCAAGGCTTCTGTGGCCATCGCCATAGCCGTGTCAAAGCCAAAGGTCCTTTCCGTCCCCGGCAGGTCATTATCAATGGTTTTGGGAACGCCGACGACATTGACTCCACAGAAGCGGTGCAGGTCATAGCCAATCTTGAGACTTCCATCGCCGCCAATCACGATGAGGCACTCAATGCCATGGGCGCTAAGGGTCCTTACGACATCGCCTGCCCGGTCCTCATAAATGACATTGCCTGCCGCATCTTCGCCAGCTGCATAATGGAAAGGATTATCCCTATTTGTTGTACCAAGTACCGTCCCGCCGCGCGGCAGGATGCCCAATACGTCCGACATGGACAGTTTTTTCAGATCATCCTGGATGAGTCCATGGAAGCCGTTGCGAATGCCATAGATTTCATAGCCATGGGTCACGGCCGTCTTCACGACGGCACGGATGACGGCATTGAGGCCAGGGCAGTCACCGCCTCCTGTAAGGACTGCCAGGGTTCCTCTTTTTTCTGCCATAAGGAGCCCCTCTTATTCTACCGTCCAGAGGGTGTAGTCAGCAGCGCTGATACGGATGGATTCGGTCCCGTCAAATTTATCATAGCAAAGGAGCCCATCCTTCACATATCCCGGCCAAGCAATGACCACCGTAAAGGCGCGGCCCAGTTCGTCCAGGACGCTCTTGGGATCGATATTGAAAACAGGGATGAAAAGGGTCTGGATCCGGTCCAGCATGACCACATCACCATGATGGGCAAGAAGTTCATTCTTCAGGACTTCCGGCGCGTTGACGCGTCTTTCACTGGGCAGAAGCTTCAGGAAATCTTCCGTAATGAGCAGACGGGTATCAATATAATCCCACCCCTTTGTTTCTGCTGCTTCGCGCAGGACCTTGCTCTTACCGCTGCCCGGTTTCCCCGTCACAACAAGGACCTTGATTTCTTTTTCTGCCAGACCTTCTACTTCTTTAAGGAATTCATCAAATTGACTCATGCGAATCGCCCTCCTTATAAAATGGTGCACCCATTGCTTTTTATTCTCTTGCCATCCTATTTCGCCGATACGACAGCCTTTTCCTTTAAAATGGTGCAGGAATTCTCTTTTTTCTACCTTCGCTATCCATATTGTATCATATGGTTCAATCTCTTTCAGCCACCAGTTTCCTTATTTGTGGAGCAGGTGCTCCTTGGCAGCCATGAGAAGGAGGCCTTTATTGAGCGTAGCCAGATCGAGTTCATTTTCCCTCGTGGAAAGGAACTTCTCCAATTTGCGTTTCACCCGCTGGAGCGCATTGTCGATGGACTTTGTACTGCGTTCCATCTCGCTGGCGATTTCCTGATAGCTCTTGTTGTCAAGATACGCGCACAAGGTTTCCCACTCCATGGCACTCAGCATGGATAGGACGTTCTTTTCAATATCCTTGAAAGCCTCCTGATCAACGATGAGGTTTTCCGGATCGACGCTGCGGCTTCCGCCAAGCATATCCATCAAAGTCCGTTCCTTGCCGTCATCATAAAAAGGCTTATCAAGTGAAACATAGGAATTGAGCGGCCGGTGCTTCTGCCGGTTGGCGCCTTTGATGGCAGAAATGATCTGCCGGTTGATGCACAGCTCGGCAAAAACCTTGAAGGACGCCTTCTGGTCAAAGCGATAATCGCGGATGGCTTTAAATAGACCAATCATCCCTTCCTGGACGATATCATCCCGCTCCGCGCCGGCCATATAGTAAAGGGACGTCTTCTTTTTCACCAGGTCCTTATAGCGGGCAAGCAGGATATCCTGGGCTTTCCCGTCTCCTTCCTCCTGGATCTTTTTCAAAAGGACCTCATCAGAAGGGCTCACTGCAGCCGGTTCCTTTGCCATCCCATCGCCTCCTTACACCTTGCGGGCACTGATGATGCGCTGCCTTGTAATTTCATATAAGAGGATGCCGCCTGCAACGGAAGCATTCAGGGACTGGACCTGTCCCAGCATAGGGATGCGGACAAGAAAATCACAGTTTTCCTTCACAAGACGGCCTACACCTTTGCCCTCGGCGCCGACAACAAGGACCAGGGGACCGGTAAGATCAGCATCAAAATAAAGGTCCTTGCCATCCATATCAGCGCCGACAATCCAAAACCCGCGCTTTTTCAGGTCCTTCATGGTCCGGACAAGATTGGTCACGGAAACGACGGGTTCATGTTCCAAGGCGCCGGCTGAAATTTTTGCCACAACCGCCCCCAAAGGAGCACTGCGGCGCTGAGGGACAATGACAGCGTCAACACCGGCGGCATTTGCCGATCGGATAAGGGCTCCCATGTTCTGTGGATCCTGCAGTTCATCAAGAAGGAGCAAAAAAGGGACCTTTCCCTTTTGGGCCACCGCTTCCAGGACCTCATCAATATCTTGAAAAGCTACAGCCGCACCAACGGCCACAACGCCTTGATGACGCACGTCCGGACTTAAGCGGTCCAGTCGCTCCTTATTGACGCGTTCCACCGCCACATGGTGCTTGGCACAAAGGGAAAGAATCTCTTCCAGGCTTCCCCCATGGCCGCTTTCAAGGACCAGGACTTTTTGAAGGGGCCGCGTACCGCGCAGGGCTTCCCTGACGGCATTGCGGCCAGCAATGATATCGGACATAATGGCTCCTTTTCCTAGGAAAACAAAGGAGCTGAAATCATTGTGAACATGGTTTCAGCTCCTTCTTACTTCTTACAGACCGAAAGGATTATTTGCTGGACGCAGCAATCTTTTCAGCAAACTCATAGCCAAACTTTTCAGCTGCCTTGATTTCTTCCGGCAGGGGACGCCACTTGCAGGTATAGCCAGGCAGAAGCTCCATCCCGCTTGCCGTGATTGCGCTTTCCAGTTCCTTTTCCGCACCGCCGGCCCAGCCATAGGTTCCAAAAGCAGCTGCCTTCTTATCGGTCAGCTTCATGCCTTTGAGGTACATCATGAAAGCACCCATGGTCGGCATCATCACGCAGTTCTGCGTCGGTGAACCAACCAGGATGGCCTTTGCCGTCAGGACGTCGCTCATGATGGCGGCTTTCTGGTCGCTCGTATAACGGTACAGTTTCACACGCATGCCCTGGGCCTGGATGCCATCCATGATGGCTGTTGCCATGGCAGCCGTGCCGCCCCACATGGTGTCATAAACAATGATGATGCGGTCAAGGGCTTTCCCGAGGCTCCAGTCTTCATAAAGCTTCAGGATCTCTTCGATATGGCTGCGCCAAATGCTGCCGTGGCAGGAGCAGATCATGCGGATCTTAAGACCCCGCACGGCCTTTACCGCGTTGGGGATGAGTTTCCGGAACGGGGTCAGGATGTTGGCATAGTAGCGCTGCGCTTCATAGAACATGTTCTCGACTTCCGTCTCGTCATCAAAGCGCTTGGAGCAGCAGTAATGCTGACCAAAAGCATCACTGGAAAAGAGGATCTCTTCTTCCGGGCAGTAGGTAACCATGGAATCAGGCCAGTGGACCATGGGGATGGGGACAAAGGTCAGGCTCCGTTTCCCCAAACTGATGCTTTCTCCCTTCTTCACGATCTGGCAGTTGAAGATATCGCCGTAGTGTTCCTTCAGTTCCGCGGCGCCCTGAGGCGTAATGAGGAATGTAGCATTCGGGCATTTCTGGGCAAGCAGCGGAAGGGATCCGGAGTGGTCCGGTTCCACATGATTTACAACAATGTAATCGACCTTCTTGGGATCGACAACTTCACTGATCTTATAGAGCTGACGTTCTGCAAAGGGGGCCTTGACGCCGTCGATGAGGCAGACTTTCTCATCCATGATAAGGAACGAGTTATAGGTAACGCCCCGTGGTGTTGCAAAGCCGTGGAAATCAGAGCAGGTCCAATCGCGGATGCCCACATCAAAAATATCTTTGGAAATTTCTTCCGGTTTCATGGTTTACACCCCTCCGTATCGGTTAGTTTTATCTATATCCAATCCATTATACTATGACTTTTCCATAAAAACAATTTCAGGAGATAAAATTTTATAGGCCTTGATTCCCTTTCATAAGAAAAAGAGAGAAGAAAGCCATGAGGCTCCCTTCTCCCCTTTTTATTGGTCCATCAGGCCGTTTCCTTCAGATGGGCAAAATAACGTTTGGTTTCAGCTGCGACCGCACCGGACAGTCCTAGGAGGGCAATCAGGTTAGGAATTGCCATGAGACCGTTGACGATATCAGCCAAAATCCAGATGGCTTCCAGCTTCAGGAAAGCCCCGAGGCCAATGAGGATAATGAATATGATGCGATAAGGCATGATGCCCTTGACGCCAAATAGATATTCAACGCAGCGTTCACCATAGTAGTTCCAGCCCAAGATGGTTGTAAACGCAAACAGGACCAAGCCAACCATAAGGAGGTAGCCGCCCATCTGCGGATAGGCCTTGAGGAAGGTTGCGTTGGTCAGGGCCGCACCGTTAAGATCCCCGGTCCAAAGTCCGCCAATGACAATGGTCAGTCCTGTCATGGTGCAGATGATGATGGTATCGATAAAGGTCCCCGTCATGGAAATAAGTCCCTGTTCAGCCGGCCAGTCCGTCTTTGCAGCGGCGGCTACGATAGGTGCGGACCCAAGCCCCGATTCATTGGAAAAGACGCCGCGGGCAATCCCATTTCTCATCGCAAAGAGCACAGTGGCTCCGAGGAACCCGCCTTGGGCAGCCGTCGGCGTAAAGGCATCACGGAAAATCTCCCCGATGGCCATGGGGATCAGATCATGGAACATGACCAGGATGCCTATGGTAGACAGCATGTAAAGGATGGCCATGGCTGGTACGATGCGGCTTGCAGCCGCAGCAATGCTCTGCAGGCCGCCCAAGGTCACAGCGGCAACGGCAATGGTGAGGATGGCTGCCGTGCCGGCAACGGGAATGCCCGCATTGAGCTGGGTAATGTCAACAATGGAGTTCACCTGGGCAAAGGTCCCGATACCAAAGTAGGCAACAAGGATCCCAAAAAAAGCGAAGGCTATGGCAAGCGGTTTGTACTTTTTCCCCAGGCCCAGTTCGATGTAGTACATCGGACCGCCGGAAATCTGACCTTTGGCATCGACCGTACGGTATTTGACGGCAAGGACACCTTCCGCGTATTTTGTTGCCATACCAAAGAAGGCGGCAATCCACATCCAGAAGATGGCCCCCGGACCGCCTGCCTTAACGGCGGTTGCGACACCGACGATGTTCCCCGTACCGACGGTGGCTGCAAGGGCTGTACACAGGGCCTTAAAACTATCAATGTCCCCTTCGCCGGCATTTTCCGCCTTGAAGATGAGCTGCAGGGCCTTGGGCAGACGGGAAACCTGCAGGAAGCCCAGCCGCAGGGTGAGGAAAATCCCCGTCCCTACAAGCAGGACCAGAAGAGGCGGACCCCAAACGAAGCTGTCGATGCTGTTCAAAAGTTCAATGTTCATGACTTCCCCTCCAATAAGATAGATAGATGAGTGCGACCCCTCCCGCTTTAGGAAAGAGGTTCGAGAGACGCTTCCTTCGTTTCTTTATGTAAAGTAAGGGCTGCCGTATGATAGGTGACAAGGGTGCTGCGATGGCCCACGCTGATAAGCGTTGTCCGGGTAAGGCGGGACAGAAGAAGTTCATACATTGCTTTTTCTGTCTCCTCGTCAAGGGCGGATGTCGATTCATCCATGAAGAGCCAACGAGGTTCATAAATAAGGGCCCTTACAAAAGCAAGGCGCTGCTGTTCGCCCACGGAAAAGACATGGGCCCAATCGGCTTCCTCATCAAGGTGTTTGGCAAGATAGCCGATCCGGCAGTCCTCCATGAGGGCACGGAGCCTGTCATCGGAAAGCTGCCGGGTGCCCGGGTAAACAATGGCTTCCCGAAGCGTTCCTAGCGGCAGATAGGGACGCTGGGGAATAAACATGAGTTGGTCCTGCGGGGCAAGGGTGACTTTCCCCTTGGCAAAGGGCCAGATGCCGGCAAGGGCCCTCAGGAAAGTACTCTTGCCGCTGCCGCTTTTGCCGCGGATCAGGATATGGGTGCCTGCCTGAACGGTCAGGGTCAGGGGCTTTAGGATCGGCAGACCGCTTGGCAGATCCACTTCAAAATGATCCAAGACCAACCTTCCTTCGTCCCCCACCGTACGGTTGACCTGGTCCTGCGTCTTTGTCATACCTGCCGCTTCCAGATGGGTCCGGAAACTCGTCAAGCGGTCCACAACCGCCTGCCATTCGGCAAGCGTTGCATAGGCATCGACAAAATAGGACAGGGAATCCTGTACGCGCCCAAAGGCGGTCGCGACCTGCATCAGGCCGCCCAAGGTCAGTTCCCGTCTCAGATAGCGCGGGATGGCCACCACAAAAGGAAAGATGATGGCGATTTGGGAGTACCCCGAATTTAGCCACACCAACTGTTTTTGCTTTTTGACAATCTTCCAAAAGTTCTCCAAAAGGACCCGGAAGCGTTCCAGGAAAACACTTTTTTCGTGGGGTTCGCCATGGTAGAATGCCACGCTTTCGGCATTTTCCCTGAGGCGCATCATACTGAAACGGAAATCGGCTTCATAGCGCTGCTGGACAAAATTAAGGTTCACCAGCCGGTGACCGACCTTATGGATCAGGAAGGTCCCCAGGCCCGCATAGCAGATAGCAACCCAGACCATATAGCCAGGAATGGAAATCTCTTTTCCCAAAATCGAAACGGAAAAAGGTCCGGAAAGGTTCCACAAGATCACAATAAAGGAAAGGAGTGTACAGATGGCCTTCATCAGGCCAATGGCAAGGCTGAGGGTCCGTGTCACAAAAAGGGACACATCCTCGCTGATGCGCTGGTCCGGGTTATCCATGTCCTTTCCGAACATTTCGAGCCGGTAATAGGTCTTGGCAGACAGCCACTCCTCCACATACCGTCTTGTCAGCCAGCGGCGCCAATTCACAATGAGGGTCTGCTGCAGATAATAGGCATAGACAGCAAGGATGATGTAGCTAAAAGCGAGGATGGTAAACCGCCAGAGCTGGTGGAAAATCTCATCCACAGCGTAATCCTGGAGCGCCGTATAAAAAGAATTGTTCCATTCATTCAAAAGGACAAGGACAAAGACAACGCCCAGATTGAGCACGATAATGGCCAAAAGAAGACCATAGGCCTTCTTTTTTTCTTCGCTTTTCCAATAGCTTTTCGTAAGGTCCCAAACTTGATGGAGTAGTTTTGTTGTTACATTTGTTTTTTTCACGTGTTCGTCTCCTTACACATTTGCGAATATTGGTATTATAATCCTTTAAAATATAAAAATAAAGCCTTTTTTCGAATTATTTTATGATGATTCCAAAAAACGTTTTCTTTTTTCATAAAAAAAGTCCCCTGCTTCCTCGAAGAAAGCAAGGGACAGAACGAACTTATTCGTCATCGACAGAACCCACAGGGATATCCGGGTGGAAGATCATTTCAATGACAAGGAAAAGAACCGGTACGAGGAAGATGGAAAGGAGCGTGGAGCTCATCATCCCCCCGATGATTGCCGTACCAATGGAAATACGGGACCCGGCCCCAGCGCCGGAGGCCCAAGCAAGGGGCACAGCACCAATGACCGTTGAAAAAGCCGTCATCAGGATCGGACGCAGACGAACCTTGACGGTATCAATCAGGGCCGGCAGGATAGCACGGCCATTATCGACACGCATCTTTGCGTATTCTACGATCAAGATGGAGTTCTTGGCCGACAGACCAATGAGCACAATCATCCCGATCTGCATGTAGATATCGGCAGACAGTCCACGCAGATACTGGAATCCAACGCAGCCCATGACCGCCGTCGGCACACCAAAGATGATGCCAAGGGGCAGGGACCAAGATTCATAAAGAGCGGACAGGCAAAGATAAACGAAGATCAGGGACACAGCAAAAATCATGTAGGAAGAGGACCCTGCATCCCGTTCGTCACGGCTCTGGTCAACCCATTCATAGGTGTAGCCGCTTGGAAGGTTCTGCTTCAGGACTTCATCGATGGCACTCATGGCGTCACCGGTGGAGTAGCCCGTTGCCGGACTGCCGGCAATCTTAGCGCCTCGGGCGTTATTGAAACGCGTAATAACCGGCGGTGCCTGGATTTCCTGCGAGGTCACAACAGCCGACAGCGGAATCAGGTCACCTGAAGTATTTTTCACAAAGATGTTGGAAAGCTGTTTCGTATCGGCACGATATTTCTTATCTGCCTGGATGACGACTTTCCACGTTTTCCCTAAGAGGTTGAAGTCGTTGACTTCGCTGCCGCCGAGGTTTGCCTGAAGGGCCGTCGTTACATTGGAAACAGGGATATTGAGACTTTCTGCCTTTTCACGGTCGAGATGGAACTCGATGGACGGCGTGTTATCGGAAAATGTCGTATAGGCCATTCCGACTTCCGGACGCTGGTTGATGAGACCAAGGAGCTTACCCACATCCTGGGTCATTTCACTGGTGTCCTTACCAACCGTATCCATGATGTAAAGGCTAAGGTTACCGGTATTGCTCATGCCCGGCAGGACGGCCATGTTGAAGGCGCGCACCGTGGCTTCCGGAGCATCGGCGCCCAGCGCCGCCACCTTATTGATGATTTCCTGCACGGATTGACCGTTCTTGCCTTCGCGTTCCCCAATATCATTGAGTTTGACCGGAATGAGGACACCGTTTGGCTGACGCGTCGAGGACAGGATATCGATACCGATGATCTGCATGACGTGACGGACGCCAGGAATCTCAGCAATCTTGGCTCCAAAAGATTCCGTAAAGGCCATGGACCGGTTCGTGGAAGCAGCTGCCGGCAGGGAAGCCGACACCAACATAAAGGACTGGTCTTCATCCGGCACGTAAGCTGTCGGGATCATCTTGAAGAAGAACCCAATCAGGCAGAAGACAACGAGCATGCCAGCAAGGCCCACTTTATAATGGCGCAGCAGCTTTTTGGAAAGGCCGACATATTTTTCCGTCGCCCAATCAAGGGCACGGTTGAATACATCAAAAAGTTTCCCAATCGGTCCGCTTGCTTTCTTGAGATCCTTCTTCGGCTTGATGACAAGCGCGCTGACAGCTGGTGACAAGCTCATGGCAACGACAGCGGAAAGGGACAGGGCGACCACGATAGTGAGAGCAAACTGCTTATACAGGACGCCCGTTGCCCCACCCATAAAGGATACAGGCAGGAATACGGCAAGAAGCACGAAAGCCGTTGCCACAATAGCCCCTGATACGCTGCGCATAGCGGCAAACGTCGCTTCCTTTGGACTCATGCCCATTTCATCAACGTTATATTCAACAGCTTCGACAACGACGATGGCGTCATCGACGACGATACCAATGGCAAGCACCAAGGCAAATAGCGTGAGTGTGTTGATGGTAAAGCCAAAGATATAGAAGGAAGTAAAGGTTCCCAAAAGGGAGACCGGAATGGCAAGGACCGGAATCAGCGTGGCCCTCCAGCTCTGGAGGAAGATCCAGGTAATGAGGACAACAAGGAGCAGGGTTTCAATGAAGGTCACCCCTACTTCCTTCAGGGATTCCTTAACATATTCCGTATTATCCTGAACGATTTGAATCTTCATGTCCGGCGGGAAGTTCTTTTCCGCTTCCGCAAGGACTTTCTTGATGGCAGCAACCGATTCCAGGGAGTTGGCATCCGAGTTCAGCTGGATGGCGTACTGCATGGCAGGGATTCCATCCAACCGGCCGACAACCCCGTCACTGCGCTTGCCATACTCAACACGGGCAATGTCACGCAGATGGAGCAGCTGTCCATTGTTGTTCTTGAGGACAATATTGCCAAATTCCTCTTCCGTCTTGAGTCGGCCCTGCAGACGGGCGGAGTACTGGAATTCCTGATCGTTTTCTGTAGGACGGGCCCCAATGGATCCAACCGGAGCCTGGATGTTCTGGCTGGAAATGGCCGACTTGACGTCGGCGGCTGTAAGGCCATTTTGGGCCATCTTCATCGGATCGAGCCAAACACGCAGGGACAGGTCCGGGCCGTATTCGTTGACTTCGGAAACCCCGTCCACACGTTTCAGGGCATCGACGAACTGCGTCGTGCCATAGTTTTTAAGGAAGAGTTCATCATAAGTCCCATTAGGCGACAAAAGGGAGAAATACATGATGGTCTCTTCTGCCTGCTTACTGGTCGTTACGCCGTAACTTGTTACTTCGCTCGGCAGGGAGGCATTGGCCTGGGCCACACGGTTCTGGACCTTGACCATGTCCATGTCATCATCCGTACCGAGGTCGAACTTGATATCAAGGGTGTAGTTCCCATCGTTATCACTGGTGGAACGCATATCGACCATGTTGTCAACGCCGTTGACTTCCTTTTCAATTGCCTGGGCAACCGTCTGCTCCACAACCTCGGCGTTGGCACCGACGTAGTTCGTTGATACCGAAATCCGCGGATTGGAAATCTGCGGATACTGGGCAACAGGGAGACTGACGGCGGAAATGGAACCGACAAGGGCGATGATGATGGAGATAACGCAGGCAAAAACAGGATGTTCAATAAAGAATTTTGCCACTTCCTAGACCTCCTTGTCAGCTTGCGCTCCCAGCGCTGGAAGAATCACTCGACGTGTCAAGTTCATCTTCCGTCATGGTTACGGGATCGACCTTGCTGTCCTTGTTCAGCTTCTGTACGCCTTCAACCACAACGGTTTCCGTACCGTCAAGACCGCTCTTGACAAGCCAGAGGCGGCCGATGCGGGCGCCGAGTTGGACTTCCTTCATGGAAACGGTATTGTCGTCGTTGACGACATAGACATAATGCTTATAGAGCAGATCCGTAACCGCCCGCTGAGGAACAAGGATGGCTCCAGATTCCGTCGAACCTACAACGGAAACATTGGCAAACATGCCAGGAAGAAGCAGATGATCCGGATTCTGGAAGAGGGCCTTCAAAGTCAAGGTACCCGTCGAATCACTGACGGAGCGGTCGACCTGATCGACATACCCTTTGTAGGCATAAGTGGATCCATCGGCAAGGGTCAGCGTAATATCACGCAGCTGGTTGCCGTTGTCCGTATTGCCCTTCAGCATATCAAGGTAGTCGCTTTCGGAAACGGAGAAGCGCACCCGCATGGGATCGCTGTTGGAAAGGGTCGTAAGGACGGTGGAATTGGCCGTTACAAATTCCCCTTCAGCCAAGGTATTCGTATCGATTTTCCCCGCAAAGGGAGCTACGATCTTCGTATCGCTGACATTTACCTGGGAACTTGTCACGAGGGCCTGATACGCATTGACGCTGGCCTGGGCCTGTTCAAGCGCCGTATTGTACTGGTCTGCTGTCTGTTTGGAAACAGCCCCTTCTTCGTAAAGGCTCTGGTAACGGGCCGCATCACGCTGAGCATTGGCTAGATTTGCCTGGGCATTGGCTAGATTAGCCTGGGCATTGAGCACATTCGCTTCGTAGGCCCGAGGATCGATTTCGTAAAGAAGCTGTCCGGCTTCAACATAATCGCCGCCATTGACATACTTCTTGACAATGGTTCCTGTGACTTTTGACTTAATGGAAACCTGGTCCTTTGCTTCAACAAAACCGGTGTACTCATAGGTCAGCGGCGTATCACGCTTGATGGCCTGCATGACCTTAACCTTGACGGCGCCACCAGGAGCGGCTGTTTTCTTGCTGCAGCCGGCAGCTCCCAAGGCAACGAGAAGTGCCAGCCCTAGAGCCATGGCTTTCTTTTTTCCTAGCATTGAAACTCCTCCTAAAATCCTTCCTTGCCTGAAGGGAGTGTCCCTTAAGGAGTCACTTCCAGCAAGGGAAAGTAAACTGAATCGACAAAAATTCCTATACATTATACCCTATGAAGGGAGTCCCTTCAAATCTCGGATTCTGTTGTTTTTGCTTCCCGCTCTTATTTTTTCTCCATATTTCTTTCTTTTTCTTCTTTTGACTGGCTAGTCAAAAATTCTTCCTCTAGACGATTCTTGATCATAAAAGGCAATACCTTGTCTTCTTCCAGATCAAACTCCCTGTTGTCACCATAAAAGAGTCCCAACACGGCGCCATCATAGTAGAACCCTTTTACGTCTTTTTCCGTAAGGGAAATCCCGGCCGCTTGAGCTTCATTGCAGGCCATCGTCCAGAACTTGCCCGTGGGCCGGACAAGGTCCTTAAGCGGGACCGCTTCCCCTGTCCGCAAGTCAAAATTAAAGCCCTGGATAATGGGTTCATTCATCTCATGATCGGAGTAAAGGCCCATGACAAGGATGCTGGCATAGTTTTTCCCTGCGTACTTCACATCATAGGAAAGATGGAGCCTGCTGCCAAAGCTGGCGTCGCGGATCTTGCTGCGATAGAACATTTCCATGGCATGGTTCATTTTCCAAGCCAGTTTGGCATCGAACTTTTGGAAATGAGGATAATAGAGATTGCCCACAGTGGTATCAAGGGGCAGGGGAATGATTTCGTATCCTGATTTACCCGTGACGCGGTCGCTCGTCTTATAGGCCGGTTTCGTGTAGAGATCGGTCCTAAAGGAAACGTCTTGGGCCTGCCACGTACCGGCCCGATAGGCCCACAAAGTCCTCACATAGCCAATGGGCACGGCCTGAACAGCGCCAATGACCTTCTGCGTCGTAATGAGGGCATCCACACCATCGCCGTCCGTATCCATGGGAATGAGTTCACTGATGCCCTGGACGTAAGGCCGCTGACCCGAAGGAAGCACGCTGCCCGTTTCATCAAAGACGTTCAGTGTGTGGTAGGCATCTTCATTGCGGGAAAGATCAACAACGACTTCCTGCATCTTCCCGGGCAGATTGGGGAACTGGAGGCGGGCCCGATAGCCGTCAAGATAGGTTCCGACAATCTGGACACCTCGGTTATCGGCAGCAGTAAAGATTTCATCCGGTTTCTTCCCCGTAAAATCAAGGATCCGGAAATCCACCATACCGCTCGTGCCGCCCGTAGGAGCCGCGACGATGACATTGGGCGCGCCGCTGCCGGTCACATCAGCCAGCATGAGATAGGGATCATAACCGCCCAGGTTTTGGGGCCGGATGAAATATTTCACATCCTTTTTCCCGACTTCCTTGACGACGATATAAAGGTCTCCCATGAAAGAGGATTTTTCAACAACGGGATTGCCCAAAAGGTCCACAACCTCTTGCTTTCCATCACCGTCAACATCCCCAATGGCTTCGCTGATGAGCTGTCCGCGCTGGAGCTTGAGTTCCACTTCACGGATTTCCTTCTTGAACGGAGGCTTGACAGGCACATTGCTGATCGGGGCTGCCAGCTCTTTTTTGTCAGCCTTTGCTTGTGCAGGGGCGTTTTCTTTTTTGGCCGCTTCCTTTTGGCTCCACCCTTCAGCCGCTGTACGGGCAGCTTCAGGAAGCGGGGCTTCCCCTTTAGGTGAGGCCCCTTCCCCCCAAAGAGCGGGCATTCCCAAAAGTCCTGCAAGGACCATGGTAACAAAGGTATGTTTCCTGCAATTCATATCGATAAAACCTCCTCTGCGCTGTAGAAGAAAAAGTTGGTTCCTTGATGGCCCATCCGTAGTGAGCATTTATTTTTTCATTATACTATAGGCCTCTCAGAAAAGCACGGGCATGGCCATATTTTTCTTTATACAAGGAGGCGTCTGTTTTTTTAAAAAATTCTGTACTTTCCCTTTACAGAAGCTTCCAAGATGCCTATACTAAGAGTCACGTGAGTCCGGAGGACAGTCTCCTCCCTAAAGAAAAGGAAGGTACCTATTATGACCCAGTATGAAGCCATCACGCCTGACATCCTCGATGAACTAAAGGCCATTTCTGGTCACCGCGTCATCGTCAGTGAGGAAATCAACCCTGACTACACCCATGACGATATGCCCATCTATGGCCTTGCCATGCCGGAAGTAACCATTGACGTCACGTCAACGGAAGAAGTTTCAGCCATCATGAAGGTCTGTGCCCGCCACCATATCCCCGTTACGGTCCGCGGCGCGGGAACGGGCCTTGTAGGTGGATGCACCCCGGTCCAAGGGGGCGTCGTCCTGTGCACCATGCGCATGAATAAGATCCTTGGTTATGACGAGGAAAACATGAATGTCCGCGTAGAAGCGGGGGTTCTTTTGGCAGACCTTGCCAAGGATGCGGAATCCCGGGGCTTTTTCTATCCGCCCGATCCAGGTGAAAAGTTTGCCACCTTGGGCGGCAACGTATCGACCAACGCCGGCGGGATGCGGGCTGTCAAGTACGGAACGACAAGGGACTATGTTGAAGCCATGACCGTTGTCCTGCCCAGCGGGGAAATCATGCACGTTGGCGCGCCTGTTTCCAAATCCTCGTCGGGATACAGCCTGCTCCACCTGATGATTGGTTCGGAAGGGACGCTGGGCATCATTACGGAACTGACGCTGAAACTCATTGCTCCCCCAGCCTGTCATTGTTCCCTGATTGTCCCCTTCGAAAACCTTGCTGACGCCATTGGCTCGGTCCCTGAAATCAAGCACTCGAACCTGAAACCTCAGGCCCTGGAATTCTTTGAAAAGGAAATGCTTGAGACAACGGAAGCCTATATGGGCACAAGCGTTTTTCCGAAAGTGGTTGAAGGTACCGAAGTCGGTGCGTATCTTCTCATCACCCTTGATGCCGACCACAACGATGAACTGGACCGCCTCGTAGAACAAGCTGCCGAAATGCTCCTTGAAAAAGGCGCCCTTGACGTCCTTGTTGCCGATGTTCCCATGTATCTTGAAAAGACCTGGGCAGCCCGCTCCAGTTTCCTTGAAGGGATTGAATCCATCTACAACCTCATTGATGAATGTGATGTCGTCGTCCCCGTTTCAAAGATTCCTGACTTTACCCTCTACATCCGGGAAATTGCGGAAGGATTTTCCTTTGATATCCGTATGTTCGGCCATGCCGGTGATGGCAATATTCATGTCTATGCCTGCAAAAAAGGCGCCCGGGAAGACATCCTGCCTTTCAAGGAAGAGACGGAACGCTTCATGCATGCCCTCTACGCCAAAGCCTCCGAACTGGGCGGCCAGATTTCCGGAGAACACGGGATTGGCCTCGGCAAACGGGCTTACCTTGCAGAAAACCTGGGCCCCCGCCCCATTGCCCTTATGCAGGGCATCAAGCAGGTCTTTGATCCCGACCTGATCCTGAACCCCAATAAAATTTGCTTCTAAGATATAGCAAAAAGGCGAAAGAACCCCTTCGGTTCCTTCGCCTTTTTATTTGTTATCCCCAAACGGCTTGGGCGATATCACGGACAAGGGCAATTTTCTTCCACTGCTCCTCTTCCGTCAGCTTGTTGCCTATTTCCGTTGACGCAAAACCGCACTGGGGGCTTAAACTGAGCCGGGAAAGCGGAACGTACTGGGCCGCTTCCCGGATGCGTGCCTTGATGCATTCTGGATCTTCAAGGTCCGGCCGTTTGGTCGTCACAAGGCCCAGGACGACCGTCTTATCCGGTGACACATAACGCAGTGGGGCGAACCCACCGGAACGCTCGTCATCAAATTCAAGATAGAGCTTATGGACCTTTTCCCGAGCAAAAAGAAGGGGCGCAATGGGCAGGTACCCACCCCGGGCCGCCCAAGTCGAATGGTAGTTGCCGCGGCACACATGGGTCGAAATGACAAGGTCAAAGGGCTGGTCCTCCAAGACCCGGTTATTGATGGCAAGGTGGCGTTCTGCAATGACCTTAAGATTTTCGGTCCCGCCTTGGCGCTGGGTCCAGTACTTCGTATCGCAAAGCATGGCCCACGTACAGTCATCCAGCTGCAGGCAGCGGCAGCCAGCATCGTAAAGGTCACGGATCACGGTTCGATAAGCGGCAGCAATATCATCGATGAGCTCGTCCTCGCAAGGATAGACCGACTTTGTGATTGCGGCGTTTTCCTCTCGGTAAAGCTCATCAAGCAAATGGGCCGGAGCCGGGAGCGTTTCCTTTACAACGGTATTTTGATAGGCAAACTGCTGGGTAAAGCGGAAATCATCGACGATGGGATGATGGTCGCCAGAAATCTTTCCTGTAAGGACGGCCGTATCCCGGCCCGTTTCCTCCCCATCGAAGAAATAACCATGGGAAAGGGTTTCCCGCTTGATCCCGCCAAGGCCCCACATAAAATCAAGGTGCCAATATTCACGGCGAAACTCCCCATCCGTCAGGGTGCGCAGGCCAAGGGCCTTTTCCTTGCTAATGAGTTTGCGGATTTCCTCATCCTCCACGCGGCGCAGGGCAGCCTGATCAAGGGTGCCGGAACGGTACGCCTCACGAGCCTTTTTGAGACGCTCCGGACGCAGGAAACTGCCCACAATATCAAAATGAACGGAACTCTGTACAGCCATGGTGATTCCCCCCTACGGTGATGATGGAATCCATTCTAACGCAATGCCTTTTATTTGTAAAATAGGCTTTTTATACTCCTTTTTATAACTTTAAGGCATAACAAAAAGACGGTCCCCCTTTTGGGTCCCGTCCATTCCTTCTTGTCTTGTTATTGTGTCTTTTCGGCAAAGTGATGCGGTGAATCGCCCCACTCACCAAATCCGACTTTATCCCCAATGGAGGCCACCCGGCCGGCCAGGCAGTGTTTGCACTGATCTGGGGAATCCTCGACGCAGGGTTTATTGTCGTAAAGCAGGTACTGAGGGCGGAACTTCGGCAGCGTCACAAGCGGCATGAGGATGTTGGCCCCCGCCAAAAGCCCCAGTTCCCGTCCTAAAGGATTCAGGGCCTGAAGTGCCGTGGTTGCGGCAATATTGACGTTCTTAAGGTAAAGGCGCGTCACAGCAATCATATTAAGGCCCAGGATAAAGCGCCGGTCCTGCGCTTGTTTGCTGTCACCGCCGGCTGCAAGGACCTGTTTTCCAATCGGTGTATTGTGGTGAACAACATAAGGCCCCATCCCGATCATATCGATATCCATCTGGCGGAAAAATTCAATATCACAGGCTAGGTCATCCAAGGTCTGTCCCGGCAGTCCCATCATGTCCCCTGTTCCCACCTGGTAGCCAATCTTTTTGAGCGTCTTTAGGCAGTCACGGCGCACTTCCCACTCATGGTGCCCATCTTGGGGGTGAAGGGTCCGATAAAGAGCGGGATTGCTCGTTTCAATGCGCAGGAGATAGCGATGCGCCCCCGCTTCGAACCAGCGGCGGTAGGTTTCTTCCGTCTGCTCCCCAACGCAAAGCGTAAGGCCTAGGGCGCCGCCGCCAATCTTTTTGATATCCCGGATCAAACGTTCCACGTAGGCAATGAATTCCTCATCCGTTCGTTCCCCACTCTGCAGGGTCAGCGATCCATAACGCTCGTCATAAGCCCATTGGGCCATGGCAAGGAGATCTTCATAAGGCGTATCAAAGCGTTCCACCTCTTCATTATCCCGGCGGATGCCGCAGTACTTGCAGTTTTTGATACAGCGATTGGAAAATTCCAAAAGGCCCCGGTAATGGTCAACATTGCCAATATATTTTAGTTTTACCGCATAGGCCGCATCATAAAGTTGCTTCCGCTGCTTTGCGTCCGTTGTCCCCAGAAGGGTCACAAGGTCACTATGGGTCAGGGTTTCTTTCTGTAAGATTGCATCAATGGTCACAACAGTTCTCCTATCTTCCGTCAAGTGACGTTATTGTATATGGAAAGAGGCCGCCCTGTCAAATTTTGAACTTTGATATTGGGCTAATTCAATGTAAAAGGTGAGCCCCTTCCAGCATTAAAAAAATAGAGGAATCCATGGGCTCATGGCCCATCGTACAGCGGTCCATCTCACGGGTTACGATAGCTTACGCCTGGGCGTCCTCTTTATTTTTACTCGGCGCAGAAATCGCGCCGATTCAATGCAGTTACTTGCCATCCTTGCTTGAGAAATGATCCTTTTGAGAGCAAGGATGGTATGAC
>ENA-UEYL01001454-UEYL01001454.1-human-gut-metagenome-genome-assembly--contig:-NODE-1454-length-20226-cov-4.937516_pt1 | contig 20226 bp, 16 predicted proteins | sample MGYA00242941_ERZ507946 | MGnify/ENA primary metagenome ERZ507946 (study PRJEB26167, sample SAMN06115482) | human gut metagenome | host: Homo sapiens | place: China:Guizhou | collected 2015-03-11...
CCACCACGATGATCTCACCGCCGTACTCATAGGCGGTCATGTTCTTTCCGATCTCGTTCAGACCACCCAGAGGAATGATTTTCAGTTTTTCTGCCATAAAATGCGTTACTCCTTTTTTCCTTGAACAGTATGTAATGTTGCAGTACGACTCTCAACGGAAGGAATGACGCGGACTTTCTGCGCGCAAAAAAGCGCATGGCAAGAAAAGACGCCCGTTGCCTGCACGGCCCCGTTTCGCCGGCAGGGGTTCGGCTGCGTCATGTCAGTTCCGAAATATGAGAGTTGTTCTATTATTTAACCGGGAGCGTACGTCGCCCCGCCGGTAAAATACGAAAAAACAGCGCGGAAGCCACGCTTCCGGGCGCTAGACTATTCCTAGTATAGCACAGAGAATGCGGTTTGTATACAGTTTTTTTGCCATGAGGGCCGTGTGCGCCGCCCCGAGGCGGGAAAAACTCCCTGCATGAGGAGGCTTTGGCTGTTGCCAATCCACTGGAAAACTGCTATACTTATAAAATCTATTCGTATGCATACCGGTGAAAGGGGCCTCCTTCCATGAACAATAAAAAACTCTCTCGGCTGCTGGAACCGAATTTGAAGCTCTATTTCTTCTGCCTGGCGGTATTTGCGCTGGCGGCAGTGCCGGCCAGCCCGGTGCTGGCGCTGGTGGAGGGCGTAGCCACGGTGGGGCTGTACGTGTACTTTACGCAGGGCAACAAAAAGCGGCGCCAGGGCATTTTGCAGTACATCGATACCGTGACCGGCAGTGTGGATACGGCCAGCAAGTCCACGCTCATCAACTCGCCTCTGCCCATCATGGTCTTCCGTCCGGATACCGGCGAGGTGATCTGGAGCAATGAGAACTTCCAGCAGCTGGCCGGGGTGCGGGAGCATCTGTTTGAGATGAAGGTTGAGGACGCGGTGCCGGTCTTTCCGGTGCAGTGGCTGCTGGAGGGCAAGCAGGAGTGCCCGGACCGGGTGTTCATGAACAACCGCCGCTTCCGGGTATACGGCAGTCTGGTCCGTGCCAAGGGCCGGGGCGGCGAGCAGAATCTGGTAGCCACCACCTACTGGGTGGACACCACCGAGGCCGACGCCCTGCGGGAGACGTACACCGCCACCCGTCCGGTGCTGGCAATTTTGATGGTGGACAACTACGAAGACCTGATGAAGGCCTGCGCGGATACCCAGCGCAGCGCGGTGCTGGCCCAGGTGGATGAAAAGCTCAGCCAGTGGGCGGCCGGCCGGGGTCTGCTGCTCAAGATCGAGCGGGACCGCTATCTCTTTATCTTTGAAGAGCAGTATTATCACCACTTTGTGGAGGAAAAATTTTCCGTGCTGGATGCCATCCGGGACATCAAGGTAGGAGAGGGCACGCATCCGACCCTGTCCATCGGCATCGGCAAGGATGTCGACAGTATGGTGGATCTCTACAAAAATGCCCGGCTTTCCGTGGAGATGGCGCTCAGCCGCGGCGGCGATCAGGCGGTGGTGCGTAACCGGGTGGACTTTGAGTTCTACGGCGGCCGGGCCAAGACCACGGAAAAGCGGACCAAGGTGAAATCCCGGGTCATGGCCAATGCCCTCAGCGAGCTGATGGACGATGCCTCGGAGATTTACATCATGGGCCACAGCTTTGCGGACATGGACGCGGTGGGTGCGGCCATCGGCGTGTGCTGCGCCGCCCGGAAAAAGGGCAAGCGGGTCCATATTGTCATGGATCTGGAACGCAACGCGGCCCAGGCCGTCCTCCAGAAGATCCGGGCCCTGCCGGAGTATAACGGCGTGTTCCTGGATGCGGGAGATGCGTTTTTGATGATGCAGCCCGGCGCGCTTTTGGTGGTGGTGGACACCAACCGGCCGGATATGGTGGAGAGCCCGCAGCTGCTGGAATCCTGCAACCGGGTGGCGGTGATTGACCACCACCGCCGGGCGGCCACGTACATCGAAAATGCGGCATTCAGTTTTCATGAGCCCTATGCCTCCTCGGCTTCCGAGCTGGTGACGGAGCTGCTGCAATATCTGGTGGAAACGTCGGATCTGCTGCGGGAAGAGGCGGAAGCCCTGCTGGCGGGCATTGTGCTGGATACCAAGCACTTCACCCTGCGCACCGGCGGCCGGACCTTTGAGGCGGCGGCATTTTTGCGCCGGGCCGGCGCCGACACCGCGGACGTACAGCGGCTGTTCCAGAACGATCTGCAGGACATGGTTTCCCGGTATGATATCATCCGCCGGGCGGAGCTTTATCGGGAGGATATTGCCGTGGCCATTGTGCCGGAAGAGGGCGTGGACCGGGTGACGGCAGCCCAGGCGGCGGACGAGCTGCTCACCCTCAAGGGCGTCAAGGCTTCCTTTGTGGTGTACCGCCACGGTGCGGACGTGCTGATGTCCGCCCGCTCTCTGGGCGAGATCAATGTCCAGGTGGTGCTGGAGACTCTGGGCGGCGGCGGCAACTCCACCACTGCCGGCGGCCGGGTGGAAAACGGCGACATCGACGATGTGGAAACCCGTCTGAAAGAGACCATTGATGCATATTTTGAAAAATAACGCAAGGAAATAAGGAGAACGAGACTATGAAAGTCATTTTGCAGCAGGATGTCAAAGGCCAGGGCAAGAAGGGCCAGATGGTGGAAGTGTCCGAGGGATACGCCCGCAACTTCCTCCTGCCCCGCAAGCTGGCGGTGGCCGCTACGGCGGACGCCATCAACACCATGAACCTCAAGGAGAAGGCCCGCCGGGCGGAAGAGGCCCGGCAGAAGGCCGCGGCGGAGGCCACGGCCGAGCAGCTGAAAAACTGCATGGTCAAGCTGACGGCCAAGGCCGGCAACGGCGGCCGCCTGTTCGGCGCCGTCACCACCAAGGAAATTTCCGAAGGCCTCAAGGCGCAGTTCGACATTGACATTCCCAAGCAGAAGCTGGTGCTGGATGAGCCCATCAAGGCCTTCGGCAGCTATCAGGTCAAGGCCAAGCTGGGCTTTGAGGTCAACGGCACGGTGTATGTCTCCGTGTACGAGGAGAAATAAGGCGTTCGGCCGGATCCGCGGCTCCCGTCTCCGGGGGGAGGCGGTCCGGCCGTCATCTTTTGCGCAGAGGTGAATATCATGGCAAACGAGGACCTGCTGCTGACCCGGCAGATGCCGCATTCCCTGGAGGGAGAGCAGGCGGTTTTGGGCTCCATGCTCATTGACGCGGGCTGCATCAAGGACGTAATGGACAAGCTCCGGCCGTCCGATTTCTACCTGCGGCAAAACCGGGAGATTTTCGAGACGATCTATACCATGTTCTCCTACGCCCAGCCCATCGACGGCATCACGGTCTGTGAGGAGATGCGCAAGGCGGGGACCTATGATGAGGCCACCACCCGCTCCTACCTTGCCCAGCTGATGGAGATTACGCCTACCAGCGCCAACGTGATGGAGTATGTGGAGATCGTCCGGGAGAAAGCGCTGCTGCGGAGCGTGGCCCAGGCGGCGGCGGAGATCACGGCCCTGGTCCAGACGGGGGTCGGGGATGCCACCCGGATCCTCATGGAGGCGGAGCAGAAGGTATACGCCATCCGGCGGGGCCAGAGCGCCCAGGAGATGGTGCCCCTGCGGCAGGTGCTGCCGGAGGTGCTGGACCGGCTGAGCGAGATGAGCGAGAGCGAAAACCACCTGCCGGGCCTTTCCACCGGCCTTTCCGCGGTGGATCAGAAGATTACGGGCCTCAACAAGTCGGACCTGATTTTGCTGGCTGCCCGTCCCGGTATGGGCAAAACGTCCTTTGCTCTGAATATTGCATTAAACGTGGCAAAAAGTACGAATATGACTGTGGCGGTGTTCTCCCTGGAAATGTCCCGGGAGCAGCTGGCCACCCGGCTTTTGAGCGCGGAGGCCCTGGTGGAAAACAACCGCCTGAAAACCGGCATGCTGCGGGAGACGGACTGGGAGAAGATCGCCGGAGCGGCGTCGGTGCTCAACCGGGTCAATATCCGGATCGATGACAACCCCATGCTTTCCGTGGCGGATATGAACGCCAAGTGCCGCCGGCTGGAGAATCTGGGTCTGGTGGTCATCGACTATCTGCAATTGATGACATCCGCCGGCAAGGGCGGCGGCGGAGAGAGCCGCCAGCAGGTGGTTTCCGATATGTCCCGTATGCTGAAAATCATGGCCAAGGAGCTCAATGTACCGGTCATCTGCCTGAGCCAGCTCTCCCGTGCCAATGAAAAGCGGGACGACAAGCGCCCCATGCTCTCGGACCTGCGTGAATCCGGCGCCATCGAACAGGACGCGGATATTGTTCTGTTTTTGTACCGGGACGACTATTATCATGAGGACACCGAAAAGCACAATATCGCCGAGTGCATCGTGGCCAAGAACCGTCACGGTGAGACGGGCAAAGTGGAACTGCGGTGGATGCCGGAATACACCCAGTTCTCGACGCTGGATAACCGCTATGGCGACGACGAATGAGCTGCTGGCGGCCAGGACCTTCCTGCGCCGCTGCTTTCCCCGGGGCGCACGGGTGCTGTGTGCGGTTTCCGGCGGGATGGACTCCATGTGTCTTATGTACTTCCTGGATACCTGGGGGCGAAAGAACGGCTTTGACGCTGCGGCTGCCCATTTCAATCACCAGCTTCGGGGCACGGCGGCAGACCGGGATCAGGCCTTTGTGGAAACGTGGTGCCGGGAGCGGAAGATCCCCTGTTTTACCGGCAGCGGGGATACCCGGGCCCTGATGCGGGAGAACGGCCTTTCCATGGAGGAGGCCGCCCGAACCCTGCGGTATGCGTTTTTGCAGGAGACCGCCGGGCGGGAGGGGTATGAGGCCATCATGACGGCCCACCATGCCGACGACAACGCCGAGACCATGCTGCTGAACCTGATCCGGGGGACCGGCACGGCGGGCCTGACGGGGATTCCCCGGATCCGGGGAAATCTGTACCGTCCGTTTCTGCGTATTTCCCGGTCCGCCTTGACGGAGTATGCCCGCTGCCACGCCATCCCCCATGTGGAGGATGAGACCAACGGGGAGGATCTGGTGGCCCGGAATGTGCTGCGCCATCAGGTGTTCCCGGTGCTGCGGCAGCTCAATGCCCGGGCGGTGGAAAATATGAGCTTTACCGCCGGCGTGCTGGAGCGGGAAAACGCCGCGCTGGAGGATCTGGCGGAGGACCTCATGAACCGGGCGGTCAGCGTGGGGCGGCGGGTGTCGGTCTCCTGTACGGTGCTGATGGAGGCTCCCCTGGCGGTGGCGGAACGGATGGTGCTGCAGCTGCTGTGCACAGCGGCGGGAGCGCGGAAGGATTGGACCTCCGCCCATGTGGAGGCAGTGCTGGACCTGGCGGAACCGGAGCGTCGGGATGGAGAGATTTCCCTGCCCTACGGCTTGACGGCCCGCCGGGAGGGGTATACATTGTATGTAGAACGCAACTGTGCGGCTCCGGACCCCGTTCCCATTGCCCTGGGAGAGTCGGTGACTTTTGGTTCGTGGCGGGTATCCCTGACCCGGGAGCCTGCCGAAAGCGGTGGAATAGGACTGCGCCTGCCTGCCGGAGTGCCCCTGCAGGTGACCGCCTGGCTGCCGTCGGACCGGCTGAATCTGCCCGGCAGCCGGGGCAGCCGTTCCGTCAAGCGGCTGTGCGCGGAGCGGGGGATTCCGCCCGGAAAGCGGGATGTCCTGCCGGTGCTGCGAATCGGCGGAGTACCGGCCGCCGCGGCACAGCTGGGGGCGGATACCGCCTTTGCGGTATCGGATGCCGAAGCGGATGGATTTGTCGCATTTGATCAAACAGAGACAAAAAAGATAGAGGAGAACGAGTATGAAAAGTGAGATGGAACAGGATATCCTGAAGGTCCTGGTAACGGAGGAGGAGCTTCAGCGCCGGGTGGCGGAAATGGGCCAGACCCTCTATGAGCGGTTTGCGGGGAAAAATCCCCTGTTTCTGGGCGTGCTGAAGGGATCCTTTGTGTTTATGGCGGATCTGGTGCGGGCCTGCCAGGTGAAGAGCGATGTGGAATTCATCGCGGTCAGCTCTTACCAGAATGCCACGGTATCCTCCGGCCGGGTGCAGATTACCCATGACCTCCAGCAGGATATTACCGGACGCCACCTCATCATTGTGGAGGATATTCTGGACTCCGGCAATACCCTGGCGTTTTTGAAGGACTACTTCCTGACCAAGGGTGCCGCCTCCATTACCATTGTCACCTTGTTGGATAAACCCTCCCGGCGGACCAAGGCCATCCGGGCGGATCTGGCGGGCTTTACGGTGCCGGACGAGTTCGTGGTGGGGTACGGTCTGGATTATGCCCAGCAGTACCGCAACGTGCCGTATATCGGTGTGCTCAAGCCGGAGGTCTATACCCAGGCGTAAGCCCCAAGTGCAAGCGAAGGAGGGACGTCCCCAGTGGCAATGACAAAGCAGCGGCGCACGCCGAATTTCAGCATTTTCTTTTTGGTTGTGGTGCTGATGATGTGCGTGAGCCTTCTCTGGCAGATGGACAGCCAGACCACCCGGCTCCAATATTCCCAGGTCCGCCAGCTCTTCCTGCAGGAGAAGGTGGAAACGGTGGATATTGACACGGACCTGACCATGACGCTGGCCTTGCGGGAGGCGGTCAACGGCAGCAAGACCGTGCAGTATAAGCTCTACAGCTTCCAGCTGTTCTACGATGATCTCAATGATTTGGTGCAGCAGCAGTATGCCGACGGCATCATCAAGGACTATGACTACCCCGAACCCCAGACCACCAACTGGCTGGAGGTTTTGCTTCCCTGGGTGCTGACGGCGGTCGTTCTGGGCCTGATGTGGTATTTCATGTTTGCCCGGGCACAGGGCGGCATGGGAGCGGACCGCATGGCCAAGTTCGGTTCCGCCCGGACCCGCACTCTGACCGACCGGGATCAGAAGGTCACCTTTGATGATGTGGCCGGTGTGGATGAGGAAAAAGAGGAGCTTCAGGAGATTGTGGAGTTCCTCCGAACGCCCCAGAAATACATTGCCCTGGGCGCCCGGGTGCCCAAGGGTGTGCTGCTGATGGGCCCTCCGGGTACCGGTAAGACGCTGCTGGCCAAGGCGGTGGCCGGAGAGGCCGGCGTGGGCTTTTTGTCCATTTCCGGCTCCGACTTCGTGGAGCTGTATGTGGGCGTGGGCGCCAGCCGGGTGCGGGATCTGTTCGATCAGGCCAAAAAGGCGGCTCCTGCCATTATCTTTATCGATGAGATTGACGCGGTGGGCCGGCAGAGAGGCACCGGCCTGGGCGGCGGACACGACGAACGGGAGCAGACCCTCAACCAGCTGCTGGTGGAGATGGACGGCTTTGCCGCCAATGAGGGTCTGGTGGTCATGGCGGCCACCAACCGCGCCGACGTGCTGGATCCGGCGCTGCTGCGGCCGGGCCGGTTTGACCGGCAGATCTATGTGGGACTGCCGGATATCCGGGGCCGGGAACAGATTCTGCAGGTCCATGCCAAGGGGCGGCCCCTGGCGGAGGATGTGGATCTGCGGATGATCGCCCGGGGAACGCCGGGCTTCACCGGCGCGGATCTGGAGAACCTGCTCAATGAAGGAGCGCTGCTGGCTGCCCGAAAGAACCGCAAATTCATTACCATGGCAGATCTGAAGGAAGCGGAGATCAAAGTGGTGGCCGGGCCGGAGAAGAAAAGCCGCGTGATCTCCCAGCATGAGCGGGAGCTGACCGCCTGGCATGAGGCGGGCCATGCTGTGGTGATGCACCTGCTGCCGGACCATGATCCGGTTACCCGGATTACCATCATTCCCCGCGGGCAGGCCGGCGGCATGACCATTGCCCTGCCGGAGGAGGACCGTTCTTATCTCTCCAAGGGATATATGGAAGACCAGATCGTGGCTCTGCTGGGCGGACGGACTGCCGAGGAGCTCTGCCTGGGTGATATTTCCACAGGTGCCAGCAATGATATCCAGCGGGCCACCCAGATCGCCCGGAAGATGGTGGCTTCCTATGGCATGAGTGAGCGGATCGGCACGGTGTGCTTCGACTCCGGCCATGAAGAGGTGTTCATTGGACGGACCATGGCCCAGGGCCGCAGCTATTCCGAGACGGTGGCCGCGGAGATCGACGAGGAGATCAAGCGGGTCGTGGGAGAAGCCGGTGCACGCTGCCGCAGCCTGCTGGAAAGCCACCGGGCCCAGCTGGACGCCGTGGCCCAATACCTCCTGCAGCATGAGACCATGGAGCGGGAGGAATTCGTGGCGGTGTTTGACCAGCCGGATGCCCAAAAGGCGGAACAGCCGGCGGAGCTGCCTGTTGAAAAGCAGAAACCCCAGCTGTGAATCATGAATAGGGAACACGCCGTCTGTGCAGGCTACACAGGCGGCGTGTTTTTGCGCAGACAGGGGGACGGCATGGATTTTCCACGGTCTGGTTCGGCAAATTACACAAAAACATCTGTCCTCCGCTGAAAAACGTATATTCATAAAAATATGCAAAAAAACCAGGAGTTGTCCTTGCACGAAAGACGATATGCCTGTCATATAAAAACAAACTGGGAGGGAATCGTTTTACTGCAGCGGATTTTTCTGTGAAGGTTTTCCCTTGAAAAGCAAGGGAAAAGCACGTAAAATGCATGACATGCAGAGGGCGGCCTGGCTGCCCGGTGAATGATAGGAGGATGGAACTATGAAGAAGCTGACTGCTTTTGCGCTGTGCCTGGCGATGACGGCGTCCCTGCTTGCCGGATGCGGCGGACAGAGCGGCGGGACCACGGATGAGACCAGTGAGTCCGGCAACAAGGTGGTTCGCATTGGTGTTTACGAGCCGCAGACCGGTGATAATGGCCCCGGCGGCAAGCAGGAGATGCTGGGTATGCAGTATGCCAACTATGTGCAGCCCACAGTGGAAATCGGCGGCGAGACCTATGATGTCAAGCTGGAGATTGTGGATAACCGCACCACGCCTGAAAACGGTCCCACCGCAGCGGCGGAGCTGGTGAACCGGGACGTGTCCATTGTGCTGGGCTCCTATGGTTCCGGCGTGTCCATGGCCGGCGGCAAGGTCTTTGAGGAGGCCGGCGTGCCCGCCATCGGTGTGACCTGCACCAACCCCCAGGTGACGTCCGATTATGACTGCTATTTCCGGATCTGCTTCACCGATCCGTTCCAGGGTCCCGCCCTGGCCAGCTATGCCTATGAGAGCCTGGGTGTTACCACGGCCTACACGCTGGCCATGCTGGGCAGCGACTACGACCAGGGCCTGGTCCACTACTTCACCGAGGCCTTTGAGGCGCTGGGCGGCACCGTGATCTCCGAGGATTTCCCGGAGGGCAATGCCAACTTCGTCTCCTATATCAACAATGCCAAGAGCGCCGGTGCCGGCGTCATCTTTGCTCCCGTTTCCACCAACTATGCCCAGCTCATCATTGAGGCGGCATCCGCTCAGGGCTATGAGGGCTCTCTGCTGGGTTCCGATACCTGGGACAACAACAAGGTGGCCGAGAGTACCGTGGGCAAGAACGTCAGCGTGGAAGTGACCACCTTCTATCAAGAAGGCGGCGATCCGGACTTTGACGCGGGCATCAAGGAGTGGATCAACGCCAACGACGATGCCAAGACCAACAACGGCGGCAACGACATGGTGGCGGCTGTGACGGTTATGGGCTATGACGCCTATTTCACGGCCCTGGAGGCCCTGAAGGCTGCCGGCAGCACGGATCCCCAGGCAGTTCTGGAGGCTCTGCCTTCCGTCACCTATGACGGCGTGTGCGGCCACATTGAGTTTGACGACATCGGCGATGCCAAGCGGGATCAGGCGTATATCAAGACCGCCAACACCGAGACCGGTGCATGGGACTTTGTGAAGGTCCAGGGAGTGGCATAAAGCTGCAGGCGGATTACAGGGGGATGGCGGGGCGTCACGGCGCGCCATCCCCCGTTCCTCTGATTACGGGGCGCCCTGAAAGGGCGGGGCACCTGGCCTTTCAGGACGGCCCGTTTTGGAAAATTTATCTATCACAGGAGGTTTTCTCATGCAGGAGATCCTACCTTATCTGATCAACGGTATTTCCGTAGGCGGTCAGTATGCGCTGATTGCCATCGGATATACGCTGGTTTACGGCATCTTGCGCCTGATCAACTTCGCCCACGGCGATGTGTTCATGGTGGCCGGTTTGATTATGGTCTATGCCACTACCGCCATGCCCATGTATCTGGCGCTGCCTCTGGTGCTGATCGCCACGGTGCTGCTGGGCTTTGTCATCGAGCGGGTGGCGTATAAGCCCCTGCGCTCCGCGCCCCGGATGTCCCTGATGATCTCCGCCATCGGTGTGAGCTATCTCATTCAGAATCTGGCGTTTTATATCACCGGCGGTGTTCCCCAGCCTGTGACCAATCCCATTCCCTGGATTTCGGAGAATGTGGAGCTGTTCGGCCAGTCCACCAAGCGGGTAACTCTGGTGACCCCGGTGCTGACCATTTTGCTGGTGGTGGCGTTGGTGTATCTCATCAACCACACGAAGATCGGTATGGCCATGCGGGCCGCGGCCAAGGATTTTGAGACGGCCCAGCTCATGGGCATCAAGATCAACGCGGTGATTTCCATGACCTTTGTGATCGGCTCCTTCCTGGCGGCGGTGGGCGCCATGCTCTACTTTACCAACTATCCCTCCGTGAGCATTACCTCCGGCGGCATGCCGGGCCTCAAGGCCTTCGTGGCGGCGGTGTTCGGCGGAATCGGCTCCATACCGGGCGCCGTGGTGGGCGCGTTTGTCATCGGCCTTTGTGAGGAGATCATCAAGGGCCTGGGCTATACCACCTTCTCCGACGCGTTCACCTTTGCCCTGCTGATCGTGGTGCTGTGTGTCCGGCCCACCGGTCTGTTCGGGGAAAAGGTCACCGACAAGGTGTGAGGAGGGAAGCATATGAGTAAGAAACAGACAGGGTTTGTCATGATCGTGCTGGCAGTGGCTCTGGCGGCGTGCCTGGTGGTAGACCTGACGCTGCCCAGCTATCACATTGCGGTCACCGTTATCAAAAAGGCGGCGGTCTATGCCCTGGTGGCCGTCTCCATGAACCTGCTCAACGGCTTTACGGGCCTGTTCTCCCTGGGACAGGCGGGCTTCATGCTGCTGGGCGCCTATGCCTACGGCGTGCTGACCATTCCCGTGGATAAGCGGGCGGGTGTGTACCAGTATTTTGACGGCGGCGCCATTCACTTCTCCATTCCCGAGATCTTCTCCGGCGTGCTGGGCGAGACGGTGGGCACCACCGTGGGCATGCTGGCGGCGCTGCTGGTAGGCGGTATTCTGGCGGCTCTGGTGGCGTATCTTATCGGCTTGCCGGTGCTGCGGCTCAAGTCCGACTACCTGGCCATCGCCACCCTGGGCTTTGCGGAGATCCTCCGGGCCTTCTTCCAGTGGAACGCCCTGGGCCCCATCACCAACGGCTCCAACCTGCTCAAAAGCTATCCGACGTTTTCCCACGCCACGCCCTATGTGGTTCTGGCGGGGCTGATGATCGCCTTTATCGTGCTGCTGATCCGCTCTACCTACGGGCGGGCCTTCAAGGCCATCCGGGATGACGAGGTGGCGGCGGAGGCCATGGGCATCAACCTCTCCCGGCATAAGCGGCTGGCCTTTGTCATCAGCTCCTTCTTTGCCGGAATCGGCGGCGGCATGATGGCCATGTATATGGGTACCATCGCGGCGGCGCCCTTCAAGAGCACGCTCACCTATGAGATTTTGCTGATCGTGGTCATCGGCGGCATTGGCTCCATCACCGGGTCGGTGCTGGCCAGCTTCCTGTATATCTTCAGCTCCGAGTGGCTGCTGCGGGGACTGGACTCCGGTACCTTCCTGGGCATCAACGCGCCGGACCTGTTCAAAAACGGCTTCCGCATGGCGGTGTTCTCCATCATCATTATGGTGATTGTGCTGTTCTTCCGCCGGGGCCTCATGGGCACCAAGGAACTGCCCGATCTCTTTAAGCGGCGGAAAAAGCTCAGCGCAAAGGAGGCGAAGACCAATGAGTGAGAATGTGCTGCGGGTCGAAAACGCCACCATGCAGTTTGGCGGCGTGGTGGCAGTGGACAATCTGAACCTGGAGATCAACCAGGGGGAGATTGTGGCGCTCATCGGCCCCAACGGCGCGGGCAAAACCACAGCGTTCAACGTGGTCACCGGCGTTTATCAGCCCACCAACGGCGCAGTATGGTTCCAGGGGGAGAAGATCATTGAAAATCATCCCCAGGGCAAGATGAAAACGCTCTATAAGGGCGAACACGCCGGGGAGTACAGCCAGGTGCTGGCCCCCACGCCGGACAAGATCACGAAGCTGGGCATGGCCCGGACGTTCCAGAATATCCGGCTGTGGAAATCCCAGACGGTGTTTGAGAATGTGCTCATCGCCAAGCATTGTCGCTCCTCCAGCAATTTCCTCTCGGCGGCCTTCCGCCTCAACCGGGCGGAAGAGGCCCGGCAGAGGGAAGAGGTCGAGCAGCTGCTGAAGACCGTGGGATTGATGGACGTCCGGGACGAGCTGGCGACCTCCCTGCCCTACGGCAAGCAGCGCCGCCTGGAGATTGCCCGGGCTTTGGCCACGGAGCCGAAGCTGCTGCTGCTGGACGAACCGGCGGCGGGCATGAATCCCCAGGAGACGGATGAGCTGACGGCCTTTATCGGTCAGATCCGGGATCAGTTCCAGCTCACGGTATTTTTGATTGAGCACCATATGAATCTGGTCATGGGCATTTCCGACCGGATCTATGTGCTGGACTTCGGCAAGCTCATCGCCGAAGGAACACCGGCGCAGATTCAAAACAACAAGCGGGTCATTGACGCGTACCTGGGGGTGGCGGAAGATGCTTAAGATTGAAAATCTCCATGTCAGCTACGGCGGCATTCAGGCCCTGCGGGGCATTTCCCTGGAGGTGCCCGACGGCAAGATCGTCACCCTCATCGGCGCCAACGGCGCGGGCAAATCCACCACGCTGCGCACCGTCAGCGGCCTGGTTAAGGCCTCCTCTGGTTCCATCCAGTGGAACGGAGAGGAATTGCTGGGCAAGCCCATTGACCAGATCATCAGCGCGGGCATTGCCATGAGCCCCGAGGGGCGGCGGGTCTTTGCGGATATGACGGTGCTGGAGAATCTGCGGATCGGTGCGTATCTGCGCAAGGACAAGGCGGAAATCCAGAAGGACCTGGAGTGGGTCTATCAGCTTTTCCCCCGGCTGCAGGAGCGCAGCTGGCAGCTGGCGGGCACGCTCTCCGGCGGCGAGCAGCAGATGCTGGCGGTGGGCCGGGCACTGATGTCCCGTCCCCGGCTGATGATGCTCGATGAGCCGTCTTTGGGCTTGGCACCCCTGGTGGTGCAGGACATTTTCTCCATCATTCGGGAGATTAACCGCCAGGGCGTGACGGTGCTGCTGGTGGAGCAAAACGCCAATATGGCTCTGCGCTGTGCGGATCTTGCCTACGTTCTGGAGACCGGCAACATCACCATGTCCGGCTCCGGCCAGGAGCTGCTGGCGGACGAACGGGTCAAGGAGGCCTATCTGGGCAAAAACAGCTGAAGGTCCAAACGGAATCTTGCAAAAAGAGAGAGGCTTTTGCCTCTCTCGTTTCTTTGCGGCGGAGAAATCCGCCGCTTTTTTTTGCGCGAAGCCCACGGAAATTTTGCACTTCGTGCATGAAACGAGCACTTCCAGAAACACTAGTCCAAGGACGCAAACCCACAGTTTCACCGGAAAAGGAGTGAGCTTATCTTGGAGACGGGAATCCATAATACGTCTGAAATTGGCCGGCTCAAGCGCGTCATGCTCCACCGCCCCGGCGGGGAGCTGGAAAATCTGATGCCGGAATATCTGGAGCGACTGCTCTTTGACGACATCCCCTATCTGCGGGAGGCCCAGCGGGAGCATGATGCCTTTGCGGACTGCCTGCGGGGCCAGGGCGTGGAGGTGGTGTATCTGACGGATCTGGTGGTGGAATCCATCACCGACGACACGGTACGCCAGGACTTGCTGCGCCAGTTTTTGGCCGAGTCCGGCGTGGAGGATCAAAGAACCCGGGACCGGCTGGAGGAGTATCTGGGAGATATGCCGGACCGGGAGATGGTGGCGGCCATGATGGCCGGTGTGCGCAAGTCCCAACTGCGGGACCGGGGCGGCAGCTTGGGCGACTATCTCTCCGCTGCGGAGGATGAGTACCCCTTTGCGGTGGACCCGCTGCCCAACCTTTACTTTACCCGGGACCCCTTCGCGACCATCGGAACGGGCGTGTCCATCCACAAAATGCACACCGCCACCCGGAACCGGGAGACCTTGTTCGGCAAGTTTATCTTTGCCCATCATCCGGTTTACCGCAACGCGCCCCAATGGTATGACCGGGGCGAGACCACGTCCCTGGAGGGCGGCGATATTCTGGTGCTCTCCCCCAAGGTGCTGGCGGTGGGAATCTCCCAGCGTACCCGGGAGGACTCCATCGACACCCTGGCCCAGACGGTTCTCTCCCAGAGTAAGACCTTCCGCAAGGTGCTGGCCTTCAACATCCCCAAGACCCGGTCCTTCATGCATCTGGACACGGTGTTTACCATGGTGGACTACGACAAGTTCACCGTCCATCCCAATATTCTCTCCTCCATCACCGTCTTTGTCATGGAGCTGGATGAGAGCGGGAAGATGCAGATCCGGCAGGAGGACGGACGGCTGGAGGATATTTTGAAGGAGCATCTGGAGCTGGACTCCGTGACGCTGATTCCCTGCGGCCGGGGCAGTGAGATCGATGCCGCCCGGGAGCAGTGGAGCGACGGCTCCAACACCCTGGCGGTGGCGCCGGGAGAAGTGGTGGTCTACTCCCGCAACTATGTCACCAACCGCTCGCTGGAGGAAGCGGGCGTACGGATTCACGTCATTCCCAGCGCGGAACTGAGCCGGGGCCGCGGCGGCCCCCGCTGCATGTCCATGCCGCTGTGGCGGGACGATCCCTGACACAAAGGATTTGACACCAGGCAGATGGGGACCCGTGCTGTCCATCGGGCAGCAGCGCAAGCAGGTCCCCCAACCATACCAAAATAAAAAAGGAGAAATGGAATTATGGCAGTCAATTTGAAAGGCCGCAGCTTTCTGACGCTTCAGGACTTTACCCCCCAGGAGATCCGCTATCTGCTGGATCTGGGCCATGACCTCAAGGCCAAGCGCCGGGCGGGCGTGACGGAACCGGCCCTGGCGGGCAAGCACATCGTGCTGCTCTTTGAAAAGACCTCTACCCGGACCCGCTGCTCCTTCGAGGTGGCGGCCACCCAGGAGGGCGCCCATGTGACGTATCTGGATGCCGGCAGCTCCCAGATGGGCAAGAAGGAATCCCTGGAGGATTCGGCCAAGGTGCTGGGCCGCTTCTTTGACGGCATTGAGTACCGGGGTTATGAGCAGAAAGCCGTGGAGGATCTGGCCAAGTATTCCGGCGTGCCGGTGTGGAACGGACTGACGGACGCGGACCATCCCACCCAGATCCTGGCGGATATGATGACCATTGAGGAGCACTGTGCCAAGCCCCTGCGTCAGGTGAAGGTCGTGTTCCCCGGAGATGTGCGCAACAACATGTGCTATGCCTGGATGATCGGCGCGGCCAAGATGGGCATGCACTTTGTGGGCCTGGGACCCAAGGAGCTGGCCGGAGAGATGGACCGGGCGCTGGTGTCCCGCGTGGAGGAGACCGCCCGTCAAACCGGCGCGAAGATCGAGATTACCGACGATCCCGGCTGTCTGAAGGGCGCCGACGTGATCTACGGCGATATCTGGGCCTCCATGGGCGAGGAAGCGCTGATTCCCAAGCGGGCAGAGCTGCTCTCTCCCTATCGGGTCACCAAGGAGACGCTGGAGGCCACCGGCAATCCCGACGTGCTGTATCTGCACTGCCTGCCCTCCTTCCACGATTTCGAGACGAAGCTGGCCAAGGAGTGGAAGGACAAGGGCGTCGATATCCGGGAGGTCACCGACGAGGTGTTCCGCAGCCATCACAGCGTGGTCTTTGATGAGGCGGAAAACCGGATGCACTCCATCAAAGCTGTTCTGGTGGCCACCATCGGAAAATAAGGGGGGAGGCCCTTTGGGTAAATCCAAATTCCGCATGCCCACGGCGTATACCATTTTGTTTTTGCTGATCCTGGTAGTGGCGGCAGCCACCTGGGTGATTCCGGCGGGATCCTATGACTATGTGGACGGCATTCCGCAGGCGGGGACGTATCATGCGGTCCCCGCCTCCCCCCAGGGGATCGGCGATGTGCTCAAGGCAGCGTTTTCGGGATTTTATGACGCCGTGGATGTGTGCGTATTCATCCTGATGGTGGGCGGTTTTCTGGGCGTGGTGATGAAGACCGGCGCCGTGGATGCGGGTGTGGCCAGTATCATCCGCCTGCTGGGCGGCCGGGAGAAATGGCTGATTCCCATTTTGATGCTCTTTTTCGGCCTGGGCGGCACCACCTATGGCATGTGGGAGGAAACCATGGCCTTTTATCCGCTGCTGATTCCGGTGTTTTTGGCAGCGGGCTATGACGCGGTGGTCGGCATCTCCGTCATTTTGCTGGGCGCCGGAGCCGGTGTGATTGCCTCTACGGTCAATCCCTTCGCCACGGGAATTGCGGCGGGCTTTGCCGGCGTGTCCCTGGGAGACGGCATTTTGCTCCGGGCCATCCAATGGGTGGTGTTTGAGGGCGCCGCCATCTGGTATGTCTCGGCCTATGCCGCCAGGGTGCGGAAAAACCCCTCCAAATCCGTGGTGGGTGTGGGCGCAGGCAAACTCCATGTGACCATGGATGAACCGGTGTCCTTTACGCCCCGGCGCAAGGTGATCCTCGCAATCTTCGGCTTGACCTTTGCGGTGATGACCTATGGCGTGATACCCTTTCAGGAGATGGGCCTGCCGCTGCCGGAGCTGGGCTGGTGGTTCCCGGAGCTCTCCGCCCTGTTTTTGGTGGGCGGCGTGGTCATTGGTCTGATCGACCATATGAAAGAAGAGGAAATCGTCGAGACTTTTGTGGCCGGCTGTGCGGACCTGCTGGGCGTGGCGCTGATTATCGGCATCAGCCGCGGGATCACCGTGCTGATGAACGACGGCGGCATCACCGATACCATTTTGCACTGGGGAGAGCAGGCGCTCTCGGGCACCGGAAGCATCTCCTTCGTGCTGCTGGTCTATCTCATTTACCTGCCGCTGACGGTACTGATTCCCTCGTCCTCGGGCCTGGCCACGCTGTCTGTGCCGGTCATGGCGCCGCTGGGGCGGTTTGCCGGAGTCGGCGGAGAACTGGTTGTGACGGCGTTTCAGTCCGCCTGCGGCCTGGTGAATATCATTACCCCCACCGCGGCGGTGGTGATGGGTGCTCTGGCTCTGGGCAAGGTGCCCTATGACCGGTGGGTCAAATATGTTTGGAAGCTGATGCTGTATTTCTTCCTTTTGAATATGCTCTTCCTGGTAGCCGGTGTGCTGCTGGGGTGAAGCAGCCGGGGCGGCCGTCTGAATACGGCTGCCCCGGTTTTCATAATTGGGATGAATATTCATTTCGATATTCATTGCCGGGAGCAAACTTTTTGGAAAAAATCCAAGATGATTCTGAAATTTTTACAAAGAACCTGCATGCTGCCCTGTATACTTTCAAATAAATATACAGATTTCATGAGAAAGTATTGACAATGTGTCCGGGGCGTGATAAGGTATCCCCTGTCAAGAGGAAGGAAAGACTTTCCTTCCTGTCAAGACATCAATGACACTCCCGTTTGGGAGAGATCTTACATTTGAAAAAGGAAGTTTTGCATCATGAAAAAGCTGTTTGCACTGATGCTGACCCTGGCCCTGGCTCTGAGCCTGACGGCTTGCGGCGGCAGCAAGGAAGAGACGCCCGCAGACGAGGGCGGCGAGACCGGCGAAGAGGCTGTGGATTACACCACCATGAGCGACGATGAGCTCAAGGCCGCTATTACCACGGTCACCGAGGGCACCCTCACCGTGGCTACCAGCCCGGACTTTGCTCCCTATGAGTTCTACGCTCTGGACGAGAACAAGGAGCCCCAGCTGGCCGGTTTCGATATGGATCTGGCCCAGTACATCGCCGACTACCTGGGCCTGACCCTGGAAGTCATCCCCATGGACTTTGACGGCACCATCATGGAGCTGCAGAACGGAAATGTGGACCTGGGCATGGCTGGCTACTCCCCCGATCCCGACCGTGCAGAAGTGATGGACTTCTCCGACATCTACATCACCGGCGGTCAGTCCTTTGTGTGCATCCAGGGCAACGAGGACAAGTTCCCCTCCCTGGAGGCTGCCAATAACCCCGAGTACTCCATCGGCGCCCAGGTTGGTTCCATCCAGGCCGGCCTCGCCAAGGAAAATACTCCCGATGCGGATATCGTGGAGCTGAGCAAGGTTCCCGACATCATTGCCGAGCTCCTCACCGGCAAGCTGGACGGCGCGTTCATCGAGACCATGGTGGCCGAGAGCTATGCCACCCAGTATCCCGAGCTGAGCCTGGTGCTGGAGGTTCCCTATGACGCCGAGGGCTCCGTGGTGGGCGTGACCAAGGGCAATGCCGCGCTGCTGGAAGGCGTGAACCGTGCCATTGCTGCCGCCAAGGAAGATGGTTCCTTCGAGCAGTATGTGGTGGAGGCCATGGAGCTGGCTTCCGGCGAGTATGCCTATCTCCAGGACGGCGAGATCGTGGAGCAGTAATTTACCAGTGATATCCAATTCCTCCCCGCGGAAACCGCGAGGAGGAATTGGCCGTTTTCAGAAACGACAGAGAAAAAGGAGGAACCGCCCGTGTTTACTGCCGCCGGTTTCGAAAAAACGTTTGCCTACATTGAGCTGTTTAAGCAGGGCCTGGTCTGCACGATCTCTCTTTCCGTGCTGACCGTGCTGTTCGGCTTCATCCTGGCGCTGATCCTGGCCGTGATGCGGCTGTCTGATGTATGCCCCTTCCGCTACCTGGCTCTGACCCGGGACGGCCATTTGCGGGAACAGGGATTTCTGGCGGCACTGAGCCGGTTCAATCCGATTCGGTTCATCGCGACCGTGTATGTGGAAGTGTTCCGGGCCACCCCTATGCTGGTTCAGCTGTTCATCATCTACTACGTGGTCTTTGACGGCGTGGATCTGCCGTCTTTCAAGCTCTTCGGCTTCATTCGCTTTGACCGGTTCCTGCCCGGCGTGGTGGCCCTGGCTCTCAACTCCGGCGCCTACCTGTCCGAGATCATCCGGGCGGGCATCCAGTCCATTGACGGCGGACAGACGGAAGCGGCCCGGTCCCTGGGCCTTTCCCAGACGCAGAACATGCGCTTTATCATTCTGCCCCAGGCCATCAAGAACATTCTCCCGCCCATCGCCAACGAGTTTGTCACCATCATCAAGGAATCCTCCATTTGCTACACCATCGGTGTGCAGGAGATTATGTACGCGGTGACCTCCATCAAGGGCGCTACGTACCGCATTGCGGAGCCGCTGGTCATTGCCACGCTGGTCTACTTCTGCCTGACCTTCCCCACCAGCAAGATCATTGCCTACTTCGAAAGGAGAATGAGCCGTGGCGATAAGAGATAGTCTGATCCAGGTCCAGGACCTGAAGAAGTATTATAACCGGGGCGCCATCAAGGCGCTGGACGGTGTTACGGTGAATATTGACCGGGGGGACGTCATGGTGGTGATTGGACCTTCCGGTTCCGGTAAGTCCACCTTTTTGCGCAGCTTGAACCTGTTGGAACAGCCCACCGGCGGCTCCATCATATTTGATGGGGTGGATATCACCAAGAAGAAAATCCGCAATGAGGCGGGCAAACTGGTCAAGCTGGACATCGATCAGCACCGTCAGAAGATGGGCATGGTGTTCCAGCATTTCAACCTGTTCCCCCATTTGACCATTATGGACAACATGACCCTGGCGCCTATCCAGGTCAAGCATATGGGTAAGGAAGAAGCGGAGAAAAAGGCACTGGCCCTGCTCAGACGGGTAGGACTGGAAGACCGTGCCGGGGCCTATCCCATTCAGCTCTCCGGCGGCCAAAAGCAGCGCATTGCCATTGTCCGGGCCTTGATGATGGAGCCGGAAGTGATGCTCTTCGATGAGCCCACCTCCGCACTGGACCCGGAGATGGTGGGCGAGGTGCTGGAAGTCATGAAGGAGCTGGCCCAGGAGGGCATGACCATGGTGGTGGTGACCCACGAAATGGGCTTTGCCCGGGAAGTGGGCAACCGCGCGCTGTTCATGGCGGACGGCAAGCTTCT
>ENA-UEYL01001458-UEYL01001458.1-human-gut-metagenome-genome-assembly--contig:-NODE-1458-length-20206-cov-14.024790_pt1 | contig 20206 bp, 17 predicted proteins | sample MGYA00242941_ERZ507946 | MGnify/ENA primary metagenome ERZ507946 (study PRJEB26167, sample SAMN06115482) | human gut metagenome | host: Homo sapiens | place: China:Guizhou | collected 2015-03-11...
GGGATTCCTTGTGAAACCAACTTTAGACAAAGCCCTCTGATTAAGGATTCAAGTTTCTCAATGATTTTGTTTTGGGTAGTAATACGCTCGTCTATGAGAGACAATAGACGTGCTATCTTCTTTTGTTCCTCGATGGCAGGATGATAAACTCTAATATGCTTTAAGTTTTCACCATACAGGTGTACGACAGAAACACCTTGGGCAACACGAGCAATATCTTTTTTACGAGCACCATTAAGTTGATAGGCGAAGAATCCTCCATCATCATATTTGAGTCTTATGATGTTCAAATCGCCACCCAGCAGGATGTTATTAAACAGAACACATCGAGCTGTTGATATGTCAATAGCTGTTTCCCCAGAACATGGGATTATGACATCATTTGCCTTACTTTTAACCAATGGAGATGAATCCAACTCTGTTCTACTATATACCTCATTTATAATTTCAGACTTGTATTTGGTATAAAGTTCACCATACAATATACAAGGAGAGCCTTGCTCTGATAATTGGTCTTTTGATATTCCACTGCCTTTTGTTATCTCTGCGATTTTGCCAAGTGTAGTTTCTTTCCACTCCCCACTAAACTCCGGGAATCTCAAATGGGGAACATTGAGGGTTTTATCGTTGTTTTTTGTTGCCATTGCTTCTCGCTTCGTGTTATTCGACAATCCCCAATTCTTTTAAAAAGACTTCGATTTGTTTGTCCAGATCGGCGCGTTTGGCTTCCAGTTCCTTGATTTCCGCCATAACTGCCTTGATGTCGATGGGTTCTTCCTCCTCGAACGTATCGACATAGCGCGGGATGTTGAGGTTGTAGTCGTTCTCTTCAATCTCTTTCAAGGTGGCGCAATGGCTGTATTTCCCGATTTCGGAACGATTTCGGTAGGTTTCGATAATCTTTTGGATATGTTCCGGACGGAGCTTATTCTGCGTTTTAACCTTTTCGAATTCGCGTGATGCGTCGATAAAGAGGATGTTATCGTCTTGCTTGCGGCACTTTTTCATCACAAGAATGCATGTCGGGATGCTTGTGCCGTAGAAGATGTTGGCCGGAAGTCCGATAATGGCGTCGATATAGTTCTTCTTTTCGATGAGGAAGCGACGTATTTTGCCCTCGGCGGCACCTCGGAACAACACGCCGTGCGGCGCTACACATGCCATTGTTCCGCCGTCGTTCAGGTGGTAGATCATGTGCAGGATAAAGGCGTAATCGGCTTTCGATTTGGGTGCGAGAACTCCGGCCTTGTTGAAACGGTCGTCGTTGTTGAATTTGTCGGCAGCGCTCCAGTCGGCGGAAAACGGGGGATTGGCGACCACCGCATCGAACTGTCGGTCGCCGAACTCGTCAGCTTCGAGCGTGTCGCCGTTACGGATGTCGAAATCGTTGTATCTGATACCGTGCAGCAACATGTTCATTCGGCAGAGGTTGAAGGTGGTCGGGTTTTTCTCTTGACCGAAGATTTCGTCGGCTTTGCCGCTCCGGGCCGTGCGAAGCAGTAGTGAACCGCTGCCGCAGGTTGGATCGAATACGGTTTTCAGACGTTGCTTGCCCGTGATGACGATTTCGGCAAGAATCTGACTGACTTCCTGCGGTGTGTAGAACTCTCCTGCTTTTTTGCCGGCTCCGGCTGCGAATTGTCCGATCATGTATTCGTAGGCATCGCCGAGGATATCAATATCCTGCGCCTCTTTCAATCCGAAGTCGATACCATTCAAAGCAACGAGCACGTCGCTGATCAGTTTATTTTTATCATCGGCTGTCTTGCCCAGTTTGGGCGATGCAAGGTCGATGTCCGAAAACAGGCCGCCGAAATCATCTTCGCTTTCTTGTCCGATTGTGCTGTCTTCGATCTTTTTGAGTGAACGTTCGAGCGAGGGCAGTATGTTCTCTTTGCGGTCGATCATCGCAATAATGGTGGAGTAGAGGTATTCCGGTTCGACGAAATACCCTAAATCCTGCACACACGCTTCTTTCAGATCGGCTTTCAAATCTTCGTCGGTTCCAGCCCAGGCTTCACGGAATGTCAGATCATCCTCTTTGAGTTCTTCATTGGCATAAAGCTCGATCTTCTCCGAAAGGTATTTGTAGAAGATGAATCCCAATGTAAAATACATGAAATCGCTGGCCGACATATTGCCGCGCAGGGTGTTGGCAACCGTCCAGAGTTGGCTGCGGAGCTTTTGTTGTAATTCTTCGCTCATAATGGCTTATTCTTCATGCTCAATTTTAGGGTTGCATTGCTCGGCCGCCTTGCGCAGATCGTCCAAGGTTTTTCCATTGTAGGAAAAATATTTGGCTCCTTGATATGCGCCTGATGTGTTGCGTCTCTCCTCCGGCATGAAGGTTCCGACAAATGGCGATAACTTATAAATGCGTCCTTCGTATTCGATGGAATCGTCGCTGGCAACTTTCACATGGATATTTGTCGGAGAAAACGTAATGTATTCTCCGATTTTGATTCCGACCATGCTGAATTTGAACCGTCCTCGTTTTACGGAGTGATTACCCGATTTATCCGATGGCAGACTGTTCCCTGTTATTGGTAGATTTCCCTCGTATCGGGTGATGATTGCATCGTCTATTGTTTGTGCAATATCCCGGAATATGTCCAATGCGACTTGGGGCGCGACATTGAAAAATTCCCGATTCTGCCGGATTCGCAGGTCAGTCAATCGGTCGATGGTCTTATGAACCAATTTCTCGACTTCATTGAACTTGGTTGTCTGCATTGTGGCAAAGATCTCAAAGGGTAGGGGAACGGCCGTGTTGTCCAGCTCTTTCGACCGGACATCGACGGCGCGTGCGCTCTTTCCGATTTTCACCCAATCCTCCCGAAAACTCGGATTGGTGAGAATGTATACAAAACCAGTGTGTGTTTTTTCCATCGCTAATAACTTTTATTCCCAGCTGAATGTTTCGATGATTGCGCGGAGTTTACCCATAACGCGCTTGAGGATATTGCGGCGCTCTTTCAGACCGACTTTTTTCTCTTTGATTGCATTCTGTATGATCTCCGGTTTCTCCCGTTGCAGGTAGTCGTATTGGGCGAGATAATCCCGAAGGGCCTCTTGCGGAAGCCCCTCCTCTTCGGCGAGCCGGTCGATTGCTGCATTGCGGGCGGTTGATACGTAGTTTGTCAACCGGGTCTCCAGGTCGATTGATCCGTCGGCCTTGGCGCGGGCGAATCCGGTTTTGTCATCGTCGACATTGTGGCGGATAAATCCGTCGATCAGCATCGCCTTGTTGCGCATGGCGGCGTCTTTGATCATCGTGTCGATGATGTGCTGGCGCTTTTCGTCATAGTCTTCGCTTTCGGGATTCAGGTCTTCGATCAGTGCGAGGATATAGGCGACGTTGATTACATCGCTATGTAACAGCTCCAGACAGAAATCAATGTCGTCAATCCCGTCAATTTCCGGTTGCGGAGTGTCTTTTTTGGCCGAAGGGTCTTTGTCCTCTCCCGTATGGCCGATAGCGATGTCGAGGTATTTGGACCGGAAGTCCATATACTCCTGTTCCGACATGATAAAATAAGGATCGTCCTTTTCGTATTCCTCGTAAATCTGCGCTTCGATCTTGCCTCGGATGATCTCCCGAAACGCCAATACGAATTCCCGTCTCTCCGGTTCGCTTTTCAGGGCGTCGATATACGTGACATCGGGATATTTCTCCAGAAAGGAGATCATTTTCAGATTGAGCTCTTTGCGCACTTTTTCGAACGGAGGGCGGATGATGTACTCATTCGGCTCGTTGTTGCTGAATAGTTTGATGGCGGCGTCTACGTTCGCTTTCAGGTCGCGGAAACAGAAAATTTTACCGAATTTCTTTTTTTCACCCAGTATCCGGTTCGTGCGGCTGAAAGCCTGTAACAGGCCGTGGTACTCCAGGTTCTTGTCCACATAAAGCGTGTTGAGTTTCTTGGCGTCGAAACCGGTGAGGAACATCCCGACGACAAGCAGCAGGTCGAGCGGCTCCATCTCTTTCCGGCGCTTCTTCATCCGTTCGTTCACATCGTCGTAATATGCCCCGAAATTGTCGGTCGAGAATCCGGTGCCGAACATGCGGTTGTAGTTGTCCATAATGGACTGCAACTCGTCGGCATCGACCTTCGTCGTGGCAAATCCTTTGTTCATCCCCGTTTGCTTGTCGTCTTGGTTGGCGTTGGCTGCATAGGTGAAGATCGCACCGATTCTGATTTTGGGATTCAGTTCTTTGAATATCTTGTAGTAACCCAACAGCATCGGCACGGATTGAATGGCGAACAGTGCATTGTATTCGCCGTCGAAAGTCGATTTGTTGTAGTTGTTGAGAATGAATTGCGCAATTTCGCGCATCCGTTTTTCATTTTCGTAGTCGGCATTCGTGCTGCCTGCGTAATATTCGACCAGAAAGCCCAATACATTTTCGTCGGCAATGGCATCCTTGATCAGGTATTTGTGCAGGCACTCGCCGAACACTTCGGCGGTCGTGTGCTCCTGTTTGGCGTTTTCGGCAAAAATCGGCGTGCCGGTGAATCCGAAGATTTGCAGGTGCGGGAAAAACCGGACGATATTCTTATGGCACTCGCCGAAGTGGCTGCGGTGGCATTCGTCGAAGATCATCACAACTTTCTGATTCCTAATGTTCTGTAACTGTTTGTTGTAATAGTCTTTCGTTATGGCGCAGTTCAGTTTCTGAATCGTCGTGATGATGATTTTGGGATCTCCGCTCAAACGTTTGATCAATTCGTAGGTATTGTCCGTTCCATCGACTGCTCCCGGTTCGAATGCCTCGTATTCGCTTTGTGTCTGTGTATCCAGATCATGCCTGTCGACAACGAACAACACTTTGTCTACACCGTCGATGTCCGATACGAGCTGCGCCGCCTTGAACGACGTGAGTGTTTTGCCGGCGCCCGTCGTGTGCCACACGTAACCGTTCTTATTGGTGTTTTCAACCCGGTTGATAATTTCCTCGACGGCATAGTATTGATAGGGGCGCAGTACCATCAAGCACCGTTCGCCTTCGTGCAGAACGATGTATTTGCTGATGATCTTCCCCAACGTGCATTTGTCGAAGAAGAAATTGGCGAACATATTCAGATCGTTGAATGGCCGGTTGCTCTTGTCCGTCCAGTTGAATGTGAATTTATAGCCGCCGTTTGGGTTGTTTGCGAAATAACGGGTGTTTACACCATTGGAAATCACGAAAATCTGGATGTAGTCGAACAGCCCGTGAAACGAGGTCTTGTGGTAGCGCTGCACCTGGTTGTAGGCCTGTTTCAATTCGACTCCGCGCTTTTTCAGTTCGATCTGTACCAGCGGTAAGCCATTTACAAGGATCGTTACATCATAGCGGCATTTTTTTCGTCCCTCGATCGTTATCTGGTTCGATACCTGAAATTCGTTCTGACACCATTTGCGTTGGTTGAGAAATTCGACCCAGATGCGTTGCCCGTCTTCGGTTTCCAGCGGATAGAGATCGCGCAATTTTTTAGCCTTTTCAAACCGTGTCCCGCCTTCGAGGTAGATGAGAATTTTCTCGAACTCTTTGTCGGTAAATTGCGCCCGTCCGATCAGTGCGAGAGCCTTTTGATTGTGCTTTTCCAGCTGGACTTTGAAGTTCGCTTTGAGATTCTCTTCCTCTTGGATAAAAACACGCTCGTAGCTATTGTCTATCAATGTTTTTATCAAGCCGTTCTCTAATGCGGCCTCGCTTTGGGTTGCCATGGTGGTCGGGTTGTTCGAATATAATATACAAAGATAGAAATTTTATCCTTAATGAAAAGTTTGCAACACCTTCCGAAGGTATAAAAAGTCTGCTGCCAGAGAGCATCCATGCCGTTCTTTTTCGGCCGACCTTCGGATGACCCGTTTTTCGACTCCGCTCCCTTGCGTGTTCCCGCGGGTTTGCCGCGAACTGCTTTCCGCTTCCGCTTCCGGTTCGGGGAATCGGTCGAACCCTTTGCAAAATGGTGATAACCAGCCCCCCCCCTACGCCGGACGGGCGACAAAAAAAGGAGCCTCGGAAAAAAGGCTCCTTTGTGCGGATAAAGGTGCTCCTGCACATTTGTAAGCCTAATGTATATCAACGGCTTGCAACGGTTTTCTATGCTTTATTCCCGCGTCGCCTACCGTCTTTTTGCACGATCTTACGCCCGCCTGCCCGTTTTGCCTGCGCCGTCGCCGTATCTCCTTGCATGACAGTACAAATATAGCGATTTTCGGCGAGAAATCCAAATGCGAAGACTTTTGGAGATGCGGGCGGATTTTTATCGTCAAATTGAGCATTATTTGTATTGTTAATATTATGCATTAATAGTTGGGTTGTTAGAATGAAATTATGTGAATCGTATCAAGCTCGATTTATGTTCGATATCGATTTTATAAATGAAAAAATAATTTGCGTCATAAGATGACATAAATAAACATTACCTTTGTATTCATAATATAGTCTTAGTCATCACTTAAAACTTTACAATATGGACAGGCTGGGGTATAGTCAGATAAATTTTTTGTTCATTCTAACTTTAATACAAAGAGACGATGGACAAAAGAAACAAACTTTGGAGGAGAGAACAACAGAACCGGGTGTTTAAAGCTCGCATGGTTTATCATGCCGCTTGCGGGTGTGGAATCAAGAAAGCGGATGGTAACTGGAATAGACATCCTCATTGGTTCGAGTTGGCAAGGGTGAAATGGATGCAGATCTACAAAAAAACAGGAACGCCATGCAGTTGTTGGTTGTGCCGAGGAGAGAAGTATGATCGCAGGGGATATGTAAAGGAAACATTGCGGATTATAGCCGAAGCATAGACAGATTCGTATGCGTCACTTTGAAATTTAGTATTGTCAATATGTTGAATAATTTAATATTTAGAGCCTCATAAGTGTTTAATCGACTCGTAGAAAGTTACGGGTCAAACCTTATGAGATCATGAGCAGAAGCAGGAAACGAACACCCGTCAGCACGATCGCGTGTTGCAAGTCGCAGAAAAAGGACAAGCAGTTATGTAACCGTCTTTTTCGTAGCCGATCCAAACGATTTATCCGGGACGGTAAGGAGCTGCCGCTTCGGCTTCGGGAAGTAATGAATATTTGGGATTTTGCCGGTGACGGCAAATGCTATTGGGGCTATGATTGCGAGTATTTCGAGAAGTTGATGAGAAAGTAGCAGTACGCTCTCCTTTACTTTTGGGTAAGGGAGAGCGAATTGTATTTGGGTGACTGTAAAATAATCGCTTCGACGGATTTTCGATATTTCAGGCTTATTCGTATCTTTGTTTCTATGGACAGAGGGGAGATTATCATTTACCAGACGGCCGACGGCGAGACCCGCTTGGACGTTCGCATGGAGAACGACAGCGTGTGGCTGACGCAGGCGCAGATTGCGCATTTGTTCGGAGTTGACAGAACGGTTATTGTCAGACATGTTAACAACATTTATAAGTCGTCCGAATTGGAGCGGGACGTAACATGTGCAAAAATTGCACATGTTCAGCATGAGGGGCAACGGCAAGTGCGACGTATGATTCCATTTTATAACCTCGATATGATTCTATCGGTGGGCTATCGCGTCAATTCCAAAAATGCCACTCAATTTCGTATCTGGGCGAATAAGGTCTTGAAAGAGTATCTAATAAAAGGCTATGCAGTCAATAGCCAGGCCAAGGCCGAGCAGTTGGAGGAACTGAAACAAACCGTTCATCTGCTCTCGAACGTGTTGTCGGCAAAGGATGTTACGAAATCCGAGGCAATCGGGTTGCTGCGCGTGATTACGGACTATACTTATGGCCTCGACACGCTCGATCGTTATGACTATCAGCAGTTGGAAATGTCGGCTACTACGGTCGAAGAGCCGTTTCACGCGACCTATGAAAATGCGATGGCGGCATTGCAGGTGTTGCGTGAGAAATTCGGAGGCAGCGAATTGTTCGCTCACGAAAAAGACGAATCGTTCAAAAGCACAATGGGCGCAATTTACCAGACTTTCGGCGGACGGGACCTCTATCCGAGCGTCGAGGAAAAGGCAGCCAATCTGCTTTACTTGACGGTCAAGAACCACTCGTTCAGTGACGGCAACAAACGCATCGCAGCGTTTCTGTTCCTTTGGTTTTTGGAAAACAATCGGATTCTTTACCGTGCTGATGGTTCGCGCCTTTTGGATAACAATACGCTGGTCGCTCTGACGCTCATGATTGCTGAGAGTCGCACAGAGGAAAAGGATGTGATGACGAAGGTCGTGGTGAATCTGATCAATAAGAACAATTGACACGATAACAGCGTGTCGGATATCGGAAAAGTGATGAAACCTATGAAACCCAGTCATTTTATGAACCGAGTTTTATTGTTCGTATTGTTGCTTGTGGTAGGCAACGGTGCTTTGTCGCAGGAGCGGATAGATACACTCTACTATAGCCGTTCGGGGGTGACGGTGCGGAATCCGGTTTTTGCCGATTATTATCGGCTGGCGCTTTATCCTGCGGATTCGGCGGGGCTCAAAATGTTCAAGGATTTTTATATTTCGGGAGAATTGCGGAGAGAAGGGCATTTTCAGACAATCGATACGCTTGATGATCGCCGGACGGTGTTTGACGGAGATGTTGTTTCCTATTTCAAGAATGGTCGCATGTCGGAAAAATCATATTATTCGGGAGGATTGTTGGAAGGCGAATATCGGCAATACGACGAGAATGGAACGTTGAAAACGCGTGCGTCGTATGCCGGCGGCGAATTGTCCGGAATGTACGAGACATACAACGAGGACGGCTCCTGCCGAATGGTGGAATATTGTGCAGGGCTGCCGGTTCATGATTATTATTTGCTGGCGGACGGCAGCGGGAACACGCTTAAATTCCGCATTGCGGACGACATGCCGGTATGGGAATCTCCGGTCATAACGGAGCGTTCGGTCGATTATCGGGACGGTGTGCCCTGGGAGGTCTATTTCAAAAACGGATTGACGATCGCCTTGACGGATGCCATCGTCCGGGATTACGGCAAGTGGCACCGGGTCGATGTGATTATCTCCAACAATTCGTTGACGCCGGTCGAATTCAATCCGGAGACCGATATGACGGCCTATTCCGTAAACGAACACGATGTCGCCACTGATCTGCAGGTCTGGTCTTGCGATAGTTATCTGAAGAAAGTGAACCGGTCGCAGACCTGGGCCGCTGTTTTGATGGGCGTCAGCGAAGGAATGGCTTCTGCCGGCGCAGGGTATTCGACCTCCACGACGACCGGTTACAGCAGCTATGGCGGTTATTCGTCTTATACGACTACGACTTATAATCCCTCTGCGGCCTATCAGGCCAACATGGCCTCACAGCAGCGGCTCGCTGACTTCGGTCAGGCCTTGCAGGACGAACAACAAGTCAAAAAGCTGGGATATTTGAAGAAAAACACGATATATCCCGGAGAATCCGTATCCGGATTTGTTCATGTAGCATGGATTCAAGGAGAGCGTGCCGTGTTCATTATCCGGATTGAAGGTGCCGAATACATTTATGAGTGGGGATTTGACAAGAAAAATGCGTTTTTATTGAATAAGAACAACTAAGCTGTATCATTTTCCCTAAAATTTAGTTGAGGAAACAATATCCGCAAGGTCCTGCAAATCGCTATGCGAGCCTTGCGGATATTGTTTCTAAGGTTTATTCCTTTGCGGGAAAGCGAAAAAAATGGGAAGATTTTGTACCTTTACCTAAAATATTCTATACAATGGCAGCGATGAATACAGCCGACATCGGCTTTGAAAAGGAAATATGGAAGGCGGCGGATAAGATGCGCGGAAATATTGATGCATCGGAATATAAATCCGTTGTATTGGGACTTATTTTCCTGAAATACATCTCGGACAAATTCGAAGCTAAATATCAACAGCTTGTTGCCGAAGGAGAGGGCTTTGAGGAAGACAAGGATGAGTATTTGAGTAATAAAAATGAGAAGGGTAGTTATGATCCGGTTTTCTATGTCCCTGCGGAAGCCCGTTGGGAAGCTATTGCCATCCATGCACACTCTCCCGAAATTGGAACGATCATCGATAATGCGATGCGGGCGATTGAGAAGGAGAATAAGCGGTTGAAAGATATTCTTCCGAAAAACTTCGCGCGTCCCGAGCTCGACAAACGCCGCTTAGGTGAAGTTGTTGATTTGTTTACAAATATTCGGATGCATGAGCACGGCGATTCGAAGGATATTTTGGGTCGTGCTTACGAATATTGTCTTTCGAAGTTTGCTGAGGCTGAAGGAAAATTGGCAGGTGAATTTTATACTCCGGCTTGTATCGTTAAGACGTTGGTGAACGTATTGCAACCTTATAAAGGTCGTGTTTACGATCCTTGCTGCGGTTCGGGTGGTATGTTTGTACAGTCTGCACAATTTATCGAGAGCCACTCCGGAAATATCAATAATATATCGGTTTATGGTCAGGATTCCAATCCTACGACATGGAAAATGGCGCAGATGAACTTGGCGATTCGCGGTATCGAAGCCGATCTCGGTCGATATAATGCGGATACCTTTTTCAATGATTGCCATCCGACTCTGAAGGCCGATTTCGTGATGGCCAATCCACCGTTCAATCTGAGCGATTGGGGGGCGGATAAGCTGGCGGATGATGTGCGTTGGAAATACGGTACGCCGCCCAATGGCAATGCCAATTTTGCGTGGATTCAGCATATTATCCATCACCTTGCCCCGACGGGACGTGCGGGCGTTGTGCTGGCCAACGGCTCGCTGTCGAGCCAGAGTGGTGGTGAGGGCGAGATTCGGCGTAAATTGGTAGAGGCTGATTTGGTGGATTGTGTTATCGCTATGCCGCCGCAGCTGTTCTATACTACACAGATTCCCGTGTCGATTTGGTTTTTCAATAAAAACAAGCAACAAAAGGGCAAAACGCTCTTTATCGATGCTCGCAACTTGGGTACAATGGTAACGCGCAAGCTACGCGAATTGACTGATAGTGACGCGGTCGATCCGATAAAGCGCGGCGATATTCAGCGTATTGCCGATACCTACAATGCCTATGCCAATGGAATGTTGAAGGATGAAAAGGGTTTTTGTGCTGTGATTTCGCCCGAAGAAATCGCTCGTCAGGATTTTATCCTCACGCCTGGCCGTTATGTGGGTATTGCAGCGCAAGAAGAAGACACGGAGCTGTTCGACGAAAAGATGAAGCGTCTGACAGGCGAACTGTCCGGATTGTTCGAAAAATCGCACGAATTGGAGGCTGAGATTAGGAAACAGTTGGGGAGTATTGGGTATAAGTTAAATTAGAATGGATGCTATATCGCCAAAATATCAAATGACATTAGTTCGAAGAATTTCTGAAGCTATATGGGCTGAGTATAGTTCATATGCAGAGGCACTGTATTATATAAAGAAATGGCATGAACATAATGATGATTGGAATAATCCGTGGGAAAATTTCTCTATCTTTTTCAAAGATCAAAATCAACAAAAAATAGACTTACAGGCAACATTGCACAATATAGATGGAGATACTTTACTAAAAATGGCAATTGATTTAGGTTTGGAAACTCCGAACTTTATTCCAGCAATACCTATTTTTAGGAATGAAATTAAGTCCGATTATAGTACTGCATGTACTGCTTTTGAAAAGGCGTTTAGATGTGTGGAGAATGACCCTGCAACAGCCGTAGGTCTTGTAAATTCTGCATTAGAAAGTGTTATCAAAGAAATCCTTAAAGACGGAAGGATTTTAGTACAAAGGGAAGATACAGATACATTATACTCTTTGGTGAAAAGAATTTTAACAGAATTTAAACTCACTATAAAGGATTTACCGACAGAGATAAAAACTATTACGTCCTCGCTACTTGCTGCAAGTCAGGCGGTAGAGAGACTGAGAAGTGATAAAACTTTATTTCATGGGAAAACAAAGGACGATTATGTATTATCGGATCCTATGTATGGCTATTTTGTAATAAATAGTGTAGCTTCTATAGGGTTATTTCTTATATCTTTCTATAATAAAAAATATCCTTCACAAACTGAAACTTCATCGGAACAAAGTTACGATCCGGACGATTTGCCTTTTTAGTGACTATAAAATTATGAAAGTGTGGAAAATATGTAGATTGGGAGATGTTGTTCGATTTAACCCAATAGAACGATTGTCTAAAGAGGTTATTGCAAAGAAAGTTCCAATGGAATGTTTGCAGCCATATACGAGAATGGTGTCAAGTTATGAAATATCGCTGTATTCAGGAGGAAGCAAGTTTCGGAATGAAGATACGTTAATGGCTCGTATTACGCCTTGCCTTGAGAATGGAAAAACGGCCTATGTTTCTATCCTTGATGAGGGCGAGATTGGTTTTGGTTCAACTGAATATATTGTTTTCCGAAATATTAAAGGTGTTACGGATAGTAAATTCATCTATTATTTTGTAACGAATCCGTGGTTTCGGGACATTGCCATTAAGTCGATGGTTGGTTCTTCCGGTCGTCAGCGCGTGCAACAGTCGGTCTTGGAAAACTTGGAAGTAAGTCTTCCTTCGCTTGGCGAACAGAAGCGCATCGCAAACATTTTAGGGGCCTTCGACGATAAAATAGAATTGAATCGCCGCATAAATGATAATTTAGAGGAGCAGGCCAAAGCGCTGTTTAAGTCGTGGTTTGTGGATAATCAAGAACCTACATGGGAAAAGAAAACATTGGCAGACATTGTCAATATTTGGGATTCTATGCGGAAACCATTGTCTGCAATAGAACGAGATAAGATGCAAAAGATATATCCTTATTATGGAGCAACATCCTTGATGGATTATGTAGATAACTACTTATTCGATGGGATATATCTTTTGATGGGTGAAGATGGGACAGTTGTAGATGATAAGGGATTTCCTATTCTGCAATATGTATATGGAAAATTTTGGGTAAATAATCATGCACATGTATTAACTGGCGCAAATGGTTTTAGTACAGAATGTATATATATTCTATTAAGTACTACCAATGTAAAATCTATTGTAACAGGAGCTGTTCAACCTAAAATAAACCAAGCAAATTTAAAGAATATACCTATCGCTATCCCACCAGAAGATGTTTTAAGTGATTATAATGCTGTTATACATCCTCTGTTTGCTAAAATCAGAAATAATAGCATGGAAATTCATCGGTTAACAATTATACGCGACGCCCTTCTACCCAAACTAATGTCCGGTGAGATCTCCGTTGAGGAGGTTTCCCTCGATTAGCTTGCTAAATTATCATTTATCTGTTGATTTATATCTATTTTTTTACAGATTGAGTCTAAAATAGAAATGATTCTGTCTTGTTCAGGTAGCGGTGGAATCTTAATGCTTAGCTTGGACAACTCATTAAATGTTATTTGCGGGAATGTGCCAGAACGAGTCTCGGCTAACATTTGAAGTTCTGAAATAATCTTATCAGATTGAAGAAAGTAGTAGAGGTATTTGGACTTGACAATATTTTTATTTCGAATAACCATTAATTTGGTCGATGCAATATAATTGATAGGGGCGAAATCAATGTATGCATAGCGTTTGTTTTGTGGACGAATTTCGCTATATAATATATCGCCTTCTTCAAAAGTTTTTTTAAATTGACCTTTCAGATTCTCATTAGGAATATAAATGTGATTTAATACTTTGCCTTCTAATACATCAGATGTATTAATAAGAACAACTTGTTGAGCATTACTGTTGTATGTATTGGAAATTGTATCGCAAACATCTCCTATTGTGCATTGCCTCCAGGTCGTATTCATATATTGTCTTTCTAATTTATATATTTCCGATGTGAGATTTTGACATTGCTTTGATTGACCATTGCATAGTGCATTGTTGTGTCGATTTTGACGTGCCCTAATAGCTTTTGTACCTGTTCGATCGGCATCCCTTTATCGATGGCCATTGTAGCAAGTGTCCGGCGAAACTTGTGTGGATGAACTTTGTGAATCGAAACTTTGCGGCCGAGCTGGCGGAGCCGTAACTCCACTCCGCTAATTTTAAGCCGATTATGCGGCTTGGCGATGGATACGAAGAGTGCCGGATTGTCATCTGTCCGGCTTTCGAGGTATTGTTTCAGATGAATTTTTGTGCGGGCGTTGAAATAGACTTCCCGTTCTTTGTTGCCTTTACCGAAAACGACGCACTCGCGTTCGTGAAAGTCTATATCTTCTCGATTAATTTTTACCAGTTCGCCGACGCGGATACCGGTAGACGATAGCATGTCTACGATTGCCAGATCTCGTATATGGGTGCAGTTGTCACGCAAAATTTCAAGATTTTCATCGGATAGCACCTCTTTAATTAAAGAGCCGGTTTTAACTTTATGGATGCGTCTCACCGGGCTTTTAAGAATATAATCTTCGTCTTCGAGCCATGCGAAAAAACTTGAGAAAATTCTGCGGATATTGTCTATGGTAACTTTTGACGATTGGTTATTCGATTGGTATGATGCAAGATAACATCGTAGGTCGGTTGTTGTTATATCGACGATATTCTTGTCGATCTGCCGTAACATATATTCGATAGTCGAAGCATAATATTTCAGTGTTTTCTCGGAGCATCCCTCGACGCGCTTGGCTGATATAAATAGCGTTTGCAGTTGAGAATTAGCCTTGATTCGTGCTTCGCTATCCGGAAGCTTTTCTGCGATGTCAATATTTTGCAATGTGCGATTCAGCACGTTGCATAAGATGCTCATTTGATCTGCTGTAATGACGGTACGCATCGCGGTTTTAATTTCGTTAATTAGTTTTTCTTTCATGGCTGCGTTTGTATTATTGAAATTGATAAAGTTACGCAGTCCATTGAAATACACACAAAGATAACCGATAAATGATAATTTAGAGGAGCAGGCCAAAGCGCTGTTTAAGTCGTGGTTTGTGGATAATCAAGATAATGATTGGAAAAAAATTAGATTGGAAGAAATCCTTGAGATTGGCAAAATTTCTATAATCCCGGCACAAAGTCCTGACACAATCTTTGAACATTATAGTTTGCCTGCTTTTGATAATGGAACACGGCCAGCTTATGAAAAAGGTTGCGCAATAAAAAGCTCAAAATTTTATATTCAAAAAAATATGTTTTTGTTCTCTAAATTAAATCCGAGAATTAAACGTATTTGGTTCCCTAATATTCAGACAGAAAAAGCTATATGCTCAACTGAATTTATACCATATAAACCTAAAGATGCTTCATTGTTAGGATTTTGCTATTCGATTGTAAATTCAGAAGCATTTTATGAATATGTACTCTCTTTGACCAATGGTTCTACTGGTAGCCATCAACGATTCCATCCAACAGCTACTTTGGACTATTCATTAAAGATTCCAGATAAAGATATTATAAAAAAGTTTGAAAGCATAGTTAGACCATTATATGAATTGATTGCGAAGAATAGAACTGAAAATGAAAGACTCGCTTCTCTCCGCGACACCCTTCTACCCAAACTCATGTCCGGTGAGATCTCCGTTGAGGAGGTTTCCCTCGATTAGCTTGCTAAATTATCATTTATCAAAGTTACTATTGTAATTTCTATTTTTGTTATATTTGTATTAAACTGGGATTTCTAATGGAATTAGATCTTAATATTGATTCAAATGGCAATGTAATCGTCAATACATTGTCGGAATATGTTGCATATATTTCTCAGTTGCAAGCTGCCAATGAAGGTAGCAATGAGCGATTCTTTTTCAGGGGCCAATCCAATAAAAATTGGGATGTGCGCCCATGTTTATTTAGAGAGAATAATCTGACGATTGAATCCGATATTATATCTGAGGCTTGTGCTCGTGCTCCTTTTGAATTTGGCGGTCGAAGCGCATTTGAACGACTGACAAAATTACAACATTATGGACTGCCAACCAGAATGTTGGATGTAACGCTAAACCCTTTAGTCGCGTTGTATTTTGCGTGTGCAAAATGTGAAGATAAAGAAAACTACGACAAGAATTATAAAGAATCTGATACTATTGATGTCGATTCCGATCATCCATTTGATAATGAATATGATGTCGATGGAGCTGTTTATTATAGACGGGCTTATGGACATAAGCATAATTCAGATGATATTGATCTGTTGGCTCGAATTGCGGAAATGGATTTCAACGGAGATATTGTATTGCATCAATTGGTCGAGAAATTAGGACTACGCAGTCAAATAAAACAAGCCGAGGGTTTTGAGGAACTGGCAAAGGTGATGCAAAATGCCTACTTTGTTATATCGACATTCAACAATGAACGTTTGATTCGGCAGAGCGGAGCTTTTTTGCTTTCGGGTAGCATTAATATTCAACTCAATAAATCTGATTACGGCGCCAGTCGGATCGAGAAGAGCAGTTGTTCTTTAAATAGCCAGTTTGCGAGCGAAAGGATAATCATACCGGCCGGAAGTAAGGAAAGCCTTTTAGAAGAATTGAATTTCTACAATATAAACCAAGGGGCTTTATTTCCGGAGTTGGAGCATCAGATGGCATATATCAAATATAGTATGTGTAAATCTAATGTCAGAAGCGCTTCATCTTTTGAAAAGATAGATTTTGATGCAATAAAAGCTGAAGAATTGAAGGAAGGTGTTGAGATAGCTGAATCCGTAGTGAAAGAAGAGTTAGTTGATAAGGCTATTTATGATATCGTATCACAATATATTTCAGATGATGCTATAAAACAGAATGTTCTTCGAATTATTACACGGCAAACCGAATATATAGATTGGGCCAATAAGGAAGCGACCATTAGTGATTTGAGACGTAAAATCAAACGAAGCCTGCCTTTACAATCTATTAGTTCTGATGTCGCAACGCAATCTGCGCGTAATATGGTATCACAGCTTGTTAACTTGTATGTGAAAAAATAACAATTATATGCACTTCACCGAAGATGATTTTGAAAACGCCATTCTCGAGTTGTTTCGAGAGCAATTAGGTTACGATTATGTGTACGGTCCCAATGTGATACGCGACTATGCAGAACCGCTTTACGCGGAGGTGCTGGAGGCTGTGTTGCCGCAGATCAATCGTGGACTGCCACAGGCCGCTATTGACGAAGCCATGGTGAAGATTCGAACTTATGAGGGCGGAACGTTGGTACAGAAGAATGAATTGTTCACGGATTACTTGCAAAATGGTGTTGCTGTCAATTATTTCGATGGCCGCGAGCAATGTTCCGCCAATGTCCGGCTTGTCGATTATGATTCACCATTACATAATCGGTTTACAATCGCTAATCAATGGACGGTCGATGGGCACTCGGTAAGGCGTGCGGATATGATCGTATTTGTCAATGGATTGCCGCTGGTGGTGGTCGAGCTCAAATCGCCCTCGCGTGAGAATACGGACGTGTCGGAAGCTTATACACAATTGCGTAACTATATGCAGGAGATTCCGTCACTCTTTATCTATAACGCTTTTTGTGTGATGAGCGATCAGGGGATGACTAAGGCGGGGACGATCACGGCGGGTGAAGACCGTTTTATGCAGTGGAAGACGGTGGACGGGAGTTATGAGGATACCCATAGCGCGAATTTCGATGTGCTTTTCGCGGGAATGTTCGAAAAAACGCGGTTTGTTGAATTGTTGCGGAATTTTATTTGTTACTCGAAAGACGGTAAACAGCGCGTTAAGATATTAAGTGCCTATCATCAGTTTTATGCCGTACGCAAGGCTGTGCTTTCGACGGTTAAAGCAGCTGAGACGGATGGTCGGGGTGGCGTGTTTTGGCATACGCAGGGCAGCGGAAAGTCATTGTCGATGGTCTTTTTCGCCAAGCAGTTGCAGCAGGCGATGTCGTCGCCGACGATCGTCGTGCTGACAGACCGTAACGATTTGGATGGACAGTTGTATCGGCAGTTCGCTTGTTGCAGGGATTTTTTGCGTCAGACACCCGTGCAGGCCGAAAGTCGGGCTCATCTTCGGGAATTATTGGCGGGACGCGAAGCGAACGGTATCTTTTTCTCGACGATGCAGAAATTCGAGGAGAGCGAAGAACCGCTTTCGATACGACGAAATATAGTCGTTATGGCCGACGAGGCGCATCGCAGTCAATATGGATTGGAGGAGAGGGTCCGAATGGTTACGGATGCTGACGGGGTGACGCAGGCCAAAGTTGTAATCGGCGCGGCGCGTCTGGTGCGTAATGCGTTGCCGAATGCTACCTATATCGGGTTTACCGGAACGCCTATTGCGCAAAAAGATCGGTCGACACGCGAAGTATTCGGCGATTACATCGACGTGTACGATATGACGCAGTCGGTGGATGACGGTGCGACACGGCCGGTATTTTACGAGAGCCGTGTAATCAATCTGAAACTCGACGAGCAGACCTTGCGACGTATTGATGCGGAGTATGATGCGATGGCCGAGGAAGCGGAAGAGTATGTCATTGAGAAAAGCAAGCGTGAATTGGGGCGGCTCGATTCGATCCTTGGAGCTGACGCGACGGTGGCATCATTGTGCGAGGACATCGTAAAACACTATGAGGAATTCCGGCAATACGAGCAGACGGGTAAGGCGATGATCGTAGCCTATTCGCGGCCGATAGCGATCAAGATTTACCGTCGAATTCTTGAAATGCGCCCGGTGTGGAGTGACAAGTTGGCTGTTGTGATGACTTCTAGTAATAAAGATCCGGAAGACTGGCGGGCGATTATCGGAAATGATTCCCACAAGAAAGAGTTGGAGAAGCGGTTCAAAGACAACGACAGCTCGTTGAAAATCGTCATTGTAGTTGATATGTGGCTTACGGGTTTCGACGTACCTTCGCTTTCGACGATGTATGTCTATAAACCGATGTCCGGACACAATCTAATGCAGGCTATTGCTCGTGTGAATCGTGTGTTCGGGGATAAACAAGGTGGTTTGGTTGTGGATTATGTGGGTATTGCTTCGGCGTTGAAGACGGCGATGAACGATTATACATACCGTGACCGCAAAAATTATGGTGATACGGATGTGGCTAAAACCGCCTATCCGGAGTTTCAGAAGAAACTGGACGTTTGCCGTGATCTGATGTATGGATTCGATTATGGTGCTTTCTTCGGTAAGTCTGATTTGGAGCGGGCGAAAGCCATCAGTGGAGGTGTCGATTTCATGCAGTCCCCCGAGCGGATGGAAACGAAAAAACTCTTTATCAAAGAGGCACTGCTGCTGCGGCAGGCATTGTCGCTTTGTCAGAGTTTACTGAATTACGAGCAGCGTATCGAAGCTGCCTATTTTGAGGCGGTGCGCACATTACTGACGCGCGTAGAGGGCAAGGGCAAGATTTCGTTCCGTGAGATCAACGGGCGTATTAATGAATTGCTCAAGCAGAGTATCAAGAGCGAAGGGGTAATTAATCTTTTCTCCGATATCAAGGAGGAGTTCTCTTTGTTCGATCCGAAATTCCTGGAAGAGGTTGCCCGGATGAAGGAACGGAACTTCGCCGTAGAATTATTGCGTAGGTTGATCGCAGAACAGGTACAACTGTATCAGCGAACGAATACGGTACGAGCCGAGAAGTTTTCGGAAATTCTGTCCGATGCCATGAGTCGCTATTTGAAAGGGTTGCTGACGAACGAAGAGGTTATCGAAGAACTGCTGAAAATAGCCCGTGAGATCGTTCACGGCGAAAAAGCCGGCGAGTCGCTTAATCTGAACAGCGAAGAACTTGCCTTTTATGATGCGTTGACCAAGCCTGAGGCTGTAAAAGATTTTTATTCCAACGATCAGTTGATCGCTATTACACGTGAGCTGACGGATGCACTCCGGCGCAACAAAACGATCGATTGGAATATGAAGGAGAGTGCTCGTGCTGGAATGCGACGTATTGTCAAACGATTGTTGAAAAAGTATGATTATCCGCCTGCAGGACAGGAAGATGCTTTGAATACGATTATGGAGCAGTGTAAGAAGTGGAACGAAAATAATTGAATGGGATAGCTATGGGTAAGTTGGAAGAGTCGTATAATGATTTTGCAAGATATAGTAATAGGCGGTGTTCATAATTTTGTGTAAATGGGAAAACAGGATTCAGTTTGAGTTACGCCCCCCCCCTCGATCCCGTAATATCCCTATCATCTGTTTCCGCCGGTAGGGAATTTATCGCCGGAGATGGAAATATGCAAGGCCATGCGAATCGCCTGAGGGCGAGCCTTGCATATTTCCATCCCCGGCGTTCTGCTGGTCGCATGTAGATTTGCAGCGTGATGTAATCACAGGTAATTTTGATATGGCGTCGCAGTGAACCGGGGCTTG
>ENA-UEYL01001474-UEYL01001474.1-human-gut-metagenome-genome-assembly--contig:-NODE-1474-length-20092-cov-4.733600_pt1 | contig 20092 bp, 16 predicted proteins | sample MGYA00242941_ERZ507946 | MGnify/ENA primary metagenome ERZ507946 (study PRJEB26167, sample SAMN06115482) | human gut metagenome | host: Homo sapiens | place: China:Guizhou | collected 2015-03-11...
CACGAGGCGGCTTTCCATTCCATATTCCAATTAAGAAAGGAGGACATCAGTTTGGATGACAATATCCTGGTGATGAAAGACATCACAAAGGAATTTCCGGGCGTCAAAGCCCTGAACCACGTCAATCTGGAAGTTGCACGGGGAGAGATCCACGCACTGGTTGGCGAAAACGGCGCCGGTAAGTCCACGCTGATGAACGTACTCAGCGGTACATATCCCTATGGCTCCTACACGGGGCAAATCATATATGACGGTCAGGAGTGCCACTTCAAGACCGTCCGGGACAGTGAGAAGATCGGCATTGTCATTATCCATCAGGAGCTGGCACTGATTCCGGAACTGTCCATCGGCGAGAACATGTTCCTGGGCAACGAGCGCAAGGGCAAGTTCGGCTTGGACTGGGACGAGACCTTCGCCCAGGCGGAAAAGCACATGAAACAGGTGGGGCTGAAAGAGCGTGCCACCACCCTCATCAAGGACATCGGCACCGGCAAGCAGCAGCTGGTGGAAATCGCCAAGGCCCTGTCCAAAAACGTCAAGCTGCTGATTTTGGATGAACCCACTTCCTCTTTGAACGAAGAGGATTCCAAGATGCTGCTGGATCTGCTGCTGCAGTTCAAGAAGGAGGGCATGACCTCCATCATCATCTCCCACAAGCTCTCCGAGATCGCCTATGTGGCAGACAAGATCACGGTGGTTCGGGATGGTTCCACCATCGAAACCATCGATAACTCCGCCCGCGATATTGATGAAGACCGCATCATCCGGGGCATGGTGGGCCGGGAGCTGACCGACCGCTTCCCCAAGCGTCCGCGCTGTACCTCCACCGAACCCATTCTGGAGGTAAACGACTGGTGCGTCCACCATCCCATCTACACGGAAAAGCAGGTGGTCAGCCACGTCTCGTTCCATGTCAACCGGGGCGAGATCATCGGTTTCTCCGGACTCCAGGGCGCCGGCCGCACCGAGCTGGCCCGGTCCCTCTTCGGCCACAGCTACGGCACCGGCATCACCGGCCAGCTCAAAATCAACGGCCGGGAAGTTCACCTGAAAAACGAGCGCAGCGCCATTGAGGCAGGTCTGGCTTACGTCACCGAGGACCGCAAGGACAACGGCCTGGTCCTCATCGACACCATTGCCGTCAACAATACCATGGCCCGACTGGAAAAAGTCTGCAACCGCGGCATTATTGATATCGACCAGGAAAATCAGGTGGCTGAGGATTACCGGCGCAAGCTTGCCACCAAGACGCCTTCCGTTCAGCAGGCAGTCGGCAACCTCTCCGGCGGCAACCAGCAAAAGGTGCTGCTGGCCAAGTGGATGTTTGCCGATCCTGATGTGCTGATCGTGGATGAGCCCACCCGCGGCATCGACGTGGGTGCCAAATACGAAATCTACTGCATTATGAATGATCTCATTGCCCAGGGAAAATCCATCATCATGATCTCCTCGGAGATGCCGGAGCTGCTGGGCATGTGTGACCGGATCTATGTCATGAACGAGGGCAGCCTGGTGGGCGAGTTCCCCATCGAGGAAGCCACGCAGGAGAAAATCATGGCAGCCATTCTGCAGTCCGGTAAAAAAGAAGAGAGCAAGGGAGTGCTGCAAGCATGAAAGGAACGATCAATCAAGATGCCAAAACGCTGGAATCCCGTGCAAACAGCATCCGGGTCAGCGCGATTTTGAAAAAATACACCATGGTCATCGCCTTGGTGGTGGTCTTTATTTTCTTCACTGCCCTGACCGGCGGTAAGATGCTCTACGCGCAAAACATCTCCAACCTGCTGCTGCAAAACGCCTATGTTCTGGTCATGGGCTGCGGCATGCTGCTGTGCATCCTCACCGGCGGCAACGTGGACCTGAGCGTGGGCGCCACGCTGTGCCTGGTGGGTGCCATCGCCGCGCAGCTGATGTCCAACACCTCCCTCAACGCCGTGCTGGTCATCCTCATCTGCCTGGCCATCTCCGCCGTCATCGGCACCTGGCAGGGCTTCTGGATCGGCTACATGCACATCCCGCCCTTCATCTGCACCCTGGCCGGCATGTTCCTCTTCCGCGGCCTGGGCCGTGTGGTGCTGGAGTCCAAGACGGTCAGCATCTCCAACAAGCTGTTTTTGAACATCTTCAGCTCCTATATCACCGTCCCCGGTGTGGACGCCGGTGAGATTCACTGGTCCGCCATGATCGTGGGCGTAGTGGTCGCCGCCGTGCTGCTGGTGCGCACCATCACCGGCCGTGCCAAGAAGGCGCGCAAGGGCTACGCCATGGATTCTGCCGTCAGCGCCTTCTCCAAAGTGATCCTCATCGATCTGCTGATCCTCTTCTACTGCTGGAAGCTGGCCAACTACAAGGGCATTCCCGTCATGCTGGTGTGGGTGCTGGGCATTTTGCTGCTCTACGCCTTCATCACCTCCAAGACCGCATTTGGCCGTTACTTCTACGCCGTGGGCGGCAACGAGAAGGCCACCAAGCTCTCCGGTATCGATACCCGGAAGGTCTACTTCGCCGCTTACTGCTCCATGTCCATACTGGCAGGCCTGTCCGGTCTGCTGGTCGCCGCCCGGATTGGTTCCGTCAACGGCGATACCGGTATGTCCTATGAGATGGACGCCATCGGCTCCTGCTTCATCGGCGGCGCCTCCGCCTACGGCGGATCCGGTACGGTTCCCGGCATCGTGGTCGGCGCCATTTTGCTGGGCGTCATCAACCAGGGCATGTCCATCTACGGCCTGGACAACAACTGGCAGTATGTGGTCAAGGGCGCTGTGCTGCTGATCGCCGTCATCTTCGACGTGGTGTCCAACCACAAGACCGGCAAGGCCTAAGGAGGAAACCATGCTGTATATCGGAGTGGATCTGGGAACCTCTGCCGTTAAGCTTTTGCTCATGGACGGCAGCGGCACCATCCAGAAGATCGTCTCCCGGGAATATCCCATTTCCTTCCCCCACCCCGGCTGGTCCGAGCAGAATCCCGAGGACTGGCTGCGCCAGACCCTCGACGGCATCCGGGAGCTGACCGCCCAGTGCGACCGCTCCCAAATTGCCGGGATCGGCTGCGGCGGCCAGATGCACGGTCTGGTAGTGCTGGACGAACACGACCAGGTTCTGCGTCCCGCCATTCTCTGGAACGACGGCCGCACCGCGGAGGAAACCGAATATCTCAACACCGTGATCGGGCGGGAGACCCTCTCCCGCCGCACGGCCAACATCGCCTTTGCAGGCTTCACGGCCCCCAAGCTGCTGTGGATGCGCAAGCACGAGCCGGAGCTCTTTGCCCGAATCCGCAAGGTGATGCTGCCCAAGGACTATCTCAACTATATGCTCACCGGCGTGCACTGCACGGATGTCTCCGACGCCTCCGGCATGCTGCTCTTTGACGTGGAACACAAGTGCTGGAGCCCGGAGATGCTGGAACTGTGCGGGCTGAATGCATCCCAGATGGCCCGGGTGTTTGAAAGCTACGAAACGGTCGGCACGCTCAAGCCGGACGTGGCCCGGTCTTTGGACCTTCCCAAAACCGTCAAAGTCTGCGCCGGTGCCGGCGACAACGCCGCCGCGGCAGTGGGAACCGCTACCGTGGGCGACGGACAGTGCAACATCTCCCTGGGCACCTCCGGCACCATCTTCATCTCCAGCGAGCGCTTCGGCGTCGATCCCCACAACGCGCTCCACGCCTTTGCCCACGCCGACGGGCACTATCATCTCATGGGCTGCATGCTCTCCGCCGCCTCCTGCAACAAGTGGTGGATGGATGACATTCTGGGCACCAAGGACTATGCCGCCGAACAATCCCCCATCACCGATGAGCGCCTGGGATGCAATCATGTGTTCTTCCTGCCCTATCTCATGGGAGAGCGCTCTCCCCACAACGATCCCGCCGCCCGGGGCACCTTCATCGGCCTGACCATGGATGCCTCCCGGGCCGACATGACCCAGGCCGTGCTGGAAGGTGTGGCCTTCGGCATCCGGGACTCTCTGGAGGTTGCCCGGTCTCTGGGCCTCAACATCCAGCGCAGCAAGATCTGCGGCGGCGGCGCCAAGAGCCCCCTCTGGCGGAAAATCTTCGCCAATGTCCTGAACCTGGACATTGAGGTCCCGGTGACCGAGGAGGGTCCGGGCTACGGCGGCGCCATGCTGGCGGCGGTGGCCTGTGGGGAATATCCCAGCGTGGCTGCGGCGGCCGAGGCCCTGATCCACGTCAAGGAAACCGTTCATCCCGATCCGGAGATTGCCGCCCGCTATGAGGTGCAGTACCGGAAGTTCCGGGAAATCTATCCCACGCTCAAGGCCCTGTTCCCCCGTTTGCAGGGATAAAAAGAGGGAGGACGCCCATGACCCATGGACCTTCCGCACCCCAGCCGGTGTATCACCCCGCCCGGAAAGCCCGGGCCGGGCGAACCATGACTCTGCGGGTGCTGGTATGCTTGTATTTTCTCTATCTGGCCTGGCAGATTGCCTCCGGCGGTGCCGCCGGCACGTCTCCCATTCCGCAGTGGGGCGTGGTGGCACTGACCGCGGCGTTTGCCGCCGTGGCGGTAGGCTTCGGCTATTACGCCTGGCGGCGCTACCGCACGGATCTCAAGGCCGCGGAGCTGACGGAGGAGGAGCGCCGGGAACTGGAGGCAGAATCGTGAAGTCCCGTTCTGTCCGGGAGGAAGCGGTCCGCCTGGTATTGCTCCTGGCCGGGCTGTGCGTGGCCCATCTGGGCGTCACGCTGTTTTTGCAGACCGACCTGGGCTCCGATCCTTTCAACGTCTTTGTGCAGGGACTGTTCCGGTTCCTGCCCTGGCCCGGATTCATGACCCACGGACGGGTTCATCTGTTGGTGTCTCTGGTCATCATGGTGGTGCTGCTGGTGGTGGACCGCAAGTTCGTGCGCATCGGCACGGTGGTCTGCATGGCATTGGGCGGCCCCATCATCGATGTCTTCACCGTATTGCTCGCCCCCCTGATCCACAGCGAACGCCCCCTGCCGGTGCGGCTGGCGGCGTTGGTTTTGGGCTGTGTGATCCTGGCCTTCGGCATGACCATTGTGATCTGTTCTGAAGCCGGTACCGGCCCCAACGATCTGGTGGGCGTGGTGCTCAGCGACAAGCTGGGCAAACCCTTCGGCCCCGTCCGGGTGGCGGTGGATTTGTTCTTTGCGCTCTCCGGCTTTGCGCTGGGCGGCGTGCTGGGCCTGGGCACCGTGATCTGCGCCTTCGTGGTAGGTCCCGCCGCCCAGACATTCATGCCGGTGAGCCGGCGTATTTGCGATGGCTGTGTCCATCAATTTGCAGGGAGGGACTCCCTCCCGAGAGGTGATTCTGTATGACAATTCTTCCCATTTCCGATCCTGCTTTTGCCTCTTACGGCAAGGTTTTGGAGGGCTACGACACCCAGGATCTGCTCCGGACCCTGGAAGCAGCCACCCCGCTGCCTGAAGGCGTGGAGTATGTTCCCTCCCAGCCGGAGCTGGAATCTCTGCCCCTGACCGCGCAGCTATCCTCCAACGCCTACGGCGGCATGCCCATTCAGATGGGCTGGTGCAACGGCCACAACACCAAGCTCAACTGCCTGGAGTACCACCGGGACAGCGAGCTCAACTGCGGCACGGAGGATTTCATTCTCCTGTTGGCCCGGATGGATGACATCGCGCCCGACGGCGCGCTGGATACCGGCCGGGTCAAGGCCTTCCGGGTGCCCGCCGGCGTGCTGGTGGAAGTCTATGCCACCACACTGCACTATGCCCCCTGCTCCGCCGCCAAGGGCGCGGGCTTCCGGGTGCTGGTGGCGCTCCCCAAGGGAACCAACGGTCCCCGTCCGGACATTCAGGTCCTCAACCGGGAGGACTCCATGCTTTGGGCCTGCAACAAGTGGCTCCTGGCCCATCCCGAAAGCAGCGAAGCCGCCCAGGGCGCGCCCGCTGTGCTGCGGGGCAAAAATATTGATATTGCCGCCGATCTGTAAGGCGAATATTCAGAAAGAGGTGCGTTCATCATGCTGACCAACATTCCGGAAGTCAAACTGGGTATCATTGCGGTGTCCCGGGACTGCTTCATCATTTCTCTCTCCGAGCGCCGCCGGGCTGCCATCGTGGCCGCCTGCCAGAACAAGGGTCTGGATCTGTACGAGTGCAAGACCACGGTGGAAAACGAGAAGGATATGCTCAAAGCCGTGGATGAAGTAAAGAGCGCGGGCTGCAACGCCCTGGTGGTGTTCCTGGGCAACTTCGGTCCCGAGACGCCTGAGACCCTCATCGCCCAGCGGTTTGACGGCCCTGTCATGTATGTGGCCGCCGCCGAGGAAAGCGGCAAGGACCTCATCGACGGCCGCGGCGACGCCTACTGCGGCATGCTCAACTGCTCTTACAACCTGGGCATGCGCCATCTCAAGGCCTACATCCCCTCCTATCCCGTGGGCACCGCGGAGGATATCGCCTCCATGATCGCGGACTTCAAGCCCATTGCCTGTGCCCTGATCGGCCTCTCCGGCCTCAAGATCATCACCTTCGGCCCCCGTCCCCAGGACTTCTTCGCCTGCAACGCCCCCATCAAGGGTCTGTATGAGCTGGGCGTGGAAGTGGAGGAAAACTCCGAGCTGGATCTGCTGGTGGCCTACAAGGCCCACGAGGGCGATCCCCGGATTCCCGAGGTCTGCGCAGACATGGCCAAGGAGATGGGCGAGGGCAAGTACTATCCCGACCTCAACGCCCGGATGGCTCAGCTGGAGCTGACTTTGCTGGATTGGGCCGAGGCCCACAAGGGCGCCCGCCAGTATGTGGCCTTTGCCGACAAGTGCTGGCCCGCCTTCCCGGAGGCCTTCGGCTTTGAGCCCTGCTATGTCAACTCCCGCCTGGTCAGCCGCGGCATCCCCGTCTCCTGCGAGGTGGATATCTACGGCGCACTCAGCGAATACATCGGCATGTGCGTCTCCGGTGAGACCGTCACGCTGCTGGACATCAACAACTCCGTTCCCGCTGACCTCTATCAGGAGGACATCGCCGGCAAGTTCCCCTATCAGCTGACCGATACCTTCATGGGCTTCCACTGCGGCAACACCCCCAGCTGCAAGCTGTGCGCCGACCGGGCCGTAAAGTATCAGCTGATTCAGCACCGTCTGCTGGAGCCCAAGGGTTCCGAGCCCGATTTCACCCGCGGCACGCTGGAAGGCGATATCGCCGCCTCTCCCATCACCTTCTACCGTCTCCAGTGCGACAGCGAGGGCAAGCTCCGCTCCTACATTGCCCAGGGCGAAGTCCTGCCGGTCAAGACCCGCTCCTTCGGCGGCATCGGCGTGTTCGCCATCCCCGAAATGGGCCGGTTCTACCGTCATGTGCTGGTGGAGAAGCGCTATCCCCACCATGGCGCCGTGGCCTTCGGCCACTACGGCAAGGCCCTCTTTGAGGTCATGAAGATGCTGGGTGTGGAGGACATCGCCTACAACCAGCCCAAGAGCCTGCCCTATCCCACCGAGAATCCCTTCGTGTAATCCATGGAACTGCTGGAGGAGCTGCAATCGCTCTACACAGGCTATCTTCTCAAGACCGAGCAGCTGGAACGTGACCGCAAACCCGCGGACGGACTGCTGGGCATGGGCAGCGGCCCTGCCGCCGATCCCTGCCACGACCGGTTTGCCCAGGAGCTGGAAGCACTGCTGCGCCGGATGGATGCGCTCCCCTCTTCCCAGCTTTTTCAGGCACTCTCGTTGATCTACACCGCGCCCTTTGCCCACCGGGACAATCCTTCCGCCTACTGGATGCTCCAGGCGGTCCACGGACTGACCGTGCCTCTGATTCCCCGACTCTCTCCAGAGGATGCGCAGGCCCTGCGGACCCGGTATCAGGAGGACTATCCCCGTTGGGAACGGCTGCCTGCCCAGAAACAGGTCCTGGCCGCGCTCAAGCGCAATCGATAAGAAAACAGCACGCGGACACTTTTGCGTCCGCGTGCTGTTTTTGGGGAAGAATCCCGAACCGATCGCAGCTTCCCGCAAGGTGCCGGTTCCGACGTCCCGGCAGGAAGTACCGGGCACTGCCCCCAGGCAGTCAGAGCAGGAAGACCGCGCCCCCGGCCGTGACTGGCCGGGGGCGCGGTTCCTTGGTTTTCCTGCGATTTGTGCCGGTCCGTTACTCGGCCATATCGCGATACAGGAAGGTCACAACCTGCGCACGGGTGCAGGTGGCGTTGGGTGCGAAGGTGGTCGCGGTCACGCCGCCGGTGATGCCTTCTTCCGCAGCCCAGGCCACTGCGTCAGCGTAGTACGCATCCGCAGGAACATCCGTAAAGGACACGCTGCTGCTTGCAGCGGGGCTGCCCTGTGCACGGTGCAGGAAGGTCACGATCTGGGCACGGGTGCAGGTGGCATTGGGCGCGAAGGTGGTCTCCGTCATGCCGCCGGTGATGCCGCTGGCATATGCCCACAGGATTGCCTGATAGTTGTAGGCATCCTCGGAGACATCGGTAAAGGGATTGACCATATTCACCACAGGAGAACCAGCCGCTCTCCACAGGAAGGTCACAACCTGACCGCGGGTGCAGCCGTTGTTGGGGCCGAACGTGGTGGCCGTGATGCCGCCGGTGATGCCCTCTTCCGCTGCCCAGGCTACTGCGTCTGCGTAATAGGCATCAGAAGGAACGTCGCTGAATCCGGCAACCGTCGGAGTGCCGATGGTCCAGGTGGCCTCGACCTTCACGCTGCCGATGGGCATGGTAAAGGTGTAGCGGCCGTCGGCGCGCTTGGTCAGTTCGAGTTCATCGCCGTTGCTGGCGGTGGCAGTCAGTTCTTTGAGCACATACCCGTCGTCAGGCTTGACGGTGATGGTCACCTTGTCGCCCTTGGAGGCGTTGCGGGGAGACACGGTAAGGCTGCCGTGGCTGCCGCTGTCAACAGAAATGCTGTAAGAGGAGCCGCCGGAGCTGCTGCCGCCGCCGGAGGGACGGGGATCCTCCCGCTCCACGATGGTCACATTGACCAGGGTCTCCACGCGGGAATAGGTGTCCAGATCATCCGGGGTGAACACCGCAATCTTCACGCCGCTGTCCGCCACATTGGTCAGGGCCTGGCCCTCCTTGAAGGACCACGTGCCGGGCACTTCCTTGCCGTCATACACGGCAGTACCCTGCAGGAGACTGCCGGAGATGGGGCTGCCGGTGTAGGTGGCGGTGAGATCCTCCACTTCCACCACGGGGACATACTCATAGACGACGTTGACATCCAGGTCGGCATAGGAGTCCTCATAGTTGACAGAACCAATCCGGATCACAGCAGACGCCTGCTTGCCCGTATCCTCTTGCGTCAGGCCGTCCTTCAGGGCGAAGGTCACCTGGCCGTTGGCATCCACGGCAAACGCTTCGCCCAGCAGGGCATTGTCGTCCACCGCCTCAAAGACATAGTAATCGTTGGTATCCGGTACGAAGCCCGCCACAGCGGCGCTCTTCCGGGCGGTATCCTGATAGTTGACATACACGGTCTGACCGGGAACCGTCTTGGCCGCAGCCTTGGCAATGGTGCCGGTGGCTGCAATCTGGCCGTTGGTCAGGGTGTAGTTGGCCGTCGCGGCCGTGGACAGGAGCTCCACGCTGACCGTCACGCTCTTGCTTGTGCCGGCGTTGGCGTCGGCAAAGGCCGCGCTCACCGTGTAGTCCGTGCCGGCAGTCAGGCTCTCCCCGTTGGCCAGACCCGCGAAGCTCACCGCAGCGGTGGCGTCGGTGGTGCCGTCATAGGTCTTTTCCGCCACGGTGGCAGAAGCCGTCAGAGGTGCCGGAGTAATGGTGAAGGTATGGCTGACGGTACCCAGATTCTCCTCATCCTCATAGCAGGCGGTAATGGTGTACGTACCCGCATCGGAAACGGTATCCGTCAGGGCAACCGTCTGGGCGCTGCCGCCGTCCTTGGTCAGGGTGTAGGTGAAGGCCGCTGCGGGGGTGATGTCCGCAATGCTGGCTTCACTGACGAAGGTGTTCAGCGCCACCGGACCGGCATAGACCGCCGTGTCCTGCGCCTGCGCAAAGGTGATCTTGTCGCTGACGTCGTTCTTGGACGCCAAGGTCCACTGCGCCGTCACCGTGGTGTCGCCGCTGGGGATGAACTCATAGTTGGTCGCCACCGTCTGACCGTTGAGGCTGAAGCCCGTGAGGGTATAGCCCGGCTTGGTGAAGGCGTAGTCGCCCAGCTTCACGTGGGCAGGATATGCCTGGGACACCGTCACGGTACCCTGGCCATTGCAGGTGCCGCCGTCACCGTTGAGGGTGGTGGTGTAGCTCTTGGGATACAGGGTGAGCTGATAGGGCGTATTGCCGTAATAGGCAAAATCCGACCCCATATGCTCGCCCACGCTGGCGGTGCCGTTGCGGTTATACACCACAGCAGCTCTGTTTTGCGCGGCCGTCAGAGTGGCATTGAGAGCGCTGGTGCCGTCCTGGCTGCCAAAGCGCACGGAACCGCTGCTGCGCACAGCGCCGGACGTGCCTTTGACCTCGCCGTTGACATCCACATTCACATCAGCGCCCACGATGCCATATCCTCTGACATTGATGGTCATCAGGTTGCTGCCCTTGCCGTCATAGTAGGTCTTGCCGTCGGGGCCGGTCCACACCAAAGAGTTGGAACGGACGGTCACGTCACCGTTGGCAACAATGCCATTGGCGGACTTGCTGTTGATGGTCAGCGTGCCGTTGACCACCAGATCCAGGCTGTCATCGGCCCAGAGCTGAATGGCACTGTGATAGGTACTCTCGTTATCGATGACCACGTTGCCGTTGGCATAGATGGTCAGGTTGCCGCCGGTAGTCACATCAATGTAGCCGCCCTGGTAGTTGTCCAGAGTCAGGGTGCGCTCGCTGGCGTCATAGACCCAGCCCGGGCCGGAGTGATCCACAGTTCCGCTGCCTTTTCCGATCACGATATTGCTGCCCGCTGCTCCCGCCGAAACCGGTAGGATCAGAGAGCACAGCAGCACCAGCGCCAGATTCAGCGCCAGCAGCCGCCGCTTGGGTGTGGTTCGTTGCTTCATACTTGTTCTCCTCCTTATTGGTTTGCGTGGTTGCTATCTCGCTCGCACAAGGCGAGGAAAAGCCAGAATAGTGCGGCCGCGCCGCAGTCCCCGATGGTGAAGCACCCCTGGATGAAATATCCGGCCAGCGCCGTCCACAAAAGCAGCGACACCGCGCCGCCCCGCCGGATCCCGGCGTACAGCACAGTACCCAGGAGCGCAAGATACGCGCCCAGGGCGGGCAGGCCCTGGTTGACCGCAATGTTGAGGCACTCATTGTGCGCCGCATCCGTCACGGTCTGGATCATCATGCCCGCTTCCTCGGAATACCGGCTGAAAGTGAATCCGATCCGGGCCACCAGGGTATCCGGGCCGCCGCCCAGCAGCGGCCGCTCCCCGATCAGGTGCAGCACCTCCTGCCAGATCCGCAGCCGTCCGGAGCCGAAGGATGCCTCCGCCTGTCCATGGAGCAGTGCGTGAAATTCGCCCGCCGCCCCTTCCGAGAAGGGGATGCAGTACGCAGCGGCCAGTCCTGCCGCGCCGATGCCCAGAACCCCGGCGCACAGTCCCCGGCACCGCCGGGGGCGGAACAGGCCCGGTCCTTCCGGCCATGTGCGTGCCGCCCAAATGTCCGCTGCCGCCGCGGCCGCGCCCAGCACCAGCAGTCCCAGGCTCACCGGCCCGGCAGCCAGGTGCAGCGGAGTCTGCGCATCTGCTCCCAGAAGCTTTGCCGCCCCCAAAGACAGTGCCAGCACCGCAGCTGCTGCCATTCCCCGAATCCAGCACCGGGGCCGGGAATAATAAGCCGGAACCGTCAAAGCAATGGCACCGGCAAGGCCTACAAATCCCGAGGATACCTGGGCCAGGCCCAGCGCAAACATGCCTGCCCCCATGGGGATCAGCGCCAGACGGCGCCCGGAGAGCAGATAGGTCCCGTAGAAGAGCGGGACCATCAGGCACAAAAACGCGGACAGCATATCGACGTTGCCCAGCGTTCCCATAAACTGTCCGTTATACAGAATAAACGCGTCATGATACCCGGTCCCCTCCGGGAACAATCCCAGGGGATTATATCCGGCGTACTGCAAAAGCCCAATCCCCGCGTTGAGAACCGTCACGGCACCCAGCGCCCAGAGGAGGCGGTCATCCCATCGTCCATAGGCGGATACCGCCCAAAAGATTGCCGCGTACAGCAAAATGGTCGAAAGCCCCGCATGGCGGCTGAGCCCCTGCCAGACGCCCGGATACGGAGAGCACCAGGCCGCCAGCATGCTCCAGCCCACATAGACCAGCAGGCAGATCCGGGGCACACTCAGCCGCGCCAGCGGCGCCAGCAGCACTTGGATCCGGCCTCCCCCGGTCAGGGATACCTCCGCCGCCGTCAGTACCAAAAGCGCCAGATAGGCCAGCGAGAGTCCGCGCCAAAGGAAATACGCCCAGTCCCCGATCCGTTCGTAGCCACCGGCGGCAGGGAAGAGCAAAAACACGGAGCACATCACCGCAAGATATCCCGTTGTGAGCGTCTGCAGAGGTGCCGTCTCCTTTCGGGACTTTTTGCCCTGCACTGTTCCCACATCATCGCCTCACTTGTGCCGCTGCCGTATGGAAAATCCGGTCAGCAGAGAGTCTTTTCATTTTCAGAAAACAGGTGGTCGTTGATTTCGTCCAAGGACGTGCGATGCGCGATCCCATAGCTGATGATGGCGTCCCGCTTGATCTTGGGGTACAGCTGGGCATAGGACGCCTGCTTCAAAAGCCGCTGCGTCTCCTCCAGTGTGACGCCCAGCCCCACGCACAGGCACAGCAATCGGTCCCGGGACGGATTGCGCCGTCCGGCAAACACCTGGTGCAGGTAGACCTCGCTCATACCGGCCTTTCGGGCCAGGGCCGCCTTGGAGATATCCTGCTGCTCATAGAGCGCTGTCAGCAGTTCCGCAACACTTTGCTGCGAGAAAAACGGTCTGTTCTCATTCATATAGGAGTCAAAACTTGGCTCGTTCATCAGTTCATTCTGCAGATCATCGGTGGGTTTGTTCTGCACGCCATTCTCCTCCTCGATTTCCAGTTTGACTTCCAATTTCAAATCATCTATACTTAATTTACAACGGTTTAAATGCGGAAACAATATGCCCGCTGCATAGTATTGCGGCTTTTGGGGGGATTCAAAATTTATACCTGGCTGTCAAATGCTTTGGAAACAGAATTTGAGCCCGTCCGGCTGATCAAAGAAAGTCCCCGGGGCAGTGTGCAGTCCATCCGGCACAAAGCCACGGGGCAGCTTTACATTCTCCGCCGTTTTTCCGGCAACGCAGAGGTCTATGCCCGTCTGCTGGAGTATACCTGTCCCAACCTGCCCGTCATTTACGAAGTTGCCCAGCAGGATGGGGACAACCTGGTGCTGGAGGAGTTCATCCAAGGGGATACTCTGGGCTTTTTGCTCCAGGACGCGCTCTTTTCTCCGGAGGAGACGAAAAAAATCGTCCGGCAGGTCTGCCGGGCGCTGTGGGTGCTGCACTCCATCGGCGCCGTGCACCGGGATGTCAAGCCGGAAAACATCATCCTCCGCGGGGACAATGCCGTCCTCATTGACTTTGATGCCGCCCGGTTCCACAAGCCGGAAAATTCCGCCGACACACAGATTCTGGGCACCACCGGCTTCGCCGCCCCGGAGCAATACGGCCTGTCCCAGTCGGATATCCGCACAGACATCTATGCTCTGGGCGTCCTCATCAACGTCATGCTCACCGGCGAGCATCCGTCCCGCAATTTGGCCAAGGGACGGATGGGCCGGATCGTGGACCGCTGCACCCATGTCAATCCCCAGCGGCGGTACAAAAATGTTCTTCGCTTGATGGAGGCACTTTGAAATGGCTCAACGCATGGTCCCTTGTCCCCATTGTAAAAGCCCCCTGCCGGAACACGCTTCCTTTTGCCCCTACTGCGCCCAATCCGTCCGCCCCCGGCGGTCAGTCAAGCCGCCCTCCCATCTGTGGGGCAAGGCCCTGCGCTGGGGCCTGGGCGTTTGTCTGGCCCTGGCCGCGGTGGCGGCAGTTGTGGTTCCCCGGCTTCCCAAGACCTATGACGCCTACGGCGAAGTCCTCTATACCGACGCCGACGGCACCTATCAGCTGCTGCTCTCTACGGTGAGCGACCGGTTCACGCCCATGCCGGAGATTCAGGAAAAGGCGGAGCTGGATATGGAATACCGGATGCCCTCCCGCCTGTTCATCAATCACGTGGAAACCGGCGTCAACGCCGGCCCCATGTTCATGCAGAAAGTGGCGTTTATCTCCACGGAATTCATCCAGCCTGAGACCTCTCCTTCCCCCATGGTATGTTCCCAGCCGGAGGAGATGTCGTTTTCTCCTGAGGCCGCCCGGGTTTCCCTGATGGATTATACCGGCCGCAGCGAACCGGCCGAACTGGTCTGGACTCTGCGGATGAAAAACCGGGACACCATCCGCCTGCGCCAGAAAATTCAGCTCCAGCCCATCCGCACCTATGATTACTATCCCGAAGACTTCCCCATGGAGACCGCCCAGCAGCTGCAGGACCTGGTGGACCGTCTGTCGGAGGAAATTCCCCTGCCCGACATCGTCAATCTGCATCTGCCGCCGGTGACCTATGAAGGCGGCCTGTTTATCAAAAGCCGCCCCTTCAATCTTTACGGTTCCACAGACCAGCAGGGACATCGCACCACCTTTACCGATACGGTTGCCATCCATACCCCAAACGAACCCATTACCTATTTCTATGATCTGGACTTCGTGGGAAACGGGGACAACATAGGGTTATCCTCTCCCTCCCGGCTCTGGGCGGAAAACTGCACCTTTTCCAACTGGAAAAACGGCGTCATGGGCTACGGAAGCGCCTGGGTCAATGTCATCGGCTGCCGATTTTCCGGCAATCAGGTGGGCTTCCACTTCAACAGCACCGGAAACTCTGTTTCCCACACCATGTTCAACGACAATCACTTTGAAGAAAACGCCACGGCTGTCCTGCTGGAAAATGTCCCTACCGACGTGACCATGAACTTCCAGAATTCCCGCTTCAGCGGCAACCGGGTGGATATTGATAACCGCTGCGGCCAGCCGCTGGATCTCACCCAAGCGATTTTTGAGTGAGTCTCGAAAGGAGCTTTCTCATGGAACAACGCTGTCCCCATTGCGGCGCCGCCCTGCCCGCAGACGCCTCCTTTTGCCCCTTTTGTGCCCGGGACATCCGCTCCCGCAAAACACCCCATATTCCGATTCCCCTGCGAAAAAAAGTCCTCTGCGCCCTGCTGGCGCTGGCAGTGATCCTCGCCGCAGGGATCGGCATAGCCCGTTCCAACCGTCCGCAGGTCTATGACGCCCAGGGGGAAGTCTTCTACACCGACAGCGGCGTCACCTATCAGCTGGTGCTGGCCTGGGCAGAATCCCCCAACGTTCCCGCTTCGGAAATCTATATGAACCAGGAGCTGGGCGGCGATTTTACCTGGCCCTCCCGATGGTTTGTCAACTATCAGGACTCCGGCGCCAACGCCTGGGCCGAATTTGAGGAAAAAGTGGATTATGTCACCACGGAAATCCGCCTGGGTGAGCTGGGTGCCTGCCCCATGGAGGCCTCCCAGCCTGCTCATGACGACTATTCCCCCACTGCCGCCATGGTCTCCTACATTCACTTTACCTGCGGCACCGACACCAACCAGGTGGTCTGGTCCATCCACATGAAAAACGGAGATGTGATCCGGCTGCGCCAAGACCTCGTCATCACCGCCACCCGGACTCTGGACTACCGGTATCAGGACTATCCCATGCAAACCGTAGAAGAGCTGGAGACCCTGATGGACGAGATCGAACAGGAGGTCTCTCCCGACGATACGGTAAATCTCTATCTGCCGCCTGTAACCTATTCGGAACCTCTGGTTCTGGACCAGAGGAAATACGATCTCTACGGATGTACAGACGGCACCGGACGCACGGTCTTTACCCAGGGAATTCAGCTGCGCTACGGATCCGGAGCCATCTCCTTCCTGCGTGATCTGGATCTTACGGGCACCGGTTCGGAGGTGGGAATCTCCGCCGCTTCCCGGGTCTGGGCCGAGCGCTGCAGCTTTACCAATCTGAAAACCGGCATGCTGATTTACGGCGAGGGCTGGGGAAATCTCTCCGAATGCCGCCTGACGGATAACCAGATTGGTCTCCATTTCAACAGCACCGGACAAAGCGTCTCCGACCGGGACTTTGAAAACAACCGGTTCGAGGGCAACGCCACCGCCATTTTGCTGGAAAACGTCCCCACGGATGTCACCATGGACTTCCCCGGCACGGTGTTTACCGGCAACGACATCGATATTGATAACCGCTGCAATCAGTCTTTGGATCTCTCAGGGACCACCTTTGACTCTTGAACGCGGCAGCGCCGGGCGGATCATCCGCCCGGCGCTGTTTTGATGAACAGATTCCTTTTCCGGACGCTCTGCGTTCTCCAGCCTGCCGCACCCGCGATAAACGCCCCGCACGTTCGCTTTGTACAAACCAAGCGAACATGCGGGGTGTTTTCTTTTTCTCAAAGATTCTTAAATCCATTCAGGGAAAACACTTCATCCAGGCTCTCATCCGTCGTGGAGAGAATGTTTTCGATCTTCTGCACCGACACCGGCAAGGCTTTTGCCGCCGTCATCGCCTTTTCCGGATTCACCCGGAACGACGGCAGAATCACCCCCAGCGCGGCGACCACCCGATCCTGCACCCGAATGGGAGATGCCACACACTGGATTCCCGGCTCTACCTCACCGTATTCATAGGCCAGGTTTGTGATGCGGGTCTCTTCCATTTGAATATGTGCCCGATAGAGGTTGAGCTGGGGCGGCAGCCGGCCGCCGTCTTTAAAAAACAGCTCCGTCAGCTCATCGAGCTTGTAGTCGCAAAGCAGGCACTTTCCCACTGCACCCAGGCAGGCCAGCTCCGTTTGTCCCGGTGATTTGTGGCAGCTGATGGCGTCCGGCGCATCGGTTCTGTGGAGGAAGAGCACATGATCTCCCTCCAGCGTCCCCAGGCAGCATGCTTCGTCCGTACGGTGGGTCAGCTGCCGCATCTCCAGGTCAATAAATTTGTTGATGGAAATTTTATTGTGATATATCGAGCCGGCGCAAAATAAATTGATGCCGATCGTATAACGATTGGTCCGGTAATCCAGATCGATATAGTTCCGCGCAGCCATGGTCTGCAAAATCGGCAGGATGCTGCTTTTTGGCGATTGAAGCGCCTGCGCAATTTCCGTGAGGGTAAACCCCTCCATGGTGGTGGAAAGCAGGTCGAAAATGTCCAGCACGCGCGATGTGGAACGGTGCGGCGTCTGCGCCATAAAAATCTCCTCCTCGCTGAAAATGAGAAGTTGCTGCCCTTAGGATAACACAAAGTGTCTAAAGCGGCAACCGATTTTTGCCATTTTTGACAAAGTTGCTCAAACCCAGTTGACATTTTTTGTTGTATATATAAAATGAAAGTACGTACTTATATACGAATCAGTTCGTATATAAGTACAACAGGCTTCAAAACAAGGAGGTTTTCCCATGAAGGAGCTTCGCTTCGCCGTGCTGGGTGCCGGCGCCGGCGGCCAGACCATGGCGGCATTTCTTGCGGAAAAGGGCTACCCCGTTCGCCTGTACGACCACAATCTTACCCGGATCCAGCAGCTGCAAACACTCAGGACCATCCGCGTTACCGGAAAATGGACCTGTCAGGGAACACCGGAGCAAATTACCGCCTCCCTGCCGCAGGCGCTGGAAGGTGCAGACATCATCCTGGTGGTCACCACCACCGATGCCCACGGTGCCATCGCCCGTCAGTGCGCGCCATATCTGCGGGACGGACAAATCATCCTGCTCAACCCCGGGCACGTCGGCGGCGCGCTGGAGGTCCGGCATATTCTTCAGGAGGAGCTTGCCTGTCCCGCCCGCGTGATCATTGCTGAAACCGGAGACCTGATGTATGCCTGCCGAATGGTGCAGGAAGGAGAGATTTTCCAATCCGGCATCAAGCAGCATGTGGCTGTGGCCGCGCTTCCCGCTTCCCACACGCCCCGCCTGATGGAAGTCCTGGGACCGATTTTCCCCTGTCTTCATCCCGTGGACAGCATTTTGGAAACGGGCTTCGAGGGCGGCGGCGCCATGCTCCACCCCATCCCCAGCCTGATGAATCTCAACCGCACGGACCGCGCCCAGGGCTATGACTACTACATAGACGGCATCACACCCAGCATCGCCCGCCTGGTCAGCGCCTGCGACTGTGAGCGGCTGGCCGTGTGCCGGGCACTGGGACTGGAAGTGCCCTCCCTGGTTGCCTCCCTGCAGAAAACCTATGGTCTGGAGCAGACGGATCTTTACGACCTGCTTCAGCACAACGCAGCCTACCGGGGACTCAAGAGTCCCATGAATCTGGAGCACCGCTTCATCGTGGAGGATCTGCTCTGCGGCATTGTGCCGCTGGCCTCCATCGGCGCGGAGCTGGGCGTGGAAACGCCGATCATGAATGCATTTATCGAAATCGGCACCGTCGTCTGCGGCCGGGATTTCCGCGCACAGGGACGGACCGCAGAAAAATTGGGATTATCCGGGAAGACGCCGGAACAAATTCAGGCACTGATCCGCTAACCGTGTTCATTCCAGCAGTGTCAACAGATCCTGCTGAGTGAAAATACCAAGAGGAACAACAAAAAATGGAGGTTGACGACATGAAGAAGTTCTTATCCCTGCTTCTGGCCATGGCCATGACCCTCTCTCTGGCAGCCTGCGGCGGCAGTCCCGCTCAGGACACCCCCTCTAGCGAAGAGCCTGCGGATGATACCCAGCAAACGGAAGAGACCAGCGGAATCGATGCCAGTGCCCTCTATGCCATCGGCGGCGGCGCCACCGGCGGCACCTTCAACGCAATGGGCAACCTCTTTGTTCAGTTCTTTAACGACGCGGAGCGTTTCGGACAATTCTCCTCTACCGCAACCACCGGCGGCGTCCAGAATGTCATCTTTATGGAAAACGGCACCACGGACTTCGGCATCATCGGCCAGAGCGTATTCGTGCAGGCCGTTGACGGAACCGATTCCTTCGAGGAAACCGGTCCGGACGATAACCTGGTGATTATTGCCCCCCTGTACAGCGCCATTTTCCAGCAGTTCGTATCCAAGGATATCAAGTCGGAAGCCGATCTCAAGGGCAAGAAGCTCATTGTCGGCGGCCCCGGTTCCGGCGACCTGGCCATTGCGGAGGCTCTGTACGCCGCCATGGGCATGACGTTTGAGGACTTTGAGCCTCTGTATCTGGGCAGTACCGAAGGCGCCGAGACCATGAAGGACGGCCACGCTGACGGCGCCATCGCCCTGACCCAGCTTCCCTTCTCCACCTTCGTGGAGCTGACCAACGCCGACAAGGCGTATCTGATCCCCCTGGAGCAGGATACCATCGACGCCATGTGCGAGCCCGGCGATCACTCCTATCCTTCCTACTATCCCGCTGTGATCCCTGCCGATACCTATAAGAATCAGACCGAGGAGCTGCCCACCTTCGCAACCGGCACCTATCTGTGCTGCCGCGCGGACCTGAGCGAAGAGCTGATTTATGAGATGACCAAGTACATGTGGGAAAACATCGAGCGCCTCAACACCCTCCATGCCGCCGTGGCGGATCTGACCATCGACGCGGTGAAGGACATCGAGGGCATGCCCATCCATCCCGGTGCCCTGAAGTATTATCAGGAGCAGGGCGTCCTGTAAGGGTCTGCGGGTGCCGGTCCCGGAGGAACAGCCGGACCGGCACCCTCCACAACGGAAGGAGGATTTCGTGTGAAGCTATTTTCAAAGAAACCGGCGGAAGCCAAGAGCAGCGCTTCCAGTGCCGCCAGCACAGAACCCCTCAGCGCAGAGCGGGCAGACGAAATCCTGCGGGAATACTCCCCGGAGGATAACGAGCGCCAACTGACCAAATGGGTCGCCCGCGTGGTCAACGTATTTTCCCTGTTCATTTCCCTGTAATCTGGCTAATTCCGGAAATCTGTCTGTTTCTAATGAAGAAATTGATCCGATAAACTTTACCACTTTTTTATCCATCGCTTCATTTATAAAATCCTGTGCTTTCTGTGAATA
>ENA-UEYL01001476-UEYL01001476.1-human-gut-metagenome-genome-assembly--contig:-NODE-1476-length-20078-cov-3.784761_pt1 | contig 20078 bp, 17 predicted proteins | sample MGYA00242941_ERZ507946 | MGnify/ENA primary metagenome ERZ507946 (study PRJEB26167, sample SAMN06115482) | human gut metagenome | host: Homo sapiens | place: China:Guizhou | collected 2015-03-11...
GTACAGAAGTTGAATCTGTTTTTAAGGCTATCTGCCTTAAAATATCAGGAAAACAGCCACCTGCAGATATTGGAAAGTACAAAGAAATGATTTTAGGGCAATACCCTAAAATCATTGATGCTTCTGTTACGATTAATCGATAGGGAAAAGAAATAAAACCATTTCAAGGGTGGTCAAAAGGCCCTTTGTCATGGTGGGGTGCATACCAAGAAGTCAAACATAGTAGAAACCTTCATTTTGACCAGGCAACATATAGAAATGCAGTTAATGCTATTGCTGCGTTATATGTTGCTATATTTTACTTGGCAAAGATAGAAGGAATAGATTTTTCAAATTATATAAGTAGCTATATTAGTAGTAAATATAGCAGTGTGGGTTTCCGTTGCGCACCTCCTAATCAGTTGCCAGATTTTGAGGTGACCTCATGACTAACTTTGATTTCCTCCTCACCGACCTGCAATTCACCGCTTTTGAGGAGGCTGCCTACCTGAAAAATTCCAGGTATTCTCGTGGCAGGATTTTGGTAGACTGGAACTCATGAAAGATCTTACTTTGGTGCGGATATTTTCAGCGGGAAAACAGATTGTCCATAGGAGTGAGATATTGTATGAATGGCGACTTTATTCAAAAAATTCTCGGCGTATGCTCGGAGTTGCTCTATCAAATTAAAGAAGTAACGGAGTGTTTTGATGCCGGTAAAGCGATTCAAAGGGCGCCAGATCTGGGATATGGAGATCAGATCCATATTGCAAATGATTTTTTTGCGGTTGCAGGGCGAGCGTTGGATTATTCGGTGATGGTGGGACTTGCGAAACTCTGTTCCAAGGACGATGGCAGTGTAGATCGGTTGTATCGTCGCTGTAAAAGCAACAAGAGAAAATTTAATCTATCAGATGATGACCTTGGAGAACTTCAAGAGATTTTGGGGGATTTCGAATTTTTTAGGCAGGCGCATGAAGGGATCTTCCTTAACATCAAGACTCGCAGAGATAAATATTATGCGCATAATGACAAGAAATATTTTCAAAACAGAAAAGGGCTGGTTAATGATGCACCACTATCATACGATGATATTGAAAATATTTTGAAATTCTTGCGTAAATTCTGCATGGGCATATATTCTTTGATGGCCCGGGAAGAGTGGAAGCCGGTTCTTCATCAAGGTTGTTTTGAACATCCTCGGAATTGCAATGACCTATATCGGTTATTGGACATTTGTAATATGGATAGGCTTGATTTTCTCAATCAAGACCCGGATGAATACAGCGAAGATCGCGAGTCTTATCAATCTTTGATCGATTCATTGGAGCAGCTATTTCATTGCTATCTGAAAAGTTCAGAAACATCTACTGATAAGGCCTTTTGTGATGCAGTATTGCGGGATTTAAAAGCTGCTCTGGATGGGGCCTCTTTTGACGAAATCTATGTATTTTCGTTTGGGATTCGGACAGAATATGAGCTTACATATGTAAGCTTTGACATAGAAGCCGACTATATCGAAGTGTATAGCGGCGGCAGCGTTTATGATCCGCGCATTGGTTCCGACAGTTATTCAAATTCAAAGTATATTTTGGGAGAATCTGATGCTGACGAATTAGCGAGCCTGATTAACGAGGCATTTGGTTTGATTCAGAACGGCGCGAAACTGGCGATTGAATTGCCGGAAACATACATAGATGAAGCAGAAGAATAAAATCGAGAAAATTTAGGAGGTGATTGCCATGACCAACTTTGATTTTCTCCTCGCCGACCCGCAATTTACCACCTTTGGGGAGGCAGCCGTCGCGGCGGAAAAAATCTATACCATCGATCCAGCGGCCTGCGCACTGAACTGCCGCCGGTGCATGGAGTTTGCCGTCAAATGGATGTACTCCGTGGACGGCGCGTTGGTCATGCCCTACGATGACCGGCTGGTCAGCCTCATGGATGCCGAGGACTTCCGGGAGATCGTGGGAAGCGACCTGTGGCGGCGGATGAAGTACATCCGCCAGACCGGCAACGCCGCCGCCCACGCCGGCAAGAAGCTCACCTCGGCCCAAGCCGGGCTGTGCCTGGAAAACCTCTGGTACTTCATGGACTTCGTGGCCTGCTGCTACGGAACTACATATACCCCAGGCGCCTATGATCCGGCGTTGCTGGAGCAGGAGGCCCCCGCCCCGGCACCCGCTCCCGTACCCGACGTGGATCTTGCCGCCCTCATGGCGGAAAACGAGGCGCTCAAGGCAGAGCTCACCGCCCGCCGGGAGGCCCAGCAGCCCAGCTATACCCCCAAGCCCCTGGACCTCTCCGAGTACAAGACCCGCAAGCTCTACATCGACGCCATGCTCGCGGACGCGGGCTGGACGGAGGGGAAGGACTGGCTGGGCGAGGTGGAACTGCCCGGTATGCCCAACAAGAGCGAGGTGGGCTATGCCGACTATGTGCTCTACGACGACGCCCACCGTCCTCTGGCTGTCATCGAGGCCAAGCGCACCTGTGTGGACCCGGCCAAGGGCCGCCAGCAGGCCAAGCTGTACGCCAATCTGCTGGAGCGCAAGTATGGCCGCCGCCCGGTGATCTTCCTCACCAACGGCTTTGACACCCGACTGGATGACGGGACTTACCCGGAGCGGCGAGTGGCAGCTTTCTACTCCAAGCGGGATCTGGAAAAGCTATTCAACCTCCGGGCCATGCGGACAAGCCTCAAGTACATCCAGGTCAACCGGGACATTGCGGGCCGCTACTATCAGGAGGGGGCCATCAAGGCCACCTGCCAGGCCCTGGCTCAGAACCGCCGGAAGGCCCTGCTGGTCATGGCCACCGGCTCCGGCAAGACCCGGACGGTCATCGCCCTGGTGGACGTGCTGCTCCGGCACGGGTGGGTGAAAAAGGTCCTCTTCCTGGCGGACCGCAACTCTCTGGTCACCCAGGCCAAGCGCAGCTTTGTGAACCTGCTGCCGGACTTCTCCGTGACGAACCTCTGCGAGGAAAAGGACAATTATACGGCCCACTGCGTCTTTTCCACCTACCAGACCATGATGAACTGCATCGACTCCGTGGAGGACGGAGAGGGGAAGCTATTCACCGTGGGCCACTTCGACCTGGTGATCTGCGACGAGGCCCACCGCTCCATTTACAATAAGTACCGGGACATCTTCAACTACTTCGACGCGCCTCTGGTGGGCCTTACTGCTACTCCCAAGGATGAGATCGACAAGAATACTTATGAGGTCTTTGAGCTGCAAAGCGGCGTGCCCACCTACGGCTACGAGCTGGCCCAAGCGGTAAAGGACGGCTTCCTGGTGGACTTCCTCACGGTAGAGAGCAAGCTGAAATTCCTGGAGGAGGGCATTTCCTACGATGACCTGTCCCCGGAGGAAAAGGCAGAGTACGAAGCTACCTTCACAGACGAAAACGGAGAACTGCCCGAGCGGATCGAATCCTCCGCCCTCAACGAGTGGCTCTTCAACGAGGACACCATCCGTTTGGCGCTGAACCTGCTGATGACCAATGGACTGAAGATCGACTATGGAGAGAAGCTGGGCAAGACCATCATCTTCGCCAAGAACCACCGCCACGCAGAGAAGATCCTGGAGGTGTTCGGCAAGGAGTACCCCCATCTGCCCGGCTATGCCACGGTCATCGACAACTACATGACCTACGCTCAGAGTGCCATCGACGAGTTCTCTGACCCGAAGAAGCTTCCCCAGATCGCCATTTCCGTGGACATGCTGGACACCGGCATCGATGTGCCGGAGGTGCTGAACCTGGTATTTTTCAAGAAGGTCATGAGCAAGGCCAAGTTCTGGCAGATGATTGGCCGGGGCACCCGGCTGTGCCCCGGCCTGATGGATGGCAAGGATAAGGAAAAATTCTACATCTTCGATCTGTGCGGAAACTTCGAATTCTTCCGCATGAACAAGGGCAAGGCCACAGTGGGCCAGATGGCGCTGCAAAGTGCCATCTTCTATCTGAAAGCCCAAATCGTCTACAAGCTCCAGGATCTGGCCTACCAGACGCAGGAGCTGATCCCCTTCCGGGAGAAGCTGGTGGGGGAGATGCTCGCCAAGGTGCAGGAGCTGGACCGAGGCAATTTTGCAGTCAGACAGCATCTGAAATATGTAGAGAAGTTTGCGGATCCGGAGATCTACAAGGCCCTCAGCTATGAAGATACGCTTCATCTGAAAGAGGAAGTGGCACCGCTGCTCCAGCCAGATGAGGACGAGGCCAGTGCCGTGCGGTTCGATGCATTGATGTATGGCATCGAACTTGCCTATCTGGTGGGGAAGACCTACAAGAAGGCGCGGAACGATCTGGTGAAGAAGGTCAGCGGCGTGGCCAGTGTGGCCAATATCCCGGAGATCCGGGCGCAGTCGGAACTGATCGGGAAGATCCTCCATACCGACTACCTGGACAGCGCCGGGATCAACGAATTTGAACTAATCCGGACGTGCCTGCGGAATCTGATGAAGTATCTGCCCCGTGACGGCGCCATCTACGAAACCAACTTTACGGATGATATCTTGTCTGTGGAATGGAAGGAGTCGGAGCTGGAAAACGACGATTTAAAAAACTACAAGGCCAAAGCGGAGTTTTATGTGCGCCAGCATCAGGACAACATCGCCATCGCAAAACTGCGCTCCAACATCCCGCTGACGGAGGAGGATGTGAGATCCCTGGAGACGATCCTCTGGAGTGAAGTGGGAACCCGGGAGGAGTATGAAGAGGCCTATCAGCATAAACCTTTGGGTGAGTTCGTCCGGGAGATCGTGGGGCTGGACATGAGCGCCGCCAAGGAGGCCTTTGCTCAGTACTTGGATGACGTCAATCTGGACAGTGATCAGATTTACTTCGTCAATCAGATCGTGGAGTATATCGTCCACAACGGTGTCATGAAAGATCTGTCCGTCCTCCAGGAGCCGCCCTTCACTGACCACGGCAGCATCGTGGAGGTGTTTGCAGATCTTGCCTTGTGGGCGGGAATCAAGAGCGTCATTGACCGGATCAACGCCAACGCAGTGGCGTGAAGCGCGTGCGGTGCCTTGAAAGAGGAGCGATTCAGATGGGATATACGGAAATCGAGGACAAGCCGGCGCAGCGGCTGTGCCCGACGCACGGATGCTGCCTGGAAGAAGTGCATTCCAATATGCTGAAAGTATGGTATTGCCCACGGTGCGACTGCTGTTATGCTGAGGGGATGGAGGCGGAATTTCGGGGGCGGATGTCCGTTTCGGGAAAAAGGGTAGTGTGCCTTCCGGGTGAATTGCCCCGGAGAAATCTCCAGGACGATTCGAAGCTGCAAGCATCTGAAAAATCAAAACAACCTCATAGTACGGTGGCTGATCTAGCAGAGCAGATACAGGCGCTGCTGTTGTCGGAACAGATCCAGTTTTGCCCGATTCACGCACAGCAGATGGAGACGAGACTGGCTATTGTTGCGGATTCGGCAGGTTGGTCCCGTGAGATGGATGTAGGTTATTGCCGGAAGTGCCAGTCGTTCTATACAAACCACCAGGAGATTGCGCAGCACCCAGATGCCCAGGTGCTGGGTGTGCCGGTGGTGTGGAACCCAAAGCTGTTTCGGGAGTATCGGGGCAAGAAATCCCGTCCGTTTTTTGAGATTCCTGCGATCAGCCTGCGCAATATGCCGGTCCACATAGAGAAAAAATGCCCGTCTGCCGGGCAGGATGTGGTAGCAGATGCCTGGGATCAGATCACGGCTCCGGATGGATTCCCCATTAAGATCTCGGGCGTGTATGCACTTCGATACCGCGGATTTGTTTGTTCCCTGACCAACTATCTTGTTGCTGTGACACCTGGAGACGATCCGTATGTGCAGCGGATTGATTCAAAATTACTGGTAGAAAAAGCACGGAAGGACAAGAACAACCCGCACAATAAAAAGGCGCTTGCTGTGGCGCGGAACAGACGCCGGCGGTTTAACGAATGGAAGCAAGAGCAGATCGCTCGGAAAGAACAACGGGAATGGGTGGAACGGTCTGCACTTCCGTACCAGTGCTATACCCTGCCGCTTTTGAAAGATGCGGACTGCTGCCCACTTTGCAGCGGAGCCCTTTCCAAGCAGATATTGCGTGTGGTGGTGTACCATGAGCGGCGTGCCGATAAAGTGATTTTTGTGTCGGGGTGGTATTGTGCGCACTGTGAGGTGCCGTTGATCGACCAGGAAGGGGAGACGGATCTGCTGCGGCGGGTGGCACCTGGCATGGTGTATATATTTGACGCAAAGTCCTGCCGTACCCCGCAGGAACTGCTGAATCGTGCCAAAGAAAAAATTCTCGTCAGGGAGTTGCCAAAAGCACCGGAGAGGCCGGCTCCCAAAGAAACTGAAAAGCTGAACGATGTGCAGGTGCCGGATGTGCTGAGCAACCTCTCTTACGAGCCGAACACCAAAGTGTGGGTCTATGCGGAACGGTGCCACTGTGCTGCTTGCCAAAAAAAGTATGGGAGAGATACGATCCAAAACCGAACAGCACTGGTAGAGACGGTTACCCACAAGACCATCCAGGTGACAGTCCAGTTCTGTACAGGCTGCGGAAAGTACTATATGAATCTTTCCGCCTTCCGGCAGTACTGCAGAAAGTACGGAGGGATCCTTTTGGAGTGCGTTATGGCGCCGGAGTTATGCCAGAAGAATTCTTCCTGGTTGAATTTTCGGCCGGATACGATACTCAGCCGGTGTGGGTATTCGGTGCGGGAAGGTGTTCCCAAAGAGCATCGACAGGCAGTTTTGGCGTATGTCCTGGACAGCGGGCGAGCCAGTAAGTATGAGATCATAGAATTGATTACCGGGTTTACCAAAATTCGGCGTACCAGAATGCCGGCGGCCTGTAAGCGGTGGGAAGAAGATCTGCTGTTTGTTAGTCGGTATAAGATCCAGTATCAGCCGCAGGTAAAGGGACTGACGTTTCAATGGGCTGGGCGGGCCGGACGGAGAGAGGAACCCAGCGAAAGAAAAGATAGGAAGCGGAAAGGAGTCCTGTCATGAACCAGCAGGATATACACGGGATGGTTCTGAACCATCGAACCTATGGAACGGGAACCGTGACGGCACTGAAAGGCGACCGGATCACGCTGCGGTTTGAAGACGGTACGGAGCGGGTCCTTTCTCTTGCGGTCAGTGTCAGCGTGGGTGCACTTACTGCAGTGGATGAACAGGTGCAGGAGTGGCTGGAGCAGTTCCGCCGGCCGGATGAAGTTCACCGGGAGCCTGGCTCTATCCGGCGGCAGGAGCCGGACTACGAACGGATCGTGTTTTGCAACATTGCGTGGATGAAATGGTATCAGGGAGTTCGGGAAGATGATGAGCCCCGGAACGGCGGGGCGTATGTAAAGAAGTATCATGACGCTGGCGAGGCGCTCAACTTCCAGACCTTTACGGTGACACCCCCAGACGGCGGCTCGGAAAGCATTTGCTATCTGGGAAGCTATGAGACAAAGACGCAGGGAGAGACCATTCGCCAAACGCGGATCGAGCGGATCAGGGGCTGTACTCTCCGGCGGACGCAGGATTATGCGGAGCATGTCACGGTTGTCTGGTGTGCCCGGCACCCAAACGATTCCGTGGGGACCTGCGTGGTGGGCTGGTATGAAGATGCGACCGTGTGGCGTGACTACCAGATTCTTCCCATTGATGAAGAGGATGGTTCCAGTTGGGAGCGGTGGTTCAACATTCAGGCCCCGGCGGACAAGGGAGTACTGCTGCCGGTGAAAGAGCGAAAAGAAGCCCGCTGGCGTGTCCCGCGCCACAAGGCAGGGGAGGCCATCGCCTTCGGATTTGGACAGGCAAATATCTGGTATGCGTCGGAGCCGGAGGCGGACGACTTTGTTCATAGAATCGCTGGGCAGATCCGGGACTATGGAAAACTGTAACTACGGATGGCGCTGAGGCAAAAACGGTAGTTTTCTTGCTTTTTCCGTCCGACTAATTTTGGAATGACAAAAAACGATACGGGGCCGGGTGGGAAAATCCCCACCCGGCCCCGTGCTTTTAAGGTTCGATACTTTTACGCTAAGGTCAGTAATCACATAAAAAACTGCGGGTATTGTTCCAGACAGAATTTCAATACGATTTGCCGAATCAAGCGGTCGCCCTCTGCATCAGAATCAATCCACCCGGCTTCACAGCGAGCAATCTCGCCCGCTAAAACACGGTCTAGCGTCTCCTCAATCTTAGTGCAAAGACGTACCAGTTGATAGGGCATACTGTCGGTCCATTGTGCATTTCCGTATGCGATGTTTTCACTTCGAAGTGTAATCCCACCGCTGGAATTCTCGATGGCGTTTCCGCCCCAAAATTCCTGCTCCATGATCTTTCCGTGTTTTAGGACAGCCAGAAGAGCGCCCTGATAAACTTTGTGGTGCCAACCGATCCCACTCCATTTTTTACGAAAGACTTCTGTACGCTTGCCCGCGGGTTTTTCCCGGCGTTCTTTGTCCCATTTTGCTGCACCGGCCATTTTGCGGAGCAATTCTTCATCGATGATGTCATCGGAGACGGTTTGGTACAGCTCGATGCTGTATTTGTTTTTTTCTACCTGATGGAGTCGGATTCCTGAGGGCTGGAGCACCCTGCAGGCGATATCGAAGTACAGGCCGTCCTGCTCATAAAGTACGTCCGCCACCGCCTCAAAGATGAGTTTGTCATAACGATTTGTATAGCGGCGCAATTCTCTCCAAAGAGAAATGACATGCTCTACTCTGGCGTGAGGATTTGTAGGGCGGTCAATATCCAGCGATTCGCAGCGATCGGCGTCATACAGATCGCCGGATGTTCCGCGAAGCAGCCAGTCAAAATATCGCTGTATTTCTGATTCTTCCAACTGTGGCTCTTTACCATATCTTCTCAGGGAATCCTCCCAGGTGAGAAAATCCTCGGAAACTTCAAATTCCTGCTGATCCGGCGCGATCCAGATCAAACTTCCATTCTTGCTCATTGTTTCTCCTCCTCATAAATTTTTGCGATCTTCTGCTCCAGTAATTCCAGATTGCACTGGGACAGATATCCGTATGGGATTCCGTTTTTTCGCAGGAACGCGGTGCCTTTATCAAATACGGTGTGGGCCATATGTCCTGAAAAAATCAGCACATATTCCGCGTTTTGAAAGACTTCAGGGGAGACACTGTGCAGGGTCCCGCTGACCAGGTGCAGCTCCGGCAGCGCTTTCCGGAGCTGCTGATGCCATGTTTCGTGCCCTCCGAAAATGAAGGTGCGGTGTTTTTTGAGAATCTCATGAATATCCGGATGCTCTGACGAGACAAAAACGGGCGGGTTGTCCAATTCGAAGGCAAGCTCCTTGAGGCGGCTGTGATCATACTGATCGGTCTCCCATTTCTGTTTTTCTGCCTGGAGCGCTTGCACGGTTCCTCGGAGCGCGGAGAGTTCGCTCTGCCGCGCAGCTTCCGTACGTTCCTGCCCGATTTTCCTTTGCAGAGCTGCATTTTCCTGACGCAGGAGGAATAGCTCCCGCTCCAATGCCTGGTTTTTGCGTTCCAGCTGCTCGTTTTGACTGATGAGAGATTGGTTTTCCACCAAAATTTCATGGTCCAGCCTGGAGTTGCACAGGATTTTCGCACTGTTGTATTCCTTCAGCATGGATAAAAAAATGATGCCCATGTAATATAACAGGCTGTCCTGCTCACTCCCGGCGAGACTTTTACCGCTCATTTTCCGCTTTTCCCGGATCCGATGAATGTGCATTGCCAGGGCCTGCAGATCCTTTTTCTCCAGCCTGTGGCCTTCCAGAAGAAGGGCAAAGCTCAGCCCCTTTGCATCCATCAATCCGGCACTGAGCAGGTAGACTTCTCTGAGGAGGTCCATGGCGGGTACTGCGTTTTTCGGATCCTGATTGGTAAAAGCATCTTTCCGGTTTGGGAGATCCATGGCGTCCATCCACATGCGGATGTCTCCGCAGGATTTTATGGCTTGATGGTTTTGTAAGAATTTACTGACTGTTTTGATATGCTGCGTGATATCCCTGCTGAGGGATTCGTCGGGGTGATCGTATTTCCGCATTTCGATGAAACTGGACTCCATTGCTGCGATAAAATCTTTTATGGAAGCGGCGGCTTCGAATTCCATACCGTGTACCAAAACTAAAAAATAGTAGCCCAGTCGTGCAAACGCATTGGCAATCTCTGCTTTTTCGCCTGCACATTTTTTGAGGATCCAACCATACAGTTTGGGAGAGGCTTTTTTTGCCAAGGGAAAAAGCTCGGGATAGTTTGACGCGATCTTTTTGACCAAAAGTGCCTTGGTGTTCTCGTCCTGCTGTGCAGACAGCACCACGGCCAGGCAGTGCTTGAGAGAAATTTCCCGCTCAAGTGTTCCGCTGGTGATGAGGCGTTCACGGGCGTTCTGGGTACTGTTTCTATATAATGTGTAGTATGCAGCCTCGTGTTTTTTATAGATCTGCTCAATATCATGTGCCATGCTCCCATTCCGCATGAGGGCCTCTGCAATATAGGGGAGCGCCTCCCAATAGAGCCCTGTGTCGATTTGAACCATTTCCATACCTCCTGTCAACATTGAATATTCATATGCATATTCAATTATTTGAAAACGCGATTTTAAGTATAATTTGAATATTTTAGTTGAGTTTAATTTTAAATTTTTGAAATATTTACATTTTTGATAACTTTTATTGATTTTGAATATTACCACACGCGGTGCATATTTGTCAATAGTAATTTTCTTTTTTGGGCAAAAGACGGGGGGTTATGAAACTTTTTGCATAAAGAAATGAAGGGGCGTTCTACCGCTGCAATTGCAGATAGGATCTTATATCCAGAATCGTATACAGGGTCAAAGCGTGTAACCATATTTGGGAATTTTGCGCGCAGTGCTGTATGCTGGAAATCCAGGTCCAACTGTGTGAACATGTGAATCTAAGCTGATAAGAAGTGCCGCTGCGTGTTGTAAAAACAAGTTCCATCAAATCTAAGGTTCTGATTCGCAGATACAAAAATCGTTTTACTGATTGCCCCAAAAAGAAAAGACACCTTGAAAATGCTATTTACATTCAAGGTGTCTTTTCAGTTTATTGCTGGGTTTATGGTAAAGACTATCAAGGCTTCGTGGTAATATATCAAATGTGCATAGTTTACATAATACTTTTTGGCTTTGCGAATGCGGAACTAATCGGCATCATTTATGGTTGCATTTGATACAAAGTATCTTTTTCGAGAATAATTTTAGTCATAATCTCCATCGCGCCATTTGCCCGAATAGATTTCGCTGCCGTCTTCCGCGTACATGGTTCCCTTTCCGTCATATGTATCGTGATCGAACTCGCCTTCATAGCGGAGCTGGGTGCTTCCCATGTAGTACTCCTTGCCGTCGCCTGACCTCTCTCCGTCTTTCATCTCCCCGTCATAGTAAAGATATCCGGCACAATATTGGCGCACTGCGCCATCCATTTGATCGTCTTTGAACTCGCCGGTATTGATCCAATAGGTGAGGCCGCAATCCATAGCCGCCTGGGGATCCGTGCTGTAGTCTACGGTATTGGCGATGGAGGTAGAGAAGCTGTTTCCCAAACCATCCCGCTCTCCCTTGTGGAACATCCCTTCGTAGACCACATAATTGGATCCGCCCAGGTACCATCTCTGGAACAGGTCGGAGGTTTGATCTTCTGTTACATACTGAAAAATGGTGTTCAGATCGCCATAGCCGCCGTTATCCATTGTAGGCACCCGAAACAGCAGCCCGTATCCCTCATAAAGGCCCTTTTCAAAACTTCCGATATACAAATACGAATATGTAGGGTCATCATAATCGGAACGCAGCGTATCTCTCTGCAAAATCATGCCAAATCCATCCGGCTGATTGTCTTTCAGCTCTCCCACATAGTAATATCCGCTCTCCCTGCGGGTCAGCTCATACCGGTCGCTGAAGCCGGTAGGCTCCACAAAAAGAAGTTCTTCCGGTGCCTTGTCCAAAGCCACGGCGTTTTCCTCGTACCATCCAGCAAGCTTGCTCTGCTCTGAAAAGCTTTGCAGGGGGATCTGATTTGCTGCAGCGTACTCATATTCTGTCACCAGGAATTGCGCTGCGATCGTATTGGCGTTGATGGATGCGGCATCCGGCTCTTTTGCGCCTCCGCAGGCACTGAGAGTCAGCGCCAGCAGAGCACACCCCAAGATCATGATTTTTCGCGTCATTTCGTTAATTCATTCCTTTCAGTTGCTTTTCAAGGTCCCGGATCTTTTCCAGAATTTCCTCATACTGCTTTTTTGCTTCATAAAGCTTGAATATCTGCTCGTACGCCTCTTCTGCCTGCAGCTTTCTTTTCTGGGCAGCGAGTAAGTCCGGTGGCATCTGCTCCTAGGCAAGCTTTTTGGCCCGCTTTGTACTTCGGGATACAATGAGCGCGACTACAAACACCACAATGCCGATGAAGAATAGCGGAACGAAGCTGAAAAACCAAGCAAGGCCGATACAGGATAAATAAACTGCCACCAGCCGGTTCATCCGCTGGTCTTTCTTTTTATAATCTCCCAATTGCGAGATCGTTGCGGCATACTGCTCAAACAAAGAGGAATATGCTTCCTGGGTACGTTCTCTCTTTGCTTTTGCCTGGCTATATGCTTCCTCTATATCCGTGTACCCGCAGTCTCTCAACCGGAGCCGGTAGATGACCTCTTCTCTTTTCAGCTTCTCCAATTCGTCCTTTGCTGCCAGATCTTTCTCATACGCCCGCTCCAGCTTTTTTTCCCGGATCATATCCGGTATGTCTTCCAGAAAATAACCGGCATTGCGTACCTCCTGGCGCATGGCTGTTTTAAATGAATCCAGATTCTTTTTGTTTTCTTCCGAAAGCATGGTCCTACTCCTTACTTCTGTATAAGAACTTTCACAACTGCAATGGGGATTAATATGATTCCCAAGAGAAAGCCCACCGTCATCTGCTGGATAAACAGCCCGCTCAGGCTGCCCACCCGGATTTTCCTCGCAAAGATGGTTTTTCCCGCAGCCCAATATGCTGCAATGAGATAAAGGAGCATCCAAATACGCATCCGTATCCCTCCTGACTGGAATGCCTTTAGTATAGCATTTCCTGTTCTGAAATCAAGTCTATAGACATTATTTTCGATTTCTATAGCGGTTTGTTAAGGGGATAAAAGTCGTATAGCATGGAAATAACATGCTATAGGCGGTGCTGTCCATGGATGATCAAAAAAGAGAAATTACTGCAGCCGTGGCTGCAAGGATCCGGTCTTTTCGCAAAAAGGCGGCCATGAGCCAGGAGGAACTGGCCCTGAAAGCAAATTTGAACCCCGCTTATTTCGGCCAGGTAGAGCGGGGATTGAAATGTCCCACGGTAGATACGCTTTATAAGATCGCTTCCGCACTGGGTATTTCCCCTGCGGAATTTCTGCGGCCGCCTGTAACGGAAGATATGACACAGCACAGTCAGCAGATTTCTGAAATCCTCTCTCGGATCCCGCCCGACAAACGAGAGCAGGCGCTGGCGCTTTTTGAAAATATTGCAGAGCTGCTCTCATAAAACGCAGAAGACCCGGTATGGCAAGACTGCCATACCGGGCTTTTTGTTTTTATGGATTTAGTGTAATCCGGCGCGCTTCAGGATGAACCGGCGGGCTGCTTCCCTGGGGATCCGCCAGCTGCGGCCGTTGCGGAAGCCTTTGAGCTGTCCGCTGCCCAGCAGGGCATAGGCCGCGTTCTCCCCACTCCGCAGCGCCTCACATACCTCCTCTACCGTCAGGATATCCGCATACTCCTCCAGCAAGTCTGTCACCCCCCTGTTTGTTATTCCAAAATTCATTCCAGTCCGGCCCGGAACACGCTTCCTTCCAAGGGCAGCCTGTACATAAGGGAGACTCCGTCTTTCTGCCGGGGCGGCAGTCCAGCAGGCTGTAAAGCTCCAGCGGCCAGACTATCTGACGAGCCTTGCTAGAGGTCTATTTTTTTAAGGCGCTTTTTCCACTATTAACAGATATCGGACAAATCAATTTGAATTATCTGTCGTGCTTTTGTCGTTATAGATAGCCTTAGATCTATTGATTCCTTTGTCAATTATCTCTTCAAAACAGGTAAGTTCCCGCCCGTTCGATTTTACTGAAATTTTCTATTACCATAGCTCACACATTCTTCTTAAATTAATTAAGAGAATAGATTTTAGTTATGTACATCAAGAAAATTGCAACCCTATGAGCAGAGCGTTCAACGGTGCGGAGGGCCACAGGTATCACGCCGCACAAGCACAGGCTGGATAGTTTTGCAGCTGATGGGAATATGCCTGTCCGCATGGATTAGCTCTTCCAGCATCTGCATCGCAGCGCTGCAAATCTTCTCTTTCGGCTGAGAAATAGTGGTTAACTGGATTTTAGGCAACGAGGCAAAAGAAACGTCATCAAAGCCAATTAAGGAAATCTGTCCCGGGATATCAATGCCGGTTTCCACCGCAGCCTGCATAACACCCAGGGCAAAATGGTCACTAATGCACAAAATACCGGTGGCAATTGGACGGTTTTCCTCTATGCAACGGGTAAAATAGGTCATTCCTGTATGATACCCGTCTTCAATCCGACTACCGGAGAGCATGGTAAAGATATCATAGTGTACATCAGCAGCCTTAGATGCGGCATCCAGGAATCCCTGGTGGCGGCGGCGGTGAGTCACAGAAGAACCCCGACCTCCAAGGAACATCAAATCCCGGTGTCCCAGGGAGATCAGATACCGGGTCGCCATGCGAGTACCCTCATAGTTGTTCACAGTGATTTGGGAAACCATTCCCTCGGGGAGATTGTCACCTAGAAACACCATAGGAATTTTTCCCAAGTAATTTTGTAGTCGTAGGCATGTTTGATCTCCTACACCGGACAATATGATTCCCGATACCCGGTTTTCCATCAGAGCCCGGATATTTTTATCCTCCGTCCCATAGTCATAGAAAGAGCTAGAAATAAAGACATTACGCCCTCCCTGACGGGCCATCCACTCCAAATGGCGGGTCAGTTCGCAAAAGAAAGCATTGGAGATGTCCGGCACAATAATTCCGATGGCACCAGAGTCATTCCGCTTAAGCTGCCGAGCTGCCGCATTGGGTGTATATCCTGTAGTACGACAAAGCTCCATAATCTTGGCATAGGTTGTCGGTCGAATATTTTGCGCACCGTTTAACGCACGAGATACGGTGGTATGAGATACTCCCGCCATTTTTGCAATGTCTTTGATGGTCAGGTTTTCCATAATGTTCTCTCCACGGATTCACAGAGGAAGAATCAGATCCCCCTGGAATGTGTAATAGCTTTGGGAACCGCCTGCGGCACACAGCGCGTCCACCTGCAGTTCCATTTTTTTAGTATAATGGATTTTATCGACGCTGACCACTAAAATTTCAGGGTGGACGAGTTTTTGTACGTATTCTGAAAAATACCGGGCACAGATTCCGTGGTGGGACAGCTTCTGAAGCCGGGGATGGACCTGCCGTCCGCACAGTGCGGCCCGCATGGTCTGATCCGTACTGTCGCCGGACAACAAGGCCAGATCGGCATTGCCCTTGCGCAGCAGCCAGATGCTGCTGTCTTCGTTGCAGGTTTGCTTATGGGCCTCCAGGTTCCACGCCATGGCCTCCTCCGTAAGCGCCGGATCGCACAGCGCCTGGGCGTAGTCCACAGAGCGAAGCGTGCTGCTTTGGAGGGGGTAGAGGCACTCCAGACGGTAGTCGCCGAAGGAAAAGGTCCTGCCGGCGCAGTCCGCGGCGCGGATGAGTTCTGTCCCGCCGCGTTCCAGATACGCAAAGAAGGTGTGATACTCCCGATAGAATTCCGGGTCTCCGAACACCGGGTACACCCGGTCGGCAAATCGCAGATCTCCGCAGGGTGCCACTGCCCGCCGCACCTGCACTTGATCCACCAGATGCACGAAACCGCCGAAGTGGTCCTGATGCAGATGGGTCAGGATCAGCAGGTCGATGGAGGTGATCTTCCGCTGGGAGAGAAATTCCAGCAGCGGGCGGCGGCCTTCGTGGTACTTTTCGCCGCCGTCCACAACTACGGTCTGCTGCCCCTGGGGAGTATCCAGAAGCAGGACGGTGCAATCCGCACGTCCCACATCCAGAATGTGCAGCTCGCTCATAGCGTCAGCGTCACCTCATCTCCTGTCTGGAAGACTTCCTCTCCCCGATAGCGGACCTCCAGGACTTCGTTGTCTGCGTGATTGTGCAGCATCATGCGGACTTCTACGCCCTGATACTCGATCTCGTAGATGGACGCGCGGACACCGTCCTGGCTGCCCCGCTTTACCTGCAGGTGTTCCGGTTTGACGGGATAGTGTCCGCTTTCGCGGAATACGGGCGCTACCTGACTGCCGTCCCAGCAGACCGAGGACCCGGCAGGGGTGAACAGGTCCCCGGACCAGGTACCGGCGATCAGGTTGGAGCGGCCCACGAACTTGGCCGCAAAGGGGGTGGCCGGGCGGCCGTAGATCTCCTGAGGAGTGCCCACCTGCTCGATCTGGCCGTGATTCATCACCACGATCCGATCCGCCAGCGCCAGGGCCTCGGACTGATCGTGGGTCACATAAACCACCGTCACCTTGGTTTTTTGATGCAGCTCCTTGATCTCCCGGCGCATCTCCACCCGCAGCTCCGTGTCCAGGTTGGACAGCGGCTCGTCCATCAGCAGCAGATCCGGGTTCACCGCCAGCGCCCGGGCCAGGGCCACCCGCTGCCGCTGCCCTCCGGACAGCTGAGCGGGCAGGCGCTTTTCCATGCCGGTGAGGCCCACCATCTCGATCAGCTCCCGGACACGGCGGTCACAGTTGGAGCGGATCTCGGGGGAGACGAATTTGCTGTTTTTGATGGGGAATTCCACGTTTTTCCGCACGCTCATATGGGGCCACAGCGCGTAGGACTGGAAGACCATGCTGATGAAGCGCTCGTTGGGCGGCAGCACATAGTCCCGGTTGGCCACCACCTGGTCTCCGATGCGGATCTCGCCGGAGGTGGGATGGTTGAAGCCTGCCAGCAGCCGCAACAGGGTGGTCTTGCCGCAGCCGGAGGGTCCCAGAATGGCGATGAACTCTCCGTCCTGGATCTTGAGACTGATATCATTGAGGGCTTTGAAGCCGTTGAAGTCCATGACGATGTTGCGAATTTCCGTACTCATTATCCGTTCCTCCCCAGTTTATGACGCAGGATGGCGCACACGCCCCGGTATAGCAGCACCAGTGCCAGGATCGTGATGCAGACGACCGTGGACAGGGCGCAGGCGTAAGTGGTATATCCCGCAGAGGTATAGTTGTAGATGACGACACCCAGTGTCTCGGAGCCGGCGGACCACAGCAGCGAGGAGGTGGTCAGCTCCGTCAGCGCGTTCAGGAACACCAGACCCATGCCGGAAATGGTGGCCGGGAAAATCAGCGGGATGATGACAGAGACCCACTTTTTAAACCCGCTGGCGCCGCAGATCTCCGCGGCTTCTTCCATGGAAACGTCCGTCTGCAGCACGCCGGTGGTGCTGTTTCGGATCTGGAGAGAAGTGAACCGGACCACATAGGACACCAGCAGCATGAACACCGTGGCGTAGATTGTGCGGTTGATGATGGGCAACGGACTGGCCCAGGTCAGGATCAGTGCCAGGCCCAGGATAATGCCCGGGATGGAATAGGGAACGGAGATGATGCTCTCCACTACCCGGATCAGCAAGGAGGGGCGGCGGACCATCAGGTATGCCACGATGGTGCCCAGCACCACGCAGATCAGCGCGGTGGTGATGCCCAGGAAAATGCTGTTTTTGATGGCGTTGAAGCTCTTGGCGTTGCTGAAAACGAAGGTGAAGTTCTCCAGCGTCATGTTGTCCAGGCCGTAGCCGCCGCCGATGCCTTTCATAAAGGCGGTCACGATCAGAGTCAGCAGAGGCACGAAGTTGATGATGAAGATGGCCAGCCACATCAGGATCTCCACCAGGAGCTTCTTGCGCCGCAGGAAAAACCGGGGCGTCATGTCTTCCAGATCCGTCTGCATGGTCTGGAACATCTTTGCAACTTTCCACAGGATCAAAGAGGAGAGCACACCGATCACGCCCAGGATCACGGACTCCGCGGCGGCCTCACCGAAGCTGTTCCCGGAAAAGGAAATAATAGCCTGGTAAATATCCGTGGACAGCACGGTGATTCTGGCGGGAATGCCCAGAAAGGCCACGGTGCCGAAATTATCCAGGCAGGAGATGAACACCAGCAGCAATCCGTTGGCTACGCCGGAGAGGGACATGGGCAGCGTGATCTTGAAAAAGGTCTTGATCTTATTGCAGCCGGACACGGCGGCGGCCAGCTCCATGTCTGTGGAGATTTTGCGGAAGGTGCTGAGGGTCAGCGTATAGATGAGGGGGTATTTTGTCACGGAGAACACGAAGATGATGCCCCAGTAGGAATAGATATTGGGCATAGTCGCCTCGGGAGCAACACTTTGGATCAAGGACGCCACAAAGCCGCTCTTGGCGAAGAACTGCATCCATGCCAGCGTGATAATATAGCCTGGAATGATCAAAGGCAACAAGAGTGCGTAATGGATGAACTTTTTGCCGCGAATATCCGTATAGGCCATGAAATAAGCCGAGACAACGCCGATGACCGCAGCAAAGAAGGAGGATAGAATATTGATGTAAATGGTATCCCAGATGACTTTCAGCGTTTTGCTGTCAGATAGCAGCTCATGAAAGAGCCCTAGACTGAACTGGCCGTCCTCCAGAAAGGCCACTTCCGCCAGCTTCCACAGAGGTAGGAAAAACAGGCCGAAGACTGCCAGCAGGCCAAAAGTAATCAGAATATAAAGCACCAATGACCGGGGGGAAAACCCTCTCCTGCCAAAGGACACAGGGCGATTTGTCATATTTGTTCCCCACTTTCGTGTTATGGACTGGTTGCGACAAGGCATCCGGCGTTGCCGGAAAAATGGTGGGACCGCCCCTCTATATATTTTTCAGAGGGGCGGTCTCGGCGCGGAAGAAGAAAAGATTGGAAGAAAAGCCGTTAGAATCCGAACATTTCGGAGAACTGTGCCTTATCCTGCTCGCGGGCCTCGAAGAGAACCTTGGCGTCGGTGATCAGGTTTACCCGGTCCTCCACAGGCAGACTGCCTTCGGGATTGTCCATACCTTTGCGGATGGGGGCTTTTCCGATCAGGTCTCGGCCCAGAGCCTGCACGTCCTCAGAGAGCATGAAGTCAAGGAAAGCCTGCGCAGTGGCCAGGTTGTCGGTGGTGGAGGTGATTCCGATAGGGTCAGCCGTGGCGGGCACGCCCTCCTCAGGATACACGAAAGCCAGAGGAGAGCCACTGGCGGCTGCGGCCAGTGCGTTAGAGTCGCAGACGATACCGTAGGCATTTTCACCGGCAGCCACGGAGTTGATGACGCCGCCATTGCCGTTGACGACCATGACCTCATTGTCATAGAGACCCTGGTAGTAATCCCATCCCAGGCCATCGGCCCGAGTCAGCTCCATCAGCGCGTTGGCGGCAGTGCCGGAATAAAGAGGGTTCGGCATTACGGTATTTGCCTTGGCATCCTCACTCAGTAGATCCAGCCAGCTAGTGGGGGCTTCTTTTACCAGGTTTGTGTTGTATACGATGCCCATAGCAGCGGGGAAGGTGCCATAATAATAGTGCTCGGGATCCACGAACTCGGTATAGATGTTATCCAGCTCGGGAGAATCGTAAGGCTGCAGAAGGTCGTTGGCTTTCAGGCTCTCGAAGGTAGGTGCGTCGGAGACCATGATCAGATCCGCCTGTAGGCTGTTGGTCATTTTCTCAGCCATGATCTTGCTGACGACCTCCTCGGTGCCGGAACGATAGTACTGTGCGTTGGCCTCGGGATACTTTTCGTTGAACATGGCGCACACTTCGGAGATGAATGCATCTTCTGCAGAGGTGTAGATCATAATGTCGCCGGAGATCTCCCCGCCTGCGGGGGCCGCAGTTTCCTCACCGCTGCCCTCCGAAGGAGTTTCGGGAGTGTCTTCACTGCCGCAGCCTGCCAGAGTACCGGCAGTCAGCAGCAGGGCGAATAAGATCGAAAATAATTTTTTCATTTGAATACGCTCCTTTTCAAAATATCTGCTG
>ENA-UEYL01001479-UEYL01001479.1-human-gut-metagenome-genome-assembly--contig:-NODE-1479-length-20055-cov-4.931975_pt1 | contig 20055 bp, 16 predicted proteins | sample MGYA00242941_ERZ507946 | MGnify/ENA primary metagenome ERZ507946 (study PRJEB26167, sample SAMN06115482) | human gut metagenome | host: Homo sapiens | place: China:Guizhou | collected 2015-03-11...
TCTGTGCTGCGATGAGACGGGTTGCTCTGGGCTGCGCCCGGACTCTGTTTTGATCCAAAATAGAGCAAAGTTTATTCGCGGCGGCAGTCGGAGGGGGTATCCGACTGCAGAAGACAATGCGCGATAACAAAAGGAAAAGTTTTTTGTGTTTTTTGGGGGAAAGTATGACAACAATGGTTTGTTTATTAACATAGGTTAATGCTAGGCACGACAAAAACTGCTAGAATATACCAGATAATAGCGAAGGGGATGTCAAAATGACAGACACCGCTTTTTTGCAGCAGTTATTGAACCTGCCGGAACACGGGGAGATTCAGCGGTTTTTGCAAAATGTTCAGCGGGCACATATTAAAAAAGGAACAGCCCTGGTAGAGCCGGGCCAGGTGCAGGCACAGCTGATCATCCTGGTGAGCGGTGTGTTCCGGGGCTTTTTGCTGGATGCGGAAGGGCGGGATATCACAGACTGTTTTGCCTTTCGGGCGGGGGAGATCCTCATGGGCTGCAATGACCTGACCGAGCCCTCCCAGATCCATCTGGAGGCGGTTACAGACAGCGATGTCCTGCTCCTCCCCATGGAGGATGTTCTGGCGGCACTGGAGGAGATTCCGGAGCTGATGGAGATCTATAACTTTTTCCTGAGAAAGGCTCTGGCGCAGCACTGGGAGGGGAAGATGCTGATGCACCAGTGCACCGCCATGGAGCGATATCAGTGGTTTTTGAGGGAATATCCCGGGCTTATCGACGCGGTGAGCAACAAGCACATCGCCTCATTTTTGGGCATGACGCCGGTGACCCTCAGCCGGCTGCGGCGGAAGCTGCGAGAGGAGCCTGCAGAGGAAGGAGGCTGAGGCGCCATGGGCTGCCGCTACGACGGGCTGAGCCTGCAAAACGGCCGCGGGACCAATATGGACAGCCTGCTGCTGAAGGAGCGGACCATCGGCGGGCGCAGCGTGTGCATCGGCGTGGTGTGCGACGGCGTGGGCAGTCTGCGGGATGGGGCCTTTGCCGCGTCCACGGCAGTGCGGCTTTTGAGCAGCTGGTTCGACGACCTGGAGGAGACCCGGCGCCTGGGCCTGCGGCTGCGGGACGCGGTGCACCATGCGGACCGCACGGTGGCGGAGCTGGCCGCCGTGCAGGGGCTGCGGACCGCTGCGACCCTTTCGGCCCTGGTGATAGATCAGGAGCGCTACTACATCGTGCATACCGGGGACAGCCGGATTTACGGCTGCTGGGACGGAGAGCTGGTGCTGCTGACGCAGGACCAGGAGGAAGGCGGAAAACTGACGAGCTGTATCGGACGGTCCGCGGAGGCCGTTCTTTATTATAATGAGGGACTTTGCCGGGACGGCACGTTTCTCCTTTGCAGTGACGGACTGTACAAACGGATGGATGGGGACTTCCTGCAGGCGGAGCTTTCCCGCCTGAGTCCCAGGACCATCCGCAAAACCATGGAGCGCCTGAGCGAGTATGTGATCGGACGGGGAGAGACGGACAACATCTCCGTGGCGCTGATGATGAGTAAAAAGTGAGGGATGCCATCATGAAACTCCAGCTTTTGATCGCAATCGGACATCAGGATTACATGGAGCACCTGTCCGATGTGCTGACGCAGCGCTACGGTGAGACCTTCGAGGTCAGCGTCTGCTCCACTGGGGAGCGCCTGCGGGAGCTACTGAGCCGGAGACGGTTCGACGCGGCGCTGCTGGACGAGACCCTGGCGGAGGAAGCGGATCTGAGTGCCGTACGGCTGCCGCTGCTGCTGTGGGACGGCGCCGCTGCTCTGGGCCCCCGTGGAGCGGAGATGGAAAAGCTGCGCAAGTACCAGCGGATCTCCACCATGACCGGGCAGGTTCTGGAGCGCTATGCCGCCGTGTGCGACAGCCCCGCCGGGTTCGAGACCGGCCGGGGGCGGATCACCGCCGTGTGGTCTCCGGCCGGCGGCTGCGGCAAGACCACGGTGGCTCTGGCCTACGCGGCCCAGCTGGTCAGCCGGGGAAAAAAGACCGTGTACCTGGACCTGGAGCCTTTCTCCAGCACGCCGGTGTACTTCGCGGACCCGGAGCGGGGACTGACGGACGTGTTTGAAAAGCTGGACGGCAACCTGGAGCTGCTGTTTCAGAGCATCCGCCGGGAGGATAGCGGCTCCGGCATTTTGTACTTCGGCCGGCCGGACAATTACGACGATATTGAGATCCTCACCCCCGATGATGTGACGGCTCTGCTTCAGGGTGCTTCTGCCGGGGTGGAGGAGCTGGTGGTGGATCTGGGCAGCGGCTGCGACCGCAAGACTCGCAGGATCCTGGAACTGGCGGCCCAGGTGCTGCTGGTGACCGATGGGACCCAGACCGCCCGCATAAAGTGCGGCCAGTTCCGCGCCCAGCATGACCTGTATGCCCTGCTGGCGGACCGGCTGACGGTGGTGGCTAACCGAGGCGCCCGGGGCGCCGCCCAGGCAGGGGAGCGGACGGTTTCCCTGCCCCTGGTGCAGTCCGATGACCCCGTGGTGGTCTACAAGACCCTCTCTGCCGGATATTTTCAGGACTGATCCGGCGGTCTGTGAGGAGGAGAGAACGTGACGGAACAGAGCAGAGACCAACTGGTAACCCAGCTAAAAGCGGAGGTTCACCGCAATCCGGACTTGACGGCCCTGGATGATGAGCAGCTGCGGACGCTGATCGACCGGGTGCTGGAGAACAAGATCCAGTGGGCCCGGACCAGCAGCCCGGAGGCATACCGGGAGCTGTCGTCCATGAATTTCCGGGAGCGGCGCAGCATCACCGGCGCGGTGTTTGAGTCTATCCGCGGCCTGGGTGTGCTGGGCCAGATCATCGCCGACACCGACATCACCGAGGTGATGATCAACGGCTATGAGGACATCTTCGTGGAGAAGAACGGCCGCCTGCGCAAGCTGGAGAACCACTTTGAAAGCCGGCAGGAACTGGAGACCATCATCACCAAGTTCGTCTCCCAGTCCGGGCGGGTGGTCAACGAGAGTGAGCCCATTGTAGACACCCACCTGGAGGACGGCTCCCGCGTCAACGTGGTGATGCCTCCGGTGGCCCTCAACGGCCCTGTGGTCACCATCCGGCGCTTCCCCAAGGAGGCCATGACCGTGGAGAAGCTCATCGCCTACGGCTCCATCACGCCGGAGGTGGCCCAGGTGCTGGAGCTGCTGGTGCGGGCCCGGTACAACATCTTTGTCAGCGGCGGCACCGGCTCCGGCAAGACCACCTTCCTCAATGCCTTGTCCAACTTCATCCCCCGGGATGAGCGCATCATCACCATCGAGGACTCCGCTGAGCTCCAGATCCGCAGCGTGGACAACCTGGTGCGGCTGGAGACCCGCAACGCCGGACCCGACGGCTCCGGCGCCATTACCATCCGGGATCTGATCAAATCCGCCCTGCGTATGCGGCCGGACCGGATCGTGGTGGGCGAGGTCCGCGGCGCCGAGGCTCTGGATATGCTCCAGGCCATGAATACCGGTCACGACGGCAGCCTCTCCACCGGTCACGCCAACTCTACCTACGATATGATCAGCCGTCTGGAGACCATGGTGCTCCAGGGCGCCGCCGGGCTTCCCCTGGAGGCCATCCGCCAGCAGATCGCCTCCGCCGTGGATATCATCATCCATCTTTCCCGCCTGCGGGACAAGAGCCGTAAGACCATGGAGATCGTGGAGATTCTGGGTTACGACTCCGCCACCCACGCTTTCCGTACCAACACCCTCTATGAGTTCCGGGAGCTGCCCCAGAGCACCAAGGAAAAGGTGGTGGGCCGCCTGGAGCGGACGGACAATCCTATGGTCAACACCCAGAAGCTGGAAAACGCCGGCATTTACCGCACCATTTAGGAGGGCGTCATGAAGAAAAATCTGTTTGCCGCCGAGCCCCGGACGGAGCAGGCGGAGGCCCGGGAGGTCCGGGAGCCCCAGACACGGCGCCTGTCCGCGCCGGACTATACCGCCAGCCCCTGCGGCCTGCCGGATCACATCCTGGCATTCATTCTGGGTTTTGTGGCAGGGTTTGCGGTGCTGTACATCTTTTATAAATTTATCCCCGCGGCGGTGCTGGGCGGCGCCGTCACCGGCATCGTCTATGTGTTCGTGGCGGAGCAGAAGGCCATGGACAAGCGGATCCGGCGTCTGCGGGTGCAGTTTTTTGACCTGCTGGAGGCCATGAGCGTGGCGATGCGGGCAGGCAATCCTGTCCTCAAAGCCCTGGAGAGTGCCCGGGAGGATTTGTCCCTGATTTACTCCCAGCAAAGCGACATCATCGTGGAGCTGGACCTCATCATCAGCAAATTCCACAACGCCGTACCGCTGTCGGAGGCATTCTCTGATTTCGCCCGGCGCAGCGGCCTGGAAGATGTAGCCAGCTTTGCCTCCATCTATGCCACCATTGAGGGCAAGTCCAGCCGGGCCGACGAAATCGTTCGGGAGACCCAGCAGATCATCGCCGACAAGATGGAGATCGAAATGGAGATCGACACCCTTATGACCGCGGCCAAGTCCGAGGTCAACATCATGCTGGTGATGCCCCTGGTGATTCTGGGCATTATCGGCACTGCCGGCGCGGGCTTTATGGACGCCATCTATACGGAGCCCGCAGGCCGGGCGGTGGCTACCGGAGGGCTGGTGGTGTTCATCATCAGCTTCATCATGGCCCGGAAATTCAGCAATGTGGAGATCTGAGGAGGAAGCGGCATGATCATTCTGGTGATCGTACTGGTGCCGGCCACGGTTCTGGCTGCGGCGTGGTTCTGGCTGCTGGGCCAGGTCAGCCGGGAGGACTGGGTGACGGCAGCCTATAACCGGGTGCTGGATGGGCGGCTGGAGGAAGAGCGCCTGCGCCGGAAGGACGCCCGGCGGGAGGAGACGCTGGCACGGTATCACGGCATGGCCGCCAAGGTCATGGGCCTGGTGCTGGGCGGGGACTCCCAAAAGAAGATTGAAAAGCTCCGGCAGGAGGGCGAGGCCCTGCGCAGCGGCGACCTGGGGAGTGTGAGCCTGTTTGAGATGCCGGGCTACGTGCTCCAGCGCCGGTACGAGGCCCTGGGCCGGGGCAGCCTGCACAAGACCTTGCTGGAGCGGAACACAGAGCTCTATGGGAAGAAATACGCCGTCAACAAGACCAAGCAGCTGCTGGCCCGTCTGTTGTCCTATCCCATTTTGGGTGAGGCCGCGGCCCTGGCCCTGGGTGCGCTGACCTACGGCATGGGCAACCGCACCGGAGGGCTTGCGGTGATGCTGGTGGGGACGCTGCTGGTAGCGGGTCTGGTCTACGCCCAGTACGACGAGGTGAATGACCGGCTCAACCGGCGCCGGGCAGCCATCAGCCGCCAGTTCCCCAACGTGGTGTCGAAGCTGGCGCTGCTGGTGACCTCCGGCATGATCATGGACCGGGCCTGGCGGGAGACTGCCCAGAGCCAGGACCTGGAACTGTATCAGGAGATGCGGATCACCGCCGAGGAGCTGAGCAACCTGGTGGATCCCACCACCGCCTATACCAATTTCATCAACCGCTGCAACACCAAGGAGACCACCAAGCTGGCCTCCGCCATCATTCAAAGCCAGTCCAAGGGCAACGCCGAGATCGGCGCCCTGCTCAAGGGCATGGCCCACGACGCCTGGCAGGAGCGGCGCCATACCGCCAAGCGGGATTCGGAAAAGGCCAACTCCAAGCTGATGATTCCCACCATGCTGCTGTTCGTGGCCATTCTGGTGATGATTATGGTGCCGGTGGCGCTGAACTTTGCCAGCCTGTAAGGTGCAAGGAGGAGATCCCATGAGGCGCGACGTTCCGGAATGCCGTCTGCGGGACGACGAAGGCGGCATGACCACCCTGGGCTTTTTGCTGCGGCTGGCGCTGCTGGCCATTCTGCTGGGGGCGGTGTACGCGGCGGTGACGCTGCTGCCCCAGATTCTGGAGATCGCCGACGGCGATCCTCTCACATGGGAGGGCCATTTGTGACGCGGCCCTTTGAAACGGGTGCCACCGTCCGGGGAAGGACCCGGACGCGGTACATAGAGAATTTCTTAGGAAAGGAGAAACAAAGGATGCTGAATAAGCTGAATCAGCTGTCTGTGGCGGCTTATGTGAAGACGTCCGCATTCTTCCGGGGGCTCAAGAGCGACGAGCGGGGCCTTTCCGGTGTGGTGGTGGCCGTGCTGCTGATCCTGGTGGCCGTGCTGGCCATTGTGATGCTCTGGGGCAGCCTCAGCGAGTGGCTGGGCGAGCTTTGGGACAAGATCACCGGCTCCGGAAACACCATCAGCGGCGGAAGTTCCTTCGGCTGATCGGACACACACAGAGAAAGGGGAGAGGAGAATGGCCGTCCGGAAACAACGAGACAATCTCTGGAACGATGTGCGGGGAGACGCCGTGGTGGAGGCGACCATTCTCTTTCCCATCATCATTATGGTATTCGCGGGACTGGTGCTGCTGGCCATGTATCTGCCCACCCGGGCAGCACTCCAGCAGGCCACCCAATACGCCGCCACCGCCATCGCCACGGAGCGTTCCGACACCTGGCTGCGCCACGATCCGGACTCCATGACCTACTATTGGGAGACGGACCGCAGCGCACTTGGCAGCGTGTATGGTGCGCTGCTGGGGGCCTTGACAGGCAACAACCGAGACGACGCGGACAATGCGGAGCAGGCGGTCATCAATATGGAAGCAAACGGCGTCCTGGAACCGGCGGGCGAACTGTCGGTGGAGTACGGCGTCGTGAATTATATCGTATACAAAGAGATCGTGGTCACGGCCACCCGCACCATCCCCATGCCGGTGGATCTCTCCTTCGTGGGGTTCCCCTCGGAGATTCCGGTAACGGTGACCTCCACCGCCGTGGTGCAAAACGGCGACGAGTTCGTGCGGAATATGGACCTGGCCCGGGATCTGACACTGTTCCTGGCAGAGAAATTCAATCTCACCGATATGCTGGACGGCGTGGCGGAACTGGGCAGGAAATTCACCGGATTCCTGGGGATATAGGAGCGCGGAGATGGGAAAGTTTTTTCACAGACTGGCCCGGGACTGCAAGGGCGCGGTTACGGTGTTCGTGACGCTGCTGCTGATCCCGGCGGTGCTGGTCAGCGGCACCGGTGTGGACTTGGCGCGGCTGTACACCGCCCGCAGCATCCTCCACGACGCCAATCAGCTGGCGGCCAACTCCGTGCTGGCCAGCTACGACGCCCTGCTCCAGGATCTCTACGGGCTCTACGGCGTCATGAAGGACGATCCGGAGTTCGCCGCTATGGTGGACGAGTACATCCAGGTGGCGGTGTTCGGCGAGAACTGGGTGGACCGGGAGGAGGGCACCTTCCAGCTGTTCTACGGCTCGGAGCTGATCCCCGGCGATGTGACGCCCGCGGAGGGCAAGAATCTGGCCAACCAGGAGGTCCTGCGCCGTCAGATTGAGGAGTACGCCAAGTTCCGTGCTCCGGCCATCATCGTCAGTGAGATCCTGGATAAGCTGGACAGCTTCGAGAAGGTCCAGGAGGACGCCGCCGTCATCAAGGACAAAATGGAGATCGAGGACCGGATCGAGGAGATTGACCGGCTCTATAAGCGCATCTACAAGAGCATCCAGTACCTCAACGGGATCAAGGACTATGAGGCGTCCGCCATGGAGTCCGTCAACGCGTACATTGACGCGCTGGAGGAGGAGATTGATTTTCTCTATACCACCCGCAGCGACTACACCGAGGCCGTGCTGAATGAACAAGAAGAAAAGGCTGCCGACTACGAGGCCAAATATGAACGGCACATCCTGAATATTCAGGCCCTGATCAAGGGCGGTACCTACTTCAAAGGCTGGATACCGGGCAATGATGACGGCAGCGGCAACTATGTGCCCGGCTATTGGACCAGCCAGGCTTACCAGACAGGCCTCAACAACGTCATCTCCGACCGGACGGAGGCGCTGGAAAAATGCATCCAGAACACCGACACGGATCTGAGCATTGAAAACAGCTTTGAGGAGTTCTGCAACCTGTGCCAGAAGGCCGACGAGAAGCGGGAGGAACTGGAACAGTTGGTGGACAACCTGGAGAACCGGCTCAACAGCGGCAAGTGCTCCGAAGGGCTGAAGGACGGCTTGACCAAGCCGCCGGAAAACGATCCGGACGGACCTTCCATCATCGAGCGCTACCGGAATGTGCTCAGCTACGATGTCAGCGCCATGGCCGACGCCATGGCGGGCCAGGACGTGCCCCAGATTCAGGCGACCATTGAGCGGTTGAATTCCGTCGGCTACGGCGACCCGGACGTAAATATCTTTCATTCCCGTGACTACATGGAGAATCTGGGCTTGGCAGACCTGCCCATCAGCGTGATTGTGGAAAACCAGAGCCGGGGCCCGGACAACCAGGTGGAGGACAAACTGGCGCTGCTGGACAGCGTTATGCCGGATCGTTACACCGTGCCCGGCACCTTCGAGCCCTTTGAGAGCAATGCCTTCAAGAGTACCAAAAACCCGGAGTTTTATGCACGCCTCCAGGAGTTTTACAGCCGCTCCGGAAGCGGTTCCGGCGGCAGCTCCGGTGATGACGAGGACGCGGAAGATAACATCCTGGATACGCTGGAGGACATTCTGGGCCAGATTCAGGACCAGTTTGTCCATTTCCTGGAATTTAAACCGGAGGGCGCTTTGCATTATAAAAACGGATCCAATGACGCCGGCGGCGTGAGCACCGACTTCGGTATGGCCGGAGACTGGGGCAGCGAGGATGGTGCCAAGGACCAGGTGAAAAAAGCCCTCAACAACAATCTCCTCAGCAGCCTGGGCAACGCCGCAACGGATGCCGCCGACAAGATCCTTCTGCTGACGTATGACTCGGAGATGTTCTCCTGCTACTCCACCAACAAGGGCGGCGGCGAGAATGCGCCCGTGGAGGAGAGTATGAGCGGCATCCCCCTGGGGGTGGGTGTGAACTACTACTACCAGTCGGAACTGGAGTATCTCTATAACGGCGACCTCACCAGCGCGGAGAACAACCTCAAATCTGTGACAGGAATGCTCTTCCTGGTGCGCTTTGTGTTCAACTATGTGGCTTCCTTCGCGGTGGCCGATGTGGTCAACACGGTCAGCTCGGTGGAGTCGGCTCTGGCCTGGACGGGTCCCTTTGCCATAGTGGCAGGAGAGCTGGTGCGGCTGGCCATGGCTCTGGGCGAGTCGGTGATCGATGTCAGCCGACTGAAGGACGGCCAGAACGTGGCTCTGCTGAAAACGTCCGACAACTGGCGTTTCAGCCTCTCAGGACAGCTGGACGCCATCGCCTCCGGCGGGGAGGCCAGCTTGTCCGACGGGGCCTTTTCCGCCGAGGGCGCGCAGGACGATGAGGGACTGACCCTGGGCTACAAGGACTATCTGCGGCTGTTTTTGCTGCTCAAGGACGGGAATACCCTGGCCCAGCGGACGGCCCGGCTCATCGAACTCAACGTCACCAACAAGCGGGAGAACATCGGCGACCTGGCCGACCGGGACGCCCGGGAGACGGCCATGGCCCAGGCGGAACTGTTCCGGATGGAAAATGCCGTGACGGATTTCAGCATCACCACCAGCGTGGAGCTGAAAATGCTGTTTTTGTCCATGCCCTTTGCGCAGCAAGGGGTCAATGGTGTTGTGCCGCCGGGGACACTGCCGGTGAGCGTGACGGATTACAGGGGGTATTGAACCATGCGGCGGGATGAACGGGGATACATCGTGGTGGAGACCATCGGCAGCTTTTTGCTGTTCGTATTGGCGGTCACCTCCATTTTGAGCCTCATCAATATCGTGGCGGTCCAGGCCCGGGTTCACTATGCCATTACCCAGGCGGCCCAGACCGTGTCCATGTACTGCTATGCTCTGGACGTGACGGGGGCGGCGGACCATCTGGTCGCTTCCGCCGGGCAGGCCCAGACAGTGCAGGTGGAAGCGGACACCTTCAAGGAGAGCCTCAACGGCCTGCTGGACGGACTGGAGTCCCTGAACCCGGACCAGGTGGGCGCCCAGGGACAGGCGGCGCTGGACCAGGTGCAAGGCTGGGCGGACGACGCCAGCGCCGACCCCAAGGCCTCCTTGCAGCTGCTGCTCAACTACGGGCTCCAGGAAGGGGAGAACGCCCTCTTCGAGCAGCTGATCCGGCCGCTGGTGGGGCGGTATCTGGCCAACGGAGACATGTCCGGCGATGAGTTTCTCAAGGCATTCCATGTATCGGAGGGGCTGGAGGGACTGGATTTCTATGACTTCTCCCTGACCTCCCTGGCGCCCAGCGGCGCCAACGACTCCACCCTCCTCACCGCCGACGGAGATGTGAAGATCGCCGTACAGTATGATGTGGATTATACCTTTGGGGCACTGCTGATGCCTGCCGGGACCCCCAAGCTCCATGTGACCCAGGTGGTGCTCACCAAGGCGTGGCTGGGCGGCAAGGGAGAGGGGTACGTCCCATGACGAATATCCGATGGAAGGCCCTGGCACCCTACGGTGCCCTGCCGCTGCTGCTTTTGGCCATGGTCCTGGTGCACTGGGACCGCTTGAGTGGGACGGAGCTGCTGGCGCGGCTGGTGTTCACCGCTTTCGGCTACCAGGCGGCCTTGGGGGATCTGCGGGAAAAGCGGGTGCCCAACCGCCTGGTGGCGGCCATGGCCTCGGCCTGGGTGGTGATCGTGGTGCCGCAGCTGTTTTTGCACACGGAGCAGACACTCTATCTGGTCTTCAGCGGTGTGGCAGGCTTTTTGCTGGCCGGAATCGTGTTTCTGGCGGTCTACCTCATCAGCCGCCGGGGGCTGGGCGGAGGCGACGTGAAGCTGATGGCCGTAGCGGGGCTGTATCTGGGCTTCGGCGGCGTGCTGCCCGCGATGCTCTACGGGTCGGTGCTCTCGGCCCTGACCGCTCTGGTCTTCATCGCCCTGAAAAAGATCAAACCCAGGGATTCCATTCCCCTGGTCCCGTTTTTGTATGTCGGCATGATGCTGACCATGTTTATTCGATAGGAGGGAACCCCAGGTGAAACGTATGAAACGGCTGCTGCTGGGGATCGGCTGTGCGCTGCTGCTGGCGGTGTCCTGGCTGGCGGCTTTGACCGCCGAGAGCGACGCGCAGAGGCAGGTGAAGCTGATCGAACAGGCCGCGGCTTATACCCAGGATGAGATCTACGTCCGGGCCATTCCGCTGCTGGAGGAGGCCGCTGGCTATGACGACAAGTACACGCTGGAGGCGGAAGAGGCCCTCAAGGACGCCTATTTGAATATGCTGGACCAGAGCGGCTACGCCAGAAAGTACACCAATCTGCTGGAAAAGCAGATGGCAAGAAAGGACGCCGCACCGGAGATCTACGCTGAGGCCGCGGAGTACTATCTGGAAACAGGGAAGGAGACGGAGGCCTTCGCCGCGCTGCGCAGCGGCATCGAAAAGACCGGCAGCGCCGAGCTGACGGAGCTCTATGAGGATACCCGCTATGCCTTCAAGCTCAACCGTGCCACCTATCAGGATGCCACCGCCACCTGCAACGGAGCGATCCAGGTAAAGCTGGACGGATTCTGGGGCCTGGCCAACTCCGCCGGGGAGCTGGTGGTGCCCTGCGAATTCGACGCCATCAGCACCTTCAGCAACGGACAGGCCATTGCCCGGCAGGGCGGTCTCATCATCGGCGTGGACCAGGGCGGCAACCGGGTGGCCCTGCTCCATGGGGAGGCCTCCGAGTTCACCAACTTCGGGGACAATCGGGTGGGCCTGCGCACCGCTGACGGCTGGACTCTGGCCGACGGCAACTTCTATACCGGCGGCAGCCCGCTCCAGGACCTGGGGATGTTTTCCAACGGCGCCGCGGCCGCCAAGACCGGCGGCAAGTGGGGCCTGCTGGCCACGGACGGGGAGACCTGGCTCCTGGCGCCGGAGTATGACGGCATCATCCAGGACCAGCTGGGCCGCAGCTATGCCCAGGATGCGGTATTCGTCCGGCAGGGCGGCGATGTGCGGCTGCTGGTGGACGGAGAGGCGGTCGGCGAGACCTATGAGGACGCCCGGCCCTTCGCCGACGGCTGGGCCGCCGTGAAGCAAAACGGCAAGTGGGGCTTTATCGACACCCAGGGGAACGTGTGCATCGACTTCCAGTTCGATGATGCGTTGTCCTTCGGCCAGCACCTGGCGGCTGTGAAGGTGGGGGACCTGTGGGGCTATGTGAGCCTGCGGGGCGAGGTGGTCATCGATCCCGTGTTCCTGGAAGCCGGCAGCTTCTACGAAGGCAGCGCCCCGGTGCGCACCGCCGACGGCTGGCAGTTCATCACCCTGTTGGAGTTCAAGAAAGGAGCCGCGTCCATATGATCTACCCAATCGAGCAGAAAAACGACCTCTCCGGGGCCATGCTGGTGATCCGCTTCCCGGAGGAGGAGCTGGACCGGAAGGCTCTTTCCACCATCCAGGCCGATCCTCCGGCCTTCCTCGTGCCCTTCCGCTACCGCAGTGTGGACGGCATGGCGGAGTGCACCTATGAGCTGGGCAGCCGCAGCAAGCTCCAGTACCGCTTCGGCCGCCATACCCCTGAGGAGTACGCGGAGTTCTGGAACGGGGTGCTCCAGCCGCTGCTGGAGTGCGCCGACTGGTTCTTAAAGCCCATGTCCTTCGTGCTGGATACCCGCTATCTCTACGTGGATCGGGACGGCACGGTGAGCTATTTATACGTTCCCTCCCTGGGGGACTGCCAGGACTTCGGCGCCCTGCGGGAGATGGCCGCGGAGCTGTCCCGGCAGAATTCCGTGTCCGACCCGGCCCTGGAAAATCAGGTGCTGAAGTCCATCATGCAGGATTTCCAGCCCAAGGCCTTTTTGCAGATGCTCCGCCAGGCCCGGCCTGCGGCCCCGGTTCCCCGGGAGCCCCAGAGCCAGCCGGAGCCCGTTCACGCCCCTGCGGTCCAGAGTCCGCCTCCGGTGCCTGCGGAGGATCCTCTGCGGATGCCGCCAGTGGAGCCTCCCGCCGGGCTGGACGACATTGTCATCCACCTGGACGGCGGCGATGGCGCTGCCAAAGAGAAAAAACCAAAGAAGGAGAAAAAGCATCTCTTCGGCGGCAAGAAAGAAAAACCGGAGAAGAAAGGCGGTCTGTTCGGCAAAAAGGAGCCTCCCCAGGAGATCTTCTTGGGTGCGGCCGCCCAGGACTTCCAGGAGGCGCCGCCCGCGCCGCCGGTCCGGCCCGTGGAGCACGCGTCGGTGTGGATCCCCGCAACGGAGGAGAGCGGCGTTACCCAGCTGCTGGATGATGAGTCGGGCGCCGGTGCCTGCCTGCGCCTGATGGGCGATCCCGCCCTGCCCCGGGAGATTCCTGTGGACATTCAGCCGGGCCAGGTTTTTTCCATCGGCCGGTTCGATGTCTCGGTGGGACACCGTCAGAGTGATTTTGAATTTGACAAAAAGACCAAGGCGGTCAGCCGCCGTCACGCCGTCATTGAGCGGCAGGCCGACGGCAGCTACGCCCTGGTGGACCTGAGCTCCAGCGCGGGCACCTTTGTGGATGGCCAGCGCCTGACTGCCAACGTGCCCCAGGTGCTGCACCGGGGTGCCCGTGTGGCCTTCGGCACCGCCGGGGCCGACTACGTATGGGAGGAATGAGCCAATGGATACCAGTCAGCTCCTGCTTTGGGGCGGCGCGGCCGTAATGGCGGCTTCGGTCCTGGCGGGCCTGGCGGCCGCCGTGATCCTGCGCCTGACCGGAAAGCGGCTGCGCAGGCGCCTGGAAGAGGAATTTGGAAAGCGGCGCCATTGAGCCGGTAAGGAGAAGTCATGTCTCAAATCATCGCATCAACCTATGAGATCATCAAGCAGATCGGCTCCGGCGGCGGGGGAATCGTCTATCTGGGACGGCACCTGCGGCTGGGCAAGTGGGTGGTTTTGAAGGCGGACCGGCGCACCATCTCCGCAAAGCCGGAGACCCTGCGCCGGGAAGTGGACGCCCTGAAGAACCTCTCCCACACCTATATCCCCCAAGTCTACGACTTCGTGGTGGAGGGGGAGACGGTCTATACCGTCATGGACTACATCGAGGGCGAGAGCCTGGACAAGCCCCTGCGCCGGGGAGAGCGCTTCTCCCAGGCCCAGGTGATCCAGTGGGCCATGGAGCTGCTGGAGGCGCTGTGCTACCTCCACAGCCGTCCGCCCCACGGTATCCTCCACAGTGACATCAAGCCCTCCAACATCATGCGCACCCCGCAGAATGACATCTGCCTCATCGACTTCAACATCGCCCTGGCCCTGGGGGAGGAGGGGGCCGTGCGGGTGGGCTTCAGCCGGGGCTACGCCTCTCCGGAGCACTACGGCGTGGACTACTCCGGCATGAACGTCACCCAGCGGGGGGAGGATGACGTCCGCACCAGTCTGCCCACCGAGCGGCCGGAGACCGTGGTGCCCGGCGCGTCATCCCAGTCCGGCAGCACCGGCTCCGGACGGCGGACCGTGCTGCTGGACGTGCGCTCGGACATTTACAGCCTGGGTGCCACGCTCTACCATCTCTTCACCGGCCGGCGCCCCGCTCAGGACGCCAAAAAGGTGGAGCCCATCAGCCCTGATGAGCTCAGCCCCGCCGTGGCGGCCATCATCCGCAAGGCCATGGACCCGGATCCCGGCCGCCGCTGGCAGACGGCTCAGGAGATGCTCCAGGCCTTTGAGCGCCTTCACGACAACGACCCCCGGATGCGGCGCCACAAACGGCGCTGCGCCGTGACGGCCGCGGTGCTGACGGTGACGTTCCTGGCGGGCGGCCTGGCCGCCTTCACGGGACTCAAGCAGCAGGAGCGGCTGCAAAACGCCTATACCCTGGCGGAGTATTCCGCCGATGCCTTGTCCCGGGGCGACGTGGACGGGGCTGTGGCCTACGCCCTGGAGGCCCTGCCCCAGAACCCGGGGATCTTCGGCCCGGCGCCGACGCCCCAGGCCCAGCGGGCCCTGACCAACGCCCTGGGGGTCTATGATCTCTCCGACGGCTTCAAGGCTCACCGGCTGCTGGCTCTGCCTGCGGAGCCCATCAAGGCGGTGCTCTCACCGGAGGGGACCCGGGCCGCGGTTCTCACCACCGGGCAGGTGAGCGTGTTCGATACAAACAGCGGAGAGCAGCTGGCGGCCCTCCCGGCGGAGACCTCCGCCCTGGCGGACGTGGTGTTTGCCGGAGAGGATACCCTCCTCTATGCCGGAGAAAACGCTCTGTGCTGCTACGACCTGGCTGCCGGGAAGGAGCTGTGGACCGGTAAGGCTGCCACAGCCATCACGCTCTCGGGGGACGGCTCCGTCGCAGCCGCCGTATATCAGGACGAGAACGTGGCCGCGGTCTACGACGTGGCCACCGGTACAGCGGAGCGGGCGGTGACCTTCGGAGACAAGGGCCAGGCAGTGCTGCCCAACAGCGTGTTCGCGGACCCGGAGGACAACCTCCTGGCCCTGGACGAGACGGGACAGTGGCTGGCCGCCAGTTTTTCCGACGGCTCTTTGACCGTGTTCAGCTTGGAGGACAGCGAAAACGACCTGGTGCTCTTTGACACCTCCGATTACACCCACTTTGAAGGAGGCTTCCAGGGGCAGTACTTCGCCTTCTCCGCCACCAGCGACACCGAGTCGGTGTTTGCGGTGATCGACCTTGAAAATATGGCCCAGACCGGCGGCTTTGCCGGCGCGCGGCCCTTCCATGTGCAGGCGGACGAGAGCGGCATCTACGTGTGTACCGACAACATTCTGGTGCGGCTCCACCCGGTGACGGGAGAGCAGACGGAGATGGCCTACACCGACGCGGATATCACCGCCTTCGCCCGCTCCGGCGACTATACCCTCACAGCCACGGACGACGGCTGCTGCACCTTCTTCGACAGCGGCGCCCGCCGGATCCAGACCCGGACGGAGGGCGGCCCCTGGAATTTCGTCCAGGTGGCAGGGGACTTTGCCATGACGGCCAGCCGGGACCGGCAGTCCGTGGAGCTGCTGCGGCTGGAGAACCACCCGGAGGCCCAGCTGGCCACCTATGATCCGGACTATTCTCACAATGAGGCCCGCCTCAGCGCCGACGGCGCCACGGTGATGCTTTTCCGCTACGACGCCTTCCGCGTCTGCGGGCTGGACGGCAGTGTGATGGTCGACGTGGAGATCCCGGACGCGGAGCAGGTCTACGACCAGCAATTCCGCCGGGAGGGTCAGGAGAGCTGGCTGGAGGTCATCTACAACGACGGCACCGTCCGCCGCTACAGCGCCGCCGACGGCGCGCTGCTCTCGGAGGAACAGGGAGCGGAGCCGGACCGGACACTGTACGAGGAATTTTTCACGGACCATTTGAAGATCACATCGCCGCTTCACGGTACCCCGGCGGCCTATGACCGGGAGACCGGAGAGCTGGTGCGGGAACTGGAGAGCGACGCGTATCTGACCTACGTCACCCAGCTGGGAGACTGCGTGGTGACGGAATATATCTCCGCCCAGGGGCAGCGCTATGGACTGCTGCTGGACGGGCAGTGCCGGACACTGGCGGATCTGCCGGAGCTTTGCGACATTCTGGCAGACGGAACGCTGGTGTTTGACGATATGCGGGGGAATCTGCGGCAGAGCCGCGTTTATTCCTTGCAGGAGCTGCTGGCTCTTGCGCAACAACCATAAGGAGGGAACCATATGCGAAAATGGAAACAGAGGCTGGCATCGATCCTGGCGGTTTTGATGCTGGTCTCGGCCCTGCCGGCCACGGCGCTGGCAGTGGAGGAAGAGGAGGGCCAGACGCCTGTGCTGACCCAGGAGGATCCTCCCACGCAGGAGGACACTTCTACCCAGGCGGACACTCCCGCACAGGAGGAGACCCCCGCACAGGAGGAAGCTCCCATGGAGGAGGAAGCTCCTGAGGAGGTCGTGTACAATCTGCTCAACTGCCCCGTCACCGTGGGCAGCGACGAGACCCGGACAGGGGAGTATGCGTACGCCCTCTTCGACGAGCAGGGCAACTATACCATTGCCCTGGAGGACAACGCTTTCTTCCCCTATGAGGTGCAGTTCACCTACGACGGGGAAACCTGGACGGAGTGGTTCATGGATCCGGAGGACACGGTGGACGTGGGAGGCCACGTGTTCTCCGTGGTCTCGGAGCAGACCGATCCGTCTGTTCTGACCCAGATCGGCGTGACGGTAGGCGGCGAGTATATCCCTGCCTACCCGGAGGAAAAGGAGTTTTCCGACATGCCCCCGATCTCCGCCGCGAGCCTGCTGCCTCTGCCGGAGGAGCGGGTTTCCTTGAATATGACGGGCTACATGGCCGAGGAGCTGAAAGAAGTAGAGGTCACCACCGTCCTGGCGGGCGAGGCCACGCTGGATGAGGGTGATCTGGTGGTCTGGGCCAAGGAGTCAGATGGAGATGATTTCGCCATCATGGACCGGACCGGCACTCTGGACCTTTCACCCTCCAGCAGAAGTACCAGCTATGTCTACTTTGACCTGATCGTGGGCAATGCGGACCAGCTGGACATGGAGAACAACACCCTGTACAACGTGACGGTGGAGGTCTCCCCGGAGTATGATCTCCTGACCGGCAGCGCCTATACTGCCGATGGACAGGAGATCCCCCTGATGGGCGACTATTATTCCCCCAATGGGATGACGATCAACGGCCATGAGGTTTCCTATCTGGATATTGAGGCCGATGCGGACAGCGATATTTGGGACGGAATGAGTGAAACCCGCGTGAAACTGGAGACAGATCCGGTATTTTCCGGGCTGAGCGTGGAGCTCTATACCGGCCTTTACTACACCCAGGAGGAGCTGGACGCCGCCATCGCCGCCGGAACGACCCAGAACGTGACGGAAGAGACCTTCGGCACCGGAGCGGGCCATCTGGGCAACTATACGGAAGGGAATGGCTGCGCGTTCACCGCCCGCTGGCTGCGCGGCGGCACGGCCGTGGCTCTGCGGCCGCTGTATGTGTGGATGTACATTTCCGGAGACAGCTGGAGCTATTCCGGCCTGAGAGATGAGAGCGGCCGCTCGGTTTACACCAGATCGTCCAGCCATCATGACAGCACCCTGGGATTCAACGTCCGGGAATATGTTGCCAAGGAGGACATCGCCGTTGACGGTTCGTACTTCTTCTCCATGTCCTACTACCATAACGGTACGCAGGTGAGCGATGCCACGGCCTACGTCTCCGCCTATGTGGGCAATTACCGGACCCTGGAGGAAGCGGCCGGCCAGACCGACATTGCCGCCCAGCTGTTCGGCACCGGATACCAAGCCAATTACAGCGGCGGCGTGATCTTTTCCGTATTCAAAAAGGACGGTTCTTTGCTCGCTCGCACAAAGATTGTTCTGCTGCCCTATGAGCAGGAAGTAGCTGAGGAGCCGGTGCCGGACCAGGAAGATACCTATTTCCATGTGGACGGCGCCTCCAAGCAGGGCGGGGCCAACTACACCGCCGGGGAATACCGGGCGTGGGTGATGCCCGCCGATGTGGATGGCTATTATTACGGCTATCCGGATGGCGAGCAGAACTTCGGCTGCCAGACGGTATTTTTGACAGATGGAATGAGAGATCCTGTAGTAGATGCGGAGATCTATCCCGAATTCACCTTGGGTGCCGGTGTCAAGGCCTATGCCGGACATAATGGCGCCAGCGGCGTGGAGCAGGTGAGCCGCGTCAGCTCTGTTCCCTTCGTTTCTGGCCAGGCGGTGCAGTATTCTGCCACCTCCGGCAGCCAGACCCTGAAAAACTACTGGGTGACCTTCGTTACGCCCCAGGACGGCGCAAAGCTCTATGTCAACGCCGCCAACGTGAAGGAGACGTGGGATGAGGAGACCGGTCTCCCCGTCCGGGAGGTGTACCTGGACAGCTTCCACGACTATCACCACGACGTGTTCTTTGCCAACATCGGCAATGAGGAGCTCGAGGGCCTGTCTGTCACGCTGGAGAACGCCCAGAACGTGCAGCTGGACGAGTACTGGACCATCCGGGAGAACTCTGTGGCCAAGCTGTCCAAATTCGACAGCGTCTACGACATGGACAACATCGCCAAGATCCGCCTGGAGCCGATCCGGGACGAAAACGGCGAGGTCCAGGCCGGTGAGGTCAGCGGCACTCTGGTCATCAAGGCCGACATGGGCACCCCCGGCGATCCCACGGATGATCAGGAAGTGCGCATCAAGCTGATCGGTACGGCCGGTGTGGAGAAGATCACCACGGAGAGCATCGGCGGCGGCGTCAAGTACGTGCCCTATGCCAGCGTGATCCAGACCAATGTCATGGGCGCGTCCGACGCAGTACGCTTCCGGGTTGTTTCCGGCAGCCTGCCGGAGGGCATCACCCTTTTTGAAAACGGAAAGCTCTATGGCGTTCCTATGGAAATGGGAAGCTTCACCTTTACTGTGCGGGCTGACTTCACCCGCAGCGGCCGTACGGAGACCAAACAGTTTACCCTGACGGTCCTCGACAACACGGACGCCAACGTGGAAGGCTCCACCGATATGGGCTATGAGCTGCTGGACCGTGTCCCTGCGGAGCTGACCTCCTATGAGGACCAGGTGTTCCGCTCTCAGGGTACCTACGGCGAGTTCTACAAGTTCTATCTGGACGGCCGCGAGCTGGTGGAGAACCAAGACTTCAAGTCCGAAGAGGGCAGCACCAAGATCACCATTTACGCCCAGACCTTCCGCGATGCCGGTAAGGGGACGCACACCATCGCCGCCGAGTTCCGTACCGACAAGAGCGATACCAACACGGTGAAGAAGGCCGCCCAGAACTATCGCGTTTCCGGCGGTTCCAGCGGCGGTTCCGGCAGCTCCAAGCCTGAAACCAAGCCTCAGGTGCCTGCCACAGCAGCCGATATTTTCCGCGATATTTCCGCAAATGACTGGTTCTATTCTGATGTGAACTGGGCCTACCAGAACAAGCTGATGATCGGAGTCACCAGCAATACGTATGTTCCTTACGGACTCATTTCTCCCGCTACGGCAGTGACTGTGCTGGCCCGGATGGATCAGGTGGATCTGGACGATTATGCGGCTGCCAGCTATCCTCAGATCGACGCCGGCCAGTGGTACACCAACGCTGCCAACTGGGCCATGG
>ENA-UEYL01001491-UEYL01001491.1-human-gut-metagenome-genome-assembly--contig:-NODE-1491-length-19970-cov-3.106520_pt1 | contig 19970 bp, 15 predicted proteins | sample MGYA00242941_ERZ507946 | MGnify/ENA primary metagenome ERZ507946 (study PRJEB26167, sample SAMN06115482) | human gut metagenome | host: Homo sapiens | place: China:Guizhou | collected 2015-03-11...
TCAATTAATATGAAAAAACTATCGTTTATTATTGTATTTGTATTCCTGTCCATTCTTTTTGTACAGGCACAGCAAGCGAAGTATGTTTTTTATTTCATCGGAGATGGAATGGGAATAAATCAGGTGAACGGCACAGAGATGTATCTGGCTGAGAGAGCAGGAAAAATCGGTGTCGAGCCTTTAAATTTCACCACCTTCCCGGTCAGAAATTTTGTGACTACTTATTCGGCCTATAATTCGGTGACTTGTTCGGCTGCTGCCGGTACGGCTTTAGCTACCGGCGAAAAGACAAAGAACGGGACGATAGCGATGGATAAAGAACATAAAGTACCGGTATACAGTATCGCTACCAAAGCCAAAGAACTGGGAATGAAAGTAGGGATCGCTACCAACAATAGTATCGATCATGCTACTCCCGCTTGTTTCTATGCTCATCAGCCGGACCGGAATATGACCTATGAGATCGCAACCGATTTGCCGAAAGCGGGTTTCGATTTTTATGCCGGAGCCGGTTTTGTAAAGCCGGAGAAAAAAGATTCCGTAAATATTTATACTCTTTTCGATCGGGCGGGGTATACGATAGCCCGGGGAAATGACGATTTCCAGAAAAAAGCAGCGAAAGCAGATAAAATTATTTTTATGCAGGAGCAAGGATGTGACATGGGGAGTTTGCCTTATGCCATCGACCGGAAACCGGGGGATTTGTCACTTGAAGAGATTACACAGGGAGCAATCGATTTTTTGAGTAAGGATAAAAAGAACGGTTTTTTCGTGATGATCGAATGCGGATTGATCGATTGGGCCTGTCATAGTAACGATGCGGCGGCTATGTTTAACGAGGTAATCGATTTTCAGAAATCGATACAGAAGGCGATCGATTTTTATAAGCAGCATCCGGATGAAACCCTGATTGTCGTTACGGCAGATCATGAGACAGGGAACTTTGCTTTGGGAACAGGTAAATATGAACTGAATCTGAAAGCGTTGCAACATCAAATGGTCTCCAAGGGGCAGCTTTCGAAAAAGATTTCTGCTTTGCGGACAACCCACCATTATGCAGTGACCTGGGAAGATGTAAAGAAATTGTTGAGTGATAATCTGGGGCTGTGGACGAAGGAAGAACTCAAGGAGTCGTATGAGAAAGATTTGAGACACCGTTATGATAAAGCCTTTTCGAATGGGGAACAGGAGATGGTGAAAAGTCTTTATGCCGAAGATGAACCCTTGGCCAATACGGCGGTTCAGATACTGAACCGGATAGCCCGCATCAGCTGGGGAAGTGGCGGACATTCTGCCGGGTATGTGCCCTTGTTTGTCCTGGGTGTCGGAGCAGAAAACTTTAACGGTAAGTTGGATAATACGGATATTCCGAGGCAGATCGAGGCATTGATGAAACGGTGACCGGTAGAATCGGCAGGTATTTTGTTTGGCTGTCGTAACCCCGAAAGATTTTATTTCATCTCGTCCCGTTTCTTTTCCAGTTGAAACATTTCATCCCGCAGGCGGGCTGCTTCGATGAAGTCGAGTTCTTTGGCTGCTTTTTGCATGGCAGCCTTGGTTTTTTGGATCATTTTTTCAATCTCGGGTTTACTCATGTAAGCTACGACGGGGTCGGCAACCAGATGGAGGTGTTCTGCCTCCACAGACGCTTTGGAGGTATCCTGAGTCAGCGCTGCATCTGTCGATTTGTAGATCTGCCGGGGAACGATGTGATGTTCTTCGTTGTATTTCAGCTGCTTTTCACGGCGGTAATTCGTCTCGTCTATCGTTTCCTGCATAGAACGGGTTACTTGGTCGGCATACATAATGACTTTCCCGTCTACATTACGGGCAGCTCGTCCGGCAGTTTGAGTCAGTGAACGTGTAGAACGCAGAAAGCCTTCTTTGTCTGCATCCAGAATTGCTACCAGAGATACTTCCGGCAAGTCCAGCCCTTCCCTCAATAGATTGACACCGATCAATACGTCGATGATTCCTTTACGAAGATTCTCCAGGATTTTTACCCGTTCGATAGTATCGACATCCGAGTGAATATATTGGCATTTAATACCGATCCGGTCCAGGTATTTACTGAGCTCTTCCGCCATTCTCTTCGTCAGGGTTGTCACTAATGTACGTTCCCGAAGGTCTATGCGCTGCTGAATCTCGTTCACCAGATGGTCGATCTGATTTTTGCTGGGGACGATTTCGATTACCGGATCCGGAATACCTGTCGGACGGATAATTTGTTCCACGATGATGCCTTCACTTTTTTCCAGTTCATAGTCGGCAGGTGTGGCACTGATGTAAATCGTCTGGCCGGTTTTACTTTCAAATTCATCGAACGTGAGGGGACGGTTGTCGAAAGCTGCCGGTAAACGGAAACCATAATCCACCAGCGTCAGTTTCCGTGCGTGATCGCCTCCGTACATCGCCCGTATCTGGGGCAGGGTAACATGCGATTCGTCGATGACCATCAGAAAATCTTCCGGGAAATAATCCAATAAGCAGAAAGGACGAACTCCTGCTTTCCGGCCGTCGAAATAGCGCGAATAGTTTTCAATGCCCGGGCAATAACCTAATTCCCGGATCATTTCCATATCGTATTTCACCCGTTCTTCCAGGCGTTTGGCTTCCATAAATTTCCCGATCTCTTTCAGATAAGCCAGTTGATCTTGCAAATCCTGGCCGATTTCAACCAGGGCGTGGGCTATCGTGGCTTTGTCGGTGACAAAAAGATTGGCCGGATAAATATCGAGTTCATCCTGACTACCGATGCTCTGTCCGGTAACCGGGTTAAAAGAAGAGATCCGGTCGATTACGTCGTCCCAGAATTCGATCCGGTAAGCTACGCCGTCGTAAGTTTCTATGGCAGGAAAAATATCCACGGTTTCCCCTTTGGCCCGGAAACAACCCCGTTTGAATTCGATTTCGTTGTTTGCATATAAAGCGTCTACCAGCCGGCGTAATAAGACATTCCGGCTGATAGTCATGCCTCTTTTCAAATGGGTGACGTTCGAGCCGAAAGCCCGGGGATCGGCCATACCGTACAGACAAGACACCGAAGAGACAACGATGACATCCCGACGTCCCGAAAGCAGGGAAGCGGTGGTCCGTAAACGAAGTTTGTCTATCTCGTCATTGATGGCGAGGTCTTTTTCGATATAGGTATCTGTTGTCGGCAGATAAGCTTCCGGTTGGTAATAATCGTAATAAGATACAAAATATTCGACTGCATTTTCGGGGAAAAAAGATTTGAATTCCCCGTATAATTGAGCTGCTAATGTTTTATTGTGACTTAAAATCAGAGTCGGACGATGGATTTCGTTGATGACATTAGCTACAGTAAAAGTTTTTCCTGAACCGGTGACTCCCAGTAAGACCTGTGATGACCGTCCGCTTTGAAGTCCCTGGATCAATTGGCGGATGGCTTCCGGTTGATCGCCGGTAGGTTGGAATTCAGAGGTTAGTTTAAATTGCATATCAGGATAAATATTTACTTAATGTTTCAAGTAATTCTTTCCGACGGATCGGTTTTAATAAAAAACCATCGAACTTCTCATTTATAATCTCCGAAGAAGAGAGATCATGTGCTGTTTGTGCTATTACGATTTTTCCGGGCAATTGTTGCCGGATAAACCGTAAAGCCTCTATTCCGTCAGAATCCGGCATGCTGATATCCATTAGAATCAGATCGATGGAGGCCGTTCCTGAAGCGATTTGTATCGCTTCTTTTCCGTTACGTGCCCGTAAGATACGGACATGTGTTTTTTTTAACAGAGCCGCAAGGATCGTATAATTACTGTCGATATCTTCTGCTATCAGAAACGTTTTGTCCGACCAATCCGGATACTCTGGGTAAGTTTCCACTACAAACGACTTATAATTTACTCATGAATTTCTCCGGGTAGATGATAAAGCGGTCGTGAATAGCATGTCCTATTGTTCCTTTTTCATCCGTGGCTTCGATCTCAAAACGTATCCGGCGGCCATCGATTTCGACGATCGTCGCTTTGCACATCACCTTTTTACCGACGGCTGTTGCCTTGGTATGCTGTACATGAATTTCAATACCTACGGTATCTGTATCCGGTTCCAACATGCCTTCCAGGCAGTGTATCGCCGTATTTTCCATCAGTCCCACCATTGCTGGTGTCGCAAAGACTTCCAAATGGCCCGAGCCGTGAGCTAAGGCGGTGTCTTTAGGACCGACGATGATTTCTTGTGTATATGATTTTCCGGTTTCCAACATAGGATTCGATTTAAAGTTTATGGTTAAAATTCTGAGGTAAAGTGAAAAATCAGTTTTTTGTAATTTTCCTGAGCCATATGCAACATATATTGTGAGTCGGCCAGAAATACATCTCTGCCTTCTTTGTCTTTTGCCATATATTGAGCTTTATGTTTTTTGAAATCTTCCAATTCTGCCTGATCCTGGGCTTCGATCCAACAAGCTTTGTAAAGATTGATCGGTTCCCAGCGGCAGGCGGCGGCATATTCGTGTAAAAGCCGGTATTCGATCACCTCGAACTGCAGTGCTCCTACCGTGCCGATGATTTTCCGGTTATTGAATTGGCTGACGAATAATTGGGCTACCCCTTCGTCCATCAATTGATCGATCCCTTTGGCCAACTGTTTGGATTTCATCGGATCGGCATTTTCGATATACTTGAATAATTCCGGAGAGAAACTGGGGATACCTTTGAAATGCAGTTTTTCTCCTTCTGTCAGGGTATCTCCGATTTTAAAGGTACCGGTATCGTGCAAACCGATGATATCACCAGGGTAAGCCTCATCGATCACCGATTTCTTGGAGGCCATAAAAGCGGTGGGAGTGGAAAATTTCAACATTTTACCGTTTCTGACATGTAAATAATTGGTATTCCGTTTGAAAATTCCCGAACAAATTTTCACAAAAGCAATTCTGTCCCGGTGGTTAGGGTCCATGTTGGCATGAATCTTAAATACAAAACCGGTGAATTTCTCTTCTTCCGGCCGGACGGGGCGTTCTTCGGTTTCCCGGGCAAGAGGTGCCGGAGCTATTTCGATGAAGCAATCCAGAAGTTCCCGGATACCGAAATTATTCAACGCCGAACCGAAAAATACGGGAGCTACATGTGCGTCCAGGTATTCCTGCCGGTCGAGACTGGGATAAACCCCCTGAATCAGCTCCAGGTCTTCCCGTAGTTTACCGGCAGCCCTTTCGCCGATATGATGGTCGAGTTCGTCCGATCGGGTATCGGTGATCTCAATGCCTTCGGGGATGTTCTGAATGCTAGGACTATACAGGCAAAGGTTTTGCCGGTGGAGGTTATAGATACCTTTGAAGGTATCTCCGCTTCCGATCGGCCAGCTGAGTGGGTTTACCCTGATCTGTAGTTCTTTCTCTACATCGTCGAGAATATCGAAAGGATCGTTGGCCGGACGGTCCAGTTTATTGATAAACACGATCACCGGGGTTTTGCGCATCCGGCAGACTTGCATCAGCTTACGGGTTTGCGTTTCTACTCCTTTGGCTGCATCGATCACGATGATTACACTGTCGCAAGCCGTTAAGGTTCGGAAAGTGTCTTCGGCAAAGTCCTGGTGACCCGGGGTATCCAGAATATTGATCTTGATTCCGTTGTACTCAAAACCCATGACAGAAGTCGCCACAGAAATACCACGCTGACGTTCGATCTCCATAAAGTCGGACGTGGCTGTCTTCTTGATCTTATTCGATTTAACAGCTCCGGCAACGTGAATGGCTCCTCCGAAAAGCAATAACTTTTCCGTTAATGTGGTTTTTCCGGCATCAGGGTGACTGATGATTCCGAAAGTACGGCGTCTTTCAATTTCTTCTTTAAATCCCATAATTATTTTTTTGAGTGTGCAAAGATAGTTAGTATTTTTTTGCTTTCCTTTTTAACCTAACAAAAAAATGCTTACCTTCGTTAAATAAAAAAAGAAAGATCTTTAATTGTAATTTATATGCAAATTGTTTACACGACTTCGAATTTTAAAGGAGGCATATACAGGGCGGTTTTAGCGATTTTGCTCGGTTTGGCTCTTTTGATCTGGCCGGCCGATGCATTGAAGTATGTTGTTATGCTGATAGGTATCGTTTTCCTGGCCATCGGTATTATTGCGTTTATTATCTCTTCCAGAAACCGCGAGGAACATCAGCGGAGTTTTGCTCCCTTGAGCGGAATCGGAAGTGTTATTTTGGGATTACTGCTGGTATGTCTGCCGTCTACTTTTGCGACCGTTTTTATGTTTCTCCTGGGATTTATTTTGGTGGTCGCTGCTGTCGGACAATTTGTGACCCTTGCCGCAGCCCGTCAGTTCGGGCGTATTGCGCCGGTTAGTTTTTTATTCCCGGTCCTGATCCTGATTGTCGGTATCGTGATTTTATTCGATCCTTTCAGTTCGGCCGAAAGCGTGTTCATCCTGTTCGGGATTACCGCCGTTTTTTATGGCGTAACCGATCTGCTCAACCAATATTCCATCCGTAAAATGCGCAAAGCCAGTGAAGAAAAAGAAAAAATCGTGAAGATGGGAGGAGATTCGGATATCGAGGATGCCGAATTCGAGGAAGTGGAAGAAGGCAAATAAGAAGGAAATCGCCTTCTCCGATCTAAAGACTGGAAAATAGAAAAAGAAAGAAATAGATTAAAACTGCCAGGATAACGCCTTTCGAGGCGTTATTCTTGTTTAAGTGCAGAAATAAATAAAATAAGCTTAAGTCGGCAAAGAATACACCAACGGAAATGAGTTTGAATTGTACTTTCAATGCGATCGCCTGGTGGATAAATTGGGAAAGCGGGAGGTCGTGAAAGCGGAAAAGCCAGAACAACAGGATGATGATGAAAGGAGCTGACAGGCCCGGGAATAATCCGTATAGAAGACGATCTTTCATCGGAGAGCTTTAAAATTGTACCGCAACAAAACAACGGGGCGTATGAAAATCCGGTTTGGGAGAATCGATCGGACGCCAGGATAAATAATGCCGGCAGGATAGCCGATCTCCGCATTTATAAAGGTTGATGCGGGCTTTCAAACCCTGCCAGGTATCGATGTTGTGACGGAAAAGAGCTGAAGCCGGAATTCCCACAGTCAGTTCCCAGGGATGGCCTAGCCGGGTTTCTTCGAAATTTGCCCCGCCCAATGAAGGATAACGGAGAATCGAGGCCATGATATCTTCCGGGGCATGAACCGCCGCTGGGCGTTCTTTCCGGAAACCTAACAAAGTTTTACCGATACAGGTAAATTCGAAATTGTAATACCCACTATCGTCGACTGCCAGGAAAAATTCGACACAGGAATCGTTACACACTTGCTCGTTGTCTTCCCGGGTGAGGGCCATGGTACTGGTCTCGTCGACCTTAAACCGGATAAAGAGCATTTCTCCGTTGTGTGCCATGGTAAAAGCTGCATAAGGCGTGTAAGGGAATTGTTCCGGCCAGTTATTCTGCCCGATTCGGTGAAAATCGATTTTATTCAGTTGCTCACCTGCCTGTCGGAGGTCGTTGCTGTCTAAAAAGGGAAGATAGGGAATTTGCATGTTGGTATTGTCAAAGAAAATCATTCGTCAGTAAAAGTTCTTAAAGTTTATGGATCCCTGCGGGGTTTTCTTCATGGAACCGGAGGTCACTTTAAGAAAATATCCCGCAGGGGTCTGGAACTTTACAAACCGATCAATGTTCGGTGTCACCTTTATTTCGTTCTGATTTTATAACCGGCTACACCATAATACAGGATAAACAGAAAACAAGGCAAGGCTAACCAATAAGCCCCTTGTGCCCCCAAACCTTCTTGCAAAAATCCGAAAACAGTCGGGATAACGGCTCCTCCGGCGATAGCCATTGTCAGAAGAGCACTGCCTGATTTGGTGAATTTGCCGAGGTCTGCCATAGCAAGCGGCCATAATGCCGGCCACATTAGCGAGCACCCTAGAGCCATCAGGAAGATTGCCCAGATAGATATTTCGGCAGGCAGCAATACAATGGCCAGAGAACCGGCTACACCGATGCAGGCACAGATTCTCATTGCCATGTCTTGAGTTAGGTATTGCGGAATCAGAATAATACCGCAAATATAACCGATGACCATACCGATACTCGGAATCCAGGCATATAAATCGGGATTTTCCAAATTCAACGCTTTGGCGTAGTCGACGGCTGTACTTAGAGACAAAGTTTCGACACCGACATAAATGAACAAGGTCAGTGCACCCAGAACCAAGTGGGGAAATTGCCAAATAGAAGTTTTATTTGCTGCATACGGGCAATTGGCGGTATCCGATTCGTCTTCTCCGGCAGCTTTTACTTCGGGAAGCGGAGCCATTAAAGAGATGATACCTAACAATAGAAATACGCCGATGATGATGTAGAAAGGCAGATACAGATCGGAAGTCTGCACATTGGTTTGGTCGGCTACCACGAGTGCGAAAAACAAAGGAGCTACCGGCCATGCCAGTTTGTTGCAGATACCCATGATACTCATTCGTTTGGCCGCGCTTTCAATCGGTCCCAGAATGGTAAGGTACGGGTTTACCGATGCTTGTAAAGAAGCGATGAGGAAAAGAATGAAATTTTCCAATTTAGCTGATAATACAAATAAAATAAAAGCAACGGCAAAAATCAAAAACGAGAGTGCCATTGTTCTTTTGTAACCGATTTTGGCAATCGTGGCAGAAGCCGGGTAGCCGAAAATCAGGAAAGGAACGAAAGTAGCTGCTAGCAGCAGGTAGGCTACCCCTGAAGGCAGAGACAAAGCACCTTTTAATACCGGAATCAAAAATGAGTTGATGCCCAATGCGAATCCGATCGCAAAAAACATCATACCGACGAATGCCAAAGGCACAGCAAAATTTGTTTTGTTTTGTGACATAATATTTGGGTTTGTAGATAATAATTCAGCACGCTGTTTCAAAAGGTAAATGTAATAAAAAAATGAAATAGGGTGCCACTTTTGACACCCTATTTAAAATGCTTCGCCCGAAGATTATTGTTTCGGTTTGAAAATCAGATCGACAACATCGGCACCCTTGAAAAGAGACTGAGCAAATTTCTGAATGTCTTTGGGTTGCAGTTTATCGACAATGTGATCGAAGTTTTTCGGATCGTTCGGATTCACACCACTGATATAATAAGAAGTAATACAATTCATCCAATAGCTGTTGTGGTTTTTGGATTGTTCGTGGTTTTTCTTCATATTGGCGATCACTTTATTCATTTCTTCCGGAGTCGGAGCTTCTTTCATGATTTTATCCAATTCGGCATAAATCAACGATTTCAGATGTTGTGCCTTGTCCGGATCACAATCGAAGCTCATCGTCATGCTATAGTTGGAGTAAGGCTCGCGTACAGAACCGGCCTGAACACCTACACCGTAAGTTCCTCCTTCTTTTTCCCGGATATTTTCGGTATATCTTAAATCCAGGATTCCTTCCAGAATATTATTACAGATATTGTTGTAAACACTGTATTTCATATCTTTAGAGAAATTTGTGATCACGGTCGATTTAGGGGTAGTCAGTTCCAATTCGATTTCTTTTACCGTTTTGCCTTTCGGACCTCTTACATGGTTGTCGCGCCAGGTTTCTTTCCGGTTTTCAGATTTTAATGAACCGATGTATTTTTCTACCAATGGTTTTACCGTTTCTGCATCGATATTACCTACGATGAAGAAGGTGAAATCGCTGGCATCTTTAATCCGGTCGCGATAAACCTGTTCGATCTTTTCGATACTGATCTGATCCAGGTATTTTTCGTTGAAGAGCAGAGTACGCGGATTGTAGTTACTCATGATCAGACTAATCGAATCTTTCATGATTTTCTGCGGATTCTTCTCCATATTGGCGATAGAGGCCCTGTTGCGGCTCATCATAGCTTCATGGGCTTCCTTGTCGAAACGGGGTTTTTCGAAACGCAGATACAACAATTGAAGCATGGTTTCGAAATCCTGAGGTGTAGAGCTACCGCTGACAGATTCCGACAAACCGTTGATAGAAACTCCGCAGGAAGCCATCTTCCCGGTCAGGATTTTTCTTAAAGTGGTTGCATCGAAATCTCCTAAACCGTAAGCTCCTACAAATGCAGCAGCGTTATTGGCGGAAGGAAGCATGTCTATATCGTAAAGTGAAGTTCCTCCTTTGCTGTAAGAAGTCAGTGATACGGCATCTTTTTCGTAATCTGCTTTACGGAAGACTACTTTCGCTCCATTGGCCAGTGTCCATTCTTCTGCATCGAATAAGGGAAGTTTCTTGGTAGAAACGATTTTTGAACCCGGTAATTCTTCGCTGATCAATGTTGCATCGGTTACTTCGTCGCGATAGGGTTCGATCTCTTTTTTAGCAACCTTATCCATAATAGCGGTTACTTCTTCCCGGGTCAGGTGCTTGGCATTCTCTGACGGACCGGAAACGACTACTGTACGGTTTTTATCGGTATTCCACTCTTTAGCCCGTGCAGATACCTCTTCTACGGTAATGGTCGGAATAATTTGTTTGACAGCATTGTAATAGAAATCGAAATCTACGATCGGTTCCTGTTCCAGGAAATTCGCTTGCATTTCCTCGATATAACTTTCGTTACCGGTTTTGTCTTTTTCTTTATAAGCCGATTCCAGGCCGACCAGCATATTGGTTTTTACCCGTTCCAGTTCACTCGGGGTGAAACCGAACCGCCGGATTCTTTCATTTTCGGTTAAGATGGCTTCCAGGGCAACGTCTTCTTCGTTGGGTTTGGCCGTTGTGTTGATGTTATAAGCATTATAACCTCTCACAAAACCACCGAATCCGAAACCTCCGTTGATAAAGGGAGGATTACCTTTCTGCATCATTTCGCTGATCCGTGCTCCGGCCATCTGATTGTAGAAAGAGTTGATTATGTTATCTTTAAAATAAGCCAATTTATTCTTTTCTGTTGCCGGAGTACCGGGTAACAGGGTCACGATCTGAATAGAAGATTGCTGTACTTCTTTGTCGGTTGCCAGGCAATAATACATCTCGTCGTGTTCGGGAATTTCGTAGAAAGGACGGGGAGTCGGATTTTCTACAGCAGGGATTTTACTGAACAATTCTTTTACTTTTTGTTCCATTTTAGCTACATCGAAATCGCCGACGATTGCTATGGCTTCCAGGTCTGTCCGGTACCATTCATGATAAAAATCACGGATAGTCTGGTATTTGAAATTTTTGATTACATCTAAATTACCGATAACGTCCCGAATGGCGTATTTTGAATCTTTGAAAAGTACCGGGAACATCTGTTTTTGAATCCGGAATTGCGGTGTCCGGCGGGTTCTCCATTCTTCGGTGATCACTCCGCGCTCAGCATCGATTTCGTCGTCTTCCAGGGTAAGATAGTAAGACCAGTCGTGCAGAATCAACAGGCAGGTGTCTAACAGAGATTCGCTGTTTGTCGGTACATCGCTCAGATTGTAGACCGTTTCATTTTGTGCAGTGTAAGCATTGATGTTACGGCCGAAAGAAACTCCGTGCTTTTCCAGAGAGGTGATGATACCTTTCCCAGGGAAATTCTTGGTTCCCTGAAAGGCCATGTGTTCCAGGAAGTGGGCCAGACCGTCTTGTTCATCGTTTTCGAGCAGGGCTCCGGCATTACGTATGATGTAGACACTCGCTCTGCCTTTGGGTTCTTCATTGTGACGCAGGTAATACACTATACCGTTGGGGAGCTTTCCCGTTACAATATTCGGATCTTGAGGAAGCGGGGCCTGAAGATCGACCTGTGCAAAACTTCCTTGCAGGAATAATAAACAGGAAAATGTAATTAAAATAAATAGTCTTTTCATAGTTAAATTTTTATGATTCGAAACAAAAGTAGCTTTATTTACGATCAAATATAAATACAATAAGGGGTTTAACTTAAATTTAATAAGGGACCGCTATGCCTGTAAAAAGCTCAGATTGAGCATAAACAATATTTTAACATATCATACTTATGAGAGACTCTGTTTCTTTTTTGCATCGGGTATCCGCCTGGACTGAAAAAGTCGGAATGACAGATGACGAAAGCACTCTAATAAAAATGGCGATAACGATTACCGTTGCCATTCTGATTTATATTATTTCCAGGAAATGGCTCTCCAAACTCTTGAAAAAAGTTGTAGGAAAGACCAAAAGTACTTGGGACGATATCCTCTACGATCAGGGTTTTTTCCGAAAATTGGCTTCCCTGATCCCTCCTTTTACAGCTTATATCGTTCTCACTTTTATTACCTGGGAATATAAATATGTCCTTCGGCGCCTGGTAGATATCTGGTTGATTATCGTCACCCTGTTTATCATTACTTCTTTATTGAATGCGATCAACAAGATTTATGAGAGCTATCCGGTTTCGAAAAATCGTCCGATTACTTTTTTTATCCAGTTGATCAAGGTGTTTTTGTATACGGTTGTGGTGATTACCGTCGTCAGTGTGCTGGTGAATAAATCGCCGGAACACCTGATTGTCGGTTTGAGTGCTTTTGCCGCGGTGCTGCTTTTGATCTTCAAGGATTCGATCCTGGGATTCGTTGCCGGAATCCAGCTGACTTCCAATAATATGATCCGCATCGGCGACTGGATTCAGATGGATAAGAATAATGCCAATGGAGTTGTGTTGGAAGTGAATCTGTACACCGTCAAAGTGCAGAATTGGGATATGACTATTTCGATGGTACCCACTTATCAGTTGGTGTCGGAATCTTTCACCAACTGGCGGGGAATGCAGGAATCGCCGGGACGGAGAATTATGCGGAGTATCAATATCGATATCGATTCGGTTCATTTTTTGAGTCATGACGAAGTCGTAAAATTTGCTTCTTCGGCCTTCCTGAAAGATTATATCGATCAGATGGTTGCTAAACTGGGAGATATCAATAAAGATAAAATTACGATTCTGGATGAGCGTAAGCTGACCAATATCGGTATATTCCGTTATTATATGGATGCATGGATCGAAGCTAATCCCGATATCAATACGAATATGACACATATGGTCCGCCAATTACAACCCGGCCCGACCGGTATGCCCATCCAGATTTATTGCTTCTCGGCTATTCAGGAGTGGGTGACCTATGAAAAAGTCCAGGCCGACATTTTCGACCATATCATGGCGGTATTACCCGAATTCGGACTGAAAGTGTTCGAATATAAATCCATGTATGTGGGTGGGGAAAACCAATCGTGATTAACTGCGTATACGGCAGTTCGGGTTATCTGTTGTGACGACTAAAAAGGCGGTTTCGGTCACGGCTCTTTTAACTGAAAAAAACATGTCCAATAAAGAGAATAATTATAAAATACACCGTTTTATTCAATATACCTAATTAGAAATAGTGTATCGAAGAATAGTTGCATAGCCATATTCTTCAATACTATAATCAATTATTAATGTAAAAATATAAAAGAAAGAAGCCAAAATCATCAGTATTAATTGGTACTTTTTTCTTTCTTTAATATAATAATACCATTCTTCGGGTAATTTTCTTTATCAAATTGGAAAGAATGGAAAAGGGCCGGGGGAATATGTCAACTTGCAATCTTCTGTTCAAATAAAAAAAATTCTTCTTTTGATATTATCGATCTCAATGGAGCCAAATATTTAAATTACTCTCCCGATAATGGAGTGAATATAGAACAACCTCTCCCTGTCAGAGTAGAAGGTTATCCTGAAGTGTGGCTTAACGATACATTGCTTTTGATGAGTTATAAACGATCGGTCATTGCGACATTGATTTTTTTGTTGTAATTTTGGAAGCTAAAAAATCGGGGCATGGCTAAAGAAAAAGTAAGACTTTGGGATCGTCTGAAATATAAATATAAACTTTCTGTCATTAACGAGACTTCTTATGAGGAGGTGTTCAATTTCAGATTGTCCCAGTTGCATGTATTGACTGCATTGAGTGTGCTGGCGGTAATTTTGGTCGTTCTGACCATTTTATTGATAGCTTTCACCGACTTGCGGGAATTTATTCCTGGCTATCCGGATGGAAATATGCGGCAGATGATCGCCCAAAATGCGCTCCGGGTAGATTCGCTGGAGAATGAATTGCTGAAGAGAGACCGCTTTTTCAAATCCATCCGGTTGGTTTTGAATGGGGGAGATACCACTTCCCTCGAACGTTCGCGGGAGGATACGGCGCGCTACCGGAACGATACCATCCGATTTCAGATCAGCGAACAGGAAAATGAATTCCGGGCTGCTATCGAAGAGCGTGAACGCTTTAATCTATCGCTGGGAATGAAAGAACAAAACCACGATTATTATCATTTTTTTCCGCCTGTGGAAGGAATTGTAACCCAAAGCTTCGATGAGAAGAAACGGCATTACGGCACTGATATTGTGGCGAAAGCCAATGCTAAGGTGGCTGCGGTATTGGATGGGGTCGTGATTTTTACCGATTGGACGGTGAAGACCGGATATGTGATCCAGGTGCAACATACCAACGACCTGATTTCTGTATACAAACACAATTCTATCCTATTGAAAAAACAGGGAGATTATGTCAGGGCCGGAGAGGTCCTGGGGGTAGTGGGAAATACCGGAGAGGAGTCCAGCGGCCCCCATTTGCATTTTGAATTGTGGCGGGCAGGTAATCCGCTCAACCCGGAGAATTTTATTAAGTTTAAATAAAGAATCAATAACCGGAAGTTGTTTCGGCAATTTCGGTTTGGAAGAATGAATATATGAGAAAGATTGCGATATTAGGTTCGACAGGATCGATCGGAACACAGACGCTGGAAGTGGTGGAAGCCAATCCCGAACGGTTCAGTGTTGAAGTGCTGACAGCCAATAATCATGTCGATTTATTGATCGAACAGGCATTGAAATTCCACCCGGATAGTGTGGTGATTGCCAATGAGGAGAAATATCCGCTTCTGCGCGATGCCTTACAACATGAAGATATAAAAGTATTTGCCGGAGCCGATGCGCTTGCCCAGATCGTGACTTTTGCAGACGTCGATCTGGTGGTGACAGCTTTAGTCGGATACAGCGGTTTAATCCCGACGGTAAATGCCATTAAAGCCGGAAAAAATATTGCTTTGGCTAACAAAGAGACTCTGGTCGTAGCCGGAGAATTGGTCAACGAATCGGTCGCAGAACATCGGGTAGCTATTCTGCCTGTCGATTCGGAACATTCTGCCATCTTCCAGTGTTTGGCCGGAGAGAGCCGGAGTAAAGCCGAAAAACTGATTTTGACCGCTTCCGGAGGTCCTTTCCGGGGAAAAGACCGGGCTTTTTTGGAAAAGGTGACTCCTGCCGATGCTTTGAAACACCCTAACTGGCATATGGGTGCTAAGGTGACGATCGATTCGGCTTCTATGATGAACAAAGGGTTTGAAGTGATCGAAGCCAAATGGTTGTTCGGCATGAAACCCGAACAAATCGAAGTGGTGGTGCATCCCCAATCTATCGTTCATTCGATGGTGCAGTTTACGGATGGCTGCGTGAAAGCCCAGCTCGGAGTGCCGGATATGCGGCTGCCGATTCAGTATGCCCTGACTTTCCCCGAACGGACTACAGCTGATTTCGGACGTTTGGATTTCAAGGTATGTCATTCCCTGACTTTCGAACAGCCTGACGAGAAAACCTTTCGTAACCTTGGATTGGCTTACGAGGCTATGCGGCAAGGCGGAAACATGCCCTGTATCCTGAATGCGGCCAATGAAGTCGCTGTGGCTGCCTTCCTGCAAGGGCGCCTGTCTTTCACCGGTATGTCCGATCTGATCGAAAAAACAATGCAACAAGTAGATTTCCTAAAGAAACCGACTTTGGAGGATTATATGGAAACCGATCGCCTGACCCGTGAAATCGCCAGGAAAAATGTATCCCCCAAAATACCTCCTCTATAGCTTTCTAGCTTATAGTCTTTTAACTTTAACCTTTTACTTTTTACCTCATATCATGGATATTTTTATAAAAATAGTACAATTTGTCTTGAGTCTTTCTATCCTGGTTTTGTTCCACGAATTCGGACACTTTTTGTTTGCGAAGTTGTTTAAGACCCGGGTAGAAAAGTTTTATATGTTTTTTAATCCCTGGTTCTCTTTATTTAAATTTAAAAAGGGAGAGACCGAGTATGGAGTCGGTTGGTTGCCGTTGGGTGGATATGTGAAGATCGCCGGAATGATCGATGAATCGATGGATACCGAGCAGATGAAACAACCGGCTCAGCCTTGGGAATTCCGGGCTAAACCGGCCTGGCAACGCTTGCTGATTATGTTGGGCGGGGTATTGGTGAACGTCTTACTGGCTTTTGTCATTTATATCGGTATTCTATTCACCTGGGGGGAGACCTATCTTCCTGCAAAAAACGTCACTTACGGAGTGGTATGCGACAGCGTCTTCAAAAATATCGGAATGCGAAACGGTGATATTATCGTTGCTCTCGACAATAAAGAAGTGGTCCGTTTTGACGATGTGCTTCCCGAAATATTGTTCAATCGTTCCAAGACCATTCAGGTATTGCGCAATGGAGAGCAAGTTTCTTTGGATATTCCGGATGACTTTATTGCTACGCTGTTGGAATTATCGTCCAAGAGTTTCAAGCTGAATCCGCTGCTTACTCCCCGTATCCCGGTCGATGGAATCGAGATACAGGACTTCGGGGATTATTCTGTGGCTTATGATGCAGGTATGCGAAAAGGGGATAAGATTCTGTCTGTCAACGGACATACTTTTCGTTTCTACGATGAATTTTCGGATTTGCTCGCCGCCAATAAAGGAAAGCGGGTGGAAACGACCGTATTGCGGGGAGCGGATACATTATCTTATGCTTTTGCTTTGGGGGAAGACGGAAAATTCGGTTTTTATCCTTTGCTGACTGCCAATGCCTATGAATTGGCGACTCAGAAATATACACTGGCAGAAGCGATTCCTGCCGGAATCGAGATGGGGATCGGACAACTCGGCTCTTATGTGAAACAGCTGAAATTACTCTTTTCTCAGGGAGATACCGCTTATAAGTCGGTCGGTGGGATGGCTTCGATCGCCAACATTTTCCCGGGGTATTGGAATTGGCATTCTTTCTGGGAACTGACTGCTTTGATCTCGATCATGCTGGCCGTCGTAAATATTCTGCCTATACCGGCTTTGGACGGAGGACATGTCTTGTTCCTGTTGTATGAAGTGGTTACCCGTCGTAAACCGGGAGAGAAATTTATGGAGTATGCTCAGATTACAGGCATGATTTTTATCTTCGGCTTATTTATTCTGGCTAATGTAAATGATATAATTAAATTTTTCGGGTAATGAAAGATCAGATTGAAGAATTCAGAGCTTACCGGGCTAAAATGAACGAGAGGATTCTGGCAGCCGATAATAAAGTGATCAAAAGAATCTACAATATCGATACCAATACTTATATGGAAGGGGCACTCTCCTCCAAGGTAAAGGAGATGTTGGGACTGGCCACTTCCATGGTTTTGAGATGTGACGATTGCATCAAGTATCATTTGGAAAAATGTTATGAACAAGGGGTGACTACTCCCGAATTGTTCGAAGTTTTTGCTGTGGCCGACGTGGTGGGGGGGACTATCGTTATCCCTCATTTGAGAAGAGCTGTCGAATATTGGGAGCTGTTGCAGGCTCAAACCGGCCCGGAGGTCGAAAACGAAAAATAAAGCATGAGGTATAACGGTTCTTCCTTTTCGATGAGAACGGAAAGCTGATAGAACGTCTGTATTATTATCTGGACTGCCGGCGGGGAAGTATGATTCTGGATTATATCGGTTCGGATTTGTATAAAGATATGGTGTGGAGTGATTATGTCAGGATGAGGTCGAAAGAATGCCTGTGATCGGGGTGGTTGATAAAGCTCATTTCAAAATTCAGACAAAGATGAAATTATTGGGTATATTATTCTTGCTTTGTGTGCTGACGATGCCTGTTTTGGCACAGGATCATTGCCGGATTATGTTTTATAATGTAGAGAATTTATTCGATACCGCCGATGATCCCTCGACTGCCGACGACGAGTTCACTCCCCGGGGAAAGAAACATTGGACGAAGGCTAAATATACGGATAAATTATTGAAAATCGCAGAAGTGATCGATAGCGTGGGAGATAAAGAACTGCCTTGTATCATCGGTTTGGCGGAAGTGGAAAATCGCTGGGTATTGGAAGATTTAACGCAGAAAACGGCTTTGGCCGACGGGAATTATGGAATTGTTCATCAGGATTCTCCCGACCGCCGGGGTATCGATGTCGCTTTGCTTTACCGGAAAGACTGTTTCGAACTTTTAGAAACCGATTTCTTGCGCTTGTCATTTCCCGAGGATACCACCATCCGTACCCGGGATATTTTGTATGCTTCCGGGGTGTTGGATTCGGATACCCTTCATTTTTTTGTCTGTCATTTCCCTTCGATGATCGGTGGAGAGAAGCAAAGCGAGTGGCGCCGAGAAAGGGCAGCTTCGACGGTACGGCATAAAGTCGATTCATTATTGGCTGTTCAGTCCCGCGCCGGTATTGTAATCATGGGCGATCTGAACGGGAAAGCAAATACCCCCGCACAAAAGGTGTTGGGTACCAAAAGTTCCGATAAAAAACCGAGGTGCAAAGATTTATATAATACAGGCTATTATTTATTGAAAAAGAATTACGGTAGCTACCGTTACAAAGGCAACTGGCAGACCATCGACCACCTGATTCTTTCGGGAGCTTTACTGGATGGGCACTCTGTCTGGAAAGCCGATCGGCGGCTTACTGTTTTTTCAGCTTCTTTTCTACTGGAAGAAGATAAAACTTATTTCGGATACAAACCTTGTCCTACTTACCGGGGACCGCGTTATGTCGGTGGATATAGCGATCATTTACCGATATATATCGATTTGAAAAAATGATTTCTTTTTCTATTTTTGCCGCGCAAAATTCATAACAATAGATATGGACGATTATCATCAAAAGTATTAATCTGAACAAAGGTTTTCTCAGGCCTTTGTTCGTAACGAATGGAGGGTTTTATATGAGAAAATTTTTATGTTGCAGGGATAATTTTGCCGAAAAGCAGGCCTGGCAAAAATACTGTTGGGTGAATATCGAAATGCCGACCGAGGAAGATACGCTCTACCTTACTCGTGATTTGAAGATTCCTTCTGCATTTTTATCCGATATCCGGGATGTCGACGAACGTCCCCGTATCGAAACGGAAGATGGCTGGACCTTGATGATTCTGCGCATTCCCTACCGGGATGAGGGAAACGATATACCCTATATCACCGTTCCTTTGGGAATCATCATGAAAGCCGATTATTTCGTGACGATCTGTCACCACGCAACGGATATGCTGCCCGATTTTATCCGGTATATGCAGCGTAAGAAATTGCCGATCGATGGGAGTTGGGATCTGTTGTTCAGATTGTTTTTGTCTTCCTCCGTGTGGTATCTCAAATATTTGAAACAGATCAATAACCAAAGCCGGGCCGTTGAAAAAGAACTGGAAAGATCGATTCAGAATGCCGAATTGCAACGGTTGCTGAAAATCGAAAAATCATTGGTGTTTTTTATTACCTCTTTGAGAGGAAATGACAACCTGCTGGTGAAATTAAAGAATTTAAAAAGCCAACGGGAGTTTTTCGATCCCGATCTGGTAGAAGATGTGGAGATCGAACTGCGGCAGGCTCAGGACACCGCCCGAATCTATAGTGATATCCTGAGCGGTACGATGGATGCCTTTGCTTCGGTTATTTCCAACAATCTGAACGTAATCATGAAGCGTATGACCGCTATTTCCCTGCTTTTGATGATCCCGACATTGATTGCCAGCTTATATGGTATGAATGTACACAATGGATTGGAAGACAGCCATTATGGATTGTTTGTCATCGCTATTATATCGGTTGCTTTTTCTATATTGAGTTATTGGATGTTCAGGAGAAAGAGTTGGCTTTAACAAAGTGTTAACATTTTTAGGGATAAACTCCCGGAGGTTTTGTTTGTCTAAACCTCAAAACAGTTATTTTTATTGAAAAAAGAACTGAAAAAGGTGGCTTACAATTTTT
>ENA-UEYL01001504-UEYL01001504.1-human-gut-metagenome-genome-assembly--contig:-NODE-1504-length-19808-cov-4.308601_pt1 | contig 19808 bp, 19 predicted proteins | sample MGYA00242941_ERZ507946 | MGnify/ENA primary metagenome ERZ507946 (study PRJEB26167, sample SAMN06115482) | human gut metagenome | host: Homo sapiens | place: China:Guizhou | collected 2015-03-11...
ACTCCCTGCCTGCCATTGCCCTGGGCCTGGAGCCCCACTCCGACGCGGTCATGCGGGAAAAGCCCCGCCAGCGCAGCGAGGGCATTTTGACCCGTCCGTTCCTTATCAGTGTCGCGGTGGACGGTGTGATCATCGCCGCAGCCACTATTCTGGCGTTCCGTCTGGGCCTTGCCGCCGGCGGCGCCGCGGTGGGCAGCACCATGGCCTTTGCCACGCTGTGCCTTTCCCGCCTGTTCCACGGCTTTAGCTGCAAGTCCGGCCGTCCCGTGCTGTTTACCAGAGCGTTCTGGAATAACCGGTTCCTGCTGGGCGCCTTCGTGCTGGGCGCGGTACTGCTGACGGCGGTGCTGACCATTCCCGTGCTGGAGCCGCTGTTCCAGGTGGCGCCGCTGACCATGGGTCAGCTGGGCACCGTGGCGGGGCTGTCCCTGGGCTCCATGGTGCTGATCCAGCTGCGCAAGCTGATCCGCAAGGGCTGAATCCAAGAAAAGAGAAGCTCCGGCATGGCCGGGGCTTTTCTTTTTGCCCGGAAGCGGTTATAATGGCGGAAAAGGGAGGGATGGATGTGATCAACTCCACCTTGTGCTATCTGGAGCGGGGGGACGAGTACCTGATGCTCCACCGGGTGAAAAAGCGCAACGACGTGAACCACGACAAGTGGATCGGCGTGGGCGGAAAGTTCCTGGAAGGGGAGAGTCCGGAGGAGTGCATCCTGCGGGAGACGGAGGAGGAGACGGGTCTCCGCTTGACGGAGTACCGCTACCGGGGACTGGTGACTTTCGTGTCCGATGAGGCGGAGGGGGAGTTCATGCACCTGTTCACCGCCACCGGCTGGACGGGCACACCCCACCCCTGCGACGAGGGCGAGCTGGAATGGATCCCCAAAGCCCGGCTGCGGGCGCTGCCCATGTGGGAGGGGGACAAGATATTTCTGAAGCTTCTGGAAGAGAATGTCCCGTTTTTTTCCCTGAAGCTGCGCTATGAGGGAGAGCATCTGGCCCAGGCGGTGCTGAACGGACAGACGCTCATCTGACCTTACGCCATACCACAAAGGAGGAAGCAACATGACCGGAACGATCCTGCTCTTTGGCTTTGACTCTTTGCTGAATATCCTGGCGCTGAGCGCTGCGGTGGCGCCCTTTGAAGCGGAAGTGGTGCCTGTTGCCAGAGGGGACTACAATAAGCCCATAGGGGTCCTGGCCGGACTGGATACGGAGGCGGCGCCTTCCATGCCCTATGCCGGCGGCACGCTGGGCGGGCGAATGGTGGTGCTGTGCGGACTGGAGGACCGGCTGGAGCCGGTGCTCGCGGCGCTGAATCAGGCTGGAGCGGACTGCATGAAGGCGGTGCTCACGCCTCATAACCGCGCTTGGAACGCACTGAAGCTCTACGGGGAGCTGCAAAGGGAGCGGGCGGCCATGGAGCGGGGAGGCCGGCGATGAAGCTGCTGGTCTCGGCCTGCCTTTTGGGCTGCCGCTGCCGCTACGATGGAGCGGCCAAGCTTCACCCGGCCATAGAGGCCCTGGCGGCGCGGCATACGCTGGTGCCTGTGTGCCCGGAGCAGCTGGGCGGCCTTTCCACCCCACGTCCCCCGGCGGAGCGGCAGGGAGACCGGGTAGTCACGGAGCACGGCGCCGATGTGACGGAGCAGTACCGCCGTGGCGCGGAGGAGGCCGCGCGCCTTTGTACATTGCTGGGCTGCCAGGCAGCGCTTTTGAAAGAGCGAAGTCCCTCCTGCGGAAGGGGGCAGGTGTACGACGGCACATTTTCCCGTACGCTGACGGCGGGGGACGGTGTCACCGCCGCGCGCCTTGCCGCGCTTGGCATTCCGGTTTACGGAGAATCCCAAGTGGAGGAGCTGCTGAAATGACGGTGGCTCCTCCGTCATTTTCGACAATTTTCCTCGCGGATTTTCCTCGCCTTTTTAGTTGTGCTGCCCTTGCAAAGCAGTGGCGGGGCCTGTATAATAAGGCGAACTGAGAAAGGGAGGTACTACCATGGGAATGATGCATGCTTTGTCCGCGGCGGTGTCCTCCGGGGCCTATTTGCCCTCTTATTCCTGAAACCGGCATTGTTGCCGGTATTTTTTTTGCGCAGATGTGCGTGACGAGAGGAGAAATGACATGAACGAGACAAAAAACAACGCCGCACCTATCCGGGATGCCAGGACGCTGGGCATGCCCAAAATGCTGCTTCTGGGATTGCAGCACATGTTCGCCATGTTCGGTGCCACGGTGCTGGTCCCCATTCTGGTACAGGGCTACGGGCTGCCTCTGTCCATCCAGACCACGCTGTTTTTCGCCGGCTTCGGCACCCTCTTTTTCCATGTGTGCACCCGCATGAAGGTGCCCGCGTTCCTGGGCTCTTCTTTTGCGTTCCTGGGCGGCTTCCAGGCCATGGCAGCCATGGACAGCGGTATTTACGCGGGCATGGACCCGGCGGAGAAGCTCCAGTACACCTGCGGCGGCATCGTGGTGGCGGGCCTTTTGTATGTGGTGCTGGCGCTCATCATCAAAGCCGTAGGTGTCCATAAGGTCATGCGCTTCCTGCCTCCCGTGGTCACCGGCCCCATCATCATCCTCATCGGTCTGAATCTGGCGCCCTCCGCTGTGTCCAACGCCTCCACCTGCTGGTGGCTGGCCCTGGTGGCCATGGCCATCATCGTGGTGGCCAACATCTGGGGCAAGGGCATGATCAAGATCATCCCCATCCTGCTGGGCGTGGTGGGCTCTTACATCGTGGCCCTTCTGGCCGGCAAGGTGGACTTCACCAGCCTGGCCGGCGCCGATGTGCTGGGCTTCCAGCCCTTTGTGACCAACTTCGGCGGCTCCGTGGCCAAGTTCGATATCTCCGCCATTCTGGTCATGGCGCCCATTGCCATCGCCTCCATGATGGAGCACATCGGCGACATGTCCGCCATCTCCGCCACCGTGGGCGAAAACTTCATTGAAGATCCCGGCCTCCACCGCACCCTGGTGGGCGACGGCATCGCCACCGCTCTGGCGGGCCTCTTCGGCGGCCCTGCCAACACCACCTACGGCGAAAACACCGGCGTGCTGGTGCTCTCCCGGGTCCATGATCCCCGGGTGATCCGGCTGGCTGCCATCTACGCCATCGTGCTGTCCTTCAGCCCCATGTTCGCCGCCTTCGTCAGCTCCATCCCCTCCGCCATCATCGGCGGCGTCAGCTTCATCCTCTACGGCATGATCTCCGCCATCGGCGTGCGGAACGTGGTGGAAAACCAGGTGGACTTCACCAACAGCCGCAACGTCATCATCGCCGCCCTCATCATGGTGCTGGCCATTGGCATCAACTACTCCGGTGCGGTGAGCTTCCAGGTGGGCGAGGCCACCATCAGCCTGTCCGGTCTAGCTGTGGCCGCCATCACCGGCATCGTGCTCAATGCCATTCTCCCCGGCAAGGACTACGAGTTCGGCCACGACGAGAAGGGTGACACCGCCGTCAACTTCAAGGTCTGATCCCCCGTCTCAGCATCAGGGCCCCGGTGGTTTTTCCACCGGGGCCCTTTCTGAAATCTCCCCTTACAAAACTTAAAAAAACCATTAAATCCAACATCAGGTTCTTGCGTGGGGGGAGGAAATACGCTAAAATGGGCTCAGTAAACGGGAGACCGTATTTCAAGGAGGTACTACCATGGATTTTATCAATGATCTCCAGGAGAGAGCAACCGACCTGGCTCAGAGTGTTGTGGCCACGTCCAAGCGTCTGGCGGAGATTGCCAAGCTGAAGGCCTCCAACATGGCCGAGGAAGATACCATCAAGAAGGCCTATGTGGAACTGGGCAAGCTGTATTACGCTGAGCACGGCACCACTCCCGACGGTGCTTATGCTGCCGCCTGTGAGAAGATCACTGCCGCCCGTGCTGCCATTGAGACCAACAACGACCGCATCGCTGAGCTCAAGGCTACCGCCGAGGCGGAGGGCGAGATCATCGACGTGACCCCCGAGGCCGCTGAGGAGCCCGAAAACGAGGTCACCGAGGCTGACATCGTCCCTGAGGAGCCCGCTGCCGACGAGGAACAGCCCAAGGAATAATCCGTAACCGCGTAAGGCGGGGCCGTGTGCCCCGCCTTTTTCTTATATTTCCTCTTGTTCTCCACGCCCCTTCTGCGTATAATACGTAGTACAATTAAGAACTATATAGAAAGGGATCTCCATGGATATCTTAGTCACCGTAAACCGCGCCTACCTCTATCCCCTGTCTGTGATGCTCAAAAGCCTGGTCTGCCAGCACCCCGGCACGCCCATGCGGGTCTTTGTCCTCCACCGCTCTCTCACAACGGAAGACCTCACCGCTCTGGAGCGCTCTGTGGACGAGTCCGCCCTCACCCTGGTTCCCGTGGCCGCCGATCCCCACCTGCTGCCCCAGGCTCCCACCACCGACCGCTACCCCATGGAGATGTACGACCGCATTTTTGCCGCCTTTCAGCTCCCCCAGGACCTGGAACGGGTCCTCTATCTGGACCCGGACCTGGTGGTAAATCACCCTCTGGACAGCTTGTGGGAGCTGCCCCTGGAGGAATACTTCTTTGCGGCGGCCAGCCACGTGGCCAAGGGGATGGAGAAATTTAACGCCATCCGGCTCCAGTCGGAGACTCCCGGCCCCTACATCAATTCCGGGGTGCTGCTGATGAACCTGCCGGTGCTGCGCCGGGAGCAGCAGATCCAGCCCGTGCTGGACTACGTCCAGGCCCACCGCAAGACCCTGCTTCTCCCCGACCAGGACGTGATCAGCGCCCTGTACGGCGACCGCATCCTGCGTCTGAATCCCTGGCGGTACAACATGACGGAGCGGCTGCTCACCGCCGCCCTGCTCACTCCCGGCCACCCGGTGGACCTGGACTGGGTGTTGGAGAACAGCGCTATTGTCCACTACTGCGGCCGAAATAAACCCTGGAAAGCCAACTATCTGGGCAAACTGGACTGTGTGTGGCAGCAATATGCCGACCTGGTCCGGTTCCAGCCACCAAAAGAAGCGGAATAATAAATACGGGCCGCAGGTTTGACCTGCGGCCCGGTTTTTTACTCCTCTTCCGGCTGCTTTCGGAAACGGATTTTTTGAGGTGCAAACAGGTAAAGTACGTAGGCCCAGCTTCGAATCACATTCCACAGTGCCGGAAAGACAATATACCCACCGTTTACCATCAGCCTCTGTCTGCTCTCGGGAGGTCCCCAGGTAAAGGTAAAAAAAGCTCTCGCCCAGAACGATCACTACCAAAAACAATATCCACATCAGGCGCGATCCGACGCGGAACTGCTGGGTGCGCTGGAGAAACTCCAACCGCTCCCTGCCCCAGCCGAAGGTAGGCACCCCGGGAAACAGCGCTAAAACGAGCAATAACACAAATCCAACATAAACCGACATCCGGACGCAGCATAGTATCACCGCCATGCTGCAGGAAAGGAGGAAGCAAAGAACTTCCAGGGTCTTTCTCGTTCTAAGTGACATGGATTTGCACCTCACATTCGCTCATTTTCCTGTTACATAATTTGAATCAGAATTATTACATCGACTAAAATAGATAATAGGACCACACCATCTGCACCATCATAGAAGGGTTCCGAACGCAGTTCATTTCTACGGCGTTTCACAACAGCAAGGCACAGCTCAACTCCCTTAATTACAAATAATAGCACGGCAAATATATAAATAAATGTTAGATGGTGTATCTGCTGTCCGAACAATATCTCCAGGAATAAAATTGGAGCAAATGCGCAGCACAAGTACCCTTTTCTGTATAAAATAAATCCATCGGCCAACTCTAACCCCAAAAAAATAACACAAACGGCATAGTATGCCATATCGGGGCAGATCCATTCATACTGAAAAATCCCTTTCACCAAATACACCAGCGCAAAGATCAGGAAAAAGCTGTAAAAACCAAGAGCCCGCACCAAAGTTATCTTACACTGACCCTTCATGCGCTTGGATCCCTCCTCAATCAATACGGCTTAATGTAATGGTCTGTAACCGTAATCGTAGAATTTACACTCATTGTTGGAGGTGTCCACCCAAAGATTACAGTTATGGTTTTCATTTCTAATGTATCATAGGTGGCATAGACGCAGCACCCTTCCTTATCAGTATCAATTTTCCCCCACATATCACTATATGCAATGGCACGTGCAAGTTCAGAAAATGTAAACAATGCGCCGATGGGGAACCAAGCCGCTCCTAATAGAAATTCGAGCGTTACCTTTATAGCGTTTGGTTTCCCCATGTCATTTTGTAGGTCTTTCGCATCCGATTTATTAAAAAAGGCGGCTTCTACTTCTATGTTAGGTGCTCTTCCCCAAATAATACCACCATTAGGCGCATACCAAGAACTTGCCGCTGTTGAATTAATTGTATTATTGTATTTCGAGATTAAAAGATTTTCAATCACAGAATCATAGAAATCCATTAAGTACAGAGCATCTTGCGCAATTAATTGTTCTTTAATGCATTCATGAAGTTCTGTTCGCTCAGATTGCATTTGAGATTCTTTGCCGTATGCAAATGCATTTGTGCTAAACATTGAAGCCAAAATAGTAAAACTTAAAAATACGCTCCATATCTTTTTCATGCTTACTATACTCCTTTCCTATGTACAGTACAAGCAGACAATCCTTTTCTTACTGAATCTTACGCCTTCTTCTCCGAGGACAAGATTGTCTTCGTCTCCGACTTGCTTCCCGACCAGGCCGTCGCCACTACTTTGGCCCGGTAGGTCTTGCCTGCCGTCACCGCCTTTGTTTCTGATAGCGAGGCCCGCCCGCCGTCGGATTCATCCGACCATGTGGCAATGGTTTTCCATGTAGTCCCGCTTTTTTCCTCAAGGGTAACGACTACCTGACAGCGGTCCACTACCCCGGTTTGCCCCGTGACCGATACTCTTATTGTAGCAATTCCTCCATTCAACGACAAAGTGCACTCTGCCTTTCGAATATACAGAGCATAGGGAGTGATTTCCTCCTGATTGGACAGTTCAGGAATCTCCACCGCTGATACGCTTGGCGCCATCGCGCCACACAGGCATAGGGACACACACAAGGCCGGGAGCAGCTCTTTTTTGTGGAACATGGGGATCATATCCTTTCTTTCTATGTTTATTCTTTATAACCAATGAGAACTGCGATTTTGGACACTGCTTTTTAAAACTTTTCAGAAAATTTTCAGACCATATAGGAAAGCGGCTGGAAGCCTTGTATTCCAAGGCTTCCAGCCGCTTCATGCTTACCTGTCTATCTGAATCCCTTCCGCAACCTTTTCCAACGCCTCCATCGGAATGGTACCGGACAGGGTATACACAAACTGACCTTCTGTCCACTGGACAGTATGATCCAGGCCCTTTTCAATCCCTATGGTCTCCTCACCGTGAACTTGGAAATGGGTAATTTCAGCATCTTCTGTATCTAAGTAAAGCTTCATATCCGTATTGTCATCCACCAAAACCTGATCTAGCTCTACAAACTCTCCAGATTTATTTTTCCAGCATATATAAAATCCAAGTGTATCCAGCTCTCTGTCTGTCTCCACCATCCCCTCCGGCAGATACGTAAACTCCAGCTTTCCGGGCTGCTCGTCGGTCTTCACATCGGAGGTATAGCGGAACTCTGTAAAGTCAGAGAACACCTGCACCACCACCTGTAATACCTGCCGTCGGAAGGCGGCATCCACTGTCATGCGTACCGAGAAGGACAGGGCCACAAAGGCCAGCACAAAAATGGCTGCCCGCCTGGCATAGGTCAGTGCCGCCCGCACGGCCGGGGAGCGCCGCTGGCGGCGCAGCAGCTTGTTCATGTTCCGCTGGAATTTGTGGGAAAAGGTATGCTCCGGAATGTCCTCAGGCAGGCTTTCCTCCAGCCAACTCTCGCCCGCGGCGGCGCTGTACTGCTCCAGCAGCCGGTCCAGTTTCTCGTTCATACCTCCACCCCCTCTTCCTTCAGCGCTTCCCGCAGCTTCTCCTTGGCCCGCTGGAGCGTCCTGGCCACATTGCCTTGGGACATGGACAGCATCTTCCCGATCTCCCGGTCGGAAAAGCCCTGCCAGTGCTTCAAAAGCAGCAGCTCCCGGTACCGGGGGGACAGGCGCGCCATGGCCCGGCGGAAGGCCTCTTCCTCCTCCGGCGCCGGGTCCTCCCGCTGGGCAGTGGGCGTCCACTCCTCCAAAGGCAGAGCCTCCCGCCGTCGGCGGCGCTCCAAACGGTTCAGCGCCACCCGTTCAACAATAATAACCACGAAGCCCCTGGTTTTTGGACAGTCCGGTTCACCCACCTGGTCGATGTGCTCCGCAATGCGCACAAAGGCATCGTGGACCGCGTCCTCCGCCTCCTGAGCGTCGTTCAGAATGCGGTGGGCCACATAAAACATGAGATTTTTATACCGGAGGTACACTTGCTCAAATTTATTTTGGTCCTCCGCATCTTCGATCATAGAGAGATAGATCAGCACGGCGTACTCCTTTAAGAAAAAAGCCCCAGAGAAGGGGAACCTTCTCCGGGGCGGATACGTATATGTAGGGCGGAATCAGCGCTTGCGGCTGAAAATGCGCTCCAGGATATCCCAGTCGTCATCGCTGACGGCGGCCTTCTCAGGCTCAACCACAGGGGCGGCAGAAGCCTCGCCCTGAGGCGCGGCCTGCTGGCTCTCCTTCACCCGGTCTCCCGCCTGGGAGAAGGGTTTTTGGGACATATCAGCAGCAGGAGCGGCGGCAGCCTCCTCCTTCTCGTCAAAGCCGGTGGCAATGACGGTGACCCGCAGCTCATCCTCCAGGGTGTCGTCAAAGGCGGCACCGAAGATGATGTTGGCCTCGGGGTGGGCGGCCTCCTGCACCAGGTTGGCGGCGGTCTCCACCTCTTCCAGGCCGATGTCCATGGAACCGGTGACGTTGATCAGCACGCCCTTGGCACCATTGATGGAGGTCTCCAGCAGGGGGCTGGAAATGGCCATCTTGGCGGCCTCCTCGGCCTTGCTCTTGCCGGCGGCGCGGCCCACACCCATGTGAGCACGGCCAGCGTCCTTCATAACAGCGGATACGTCGGCAAAGTCCAGGTTGATGAAGCCGGTGTTCTTAATAAGGTCGGAAATGGACTGAACGGCCTGCTGCAGCACGTCGTCGGCGATCTCAAAGGCATTGAGCATGGTGATCTTCTGATCGGTAGCCAGCTTCAGGCGCTCGTTGGGGATGATGACCAGGGAGTCCACCTTGCAGCGCAGTTCCTCAATGCCGCCCTCGGCCTGCTTCATCCGGCGCATGCCTTCAAAACGGAACGGCTTGGTGACTACACCTACGGTGAGGATACCCATCTCCTTGGCGATGTCGGCCACGATAGGAGCCGCACCGGTGCCGGTGCCGCCGCCCATACCGGCGGTGATGAACACCATGTCGGCGTCCTCCAGGGCCTTGGAGATCTGGGTGCGGTTCTCCTCGGCGCTCTTGCGGCCCACCTCAGGGTTGGAGCCGGCGCCCTGGCCGTTGGTGAGCTTTTCACCGATCTGAATCTTATAGGTAGCGGCAGAGACGGCCAGCGCCTGCTTATCGGTATTCACCGCAATAAAATCGACACCCTTGGTTCCGGTGCGCACCATGCGGTTGACTACGTTGTTGCCGCCGCCGCCTACACCGATTACTTTAATATTGACTACACTGTCAGGACCCATATCCATTCCGAAGGCCATTGTCGTTCCTCCTAAGTATAAAATGAAACTCCGCCACAAACGCTCAAAAACAAGCAATTGTGAGCGGATGCAGAATCAAGGCTATATCTTGATTCATTGTATCGCTCTTTTTTCAGCAGGTCAAGAGAAAAAGTTGGAAAATATCATCCACCACTTTCAGCCGGAGTAAAGATGGCGGTATATTCCTTTTGCGTGAGATCCATGGTCCCCACCGCCTGACCGCCGCGGCGGCGGTTTTCCTCCTCCACGGCGGCGTTGAGTGCCCGGAGATAATACGCGGTATCCCCGGTGAGAGGCAGCTTGGCATCGATGCTCCCGTCCAGCCGCAGCACCATGCAGGAGACGTGGGTCAGATCAATGGAAGAGACCCGGCTTATCATACCCTGCTGCTGGAGCTGCTCCAAAACGTTGGTCAGAGCGGTAAGCTTGCTCTGCTGATCCTGGGGCACCGCCAGCATCGAGCCCGCCTCAGGCGCCAGGGCCGTGAGCCCGGTCACCGAGATGGGCGCGGTGTGCGAGGCGGAGACCGGCTCCAGCAGCTTGCCGCCTACACTAATGAGCCAGGCCTCCTTGGCCGCGGCCTGCTGGGACTCCCCTTCCTCTCCGCTCTCCTCCGTCTGCCCCTGGGCATACACCTCTACCTGAGCCACCGCATCCCACTCGGTCACCTGGAAGGTGATGGTGCTGGGCAGCCCGCGGAGAATGGATACCGACTCCACATAGGGCAGCTGATGGAGGATCTCCTGAGAAATCTGTTTCTTGTTCATACGAAACAGGTTATCCCCCACCTGTACCCCGGAGGCGGCAATGATCTCATCCTGGGTATAGCGGCTGTTGCCCGTCACGGCAATGGTCTCCACCTGAAAGAATACCGTGGCGCCAAAGGTAAGGGCCGCCACCAGCGCCGCCAGGCACAGCAGCTTAAAGAGCACGCCAAGCCGGCTGCGGCGGCGTTTTCGCTTTCGGTTGTGTCTCACAGATGCCATGGTCTTCTCCTGTATCTCTGTTTGTGGGGAGCAGGCGGATGTCTGCTCCCAGCTGCTGAAGGGTGCCTTCCATATCCTGATAGCCCCGGCGGATATGGCTCAGCTGGGTCACCTGGGTCGTTCCCTCCGCCCCCAGGGCGGCCACTACCAGAGCGGCCCCGCCCCGCAGGTCGGTGCTCTCCACCCGCTGACCGTGCAGAGGGCGGCCCGTCACCACGGCGGAGCGGCCCCACACCCGGATATCCGCCCCCATGCGCTGCAGCTGCGCCACATGGCGGTAGCGGCTTTCAAACATATTCTCTACAAACAAAGTCTGGCCTATTCCACCTGCCAGGGCAGCCATTAGAATGGCCTGGGCGTCGGTGGGAAAGCCGGGATAAGGTGCGGTATGTACCGGTGGGATGCCCCGCAGGGGTTTCGTGCTCCGGAAGCGGATCTCCTCTCCCCGGCACTCCAGTTCTCCCCCCGCCTGTTCCAAGCAGGAGAGCACCGTATCCAGAGAGGACGGCTCCACACCGGTCAGGGCGATCTCCCCTCCCGCCGCCCCGCAGGCGCACAGCCAGGTGGAAGCCACGATGCGGTCGCCCATCACCGTGTGCTCCGCCCCGTGCAGGGGACGGCCTCCTTCAATGGTAACCACCGACGTGCCCGCGCCAGACACTCTGGCCCCTAATTTGTTCAAAAAGCGCTCCAGGTCCACGATCTCTGGCTCCCGGGCGGCTCCCACCAAGGTGGTCACCCCCTGAGCTCCGCAGGCGCACAGCATGGCGTTCTCGGTGGCTCCCACACTGGGAAAGGGCAAGTGGATCCGCGCCCCCCGCAGTCCGCGGCCCGCGGTGCAGGTAAGGCACTCTCCATTCTCCCGGATCTCCGCTCCCAGCCCCCGCAGGGCGGCCAGGTGCAGATCGATGGGCCGGGGACCCAGCTCACAGCCTCCGGGATAACACAGCCGGGCGCTCCCGGTACGGGCCAGCAGCGCCCCCAGAAAAATCACCGAGGAGCGCATCTCCCGCATCAGCCGCTTGGGAATGGCGCTGCCGCTCAGGGCGGCGGCGTCCACCGTCACGGTCTCCCCCTCCCGTGCCACCCGGCAGCCCAGAAGGGCCAGAATATCCAGGGTGGCGGACACATCAGACAGATCGGGGCAGTTATGGATCACGCTCTGGCCCGGAGCCAGCAGCGTGGCGGCCAGCAGGGGAAGAACACTGTTCTTGGCCCCCTGGACCCTCAGCCGCCCGCCCAGCGGCCTGCCGCCTTGGATTTCATACATGCTCATGGGATAGCCTCCAACTTCATTTCGTTCAGGCTATCCTATGCAAACATCAAAAAAGTGGTTTCAGCCCCGCATCAGCGAGCGCAGGGTAATATAGATCTTTTCCCCCGCATCGGGCACCGCCATGCTGGTCAGCGCCCGGATCATGCTGTCCCGGCGAGGCCGGTCCCGCAGCAGCGCTTCGGCCTGCTCGTAGAGCTCGTCCCTCTGGCAGTCCTTCTCCAGCAGCAGCACCGCCGCTCCCTGGTCGGCCAGCACCCGGGCGTTCTTCTCCTGGTGGTTGGCTGTGACGTTGGGGGAGGGCACCAGAATGGCCGGCTTGGCAATGGCGGTGAGCTCCGAGATGGTGGATGCGCCCGCCCGGCAGAGAACCACGTCGGCGGCGGCCATCACCAGAGGCATATCGTAGATATACTCCCGGACCTCCACCCCGTTGTCCCCCAGCTTCAGCCCCCGGCGCAGCAGCTCCTCCTGCATCCAGGAAAAGTCCCGGCCCGCGCCGTGGATGTGGCGGAACGGTGCGCCCTCATAGCACTCCTTGGCGATGAAGTCCACCATCTGGCGGTTCATCACCTCCGCGCCCAGGGAGCCCCAGTAGGACAGCAGCAGGGGACGGTTGTCCTCAATACCCAGCTGCTTGCGGGCCTCCTCCCGGGTGTAGCGGAAGAAGTCGCCCCGCACGGGGGTGCCGGTGACTACCACCTTATCGGGGTTATCGTAGTGGGCCCGGCTCTCCTCAAAGCCCACCATCACGCAGTCCACCACCTTGGACAGGGCCTTGGTGGTCAGTCCGGGGACGGCGTTGGACTCGTGGACGGCGGTGGGGATATGCCGCCGGGCGGCCTCCTTTACCACAGGGAAGGAGGCATAGCCGCCGGTGCCCACCACCAGGTCGGGCTGGAACTCATCCAAAATGCGCTGGGCCTGCTTCTTGGACTTCTGCATATTCACCAGGGTGCCCAGATTGTGGGCGATGTCGGCAGGAGCCAGAGAGCGGTGGAAGTTGGTAATGGTCACCGTCTGGATGGGGTAGCCCTCCTTGGGTACCAGCCGGGTCTCCATCCCTCCGTCCGCTCCTACGAACAGCACTCGGCAGCCGGGATTGCGCTCCTGGAAAATGCGTGCCAGGGCTACCGCCGGGTTCACATGTCCGGCGGTACCGCCGCAGGTAAAGAGGATATTCATGAAACCACCTCGTTCTATATCAGGCCAAGGGCCTTAATCGTGCTTGGGCGCGGGGATCTGACGGGAGATACTTAATATCATACCCATCTCCCCCAACTGTATCAGCAGGGCTGTTCCGCCGTAACTGAAGAAGGGCAGAGAAATGCCGGTATTGGGGATCAGGTTGGTAACCACGGCGATGTTCAAAAACACCTGGGTGGCAAACAGGGTGATGATGCCCACGATGGTCAGGGCTCCGAACTTATCCCGGGCGTGAAGAGCCAGCCAGTAGCCCCGCAGAATGAGCAGGGCAAACAGGATGATCACCACGGCCCCGCCGATATAGCCCAGTTCCTCCACCACGATGGGGAAAACGAAGTCGTTTTCCGGTTCGGGGAGATAGAGCATCTTCTGTTTGCTGTTGCCCAGCCCCAGGCCCAGCAAACCGCCCGACCCCATGGCCAGCAGGGACTGCACCGTCTGGTAGCCATTCCCCTGGCGTTGGCCCCAAGGGTCCAGCCACAGGTCGATACGGGCATTCATATAGGGCGTGGCCAGCATGATAAAGGCCAGCAGGGAACCTACCGCAGCACCGCCGCCGATGAACCACCAGATATTGATGCCCGCGGCAAACAGCACCGCCGCCGCACCCACCATGACCAAGATGGTACCGGACATGTGCCGCTCCAGCAGCACCAGCAGCAGCACTGTGCCCAGCACAGCGATGTAGGGCACCAGTTCCAGAAAGCCAATGCGCTCCAGGCGGTTGAGCATCCGCCCGGTAAAGTGCGATTTTTGTACCGCAGAGGTTTTCGGCTGTCCCGCTTACAAAGCCGGGCGGCAAAAAACAGGATCACTGCGATTTTGGCAATCTCGGACGGCTGGAACTCCACGCCCAGATACAGCCACCGCCGGGCGCCGTTGTGACTTCGGCCCAGCGGGGTAAATACCAGCAGCAGCAAAATGATGCTGAAAATTAGAGCGGGCACCGACATCCACCGGAAGGTCTGGTAGTTGATCTTGGACACCACATACATGACCGCCACACCCACCACGGCAAACATGGCCTGGCGCTTGATATAGTACAGGGGGTCGGCCACCTTGCTGTCATAGTAGGCTGTGGCATAGGAGGCCGAGAACATCATAATAAGGCCGATGCCCAGCAGGATCATCACCAGCATCAAAAAGGGCAGATCCATGGGCCCCCGGGCCAGCTGCTCTTCTACCGTCAGGTCACGTTTGTGTTTTCGGGCCATGGAATTCCTCCTTTGAGGCGGGATAAGTCTATACTAATAGGATATACGCTAAAAAAGATCACAATTTGTCATCACATGGGATAACGATACATCACGCCCCAGAAGGCCAGCACGCACAGGATCAGGGTAGCGCCGGAGAACACGCAGAACAGCTTCGTCTCGCTCCAGCCGCCCAGCTCCAGGTGGTGGTGCAGGGGAGCCATGCGGAAAAAGCGCTTGCCGCCGGTCTTCTTGAAGTAGACCACCTGGATGATGTCGGAGAGCACCTCCAGCACATACACCAGGCCCACAATGGGGATCACCAGGGGCAGGTCCAGGGCAAAGGCCATGCCGCACACCGCACCGCCCAAAAACAGGGAGCCGGTATCGCCCATGAACACCTTTGCCGGATGGAAGTTATAGATGAGGAAGGCAGACAGGCCACCCGCCATGGCGGCGGAAACGGTGACCAGATCGCTCTTGCCATACCAGGCGGACACGGCGACGTAGAAGATCATCACCGGGATGGTCACGCCGGTGGCCAGGCCGTCAATTCCGTCGGTAAGATTCACCGCGTTGACGGTGCCCACCATAACAAAGGCGGCAAAGATCATGTAAATCACCCAGGGGATACCCACGATCTCAATGTTGAAGAAGGGGATATACAGGTCAGGGCTGAGGTAGCCGTCCTTCCGCAGCAGCAGGGTAAACACGATGGCCGCCGCCAGCTGAAGCAGGAACTTCTGGGGGGCGGTGAGGCCCTCGTTGGCGTGGTGGCGCAGCTTCTGGAAATCGTCGATGAACCCGATGGCACCAAACACCAGGGCAAACAGGAACACTACAATGTGGTTATGAAGTCCGTGCTGGAAATCCTGCCAGCCCGCGGCCACCACCGCCACGGCGATACCCAGAATAAACATCAGGCCGCCCATGGTGGGGGTACCCTGTTTGGACATATGCCAGGTGGGGCCATCCTCCCGGATGGACTGTCCGGCCTTGAGCCGGCGCAGCACCGGGATCAAAATCTGTCCGGCAATGGCGGTCACGCCAAAGGCCACAATGAAGCTGAGAATATATGTCATGTCGAAACCTCCAGGTCCTCTTTCTCTTTTGTGCCAGGGTCAGAACTGCGAAGGATTGAAACAAGGTATTATACTACACCCGCCGGAAGATTTCCAGTCCTTTCCCACGAAGGGGCGCTGGAAAAATATTGGGCCACGATTTCCCGCTCGTCCATGGGGTACTGCACCCCCTGGATCTCCTGGTAGGTCTCATGTCCCTTCCCCGCCAGCACGATCACATCCCCCGGCCGCCCCTGAGACAGCGCCCAGGCAATGGCCTGCCGCCGGTCTGGCTCCACATGAATCTGGGCTCCCTCTCCCTCCATGCCCGCCAGGATATCCTGGATGATGTCCTCGGGATCTTCGGTTCGGGGATTATCCGAGGTGACCACCGCCAGATCGGCCAGTTCCTTCACCACGCCGCCCATAATAGGCCGCTTGGTGCGGTCCCGGTCGCCGCCGCAGCCAAACAGGCAGATGAGCCTTCCGGCGGTAAAATCCCGGGCGGTGAGCAGGATATTTTCCAGGGCGTTGGGACTGTGGGCGTAGTCGATAAGCACCGTATAAGCGGTGGGTACGGGGACAACCTCCACTCTCCCCTTCACGCCCCGGGCGCTGCGCAGAGCGGCAGCGCACTCGCTCAGCCGCAGTCCCAGGCACAGTCCCACCGACAGAGCGCACAAGGCGTTGTAAATGGTAAAGCCGCCGGGGATGGGCAGGAACACCCGCTGGATCTGCTCCCGAGCCACAGCTTCAAACTCCACCTGTCCGGGATAGAGCCGGATGCCTTTGGCGGTGAGGTCGGCTTGGTCCTTGTTCTCCGAGTAGGTAAACACCGGACAGGCCAGCCGCTCCCGGTACCACCGCCCCGCCTCGTCGTCCAGGTTCAGCACTGCACGGCGGCACTGATGGAACAGGCGCTCCTTGGCGGAGCGGTACTCCTCCATGGTGTGGTGGTAGTCCAGGTGATCCTGGGTGAGGTTGGTGAAGGCAGCCACGGAAAAATCCAGCCCCTCCACCCGGTGCTGCACCAGTGCGTGGGAGGACACCTCCATCACCACATGGGTACAGCCGCTGTCGGCCATCTCCCTTAAAAGCTGCTGCACCTCGTAGCTCTCGGGCGTGGTGCGGTGGGCGGGCAGCACCCGCTCCCCCACCATGTTCTGGATGGTACCGATAAGACCCACCTGGGTCTTTAACGCCCCCTCCAGCATTTCCTTAATTAAAAAGGTAGTGGTGGTCTTTCCGTTGGTGCCGGTAACCCCGATGAGGGTCATCTCCCGGCCGGGATGGCCAAACCAGTTTTCCGCCAGCAAAGCCAAAGCCCGCCGCGGGTCAGGCGTGGTGAAGAATACCCCCTCCCGCTGGGGCCGGCGGCGGCATACCACCGCCGCAGCCCCTTTGGCCAGGGCCTCGTCAATGTACAGACTGCCGTCTGTCTTGGCCCCCGGCAGCGCCACAAACAGCGCGCCGGGAAGCAGGGTTCGGGTGTCGTAGGATATGGAAGTAATTTCCATATCCTGAGAATAAGGTTCCCCCGTGAGGGGAACGCCGGCTAACAATTGCCACAGCTTCACAGTCGTCACCCCTCACGGGTGCAGTTTCATTCTCTCTAAGTTATGCGCGTGGAAAAGGGAACTATGTTATCTCATAGAAGTCGGCGGCTCCGTCCTCCACCAACGTGCTGAACTGGACCTGCACGATGGTGCCGGTGGCCACGCTCTCTCCGGCAGCCACGCTCTGGCTCTGGGCCTTGGAGCTCTCGCTGTAGAAGGTGCTGCTGCCCGCAGCTTGCATGAACAGGCCCTGGGCCTCCAGGGCTTTCTTTGCCCCTTCATAGCTCATACCCACCACGTTGGGCACGGTGGTCGTCTCCTCCGGCGCCGCATCCCCCAGGTAGAGGATCACGGTGGAGCCGCCGGGCACGGCGGAGTTGGCGGCAGGCACCTGACTGGTGACCACGTCGCCCGTTCCTACCGTGCGGTAGGTCAGGTTTTTCTTCTCCAGCCGGGTGGCCGCATCGGCCACGGTGTATCCGGTGACCTGAGGCGTGGTAACCGTGGTGGCCGCCGACTCCTCGGTGGTGTACTGTTTCTCCACTCCCATGTAGTCCAGGATCTGGGCAATGAGTTCGCCCGCCCGGGGAGCTGCCATGGCGCCGCCGCTGATGTACACGCCGCAGGTGCCGTAGGAGCTGCCGGGAGAGGCCTCCTTGGGGGTGTCGTAGGCCATCAGGACAATGACCTGGGGATCGTCCGCCGGAGCAAAGCCCATGAAGGAGACGATGGTACGTCCGTCCTCCAGGGTCTCAGCGGAACCGGTCTTACCACCGATACGGTAGCCCGCCTGGTAGGCGTTGCTGCCGCCGCCCTCAGAGACGACGGTCTCCAGGATGGCCCGTGCCCGCTGGCTGGTCTGCTCGCTCACCACCTGGCGCACCAGGGTAGAGCTGTTCTCCTTAACGGTATTCCCTTCCGAATCGTTGACCTTCTGCACCACATAGGGCTGGTACAGGTTGCCGCCGTTAATGACAGCGGAGAAACCAGTGACCATCTGGAGCGGGGTCACGGTAAAGCGCTGACCGAAGGAGGCCACCGCCAGGTCCACGATGCCCATGTTGCTGCCCCAGTTGAGACCGCTATCCTCGCCGGGCAGATCGATGTTGGTTTTCTCTGTCATGCCGAAGGCCTGGAAGTACTCATAGAACTTCTCCGCCCCCAGCCGCTGACCGATCTCGATGAAGGCAGGGTTGCAGGAGTTCTGCACCGCCTCGGCCAGGGTCTGGTGGCCGTGACCGGTACGTTTGGAGCAGTTGATGGTCCACCCGCCGATGTTTACCGAGCCGGTGCAGGTAAAGGTATCGTTCTCAGAGACGACTCCCTCCTCCAAGGCAGCGGCCAGCACCAGGGCCTTAAAGGTGGAGCCGGGCTCGTAGGGCTCGGTGATGGTGCGGTTTTTCCACTGCGCCTCCCGTGCCGCGCCCTTGGCCTGAGCCTGGGCCTGCTCCTGAAGCTCCGCGTCGGTGAGCTGCTCGTCGGCGGGCTTTGCGTCATTCTCCGCCTTCAGCTGCTGGTAGATGGTGGCCGTATCGGTGTCCACATCCTCCAGCAGAAAACTGTCGGTAATGACCGAGTAGTTATTGGGATCAAAGTTGGGAGAACTGGCCATGGCCAGCACCCTTCCGGTCTGGGGGTCCATCACCAGACAGAAGCCGCCGTTTTGCACGTCGTACATCTCAATACCCTTTTCCAGCGCCTGCTGGGCGTAGGACTGGATGGTGGCGTCCAGGGTCAGGGTCAGGTCGTAGCCGTTGATGGCGTCGATGTAGTTGGAGTAGCTGTTATACATCTCCACGTTCTGGGCGGTCTTGCCCGTCACCACACGGCCGGGCACGCCCTTGAGCAGGTCCTCGTACCAGGCCTCCAGGCCGTAGGCGCCGCCCTCGGAGTTAACGAAGCCCAGCACCTGGCTGGCCAGGGAACCGTAGGGGTAGTAGCGCTTAGTACTGGGGGTGAGATAGAGGTAGTAGGAGGTATTGTTCTCCTCGATAAAGGCCCGGATGGCCTTGGCGTCCTGCTCCTCGATCTGGGTAGCCAGCACCTCATACTGGGAGTTGGTCTTCTCCATGCGCTGTTCCAGCTTCTCCCGGTCCAGGTCAGGCATCAGCTCACACAGGCCGTCCACCACCACATCCCGCTTGCGCTGGATCTCAGCGTTGTAGGCATCCTCGTCCAGGTTGCCGTCCTCATCCTTGAACTTACTCTCGCTCACACTGGCCACCAGGTCCTTGGGGGCCAGGATCAGGTTGTATACCGTGGCCGACATGGCCAGCACATCGCCGTTGGCATCCAGGATCTCGCCCCGGTTGGCCGACACGGTCACGTCCATCAGCTGCTGCTCGATGGCTTTGGTCTGATACTCATCGTGGTGCACGATGGCGATGTTCCACAGCTGGATCAGCAGAGGAATAAATAATCCCAGGCCAAACACGCCCATAAGTACCATAGAGCGGCGGAACACCAGCCGTTTGGACTGGCGGCTGCGCTCGCTGGGGTTTTTCCGGGGTTCGGGCTGCCGTTGTCTGTACATCTGAGTCCTCCTTTGCGGTAGAAGGGCGCAAGAAATATCCTTTCTTGCGCCCCTTGCTCTATCTTTCGTCTTTCATCTATATGGCCGGTTCAGCGGAAATATTCAATCATTTCTCCCAACACTGTGCCCGCTGCCTTCAGGGCGCCGACGATGCCTCCGGAAGCCTCCTGCTCACCGTAGACCACCACGGTATCCGGCTCGGACAAATCGATGTACTCTACCTGGTCGCTGGTGGGCCGCACCATGCTCTCTCCCACCGCGGCCTGGATCGTCTCCATATCAAAGACCTTTTCGTACTGGGCGGACAAGGTAGCGTTCT